>MDTE01085850.1_pt1 | contig 175802 bp, 154 predicted proteins | sample 811231 | NCBI WGS metagenome assembly MDTE01 (sample SAMN05326651, study PRJNA326480) | marine metagenome | isolation source: seawater | place: Indian Ocean: Red Sea | collected 2010 | reverse complement strand
TATGTGATAAAAAGGACGTTTTTTTGCACCGCCTCGCGACAATCTGATACTAACCATATAATCAACCTGGCTTTAAATAAATGCGATGGCTTTAACAACATAACCATTCACCGAGTGCGCATTCTACTGTTTTCACGAAAGAAGTGAAGGCTATAAAGCCATTATATGCTTCCCTATAGCATTTTATCTTTTATGCGGACCTATCTTATATCTTTCTGAAACTCGTCTAGATCCACGATTAAGACCCTCCGCAATACCCCTTACTCCGCCGTTAGAGACTTTTTTCATCATTTTTGAAAACTGGCGCTGTTGTTTTAACAGACGACTTACCTCCTGAAGAGGCACGCCAGAGCCAGCAGCAATTCGTCGCTTACGGGACCCATTAATCAATTCGGGTTGCCTGCGCTCTTCAGGCGTCATTGAATCAATTATGCCTATCTGACGTCGCAGCACGCGATCATCCACTTCACCACCTGTACCTTTCTCAATACTTGGTAATCCAGGAATTTTTTCTAACAATGAATCAAGATTACCTAAACTACGGATTTGTACTAACTGGCTCTTAAAATCCTCTAGATTAAGTTTACCGCCACGTTTTAACTTACCCATAACGTTTTTGGTACTCTTCTGATCTACCTGACGCTCAATATCTTCAACAAGACTAACAACATCTCCCATACCAAGAATGCGTGATGCCATACGTTTTGGTATAAAAGTTTCAAGGGCATCCAGTTTTTCACTTGTTCCAACAAATTTAATAGGAAGTCCTGTCACTTCTTTTATTGACAAGATCACGCCGCCCCTAGCATCTCCATCTGTTTTTGTAACTACAACACCAGTTAGTGCTATTAAACTATTAAAAGCTTCCACTGAGTTAATTGCATCCTGACCAGCCATTGCATCAGCAACATAAAGTAATTCAGTTGGCTGAAGAATCTCGCTCAAAACTCTAACCTCAGACATTAATTCTTCATCCACATGAAGTCTTCCGGCAGTATCTACTAATAACCAACGGCTACCTAGCTGCTTAGCTTCTTCTACAGCTGCTTTTGCTAGCAACTTAGTTTCAGTGTGTTGTGGCTTAAGAAATGGCACATCTAGCTGTTCAGCTAGCATTTGAAGTTGCTCCTGGGCTGCTGGTCTATGCAAATCCATACTGGTTAACAGTACTTTTTCTGATTGAGAAGACAGTAAACGAGCAAGTTTTGCCAAAGTAGTTGTCTTCCCTGATCCTTGTAAACCAACAACCATGACAATGGTAGGCTTGCCTTTATTATTTATAGGAACGTCTTCTTGGCCTAAAACATTAATAATCTCATCATGAACAATTTTCACAAAAGACTGTCCAGGATTAAGACTTTTTTCAACCTCTACCCCCAAAGCTCTTTGCTGTACCCTTTGGATCAGTGAACGCGCAACTGGCAGAGCTACATCTGCTTCTAATAGTGCTACGCGAATCTCTCTTGCCACATCCTTAATATTAGCCTCAGTAATTCTGCCCTTACCTTTTACGCGCTGAAAAGCCTGACTAAACCGTTGAGTTAAGGTTTTAAACATAAGTGATTTTGAACAACCAAAATTGGATTTAATATTAAATAAAGCGAGAGGCTAACACGCAAACTATTTACAAAAAACAGCATTCTTAATCAAAAGTATTAACTTAGTCCTTGACATAGCATCTAAATTTCAGCCACTCTTATCACATGTTGAGTAACAGGAGGATCGCAGTTTTTGAATGACGATGTCCCTTTAGGCCTATCATTTGGCCTTCTCATTGTTCTTCTTATCCTTTCGGCATTCTTCGCCAGCACGGAAACTGCCTTGGTTAGCTTGAACCGTTACAGGTTAAGGCATCGTGCACGCTCGGGCCACAAACCTGCTCAGCTAGCCGAAAAATTACTTGAAAGACCTGACCGCCTCATGGGCCTTATTTTGCTAGGCAACAATATTGTAAACCTATCAGCTGCTGCTTTAGTTACAGTTATTTCTATTCGAATGGGTGGAGAATCAGCAATATTTATCGGCACTATGATCCTAACCGTTGTGATACTAATTTTTGCAGAGGTTGCGCCAAAAACAATTGCGGCACTTCATCCGTCACGTCTTGCGTTACCAGCAGCAATTATTTACTACCCACTTTTAAAATTAGCCTATCCTTTTGTTTGGCTAATTAATCTTTTAGCAAATTCACTGTTATGGGTGCTTGGCGTACGTATTGACACCGGAAGAATTGATTCTCTTAATGCTGATGAACTGCGAAGCGTGGTGGGAGAATCAAGCGCATTACTTCCAGCACGCCACAAACGCATGCTTTTAAGCATTCTTGATCTTGATGATATTACAGTTGATGACATCATGGTTCCTAGACAAGATATTGTAGGTATAGATTTAGATGAGCCTTGGGAAGAAAACCTTTCTATAATCAAAAACAGTCGTTTTACACGACTACCTGTTTTTCGGGGAGACATTGATAATGTTGAAGGACTGATACGATTAAAAAGAGTACTACCAGATTTAATACAGGGCACACTCACAACCGAGAGTTTGTTGAAAAATGTTCAACAAGCGGACTTTGTTCCTGAAGGTACACCCCTAAACAAACAGCTAGCCAATTTCCAATCAGTCAAAGAACGATTCTCTTTCGTTGTTGATGAATATGGAGATGTACAGGGTTTAATCACCAGCGAAGATTTAGTGCGAGAAATTGTAGGAGAATTAAGCGCTGATCCACCAACAGCAAGCCCAGAAGTGGATGAGCAGAGTGATGGTTGTTTTGTTGTAGATGCTGGATCAAATATTCGGCAATTAAATAAGCAAATGACCTGGGAATTACCCACTAACGGCCCTAAAACATTAAACGGATTGATTGTGGAATTGCTTGAGACAATCCCAAAAGCAGGCACTCTTTTAACAATTGGAAAGTACCCCATTGAGATACTAGAAACTGCTGAACATGGAATCAGAAAAGTAAAGGTATCAATACCAGCTACTGAAAATAAAGGCGATCTAATTTCTAGTTAATGCTTCTAAAGCCTCACTAAGTTTTTCAACACCACATACCTCAATTCCAATTTTACCCTTCGGCACATTAGCCATTGGAATAATAGCTTTATTAAAACCGTGTTTCTGTGCTTCTGCTAAGCGTTCTTCTCCGAAGGGAACCGGTCTTACCTCACCTGTCAATCCAATTTCACCAAAAACCACAACATTAGTTGATATTGGCTTTTCGCTATAACTTGAGACAACAGCAAGACACACGGCAAGATCTGCAGCAGTCTCGACTACCCGCAGCCCTCCTACCACGTTTGCAAATACATCATTGCTAGAGAAATCAATTTTACTGTGACGATGCAAAACAGCTAACAGTAATGCCAAACGCTGAGCATCCAGACCATGAGCTAAGCGCCTAGGAGCAGCCCCTAGATTCGTATCAACAAGTGCCTGCACTTCCACCAATAATGATCTTGAACTCTCTCTTGTTACCAAGGTAGCACTGCCTGAAACAGCATCTGTTTTTCTCGAAAGAAAAATTGCCGAAGGACTTGTAACTTCCTTAAAACCATCTTCACCCATTACAAAAAAACCTAGCTCATTAGCTGCTCCAAAGCGATTTTTTGCAGAACGCAATATTCGAAATCGGCTTCCTAGGTCGCTTTCAAAATAAAGAACAGTATCAACCATGTGCTCTAATACCCTTGGCCCTGCTAAAACTCCTTCTTTCGTCACGTGACCTACCAGAATCGTTGCTACGTTAAAGTCTTTTGCAAATCTTACTAGTTGTGCAGCACACTCCCTGAGTTGTGCCACCGAGCCAGGAGCTGAACTCAGCTGTTCACTGTAAAGTGTTTGAATTGAATCTATGACAAGTACTTGTGGACTGATCTTACGAAGTGTTTCTACAATGTTCTCCACACAAGTTTCTGAATGAAGTTGTACTTGTGCTTTTTCTACATTCAATCGTTTTGCCCTTAAAGCTATTTGATCTAATGATTCCTCACCAGTCACATAACAACTTTGCTTGCTCTGACTAACACAGGCAATAACACTTAAAAGTAGCGTTGACTTACCAATCCCTGGATCACCGCCAATTAAAACGACAGAACCAGGAACCAACCCTCCGCCTAATACCCGGTCAAGCTCTAAAAACCCACTACTACTTCGCTCGACACGAGTAATATCTAGGCTATCTAGACTTGTAGGAGTCGCCTTTTGAGTAACGGATAAGACAGACTGAGAACTTCTACTTCGTGCAAATTTAGATTCAGATAAAGCATTCCACTCACCGCAATCAGAACATTGGCCTTGCCATTTAAAATGTTGCGCCCCACATGAATCACAAATATAAATATTTTTGGTTTTAGCCATACATTAAATGCCGCACCTGAGTTATACCTAAGGTTCAAAATCCATGTGTTAAGACAAAAGCCTTTACCTATTGTGTCTTTATTATGCGTTGCTCAGCTAACACTATATGAAACGCTATGAATTAACCGTAAATGCCATCCCCATAGGCATCAGCAACAAAAGTTTCAAACTTAGTATATTCACCCAAAAAGGTTAGGTTTAGCTCTCCGGTAGGCCCATTCCGCTGTTTACCAATAATAATATCGGCAATACCCTTTCTTGGTGTTTCCTTATCATATTGCTCTTCTCGATAAATGAAGATAATGACATCAGCATCTTGCTCAATAGCACCAGAATCTCTTAAATCTGACATTTGTGGTCTTTTATCTGGACGTTGTTCAACTGCGCGATTCAACTGAGAGAGCGCAACTACTGGTACATTCAATTCTCGTGCCAAGGCTTTAAGAGATCGAGATATTTCAGAAATCTCGGTTGCCCTATTTTCACTCGTCCCCGATACCGCCATTAATTGCAGATAATCAATTACTATGAGCTCAAGATTATTAGTTCGTTTTAGTCGCCGAGCACGTGCCCGAACTTCTGTTGGACTTAAACCTGGCGCGTCATCAATAAATATAGGTGCAGAAGACATCATCGTTATAGTCGAATTAACACGCGTCCAATCTTCATCGCTTAGTGAACCAGAGCGAAGATTTTTTTGATTCACACGCCCAACTGAACCGATCATTCTAAAACTGAGCTGCTCAGCTGACATTTCCATACTAAAAATAGCTGTAGGTTTCTGGTGTCCAATAGCCGCATTCTCTGCGATATTCATAGCCAAAGATGTTTTACCCATACTAGGCCGGGCCGCAATAATTACCAGATCACCAGGCTGCAAACCCGCTGTCATTTTATCGATATCTTTAAAGCCAGTGGGAATGCCAGTAATTTCTCCTTTGCTGTGCTGAAGGTCATCTAGACGGTTCACTGTTTCAGGCAATATTTCTTTCATTGCTTTAAACCCACTGCCGCCACGCTGCCCACGATCGGCAATATCAAATACCTTTTGCTCAGCTAAATCTACCAACTCAGAAACAGTTCGACCTTCTATATCATGTGCGCTAGCTGCAATATCTCCACCAATCTCAATGAGTTGACGCAACATGGCACGTTCACGAATTATCTGAGCATAAGCCACAACATTTGCCGCGCTTGGTGTTTCATTGACGAGTCGGCCTATGTAATCAAAACCTCCAGCCTCTTCAAGCTGATTCTGTCTCTCCAGCTGGTCTCGAACTGTAATTGCATCAGCTGGTTGATTACCTGCAGAAAGAGATCCTACTGCTTCAAATATCAGCCTATGATCTACACGATAAAAGTCCTCAACAGCAACAACATCTGCAATCTCATCCCAAGCACGCGCATCCATCATCAGCGCTCCAAGAAGGGACTGCTCAGCCTCAGTCGAATGAGGCGGCAAACGCAGAGATTCTGTGCCGGTTAAAATTTCAGATGTAGCTAGCGCTTTTGCCATTTATTAATAGTTCTACTTTTAGGCTTAGCTGAGCTTAGCACACCAAAACCCAGTCGTTTTAACATACTTGTATTTATTCTGGATTTTCTTTAGCTAAGTCATTTTCTTCTGATGTAACTTCGTTGGTCTCCTCACTATCCAAGAGATCAACGGGCGCATCCATGTACTCCCCCTCAACTGCCACAGTTAGTGAAACATTTATATCTGTATGAAGGTGAAGCTCAATTTGGTGTTCTCCAGCAATACGAATTGGGCCTTCAGGAAGCCTTATTTCGCTCCGTTCTATTCCTAATCCTAAGGCATTGCATGCTTCAGCTATGTCAATGGTTCCAACTGAACCAAATAACTTACCTTCTGGTCCAGCATTAGCAGTAATAGAAACGATCTTACCTTCTATATTCTCCGCTCTGGACTGTGCTTTCTCTAATTCACCAGCTGCCTTAGCTTCAAGATCTGCTCGCATACTTTCAAACTTAGAAATATTTTCAGGCGTTGCTACAGTAGCCTTACCTTGAGGAATCAAATAATTTCTTGCGTAACCTGGCTTGACACGAACCTCATCGCCAATATCGCCAACGTTATCAATCTTTTCCAACAAAATAATATTCATTTCCTGTCACTCCCGACAATCCGTGTTTCAAACTTTTACGTGCAAGTGTGCGCGCAGATTAATCCAATTATCCAATAATCCCACTGATGCCAATGCAAAAATAGTTACACCGGTGAAAGGCGGGATCAACAAAACATACATTGCTGCCATGAGACCTCTGTTCCATTGACGAGCTTCACCCCATGCATGAACCACAGAAATCCCCTGAAACCAAAATCCGATCAAAATAAGCGGAAATAAATTCTGTATTATTGGACCATCAAAAACCAGACTAGCTGCCATAAATAATGTACCTGGTATTCCTAAAAAACTACCCATGCGTAACTGTCTAAACTGCTGCCCAAATTGTGACTGGACATTTAATATCGCCGCCCACCAGCTCCCTAAAAGTAATGGCACCATAAGCTGTAGGAATATGCCTAATGTAATAAATCCTATAAAAAGCCGGTCCCATCCTTCAATAATATTTGCAATTTGCACCTCCGGCGTACCAGAAGAACGCAACCAATCTGCAGCTTGATCAATTACTGGGGCCATCAGTGCCGCGGGCTCTGACCAAAGAAAACCAGCCAAAAGAGTACCCACTATGCAAAAAAGAACTAATCCTTGAAACGTCAATGACAAAGTCCCTGTCCAACGAAGAGCTATTCCAAGAGCAACACCTGACAACAATGTAGCTCCAACAACTACACTAAATTCTATAAGACTGAACCCCCAAAACCACCCAAGCAATGAAGCACCAAATGTGGTCATTAAGGCACTAGTTACACCTTGCTGACCTCCTCTACTAAGTGTCACTAACGTCATAAGCGATGTTGAAACAAAAGAAATAAGCGGCGCTGTTACAAAAAGAATCGCCAAAATTACTAGCCGATAACGTCGAGCAAGCACCCACTCTACAAAACTTTTCATCTTTACGGTCCGATCCTACGGACCAAACACTAATGTTGATCAGTGTAAGGAATAAGAGCCAAAAACCTAGCTCTCTTAATAGCTACAGCTAACTGTCGCTGATAATTAGCCTTGGTGCCAGTAATTCTGCTAGGAACTATTTTTCCAGTCTCAGATATGTACTGTTTTAAAGTTGCCAAATCTTTATAGTCTATTTCCTCAACACCTTCTGCAGTAAAGCGACAATACTTTTTACGTCGGAAATAACGCGCCATTGCTAGCTCTCCTCTTCTTTTTTATTTACTTCAGAACCAGAATCATCAACAATTTTAGATTCAGAGCTACTATCTTCATTCTCAGGCGTTAAGTCCTCTTTGGAGTTTTTTTCTGACTCTAGCTCTGGCTCTGGTGCTTCAGCTTCTTCGGTTGTAGTTTCGTTTGATGACAAAGACTTCCCATCCTCAGACTCTACGGTTAAATCACCACCTTCCATAGAATCATTATCGCTAGACTCCGTAGATTCTTTCTCAGTTTCAACAGCAGTCTGAGCATGCTTAGCTGCTATTTTCACTCGTTCAATTTCAGCTGCAGCTGCAGCTTCCTCACGAGCTTTTTCTTCCTCTTGAGCTTGAGCCATAAGAGAAACTTCAGTAATTGCTTTATCTCTCTTAATGACTAAGTAACGTATTACTGCATCATTAAAACGAAATGCACCTACAAGTTCATCTAATACCGCCTTACCACACTCAATATTCATCATGAGGTAATGAGCTTTGTGAATTTTATTAATTGCATGAGATAACTGACGACGGCCCCAATCTTCTTCGCGATGTACTTTTCCATCAGCGCCTTCGATCATTGATCTATAGCGCTCCATCATAGCGGGGACGTTTTCACTCTGATCAGGGTGGACCAGAAACACGACTTCATAATGTCTCAAACTTCAGCTCCTCTTGGATTAAAGCCTCCCAAAAAGGTGAGGCAAGGAGAATGTATTGCAGAAAGATTGCGGATCCTACTTCACTAAGCTCTTGGTCTCAACCCAAATTAGCCAAAAAATTACTTCCGAGCTTCTTTTTGCCGCTGCAGTTCAAATAACACCACCCCTGTTGCCACAGAAACATTAAGGCTCTCAACAGCACCATACATAGGAATTGAAACAATCTCATCACAAAGCTGGCGAGTTAATCGTTTAAGGCCTTTTCCTTCTCCGCCCATGACTATGGCTACAGGTGTTTCCAATCTTGCGCCGTACAAAGAACTCGGGGTATCACCATCTGCACCGACTATCCACACCCCGACACCCTTTAACCACCGTAAGGTAGAAGCAAGATTTGAAACTCTCACCACAGGAATAGAATCCGCAGCTCCTGCTGCAGCCTTAAGCGCAACCGCAGTTAAACCAGCAGAACGACGTTTTGGAATAACTACTGCGTCAATTCCAGCAGCATCAGCAGTCCTAAGACAAGCACCAAGATTCCTTGGGTCCAATATCCCGTCAAGAAACAGACATTGGAAGGCCCTACCACGACTCAAAACAAGCTCTTCAAAGTCCTGTATACTAATTTCCTGTTGCCCTTTTATTCTAGCGATAATTCCTTGATGAATCCCACCATCGGAAATCCTATCAAGCTCAGAACGCGATGTAGGCTCTATAGTAATTCCAAGCGTTTTTAGCTTATTGGTAAGCTCTGGAATTGCTCCAGCCCTACAACCTTGAAGAAATTTAGCATCAAGTATCACTTCCGAACGCCTCTCAATAAGAGAACGAACAGCATGAACACCATAAACCAAGTGTCCTTTTACATTGTTATTTTTAACCATATGGTTATTTTTATAGATCCTTACTCACTTAATGTGCAAGCATGAAATCAATCTTACCCTCTTCAACAACTACGTTAGTTAACTTCACTTTTAATCTATCATTTAACCGATAACTACGATTAGTGTTTTCCCCAATAAGAGACAACCCTCCTTCCTGCCGCCGGTAGTAGTCTAAAGGAAGTGCGTCCTTATGTACGAGACCATCAATCGCAAGGCTTGGGATTCTTGCAAAAAAACCGAACGGCATAATGCTTGTAATTACAACCTCAAACTGCTCACCAATTCGTTCCTTCAGAAATTCACATTTCAAACGTTCTTCTACTTCCCATACTGCCTCATCAGCACGTCTTTCAGTACGCGAACAATGCTCACCTAAATTTTCTATCTCTGAGAACTTATAGTGGAAACGCTTTGCGTCTCCATGCACGATCAAATGCTTAATTGCTCTATGCACCAGCAAATCTGGATAACGTCTAATTGGTGAGGTGAAGTGCGTATATATAGGTAATGCCAACCCAAAGTGACCAATATTTTTAGATTGATAAACAGCGCGGCTCATGGCTCTTAAAATTGCCGATTCAATCACATCAACTTCATAATCCTTAGCATTTTGAATTATGCTATTTAGATCATGTGGCTTCAGTCTGTTGGGTGAAGACAGCTTATGTCCTAATGAATGCAGAAACAACACTAGCTCTTCCAGACGGTCTGAATCAGGTTCAGCATGAATACGATAAAGAGCAGGGATTTTAGCCTTCTGAAGATACTTCGCAGCTTCAACGTTAGCTGCAATCATGCATTCCTCTATAACTTTATGAGATATAAATCTCTTAACAGAATTTACTTCTACAACCAAGCCACTTTCATTTAAAATAATGTCAGATTCTGGCAATTCAAAACTAATAGCCCCCCTCTTGCGCCTTTTTCCAGCTAAAGCCAAATAGACTTCATGTAAAAGAAGGATATAAGACGAAAAAGTATCTTTTTCCCCTTTTAATCTCTTCCCATCAATAATTTGAGCTGCTTCTTTGTAAGTAAAGCGCGCTGCTGAATTCATTACGCCTTTAAAAAACCTAGATCGAGTTACCTCACCACCATTAGAAATATTTATCTCACAGCAAAGACAAAGCCGATCAACACCAGGATTTAATGAGCAAAGACCATTTGAAAGTACCTCAGGAAGCATAGGTATAACCTGATCCGGGAAATAGATAGAAGTTCCGCGTGTGCGAGCCTCCTTATCAAGTCTTGAGTTTGGCTTTACGTAATGACTTACATCAGCTATGGCCACTATTAAACGCCAACCTAAACCATCCTTCTCACAGTAAACTGCATCATCATAATCTCGGGCATCAGAGCCATCTATTGTAACTAGAGGCAAATCTCTAAGATCTTCGCGCCCTTTTTTAGATCGAGAAGGAACTATTTTAGGAAAATCTTTAATCTCATCTTTAATTTCATTTGACCATTCACACGGCAAACCGAATGAAAGAATTGCCATTGTGCTTGGCATTCCTGGATCATCAAAACGACCGGCAACTCTCAGAACCGTTCCAATAGCTTTATTGCGGTGAGTTGGCTGTTCAAGAAGCTTGACCTGAACAATGTCTCCTGATTTAGCACCGCCATTATGACCTCTTGGTATTAGAATGTTGGCTGAATTCACGTCACTAGTAACAACGAAATCTGAACCACGTTCTCTTTTTAAAAGACCTACAAAAGTCTTAGTCCCTCGTTCCAGAATATCTACAACATGGCCTTGCTTGCCACGAGTTGTTTCTCTGACTCGAACAGCCACCCGATCGCCATCCCATAGAGCCGCCATTTCTCTAGTAGATATATAAATGTCATCGCTACCGTCTTCAGCTACAAGGAAACCAAAACCATCACGATGTGCCTTTATCGTTCCGATTACTAAGCCCACATGCTTGGATAGGGAATACTCTTTGGTCTGGTTTAGTTGGAGTTGACCATCTCTTACCATAAGCTTTAACCGAGCCCTGAGAGACCTTTCATCCTGTTTACTTTTAAGCTTGAAGCTGTTTTTTAAATCGACCAACGTTACGGGTTTTCTATGACCATGCATTACATCCAATATATCCCTACGAGATGGAATTCGGTGCTGATACCCTTTGGCAGAGTTACCGGTACTGCGTCTTGATTCTCTCATTTAACTTTAAGCCTCATGCTTAGGCTCCAAAACTTTTAGCCCTATAAGTGATCTTAACCGCTTCAATCTAATAACACCTGTTTATTGTAATTAGATTAGCTAGTTTGACAGCCCAATTAGCAGCCGATACATTCGACCGCTTCCATCATTGCCCAGGTGGCGGAATTGGTAGACGCGCGGCGTTCAGGTCGCCGTGTCCTTGGTGATGTGCGAGTTCGAGTCTCGCCCTGGGCACCAGTTTAGATTAGCCCTATTTTGACATGTTTAGAGGCACATGAGATGACAACAGAAGAACCAGAGTTAACGCCAGTCCAGAAAATGGGCGAGGCTATTGCTGATAGAGTGGAACGTTGGATGCCAAGTCCGTTCCTCTTTGCCATCATTCTTACTTACGTAGCAGCCATAGCAGCTTTTCTATCTGAAGGCTCAGCAGTCACTGAAATAGCCCTTTCATGGTACGACGGATTCTGGAACCTACTTCAGTTTGCCATGCAAATGGTAATAATTCTTGTAACTGCAAATGTTGTTGCTTATCACCCTAAAGTTAAAACCCTCATCCTTGCTCTAGTTCGATTACCAAAAAATGGTCGACAAGCCGTAGTCCTAGTAGGCCTTGGGTCTATGCTTACTAGTTGGATCTCATGGGGATTAGGACTCATTTTTGGTGCAATTCTTGTTAGAGAAATGGGTAAGCGTGCTTATCATGATGCAACTCCTGTTCATTACCCTCTTTTAGCTGTAGCTGGTTACCTCGGCATGAGCCTTACTTGGGGATGGGGCATGTCAAGCTCAGCTGGATTGTTGCAAGCCACAGAAGGGAATACCTTAATGCAGATGGGGTTTGTAGATCGCATTATTCCAGCAACGGAGTGGGTATTTCACTCTTACCCTCTTACACTGACTGGCCTATCTTTGATTTTTGGATCAACGATGCTTTACCTGCTTTGCCCACCTAATAAAAACTGCAAAGGAATAGAACACTATATAAAAATAAATAATGAAAAAACTAACAAAAACCCTGTGGCAACTATAGAAAAGTCAGTTAAAAAACTTTCACTGGCAGATAGGTTAGATAACAGCAAAATTCTTGGGGGAATTATTGCCTTAACTGGCGTTGCACTCTTCGCAAGAGCGTTCTTCACACAAGGACTGGGCGCTCTCGACCTTAATGTACTTAACTTTGGTTTTCTGATGGTCGGACTACTTTTGTTCACGAGCCCAACAAGCTATCTAAAAGAATTCTATGATTCGATAGAAGGTAGTGCGGGCGTAATCCTTCTATTTCCCTTCTATGCAGGAATTATTGGCATCATGACTGGCACTGGTCTGGTCGATACTATGACAGAATCTCTCCTATCCATTGCTACACCCTCAAACTTCCCGGTAATAGCATGGATCACTGGTGGGATCCTCAATGTATTCGTGCCCTCTGCAGGAGGTGAATGGGCAATAATAGGTGGCCCGATGCTTTTGGCAAGTGCAGAACTTGGCATCCCATATGGACAAACTATAGCTTCATACGCTGTAGGAGACGCACATACCAACCTTCTAAACCCATTTTGGGCAATTCCCCTTCTTGCAATAACTGGTTTACGCGCCAGAGATATGTTTGGTTATGCGATTACTATGATGATTTTACTTATACCTTTTCTAGCTATCACTCTTTATCTGCTACCGTACTAATTAAAGAGATATTATTTTGAGCTTAACCTTTGCGTTTATTGTCTCACGCGATAAGCTTAATCTATAAAGAAAAAAGGAATTCTTATTATGCAGGCTGTAACGATTGTATTTTTCGGACTTGCTGGAATGGCTTTTGGTTGGTTTGTCTATTCAAAATTCATTGCTGAAAAGATTTTTCAACTTGACCCAGACTTTGTAACGCCTGCTCATGAACTTAAAGATGGAGTCGACTTTCTCCCTACCAACCGCTATGTACTGTGGGGCCATCATTTCACATCAGTAGCAGGTGCTGCTCCAATTGTAGGGCCAGCTATTGCTGTTTATTGGGGTTGGGTTCCAGCAGTGCTCTGGGTAACACTAGGAACAGTCTTTTTTGCTGGTGTGCATGACTTTGGTGCCATCTGGGCAAGCGCAAGAAATAAAGGGAAGTCGATGGGAGCATTGTCCGAGGATGTAATCGGCAAAAGAACCCGCGCACTCTTTATGATTGTAATTTTTCTTTTACTGCTGATGGTTAATGCTGTTTTTGGTGTTGTGATTTCTGGTTTATTTGTTAATACCTCAACCGCAGTTTTCCCAGCTTGGTCAGCAATTGTTGTTGCCTTGATTATCGGCCAACTCATACACCGAAACTACAATCTCACTATCCTCTCTATCTGCGGTGTAGCTGCGCTTTACGCATCAATTTATATTGGCAGTCAACTACCAATTGTATTACCAGAACAAATGTTCGGATTAACAGCAAATGGTAGTTGGATTGTTATTCTGTTTCTGTATGCAGCTATTGCTTCGATGCTACCAGTTTGGGTTCTTCTACAACCACGAGACTTCATAAACGGATTGCAACTATTTGTAGGGCTTTTCCTCCTCTACGGTGCTGTTTTACTGTCCTTACCTGATATCACTGCGCCCGCTTTTAATAATATGCTTTCAGGAGACTCTCCATCACTAGTACCTCTCCTATTCGTGACTATTGCCTGTGGTGCAGTTTCTGGTTTTCATGGGATTGTTTCATCGGGCACAACCTCAAAACAACTCGATAAAGAACCAGATTCACGTTTTGTAGGTTATCTTGGTGCTGTAGGTGAAGGCACTCTAGCTCTTGTAACAATTATTGCAGTTACTGGTGTAGGGCTAGCTGCAACACCAGAGATATGGCATGAAATTTATGACCAATATGGCATAGCAGGTGCTGGAGAATTTGTTCAGGGTGGCGCACAAATCATTCAAAATGGTTGGGGAGTCCCGATTGGAATTTCCACTACCCTGCTTGCTACTATGGTAATACTCTTTGCGGCCACTACGATGGATACTGGCGTACGACTCCAACGCTATATTATTCAGGAGTGGGGTCAAATTTATAATATTCCACTTTTTAACAATAATATGCTTGCAACAATCATCGCTGTTGGATCATGCTTACTCCTAGCATTTGGTGCAGGAGGCGCATCAGGCTCTGGTGGCCTGACTATATGGCCTTTATTTGGTTCTACCAACCAGATACTTGCAGGACTTACACTTTTGGTAATTAGTGTCATGTTAATTAAGGCGGGTCGTCCAGCTCGCTATACCTTAATACCAATGGTCTTTGTTTTGATTACCTCAGCATGGGCAGCTCTAATAAAGCTTGCAGAGTGGTTTCAAGAGGGCAACTGGCTACTGGTAACGATAGACATAATCGTACTCATAACAAGCGTATTAGTAACATTGGAAGCCATTTCGGTTATTGCAAAATACCGACGTGAGAGTTCATCTGAAAATTTATCGCCCTAGAACTTAAAATTCTACCAAGAAATCTAGCGAGCCTTGTTGCCTCGAGAAAGTGTAACACCCAGCAAAAAAGCAAGTATTGATAACAGGATAGATGCTGAAATTGCAGTTGCACTAATACTGGTAGCTCTTGCTACGCCACCCATTAAAAACCCACCAGTTGCTGTTGCCCCAATAGCAAAAACTCCCCATAAACCCAAAACACGCCCCCGAAACTCATCTTCTACCTCAAGCTGGAGAAGGGCCTGAACACTAATGCCACAAAGGGTACAAAAACCACCAAGGCCAACAATAATAATCAATCCTACCCAATAGATATTATTCATTCCTAGTAAAAATAAAAGGGCGCTTGAGCATAGAGCAGCGAACGGAGCTAAACGCAGTAAAAGATTTGGATCCTGGGTACGAGTGATCGCAAAGGACGCAATAATCGCTCCCCCGCCAGCAGCTGAAGTCAGAATAGCAAATTCAGCACTTCCCCCACCAAACATGATCTCAGTAATTGCTGGGAGAAGTTCAAGTACCCCTCTAGCTAAAATTCCATTGGTACCAACAAGAACCAACAACCAACGTATTACTGGATGATGCAATGCATACTTTAATCCATCTTTCAAATCAGTGAAGATATGTGAATCCTCGCGTGCATGAGAAGTACGCGGCAAGAGTTCTACAATTAATAGACTAATAACTGCTGGCACCACAAGAAGTGCAAAGAAACTAAAAGCCCAAGCTGCGCCCAACAAAGTAATAATTAATCCAGCTAATCCTGGGCCAGCAAAACGAGACAGGTTAAATGCAATAGCTAGATATCCTGTGGCACTTGCAAAAAGATCTCTGGGAACCAGTCGAGTAATTAAAGATAGTCGAGTTGGCGTATAAGCCCCACCCATCATGCCTTGAAGCAAAGCAAAGCTTGCTAATACCTCAATAGTTAAACTATCCAATCCCGTTATAGCAGCCAGGGTTAGAGAGATAGCCATCATTCCACAATGAATAAACATTGCCATCTTCACTAAGTCATATCTGTCAGCGGCAGCCCCAAATACAGGACCCAAAATTATTCCTGGAGAAAATTGGCAAAAAGAAACAACACCAACCATAAATACGGAGTTGGTTAACTCCCAAGCAAGCCAGCTAATAGTTAGACGATAAATCCATAGACCATGGAGAACTATTAACGTACCAGTGAAATAGATTGCAAAATTACGGTTTGAGAGTGCTGAAGTCGACAAAAAATATGCATCCTTTCAATTTGAGATAGAACACTAGGTCCTAAGGATCGGCGGGCATATTCCCATACTCTAGGTAAATTAGCACCTTAAAGGGCACTTATTGAATCAATTACCGCCTGGTTCTTCTATTAGAGGTTGGCCCTCAGAAGGCATTATTCCCTCCATCTGAGGGGTCAGTGGAAGTAATTCCGCAGAGAAAGATTCTTCTTCAATAATTTCTGCTTGTGGTCTGTTGGGCGCGGCTTCTGGGATTACTTGTATATCAGGTAATTGCCTCCCTAAATCAGGTGCACGAAAGTAATCACTAATTGCAAAGTACTGAGTGGGATCTCTTAATACAAAACGATTAGATATATCGTTCATGAAAAACAACAGACCAATAGTTATTGCTGTCGCACCAAAAATGGCAATCAAGATTCGTGAAAGCATATTGGCATTTTACATTGGAATTAATCAGCCTGAAACTTAGTTTCAAGATTGACGGCGTCTCCGTGGTCGGCCTCGAAGCCAAATAAACACCCAAAGGACACTAAGTACTATAAAATCGAAGTATTTAATTTGGATGAGTCGATAAAAATTGCTACCCCCAAATATATACTCCTATTTAGTTTATTGAGATAACGAACCTCCTCCATTAATGAAGGAGGTTGCTCTTAAGAATTAGAATTAATATTAAAAATAAATCACTCTAAAATTACATACATTTCAAATCTTGCAACTTCATCTTCATCTAAATATTTTCCAATTTCACGTCTAAATTGATCCATACTTGTGTAAGGTTTATATTTTTCGAACTCATGATCACACATTCAGTTACTTAATTCTTTATTAAGATCTCCAAATGCAGCAAATGGACAAGAGTTTATAATTAATTGAACTGCCTCATTATTTATATTAGGAATACTAGAAAATTTAGATTCTGATGCAGTATTAGCATTTAATAAGCTTTGTGCATTAACGCTAGTTATACTGAGGTTCTACGATTGAACTACACCAGCCAGCTTGTTGGTTTCCGGAGATACTACAGTCTCCAATAGGTCCTATCTACGATCCCATGTTAGAACCTCAGCTTCCCAAGCAAAGCACCGTCGGCAGAATACTATCGTTAGTATTCTCCATTTCGAGACCCTCCTCGACCCCGTAAGAAGCGCTCTTAATCCCTCGGGACCTTTGCTTCTGACCGTTGGTACCGAACCCTGTTCTGGATACTCGTCCCCGCTCAGTCTGTCAGTATCAAGACTTCGTCGTAGGACTCAACTTCGCGCGCGCTCCAACGCGCGTTAATACGATGACAGGCAGGATACCCGCTAGGACGATAAGCAGAGCGGCGATAGCAGCGTCCTCGTAAGTGCCGCGAATTGCATCTCCGTAAAGATGCGTCGCAAGGGTTTCGAATCCGAGCGGTCGCAACAACAAAGTTGCCGGTAACTCTTTCATGCAATCGACGAAAACGAGCAATGCGCCCGTCGCAAGCGCAGGCTTGAGCATCGGTAGGTGCACTTGCCAGAGGACACGACGGAAGCTTGCACCCAAGGTCTGTGCAGCCGCATCCATCGATGGCGAGACGCGGCTGAAGCCCGCCTCTATCGAACCCGCTGAGATCGCCAGATAACGCGCGACATAAGCGTAGACAATGGCTGCACCGGAACCGAGCAGGAACAAACCCGTCGATATTCCGAGGAGAGACGTTGCGGCGTTGTCGACCACTGCCTCAATTCCCGTGATGATCGGTAACAACCCAATTGCGAGAACGGTTCCTGGCACGGCATAGCCGATCGACGCCACACGCAAAAACAGACGCGGCAACAAGCTTGGCCCAGTGCGTACGGCGTAGACGACAGCTAGAGCGATAACCACCGAGGCAAGCGTCGCAATGGCCGAAAGGGCGACGGTGTTCAGCATTTCCAGGAATATCACAGGCGAGATGCCAGCGAAACTGATGCGCGCGATCGTTGCATCAGTGAGATACCAAGCCGGCACGATGAACCCGAGGAAGATCGGTAGGCCACAGGCCGTTGCAGCCAGCGTTCCCTGTAAACCTCGTAATCGCTCGCGCTGTAACGGTCTTGGGTGTTGGGCATCGTTGGCGTAGCGCCGACGGCGCCGTGCCCATCGCTCGAACGCCATGACGCATACGACAACCAGCAACATTGCGAGCGCAAGCTGCGCTGCGCCTGGCAAATTCGATCTCGTCACCCAAGTTGTGTACACGGATACCGTGAGAGTTTGAATCCCAAGGAACTCCGACGCGCCAATGTCGTTCAATGTCTCCAGCAAAACAAGACTCACTCCGACTGCGACTGCTGGACGCGCAAGTGGTACTGCGACGCGAAAAAAAATCCTACTCGGTCCATGGCCGAGTGTACGAGCGACATTAATGAGATTTGCCGACTGCATCATGAACATTGCGCGCGTCGTCAGATAGACGTAGGGATAGAGCACCGCACTTAGCAGCAGGATACATCCAACCATGGAGCGGACATCCGGCAGACGAAAATCTCTGGGGCTGTCTGCTCCGATGAGCGCCCTGATGAAAGTCTGAACCGGTCCAATCGGATGCAGCACATCCAAGTAGACGTACGCAACGATATAGGTCGGCACGGCCAGTGGCAGCAGCAGTGCCCAATCGAAGAGCCGACGCCCGGGAAACTCATGAGCGGCAACGAGCCATGCGGTGCCCGTGCCGAGAGTTGCAGTCAAGACACCCACGCCCATGAGTAGTACAAGCGTGTCGCGTGTCGCCACGGGTAATACGAACTCGAATAGATCGCGCCAAACTTCCTCTGATCCGGACGCAGCCGTGACAACCAGCGCCGCAAGCGGCGCTGCAACAGCTAGCGCGGCGCACGCGGCGGCGACGCGCCACGGCCCGCGCCCGCCGGTCCTCCAAATCACGCGCGTCAGACTATTGGTTGAAGCCGACGCGGTCTACGAGCTGGCTTGCCGTGTCCCGATGTCGCGCAACTTCGGTCAACGACGCGCCGTCAACCTTCAAGGTCCCCAATTCAGCGATAAGCGGGTCAATCTGTGCGCCCTGTTTGATCGGATACTCGAAATTAGCCTCGGCGTAGATCTTTTGCGCGGCATCGGAAACGAGATACTCGAGCAGTTGAACAGCCTCGGCATGATTTGGCGAGTATCTCGCAACAGCCGCACCAGAGATGTTCACATGCGTACCACCATCCTCGAACGTCGGTAGAATGATCTTGATCGCTGCGCCCCACTGCTCTTGATCCGGACCACCACGGCCACTGCGCATGAGGCCGACGTAATAGGAATTGGCGACACCAAGCTCGCAGAGGCCGCCCAGTATGTCGCGCGCAACGTTGCGGTCACCGCCTGCTGCAGGACGTCCCTGATTGGCCTTGAGGCCGGTTAACCACTCCTCCGTTGCAGCTTCACCATGATGCGCGATATGCGCACCGAACAGAGCCGTGTTGTAAGGATGCTGTCCTGAACGAATACAGAAAGCGCCGCGCCAACGTTCGTCCGCGAGCTCCTCATACGTAATGGAATCGATGCCCAGATCCTTGGCGGCATAGACGACGCGAGCACGCATCGACAACGCATACCAATGACCATTATCGCCCCGCAGATTGGCCGGCACCACAGAGTTGAGCATGGCAGAGTCGGTAGACTGCGTGAGGCCCTGTTCAACGAGATCGATGAGCCTGCCAAAATCAACTGTCATGAGCACGTCGGCCGGAGAGAGCTGGCCTTCCGCAGCGACGCGTTCCGCCAACCCGTCTTGTACAAAGATGCTGTTGACTTCGATTCCGGTCTCCTCCGTGAATGCGTCGAGTAGCGGCTGCATGAGCCCCGGCTCGCGCGTCGTGTATAGATTGACCTCCTGGGCCGCGACCGCACCTGATGCCAAAACGGCAACAGCAATCGAACCAAAATAGAAGCTGTTTTTAATCATTTAATTACTCCTCCTAGAAACCGTTAAAGTTGACTCACGTACCGGCCTTGGTCGGACGATGAGCTAATGCCGTTCTCATTAATGACCGGTACCGCGCCTGTGTCGGCCGCGAGATGCACGACCGCTCCGGCATCGAATTCATCGTCCGAACGTGTTTCTCTCGAATCAACGCAAACCGTTAACATCGACTCGAGACCGTCGATATGGACGACTACGTAACGACAGTCGCCGCGGTACTCGCTAGTGACGACTCGTCCCTCTACGCCCGTCCCGGCCTCCACAAGCTTCAAGTGCTGCGGTCGAATGCACGCGATTGCGCGAGTTCCTTGTGAAACCCCGGGCGCTGTAAAACGACCGAGGCGTGTCTCAAGATAGCCCTCTTGGCCGACGCCCGAAAGCGCTGTGACGTTGCTGAAGAATTCGGCGGCGAACAACGAAGTTGGATGCGCATAGAGCGCTTCTGGTGTATCGAACTGTACAAGATGCCCGCGATCAAGCAAAGCAATGCGATCAGCGATACGCATCGCCTCGTCGGGGTCGTGTGTAACGATGATGGTGGTAGTACCGGTCTCACGGACGAAGTCGAGCGTGTGCCGTCTAACGTCGTCTCGCAGTCGACTATCGAGACTCGAGAAAGGCTCGTCCATGAGTAGAACACGTGGCTTCGGGGCCATTGCACGGGCGAGAGCGACGCGCTGACACTCTCCGCCAGAAAGTTCATGTGGAAACTTCCGCGCCAGCGGAGTGAGTCCGAGACGTGCGATCAGTGCCTCGATGCTTTGCTCACCTCGACGCAGACCGAACGCTATGTTGGCATCGACACGCAAATGCGGGAACAGCGCATAGTCCTGAAAGACCATGCCGACCTGGCGCTGCTGGGCCTCGACAAACGCGTCTGGCCCGGCGACCTCATCGCCATCTATCGAAATACGCCCGCTCGTTGGTCGCTCTACGCCCGCGACGGCTCGCAAGAGCGTCGACTTACCGGACCCCGACGGTCCCACCAAGCAAACAACCTCGCCACAATGCACGTCGAGCGTGACCTCGTCGACCGCAACTGTCGATCCGAAGTGGATCGACAGCGCCTCTACAGTAAGTAATGACTGCAAACGAGATACCTATATTTGAGTAGTGTATGGAAAATTGGCGTAAGTCCTCTAACTAGAAAGTAAGTCTTAGTCCTAAATTGAAGTATTGAGGTCTTTGAGTCCTGATACCATTTTTTGGTGCTCTAGCAATAATATCACTACTATCAGTAACATTTCCTATTACCAAGTAAGCATCAGCTCTCTCATTAATTTTCTTGTTAATTGAAAGATCAATAATAGAGTATGAATCTATAGTTGTATCTGTAGCACAAGATGCAACTGAGCAAGTATCTCCAAAACTAGTCAGGCTTGTCATTATTGACCAACCATTATCCATATCAAGTCCCGTGGTAAGTGAAAGCTGGGTATCTGGCATATTAGGAAGTTTCATCCCTTTGTTTACATCTCCCCAGTAAGAACTTTCAAAGCTTGAATCAAATTTACCATCTGAGCTTGTAAAATTTATCATAAGAGGGATGGTTGCTCCTGATGCAATAGTGAATGAAGTAGATGCTGAAAGCTCTAACCCAGAGATCATTGCTTGACCGCCATCGAAAGTATCACCAATAGTACATCCTTCATAAATACCAGAAGCAGAGTTAGTACAGGTTCCAACAATATTTTGGTAATCAGTATTAAAGTAAACTGCTTGCATATTTATAACTGAAGGGACAAATCCAGATCCTGAAGTATTTCCTATTTCACCACTCCAGCCTAGCTCCATGCTATCGGCGGTTTCAGGTTTAGCATCTCCAGTGGTTGGAGAAAAGCCTTGATGATACCCAAAGAATACTTGACTACCATTTGAAAGAGTATAGCCAGCACCAAAACCAAATAGAGTTTCATCTTTTTCTTTATTATCTGTTTTTGATTTAGGATATCCTGTTGCTATTGAAGTTCTTGCTGTTTCATTCCAACGAGTTTCATTTATGTCCCAATTTTCCTTTCTAACACCACCTGTTATGGTTAAGTTATCAAGTCTTAACTCTTGATTTAAAAAGAAAGCATTTGCTTTAGCAACTGTGATTCTATTGTTTGAAGATAGACCTGGCTTGGAGCCAACTGTTAACGCGCTGAGTGTTCCAGCTTTCCAATCTGCAGTTTCATACCATTGCATACGATCTTCTGAGTCTTCAGTAGAGCGGTAGCCAAAAGTTAAAGTTTGATTATCAGTTGCCCATGAACCTTTTATAACTGTTCCTTCTGAAACATAAACTCTATTGTTGTGCTTATACTTTATTGTCTCAGCTGTTGTATTGGTTCCTCTTAAAACCGCGATAGCATCAGCAGTACCTGCATTAGCATAGTCGATCATATTATTGATGCCTTTTGCAGCCCCGTTATAACCAATTTTGTCTACTTTAAACCAATCACGCGCAAAATTATTTTCATATGTGGTTGCAGCAACATTAAAATCACCAAAATCAACACTATATGTAACAACGACTTGATCGTGTGCATTATCCATTAAATCATATTTAGTAAATCCATAACGCTGTCTGGGATTGCTCATAAAGTCTGCCTTTGAAAGGCCAACATAACTTTGATTAGATTTTTCTGAAGAATCCTGATATTTAAAGTCTAACTGTTGGTAGACGGCTGCATTTTGGTCAGAATTAAGTCTAAATTTAAACAGAAGATCATCTTTATCAAATCCAGTATTACCACCAACGTGCTCTATTGTATCGAAGCCGTCAGTTTGAGCGAAATGTCCCTCAAGAAGAAAACCAACATTTTCTGTAGATACACCATATCCTGCATGTGTTCTTGATGCGCTATCAGATCCCACTTCTTGGTTAAAAAATCCGCTTGATGAAGTTGGAATAGGAGTGCTGATTAAATTAATTGCACCACCAATAGTATAAGGACCCTCTGTGATAGCTGATGGACCTTTTAGCACTTCTACGGAATGAACTCTTCCAAATGTAGGGAAATAATAGGCTGAAGAGGCTGCATATGGAGCAGGAGCAATTAATATGCCATCTTCCATTAATGTTACCTTTCCAGATCTATCATCATATGTACCTCTGATAGAAATATTTGGTCTAAGACCGTAACCTTCTTCAGGTCTAAAATTAATACCTGGAACATTTGCAAGAGCTCTATGGACATCAATATGTTCAAATATTTGTAATTCATCGGGCTCAATAATTGAAGCTGATCCATGAACTACTCTTTCGCCGATAATTGTAATATGTTCCATCTCATCGGTGTTTTGAGCAAAGCTCAAAGAGCTTAACAAGCAAAGTGAATACGGAATTAAAAGTTTCATTCTCATTACCATTTCTGCTTTATTAATTAAAAAGAGCCGCCCGATAAGCCCCAGGAAAATTCTCCGATGTGGAGTGGATGAACAGGGTCTAAACCAACGGCGACAGGAAGATAACGAATCCTATATGCAAATGCAAATCATTATCATTCGTATTAATAAACGATTCCTATTTACTATGCTGTCTTGCAAGACTATTTAGCCTATGTTGAGCATTTACGGGAGTTGTAGGGCAATCTGAGAGATCAGATTAAATGAAACTAATTGGAGTAATTTGTGGCTTGGCTATTATCACCCATAGAAATTGCGCGTAATTGCGGAAACTTCACTATCGTGCCAGGAGCCACCCGGTCAAGATCAATATCAGGGTTGTATTGGCGAATCAACCAGACCGGTACCTCATAAGTTTGAAACGCCAGTTCCCACAACGACTCACCTGATTGAATGACATGATCCTGTGTATTTATCACCTGATATGCGAGAAAAAAAGCTTCCTGGGTTTGGCGCTGATAAGTAAGTCGACGCTCCTCAAATATTGATGAATTAATTTGAGAAAAATCTAACTTCAGACGATTACCAATTACTACGGCTTGTCGAAAAGGCATACCATTGATATCTCGTAATCGTTGAGTTCGAATTCCTAGCCAGTCAGCATAATGCCCTAGCGTCTCTAGCGCCTGAACCTCAATCGTTCCATCTGACGCTACTAAATAATCACTGGGATCAGCTGCCATTTCAGCCTGCACACTAGATAAAACATTGGTTTCAAGCGGCTCTAACAGTTCACCTGTAATTGATGATCCGCTAGTTTCTGGTGAAATTACAGTCGTAACTATTTGCGCACTATCATTTATATCACCTTCTTCCAATTCATTAGTTATCTGTGAAGCGGTTTCAATTTGGGCTAGTTGAGGAGTTTCAACATCACTTCTAAGTCTTAATTCCTGACCAACATAGATTCTATTAACATCGTCAAGCGAATTAAGTAACTGTATAGTCTGGGGGTTAGTTCCAAACCTACTAGCGATCAAATCAACACTATCTCCAGCACGAACGATGTAAGTACTTACATCTCGTATTACACCGGCACTTGAATCAGCCAAACTAGCAGGAGTAATTCCATCATTTCCTGGAAGCAACAAAACCTGACCTTCACGAATAAAATTACGATTCCTTAAATTATTTAATGCCATTAAGGATGCTTGACTAACCTGATAGCGATCAGCAATTCCAGAAAGCGTTTCTCCACGTCTAATTCGATGCATAATATCAGGCTTCTGCGCTGCATATCTTTGTGAACCAGGCAACGAAGCAATTAATTCTCCTGCCCTTTCTTCCAAAGAACTAGGAAGCCTAAGCTCGAAATATTGAGGAATAAACTTATCTTCATTCCAGACAGCTTCTGTTAATGCAGGATTCCATGCCCGAAGTTCCTGATGATCTATATCAAAAACGGAAGCAAGAGATGTAGATAAAACAAAATCAGGCACATCAATCAAGAAATAACTCTCTTGATCTTCAACAACAGTTGGCCCAAAAAACTGCTCAATATTGGAATCTACATCAGATGCTGCTAAAAATGCGACATAAAAATTGCGCGATGCAAAACCAAATGCACGGCCATCATATTCACGCAAAATAACGTCAATCTGATCCGTTCCTGTTTGGCGTACTGCGTTTCGCATACCAGCCTGCCCATGGTTGTAGGCAGTAATCGCTAAGGACCAATTCTGTAGAACATCATAATTATCCTTTAGTAATCTAGCTGCTGCGACTGTTGATAAATAAGGATCCCTACGTTCATCTACAATATGATCAATTCGCATGTAACGAAGTCCAGTTGATCGAGTAAACTGCCACATACCAGCTGCACCTACTCTTGAATAAGCAGTAGGATCGAAGGAAGATTCTACATGTGGCAATGCCACCAATTCTTCTGGCACACCTTGCTCTCGAAGAACTTCCTGGATGTACCCCCTCCAACGTCCAGACCTGACATATCCAGCTCTATAACGATCAGACTGGCCCAATTGAAAACGAACCTGTTCTACAGCTCGACTTAAATCGACATTCGAAACCCCATCTGGCCATGAATCTAAAACGCCCTGCTCGATTACAGTAAGGTTACTTCTCTTACCATCGGCAAGGGCCCTCAAGGCATCAGTTACTTCATCGCGGGCAGCATTAATTTGCCGAGTTCGCATACTTCTGGTGGAGTTTTGAGAAAACTCTATCGTTAAGTAGACCACTGATAGGTTACGAGAATCATGTATAAAACCACTACTAGTGGTAATTTCGGTATATACGCGTGTCCAAAAATTAATATCCCGTTCAATCTCTTGCGGACGCGGGAGCTCTTGAGCAGTCAGGCTAGCTGAGAAGCCAAAAAATGCCAAAACTAACAATACGTATAATATATTACTGCGCAAACCACGTTCCCCAATTATTAATAGGCTGCAAAGTCATCCTATTACAACCACTTTCCAATCAAAAAAGCCTCGTCTATAGCATAGAATCTGCATGACCTAGAAGACCACACAAGAATTCTTAGAAGTCAAAGGGATTACGACGCATAATAATTGCATCTCGCTCAGGCCCCGTTGAAACAATATCTACAGGGACATCTAATAATTCCTCTAGGCGATTCAAGTAATGTTGTGCTTGCTTTGGCAAATCTGAATACGAGGTAATTCCGGCAGTAGGAATATCCCAACCAGGCAAAGTCTCATATACAGGCTCACAGTCTCCATACCGTTCCATCAATACGGGTGGATTATCGAGCAACTGATCATCTAGCCTATAACCAGTACAAATCATAATTTCCTCTAACCCATCAAGCACATCAAGCTTAGTCACAGCCAAGCCAGTTAATGAATTTACAATGACTGAACGTTTTAAGGACACTACATCAAACCAACCGCAGCGCCTGGGACGACCTGTGGTTGCACCGAATTCAGAACCCATTTCAGCCAAATGACGGCCTGCTCTGTCAAAAAGCTCTGTTGGAAACGGGCCAGCACCTACCCGAGTCGTATAAGCCTTAACAATCCCAAGCACATAATCTATCTGCATAGCCCCTATTCCAGTGCCCGTAGAAGCAGCGCCAATTGTAGTATTCGAAGAAGTAACAAAAGGATATGTACCAAGATCAATATCTAATAATGCACCCTGCGCCCCTTCAAAGAGGATCCCACCATCTTGTTTCTTAGTTTCATACAATATTTGAGTCACATCCCCTATTAGAGGCTTAATCCTGTCAGCAAAGCCAAGAAGATTTGTATATTCCTTGTCAAATTCAACCGTGTGTTGTTTGTAATATTTTTTTAACAAAAAATTATGGAAATCAAGCAATACTTCTAATTTATCTTTTAATAAATCTGGGATTAACAAGTCAGAAATCTTCAGAGCCCTCCTGGCTACCTTGTCTTCATAAGCAGGTCCAATGCCTCTTCCCGTAGTTCCGATAGCATCACTACCACGCAAACTTTCTCGGGCATTGTCAAGCGCCACATGTGAAGAGAGTATTAGTGGGCATGATGGAGATAATCTCAAGCGCTCTTCAACCGGCACACCTTTTTGAGCAAGTTCATCAATTTCATGGACTAAGGCATTAAGCGACACTACAACCCCATTGCCAATCAAACAATTAACATCCTCTCTCAAGATCCCTGAAGGAATTAAATGGAGAACAGTCTTCTCTCCATCGATTACAAGTGTGTGGCCAGCATTATGGCCGCCTTGAAAACGTACAACAGCATTTGCTCTTTCAGCAAGCAAATCTACTAGAGCTCCCTTCCCCTCATCGCCCCACTGTGTACCTATAACAACAACACTTCGTCCCAAAACCTTCAACCTCTTACAAAATACAAAAGGGTAAGCCCAGCAATTACTACTCCAAGACCAAAATTTCGAAGCTGCTGATCTTCAAATTGAGCCATGACTGAAAGACCACGACGCCATGCATTCGGATTTATAAAAGGAAACAAACCCTCAATAATCAAATAAAAAGCAATGCCCGCAAACAAATCTGACCAGGCCAAGACTATAGTCCCTTATTCGTTAAAACAATTTTGCTAATTGGAATTATCTAAGGCGTGGCAGCACCCATCTGTTCTCCTATGTACTGGAAAAACTCGCTGTCTGGACTGAGGACCAATACATCTTGCTGCCCTCCAATTGATTCTCTATAAGCAGACATACTTCTATAAAATGAGTAAAAAGAAGGGTTCTGATTGTACGCATCTGCATACAATGCAGCCGCTCTAGCATCCCCCTCACCACGTAAACGCTCAGCGTCTCTGTAGGCTTCTGCAAGAATTACCGTACGCTGTCTATCAGCATCGGCCCGTATTCGTTCAGCCTCTTCTTCCCCTTCGGCTCTCAATTGTGCTGCAACTCTTCCACGTTCCTGCTGCATTCTTGAAAAAACCGACCCACTAACCTCATCGGATAGCTCTATCCTCATGACTCTTACATCAACAACATCTAACCCTAGAGCCGGTGCCTGAGCTGAGGCTGTAACCAACATCTGACTCATAAGTTCAGAACGTTCAGCTGCCACTACCTCCTGTACAGTTCGTTGAGAAAACTCAGCCTTAATTCCCTCTCGAATAATTGCTGATAGTCTCTGTTCAGCAAAAAGCTCATCTCCTCGAGCAGACCGGTAATATTGAGCAGGATCTACAATCCGCCATGTAATAAAATAATCAACAATTAGATTCTTTTTCTCCCCCGTCAAAAAGCGCTCTTCCGACTCTTCGTAAGTCAGAATACGATCGGGGTATTTAGCAATATTGTTTACAAAGGGTATTTTAAAATGTAGCCCAGGTCCGTAATCAGATTTCACTATCTCACCAAACCTAAACTTAATAGCATGCTCCCTCTCATCAACAGTAAAAACAGTCATTCTTACAATTGCTACAACAAGAACCAAGCCAACTAATATCAAATTAAATCTCGGACTCATATCAAAAACTCCAGTCTAACGTGAATCGCGCACACGTGCGCTTGGGCTACTATTCGGCATCGGCACAGCAGAAGGTGCTAACAAATTCTGTTGCTGGCTAGACCCTCTCTCCATTAGTCGATCTAGGGGCAGATAAATCATATTTCCTCCGCCCTCTGAATCCAACAGAACCTTAGTTGAATTAGATAGAACCTCCTCCAGAGTATCTAAATACATTCTTTGTCTAGTAACCTCAGGCGCCTTCTCATACTCCAGAAGTATTTGAACAAATCGATCTGATTCCCCTTCTGCATCAGCAATTACTCGATCCCTATATGCCTCTGCATCTTGCAACTGACGTGCTGCCGAACCTCGTGCTTTAGGCAAAATATCGTTTGCATAAGCTTCAGCAGCTAACGCCATTCGTTCTTTATCCTCTCTAGCTCGGATAGCATCTTGTACGCTCTCCTCCACATCACGAGGAAAATTTGCATCTTGTAGATTAACCTCATAAACAGTTATGCCAGTTCCATATGTATCCAGAGTGCTCTGAATTAAAGCTTGTGTCTCGGCTGCTACCTCAGCTCGACCTTCAGTTAAAATAAAATCTAAAAGATTTTTCCCAATAACTTCTCGTATTGCGCTACTGGTTACATCCATTAAAGTATCCGAAGGATTTCTCATATTAAACAAATAAGCTTCGGGATCAGTACGTCTGTACTGCACAACAAGATCAACAAGCACTATATTCTCATCTTCAGTGAGCATACTTCCTTGGTAGTCAAAACGTTCTGTAACATTGGTGTTAATCAGCTCTACTGAATCAACAGGCCAAGGCACTTTCCAACGAAGACCGGGCTGACTTATCGATTGAAACTGACCAAAACGAAGCACAATACCTCGTTCTGCATCATCAACAACATAAAAACCTGTCACAGCCCAAACACCAATTAATGCAACAAGAATACTACCAAGCATTCCACTAGCAGGCTTAGAGCCTCCCATGTTAGCCCCATTACCATTACCATCACCACCGCGCCTGCTACCTCCGAAAACTTTTGTTAGTTTCTTTTGTAAATCCTTAACCACCTGATCAAGGTCTGCAGGTCCCTTTCCACCACCTTGCTGCCAAGGATTATTTTTATTTCCATCATCCCAACTCATAACTCACACCCGTTGAAAACTGTCATCAGACAGCCCTTCCTGTATACAAAATTCCTTCCACCGTTGTGGTGTTAGGGCTAATTCCAAAGTCCAACCTCCTGAATCATGACTTAACTCTGATTGTACAGCCTTTAGCTCAAATAACTTAGCTCTTAGCCTACTATCACCAGGGCCCAATTCAAGACGGCCAAAAACTGATTCGCCAACCGCCTTTACCCTTATTACTTTTGCTAAATTTTCAACTCCATCTCCCGTTAACGCGGAAACAAGCAAATTAGGTAACTCCGTGCCATTCACCTCTGCGATATTTGCAAGCTTTGATGAAAATTCCTTAGCTCTATCAGCCTTATTGTACACCTGCAAACGAGGAATATTTCCAGCACCGATAGAATCTAGCACCATCTCTACCTGTCGCTTGCGATCATCGCTGTGTGGATCACTAACATCGATCACATGCACGAGCAAATTAGCTTCGCGTGTCTCTGTTAATGTTGCACGAAATGCTGCTATGAGCTCATGAGGCAAATCACGGACAAACCCGACGGTATCTACAAGCAAAACTTCATCTAATTCCCCTGGAGATAATCTACGTATCGTCGGATCCAGGGTTGCAAATAACGTATTACGCGCTCGTACTTCTGCACCACTTAAGGCATTAAAAAGACTAGTTTTTCCTGCATTTGTATAACCCACTAGGGCGACTGTTGGTATGCGCACACGACGGCGCTCTCTTCGTCCAAGCTCACGCTGCTTTACAACACTCTCAAGCCGTGCCTTCAAACGTTTTATCCTAAGCCCAACTAGCCTTCTATCTGACTCTAACTGTGTTTCACCCGGACCTCTTAGACCGATCCCACCTTTTTGTCGTTCTAGATGCGTCCAACCCCGCACTAATCTTGTTGAAAGATGCTCCAATTGTGCAAGCTCCACTTGGAGCTTACCCTCATGCGTGGCTGCCCGTTGCGCAAAAATATCCAAAATCAAACCATTGCGATCTAAGACACGCACGCCTAAATTTTTCTCCAGATTGCGCTCCTGGGTAGCCGAAAGAGGTTGGTTAACAAGTACTAGATCAGCACAGACGTCTTTAACCTTTTTTGCAAGCTCTTTTACCTTACCTTGACCGATGTAAAGTCCCGGGTCAGGTCTTGTACGACGGGCAGAGATTTCACCCGCTATCTCAGCGCCAGCAGAAACAGATAGGGCCTGAAACTCCTGTATTTCATCTGCATAACAGGATCGCTTAAGACCAACATGGAGCAATAAAGAACGCTCACCACTATCAGGACGTTCAATCAATCAATAACTCCTCGTTTTACTGATTTGTTAATCGGTAGACTCTTCGCCTTTTTCTTCAACTTCACTTTCATCTTTGACTTCGCTTTCTGAAATATCAACCATTCGGCTAGGTACAACAGTAGATATAGCATGCTTATATACCATTTGACTTACAGTATTCTTAAGCAAAACTACAAATTGATCGAAAGAATCAATTTGACCCTGCAGTTTGATGCCGTTCACCAAATAGATCGAAACAGGAACTTTCTCTCTACGCAATGCGTTCAAAAAAGGGTCCTGCAATGACTGATTTTTGGCCATGTTTTTTTCTCCTTATCTTTATTGTTTAAAAAAGACACAACCGAGCCCAACAGTTAGTAGTGAACGGGCACTGAAGCGCAACTCCGATATTTGATAACAATTCTAATCCCACAATCTAAAATGGTAGCATAGGAGGAAAATTTCAAGACCTTTTTAAACTATATTGAAGTAATCATTTAATTCAGCCTTGACCACTTCACTTATGTACGGGTCAGGGCCATTTAATTTTTTTATTTTGCTCTCTGACCTCAGCCAAGTCATCTGTCGTTTTGCCAATTGACGCGTTGCAATTATGGCCTTGTTACGCGCTTCTTTCCAAATATATTCACCGTCCAAAAACGCCCAAATTTGTCTATATCCAACTGCGCGCATGGATGAAGTGCTTAAGGATAAGTCGCCTCTTTCCTTTAAAGCTTTTACTTCTTCAATAAAACCATTAGATACCATGACATCAAACCTTTTCTCTATCCTATTTGAAAGCTTTTCTCGGGTTTCTGGAACTAAAGCTATAGTATTAATCTCAGTTTTCTGTATTGAAGACTGCGCTTTATGTAGTGCACTGAGGGTTTCCCCTGTCAACTCGTAAACCTCGAGGGCACGTTGAATACGTTGACCATCTGCAGATGAAATCCTAACAGCTGAATCAGGGTCTATAATTTGAAGACGTCGATGCATTTCTGGCCAACCAACCACTTCAGCCTCTTGATCCAGTTTTTGTCTAATTTTGCTATCGCGCTCTGGAAGCTGAGCAAGACCATCCCTAAGAGCTTTCAAATAGAGTAAAGTCCCTCCAACTATTAATGGCACGCGACCCTTCGAATAAATAGAGGACAAACTCTCTTTTGCATCTCTAACGAACCTCCCTGCTGAATAAGCATCTATAGGCTCAACAATATCAATTAGATGATGTTTAATAATACTTCTTAATTCTGATGATGGCTTAGCAGTCCCAATATCCATGCCCCTATAAACCATGACTGAGTCCATGCTAATAATTTCAACTGGAAAATCTTCAGCTAATTGCAAAGCAAGCTCTGTTTTTCCACACGCAGTTGGACCAGTAATACAAATACAAGGCTTAATTTTTTCGCCCACTGCAGACTTCGCTCACTGGCCTCTTTTAAACAAACGATCAAGCTCGGAGATAGTTATCCTGGTCCAGGTTGGTCTGCCATGATTGCAATGATCGCTTTTTTCTGTTTTTTCCATTTCCCTTAATAATGCGTTCATTTCTTTAATTTCAAGATGTCGATTAGCTTTAACAGCCCCGTGACAGGCCATTGTTGCAAGTATGTCATTTATTGTGGATTCAATGCGCTCTAGTCCTTTTTGTTGCGAGAGATCTGAAAGCACATCACGAAGTAAAGGTTCTACTTCAGCACTATGCAAAATCATGGGAACTCCACTGACCTGAATTTCTTCGGGGCCTCGTCTTGTTACTTCGAATCCAAGCTGGGATAACTCATCAGAAGCCGAATCAACCATGTCAGCCTCATGCTCGGCGACTGAAAGTGATAATGGAATCAGTAGTGGTTGAGTCTTTAACCTATCATGAACAAGCGCCTTCTTAAGACGCTCATATGTCACACGTTCATGTGCTGCATGCATATCAACAATAATTAAACCATCAGCACTTTCAGACAGAATATAAACACCAAGCAACTGTCCTAACGCAAAACCAAGAGGAGGAATGTCATCTTTTTTTTCAACACTATGCATGACAGTCCACAAAGTATCGCCAAATGTATCGTTAGTTTTCTCGTTACTACTGTCTAATCCCAAATGTAAGGTACGCTGTGAAATTCCTGCACTTCCAGAAACTAAGGGAACTTCATTACTTTTAGTTAAGCTTTTCAAAGTAGTTGGAGGCCTTATTGATTTGTTTTGTTGGGATTCCAACGTACGGCCCAAGACTGCCTCTACTGTATGAAAAATAAAATCATGTATTAGCCGTGAATCTCGAAAGCGTATTTCTAGTTTTGCTGGGTGAGCGTTCACATCCACACGGCGTGGGTTCAGCTCTAAAAACACCACATATGCTGGATGTCGACCATGAAAAAGAACATCCTGATATCCCAAACGGATGGCATGCCTCAATAGCTTGTCCCTGACATATCTTCCGTTGACAAATGTGTACTGCATATTGGCCTGCCCCGAAGAAAAAGTCGGCTCAGTTAACCAACCACTAAGTCGTAATCCTTCTATTTCTTTTTGGAAATACCGTGCATGCTCTAAAAATTTTTCGCCGCATATACGAACTAACCTACCTTCCTGACCTTCTCGGTCTAATGCAGACTCAAGAGACAAAACTGAACGCTTGTTATGTTTTAAACTCCATTCAACGTCAAAACGTGCAAGTGCTAAGTTGCGCACTACTGCACTAAGGTGTGCAAATTCAGTTCGCTGTTTTTTTAAGAATTTTCGTCTAGCAGGTATATTAAAAAATAAATCTCTAACCTCAACAGTAGTGCCCCTTGGATGGGATGCTTGCCGTATTTCCATCTCGGGCGAACCCGATGAATCTATAGCCCATCCAAATTCTTCTCCCCTAGCATGAGAAATAACATTTACTTGAGCCACTGACGCGATACTTGGTAAGGCTTCGCCTCTAAACCCAAAAGTTAAAATATTTTCTAGATCATCAAGATCAAAAATCTTGCTAGTAGCATGACGTGAAAATGCAATTTCAAGCTCTTGTTGAGCAATTCCAACGCCATTATCACGGACTCGAATTAATTTAGAGCCCCCTTCTTCTGCTTCTACCTCTATTTGCGTTGCATTAGCATCAAGACTGTTTTCGATAAGTTCCTTTACAACTGAAGCAGGCCGCTCTACTACCTCACCAGCGGCAATTTGATCAATCAAACGTGATGGAAGAACGCGTATAGTCACGACACTATTGTAGTCGGAACGGACAACAAAGTAAGACTTAAAATAAAAGTTATCAGATTAGGTTACAGGTATTGTAATCACTTGGCCTATGCGCACAATATCGTTACGAAGTGAGTTCGATCGCTTCAAGGCAGATAGACTAACTTTATAGTATTCCGCGATTTCTGAAAGAGTTTCACCTTTTGAGATTACATGACGAATAGGCGTTTTCTCCAAAGGAGGAGGATTTAAAGCAAGATAGCTATTAGGAGGCGGATTATCTCTAAAATAATCCACAATACCTTTGTGAATCGCACTTGCTAGGGACTGCTGATAGGCTGATGTCCTTAGTTCAGATTCTTGCGTTGGATTTGAAATATAAGCAGTTTCAATCAAAATAGAAGGGATATCCGGTGATTTAAGAACTAGGAACGGTGCTCGCTGTACTCGAGATTTACGAATGGGTGTAACATTGCTTAGTCTTCTGATAACTCGTTCACCTACCGCAGAGCTTGCACTAATAGATGCGTTCTGAGATAGATCCAACAAGACTCTTGCTAGCAATGGTTCCTTATCCGCTAACGACACTCCACCAATTAAATCAGCATCATTTTCTCTTTTTGCAAGCCTCAAAGCCGCCTCATCACTAGCGCCACTATCTGATAAAACGTAAACGGTTGCTCCCCTTACACTTGGATCACGAAACGCGTCAGCATGGATCGAGATAAATAAATCTGCTGAAGAATCTCTTGCCCGAGAAATTCGAGACCTTAGCGGCAAGTAATAATCACCAGTTCGGATCAATACTGGCTTCATACCAGGCTGATTTTCTACCTCTATAGCAAGACGTTCAGCTATGCCTAAAACAACATCCTTCTCACGCAACCCTTTAGAACCGGTTGCTCCTGGATCATCACCACCATGCCCTGCATCAATAGCCACAATTACAGGCCTATTAACTGCTGGTTGTAACTGAGAAATACTTGACCTAACACTTGGAACCACAGTCAAAGCAAGATCCACTACCAGCCGATGACCATATGTCTGATTTGGCTCTAATAAAAAGCTTTGGGCATTTACATTCTCATTTGTATCCAGCACTACCCTTAATTTACCACCCGGCTGATTTCCAGTACGGATACCACTTACAAATCCCTGTCCGTCAGGCAACTTAACAGATTCCGCTATAGCTGTATCGTCAAGATCAACAACAATTCGATTGGGATTTTCAAGATTAAAGACACGGTGCTGCGTTGGTGCTGACAAATCAATAACAAAGCGCGTTGACTCGGAACTAGACCATAGCCTCAAGCCCTCAACTTCATAAGCAATAAGGTGCGATGGGGAAAAACCCATTAGAAACAGAACTAAAACAAAGGGCCTGAATCCAGAAATCACTGCTAGTCTCTCCCTCGACAAGCCGCGTTACGGTTACAAGACTCAACCAATATTACAATATTATCCTTTAAAAAATATAGGATTACAAAGGAAAACTAGAAACAAAGCGAAAGTATTAAGACAATAATTTAAGAAAATCTTGGCCTATTGTAGTTGCCTCGCTGAGGATTACACGACGCTTAGATGACTCTTGAAATTCAAAATTAATCCAAATATCCACACAGGCAATGAACTGAGGCGAACGAGATGGCCACTCACCTATTAGCCAAACTTCATCTTTGGACATCCATTCTCTAACTCCTAATGCCTCAAACTCACTTAGCTGTCTCTCTTGGAGGCGATTTGATTCAGGCAATCGATAAAGATCTAGATGCATAACACTAAGACCCTCTAATTCATATTGCTCTACTATTGTATAGGTAGGCGATGGCACACGACCTTCATACCCAAGTCCTGCTAGCATTCCTCTAACCCAAGTAGTTTTGCCAGAACCAAGCGCGCCTTCTAATCCTATCACCAGATTTGATTTGCTCTGAAAATGCCATTCTTTAGCTATCTTACTTGCCAAAGCGCCAAATTGATCTTCGTCTAATGAATTGTATATAACTTCTTGATTACTATATCTTTTTCTTATATTTTTCATAGCTCAATCAGATAATAGCTTATATTGCACAAAAGGAGGGTTAGTGAAAAGAGGAATATGTCTGATAATGTCTCCCGCAAGAAGGCCACGCTCCCCATCTAAGGCCGCTATATCTCCACATACGGCATGAACAAACACAGCAGCCCTAGTAGCCAAACCTAAGTTACCAACCTGTACAAGAAACCCTCCGATTATCCCGGCAAGAACATCCCCCATCCCCGGTGTGGCCATTCCTGGGTTTCCACGATCACATAGACGAACAAAAATGTCCTCACCAGCGACAAGACTACAACCGCCCTTTAAGACTGCCACGCTACTAAAAGTTTGCGCAAGCTCTTTTACAGCCCCTAGTCGATCTCTTTGCACACTATCCAAATCTGTACAAAGTAGCTTTGCTGCCTCACCTGGATGCGGGGTCAAAATCCAATTACCTCTGTCTAATGGCTTAATTTTGTTTTCAGCAGAAAGCAGATTAAGACCATCAGCATCTAAAACCACCGGTAATGTTGATTTAGTAATGCACTTCCAAAGATTCTTAGCCCAGACAGATTGTCCTAAACCAGGGCCAAGAATAACTGCCTCTGCTGATCCTAAAAGGGGCTGTAACTCTTCTTCGTCTATCACGCCATGACACATAATTTCAGCACGTCCAGCCATTACACTTGATACTGAATCGGGGTGCGTAGCAACCCTGACTATTCCCGCGCCAGACCGAAGTGCCGCCTCTGCAGCAAGTCGGATTGCACCAGCCATACCAGGAGCACCCCCAACCAACAAAAGACTGCCATTTGTGCCTTTGTGAGCAAGTTGTGCTCGTGGCTTTAAACAAATATCTAAATCTCTGGGAGTAAGGCGACAAATTTGAGGCTGTATTTGATCGAAAAGCTTATCGTTATTATCATCTTTCCCATGAATAGATAAATCAGAAAACTCTAGTTTTCCTACATAATTAGGCCCAACACCCAGAAATAATCCTTGCTTTAATCCAACAAAAGTTAAAGTTATATCAGCTTTAACACAGTCCCCATGCAACATGCCTGTATCAGCATCTAAACCTGTCGGCATATCTAAAGCTAATACTGGCACTTCAGATGTATTAATTAGTTGAACAGCTGACAGCATATCGCCTTGTAATTGGCGGGTAAGACCAGTACCCAATAACCCATCTACTATGACATCCTCAGTAATAATGCAGTCTGCTGAAAATACCTCAACCTTTCCTCCATTTTTCGTATATTGATCCCATGCTATCGCAGCCTCATTTTGCAATTGCTCCCCTGGTGTGACTGCAATAACCTTAACTTTTATACCGGCTTGCAGTGCAAGGTGTGCAAGAACATAGGCATCACCACTATTATTTCCTTGCCCACAAAATACAGCGATAGTCTGAACATCTGGCCAACAATTCTGCAATAGGGAGAAAGATGCCTCACCGGCACGGCACATTAGTTCATAACCAGTAACGCCCAGCTTTTTAATAGCAAGTCTATCTATAGTTCTTACTTGATCAGCTGTATAAACTGAAACTGGATATGTAGTAGTTATGCTTTTCATATTGGGCATTATACTTAGAGGCAAATGCATACCGATAACTCAAAAAACCAAAACCTTTCTAATAACGATCTTTCTGATCTAGCTAAAAGTATTAAGGAAATCGGTATGAAGCTAGGTTTTCAGCAAATAGGTATTTCAGATACGGACCTAAGTGATGCAGAAGGTCGGTTTAAAAAATGGCTAGACAATGAATATCATGGTGAAATGAGTTACCTAAAACGACATGGTAACAAGCGCTCTAGACCCAATCAGCTTGTCCCGGGAACAATTAAAATAATATCAGTGCGAATGGACTATTGGCCATCTAAAACACTGGACACAGCTGAAAATATTATCGACAAAAAACGCGCGTATATATCTCGTTATGCGCTCGGGCGTGATTATCACAAAGTATTGAGAAAACGACTTGCACAACTCGCGAAACTAGTTCAAGAACGTATCGGTAACTTTGGCTACCGTGTCTTTGTAGATAGCGCACCAGTTTTAGAAAAGCCTATAGCTCAAAAAGCAGGACTTGGATGGATTGGAAAACATACTAATCTTATAAATCCTGAGGCTGGCTCATTTTTCTTCTTAGGAGAAATATATACCGATCTACCTCTTCCTATAGATAACCCAATCGATGATCACTGTGGTAGTTGCACCGCATGCATTGACATATGTCCAACGCAAGCGATAGTTAAACCTTATCTACTAGATGCTCGCCGTTGTATTTCATATTTAACTATAGAACATAAAGGGAGCATACCTATAGAACTCCGCACTGGAATTGGTAATCGAATTTTTGGTTGTGATGACTGCCAACTTATTTGCCCTTGGAATAAATTCGCAAAAAAAAGTCTAGAGGAAAATTTTCTACCAAGACACAATTTAGACCGCAGAACTCTTGTTGATTTATTCCTCTGGGATAAGTCTGAATGGGACATAAGAACCAGAGGAAGTGCAATCAGAAGAGCAGGCTACAAGGGATGGTTAAGAAATGTAGCAGTTGCTTTAGGCAACGCTCCAAAAAAACAAGATGTGATGGAAGCATTAGATAAAAAAAAGAATCATTCATCTAGCGTTATAAAAGAGCATGTACGCTGGGCAATAAGCCAACATGAAACAAAAAACCAATTATGAGAAGCAATGCTTTTAAAGCTGAATGTTGTCAATAAGTCGTGCGTTACCTAGCCATGCTGCAGCTAATATAATAAGACCATCAGGAGACTCTGTTTCCATTGGCTTACCAAGGTCTATCGATCGACGAACCTCAATATATTCTGGCTTGAACCCAAAAGCTTCTAAAGAGGATAGGGATTGTTTTACCAAGGTCTGGCAATCCTCGCCTCCAGATTTAATTAATTTGCTAAGTTTAACTAATTCACAATAAAGCTTTGGTGCTACTTTTCTTTCTGCAGGGCTTAAGTATTGATTTCGAGTACTCATGGCTAGGCCATCGGCCTCTCTATGTATAACTCCCGAAACAATTTGCACGGGAAGATGCAAATCCCGAACCAACCGCTTTAATAAAATGAGTTGCTGGTAATCTTTTTCTCCCAATACAAGTATATCTGGTGATATAAGGTTAAGAAGACGCAGAACGACAGACGCAACACCATCAAAATGTCCCGGTCTACCAGAACCACATAGCTCCTTACTTAAACCTGGCATTGTAATCTTAGCTGTATTATCTAAGCCAAACGGGTATATATCTTTCTCTTCTGGAGCAAAAACCAAATGAACTAGCCCTTGCTTTTCTAAGAGCGCCTCGTCTTCCATTAATGTTCTTGGATAACCAGAGAAATCTTCTCCTAATCCAAACTGTGTTGGGTTAACAAAAATACTACAAATAACTATATCAGCGTACTCTCGGGCAAGATGCATTAAGCTCAGGTGCCCTTCATGTAGATTTCCCATTGTCGGCACTAACGCAATGGTATTATGTGTAAGTTGCAAAGATCCTATAAATTCACGCAATGCCTTTACTGTATAAACACCTTGCAATCGAACAGAAGATTTACCTAAAGCAGACATCTATGTCATCCACATTCATTATTGCTTAATCAAGAAAAGCAGTGTTCTTTTGCCGGATAATCTCTATTCTTTACAGAAGAAACATAAGTCTGTAACGCATCCAATATAGATTCAGAATCTTCCATAAAGTTTTTTACAAACTTTGGAGTACGACCCTGAGTAATACCAAGCATGTCATATAGGACTAGAATCTGGCCATCAACATTTGGACCGGCACCTATGCCTATAATTGGCAAGCCTATAGATTCTGATATTTTAAGACCGACTTCATTAGGAACACATTCCAGAAGCATAAGATCAGCACCAGCCTCCTCTAACGCTATAGCATCTTCGGTCATTTGTTTCGCTGCTTCATTATCCCGCCCCTGAACCTTAAAACCACCTATTTTATGAACCGATTGTGGCTTCAAACCAACATGGGCGCAGACTGGGATATCATGTCGCGCCAAACACTCGACAACTGCCACCTGCCCACGCCCACCTTCTAACTTCACCATTTTGGCTCCACCCTCCTGCATCAGCCGCACTGCATTATCTAAAGCCTGCTCAGGAGTTGCATAGCTCATAAAAGGTAAATCTGAAACAACAAATGTTCGACTTAATCCCCTTGAAACTATTTGAGTATGATAAACAACATCATCTACGGTTACAGGAACAGTAGTTTCTTGACCTTGAATCACCATTCCTAAAGAGTCCCCTACAAGAACTAGATCCACACCAGCCATATCTACAAGTTGTGCAAAACTTGCATCATATGCAGTCAAACAAGCTATAGGCTCTCCTTCGTTTTTCATTTGACGGATTGTCGATACATTAACTGGTGGAGAATTCATTCCCCGTTGTTGTAATTGCTTATACATTACATGGCCTCGAAGTTATAAAAACTATCTATATTTGATCTGATTTATTAAGCGATTGTTTCTACCGCGGGATTAAAAAAATGGCGACCATGCTTTATACGATGAATAGCCTTTAACAGCTCATGGTAATCTGCTTCACGATGAATGGGGTCGATAACAGCAGCATTAACTATTAACAATGGAGCCTCATTGTATTCATAAAAAAATCGTGCATATGCTTCACCTAAACGTTCTAGATATCTCTCATCAATCAACCTCTCATACCCCACTCCTCTAGTTGCAACTCTTCGCATCAAGACATTTGGAGGAGCCTGTAGATAAACAACAAGGTCAGGGCTTGGTGGCTCAAGGTTTAACGTATCATATATTTGCTCATAAAGACTTAATTCATTAGGGTCTAAGTTAAGCTCAGCAAATAATCGATCTTTTTCTAGCAAAAAATCAGCAACACGTACAGGTGAAAACATATCGCTTTGACGAATTTGTTCAATTTGTCTTGCTCTTTGAAAAAGAAAAAATAATTGCGTTGGAAGCGCAGCAGTTCGAGGATTGTTGTAAAACTGCTCTAAAAATGGGTTTTCACCTGGTTGCTCAAGAATTAGATCGCTATTAAAACTTTCAGATAATCTTTTTGCCAAACTTGTTTTGCCCACGCCAATAGGCCCTTCGACCACTATATAGCGAGGCAAATTCGTCCTGCAAATGTCTAAATTCTCATTTATCATTTGGGTTTGGGTTGAGTGTTACCTTTTCAAAAAACCAAGACAAGACTGTACAGGTTTTCTCTGAACTGCCAAGTCCTGTAGAGTAATTTACTTAGACTTTGAAGGATTGGACCCTCCGTTAGATTGGTATAAGTTGCTACGACGCCCATACAGACGCTTATTCGTTAGAGAAAAAGCTTTGCGTTGCTGGCGAGGAGCAAGCGTTCTTACATTGGCCCACCAATCCGCAAGCTCCTGATCAACTTCTCCGCACTTTGCGCGAAGAACCAAAAAATCATAAGCCGCACCAAACTGTCTATGATTTAGCAATCTATGGGCCCTAGCCCCTCGTCGATTCTCAAAACGCAATTGCATAACTAAGATATCCTTCATCGGCACACTATATCGCCGGGGGTATGAGGTATAGCTCTGCTGACTAGAAACTATCTCATCACAGGCATCAAGAAGTGCCTCTATTTGGCTGGTTTTTTCTTCAGACTGAATTTTATGCGAATACTGCAGTACTGGATGCCAAAGAAGCATAGCGTACAAAAACATTGGTGTTACAGATTTCTGGTTATGTACTCGTTTATCAGTTTCTATAAGTCCCTCTCTAACAAAGTTTGAGATATTACCTTTATGGTCTAATTTGAGGGATGAGGCTGTATGTGGGAATAAGTAATTGAGTAAATTGAATTGTCTTAATCGATCAAAACTTTTTGCACCGTGACCAGCAAGGAACAGCTTTAATACTTCATCATACAAACGTGCTGGAGGTACATCTCTTAGAAGAATGCCAAGTTTATTTATTGGAGCCAATGAATCTTTTGCGACATCGAAATCTAGTTTAGCTGAAAACCGCGCAGCCCTAAGCATCCTAACTGGATCTTCTCGATAACGAATCTTCGGATCTCCAATCAACCTTAAAACACGATTCTCTATATCTTTTAAACCAGTTGTGTAATCCCAAACTGAAAAGTCCGAAACATTGTAATACAGAGCATTAATTGTAAAATCTCTTCGCCAAATATCCTCATCAATTGTTCCATAAACGTTATCGCGAATAATTCTTCCCTTTCCTGAATGTTTACGCTCATCTTTTATTCCACTCGCCGAAGAACGAAAAGTAACGACCTCTATCACCTCTCTACCAAAATGGACATGAGCCAATTTGAAGCGTCTGCCAATTAATCGACAATTGCGAAATAATTTACGCACCTCAGGCGGTCGCGCATTAGTTACTACATCAAAATCTTTAGGATTAAGGCCTACCAATAGGTCTCTTACACCTCCACCCACCAAAAAAGCCTGATATCCCGCTTTTTTTAAACGATAAAGTACTTTCAAGGCATTACTAGAAATGTCTGCCCGAGAAATACTGTGATCCTGGCGAGGAATAACGTTCAGGCCAACCTGTGACTGGAGTTCTGTGTTGTTCAAACAGTTTCCGTTGGTCAGTTTAACCGCTTCCAAAACACCTATATCATAACAGCCTGAATCAATTCGAGCATGCACGCTCCCTTCGTCTAGCGGTCAGGACGCGGCCCTCTCAAGGCTGAAACAGGGGTTCGATTCCCCTAGGGAGCGCCAATACGCTTAAAAATACTTTCAACATAGGGACGACGTACAATTTGGACTAGTGATGAAAGTAGTTCCTGAAAACAAATTCAGCTTAATAAAACTCTAAAGAATCCCCAAACAGTTGCTAAGATCAATAACCCCGTTGAGAGAAGCGTAACAATCATTCCCGGCCTTCGTTTCATAGGATCTTTAAAGTAAGCATTGGCGTAAATAATACGCCCCAAAACCCAAAGTGATCCGATACCAGCTGCAATTGGATCTCCTAACACGTAGGTCGAAAGCCATAATGCAGGCAAGAACAAGACAAGCTGCTCTATAGTATTCATATGAATTCGGAATGCTCTTTCAAACTGTGGAGAACCTGATAAAGATGGAGCTTCTACTCCAAACTTTATCCGCATCATTCCTACACGAACACCTAATACCAACGTAACTAGCAAAGAGATAATTGTCACCAAAGACGTGTATTTCATCACTAACATTGATCTAACTTTTTAACATAGAGCACCTACCCCGTAGCGCCCAACTGTTTTGCAGCCCAATCCACATCTGTCGGCAATCTAAGGTCCAAGGGACCACCTGACTTTGCCTCGTGATGTGGATGGCCAGCACCAGACCACATTTCTCGATCTGAATTAACGGCAGCATTGTAGAGCCTAAAAGCACCCTGGGGATCCATGATGCGGTCCTTTGGGCCATACCCTATCAACATAGGACACTCGATTTTATGCGCAAGACCTCCAATGGTGTATTCCTCCAAGAGTCTTCTCGCATCCGTGAGATCCCTTGCGCCAATTATCCAACGGATACGGTCTTGAATCGGCGGATAATATTCAAAAATATCCCTAAGTAAATCGTGAGATCCTGCAGATACCAGCACAGCTTTTATTCTGCTATCGCCTGTAGCTGCACGGGGCGCAGAAAAGCTACCCATGCTTTGTCCTCGTAGACCAATCCTGTCTGGATCAACATCTGATCGGGACTGCAAATAATCTATCAATGGAGTTACATATCTTTCAGTATCTGGCTGCATATATAAATTCTGTAATCTTTTAGCCGCACCTTGACCAGGCAGATCAACAACCAAATAAGCCATACCCCTAGCAGTATAAGAACCCCCGCCCATTATTGTATTTTCAGCTAGGGAATCAGCTCCCTGATAATTTATTACGGTAGGAAAGCGAGTTCCAGGTTCACCTCCTGGCTTTCTGAAATAGCCCTTTAAATCATGGCCATCAACGCGAATAGTAACTCTTTCAAAAGGAGGTGAATCCAACTCCCATGCTTTATCAAATAGCTCAACAAATTTCATATACCCCGGCATCATTGTCTCATCAGTATCCTCCTGATAAACGATAGAAAGTCGATAAAACCGACTTGCCCGCATGTAAAACTGATGTGCAGATGCATTTAACCCATGTTCTTCATAGCCTACAGCAATATCTTCATTAATCTGAGCTACTCGATTCCACTCTGTATACCAAGACAAAGGGTCAAAAGGACGCATACGACGAGCTACCTCAAGTTCATGCGGATCATCTGTATAAATGGATTGATTCAGCCGAATTTCCATTTGCCCACCACCTACAACAGGCTCGCCTGTATACAATTCCTGATGGTTTCGACCACCAACCTCACCAACATACCTATTACCAGGGCCAAGATCCTGGGCCAACGCTGGATCAGCAAAAGTTTTAGCTAAAACAGGGACACCCGCCGAGAGCAACCCGAACTTCATAGCACTACGTCGTGTAAATTTTTCTTCAACAGTCATTGCATACGCCTTTATCAATTATATTTGTGGCTGAATCACTATACTTAAAATCAAAAAACGGGAGTCTAGTATTCGCTATAAAACACCATTCCAATTAGAAGTAGCATGAGTCACGTGATTTATAAAATGTAATTAAGTTTTTTACTTTTATCTTTATATACAGACCTACTTTTTTATCACACATTATCTAATAATATTTTCTAACGAATTCTAAAAAATGCAATCATTATTAAAAATAACAACATCATGCTCGGCAACCATGCAACAAAAAAAGGATTCAATTCAAAAACCTGACCGCTATTCACAAAAGTTTGAGACATAACATAATAGCCCAGCCCAACAAGGAGTCCCACTAACAAACGAGTACCTGTACCTGCAGATCTCAAACCACCAAATACAAATGGCAAAGCTAACATGGACATTAGAAAAACCGAAACAATATCAGCCATGCGTGTCCAGTAAGCGGTTAGATGCTGTGTTGAATCTAATTGATTTGCATCCAAATACCCAATGTAACGCTCCAAACTAGCAGTATCTAGCAGATCATGACGTACAACTGACAAATCAAGAAGTTCTGGACTAAGCCCAAAATCCATTAGCGTGACTTGATCTTTTCTTGCCTGAACTTCATTGGAATCAGAAAATAGAGTTTCCGAATAATTACTCAAAACCCATCTATTATTTTCATCAATATCAGCTGTATCTGCATGAGCAATCTGTAACAACCCCTGTTCATCATCTAATTCAAACAGATAGACACCACCAAAACCTAGGCCATCTGCCTCGCGCTGAAAATTAACAATTCTATTGCCGTTCTTTAACCATGTTGATGGGCCATCTACTGCTTCTTCACTCTCAAGCATTGCAACTGCCCTTAACTCTCGAGCGTATGCTCCCATGTTAGGAGCGATAGACTCTCCCAAACCTGCCATAATCAACAAAAGAATAAAGCCCGCAATAGAAACACTTCTAAGAAGTCTAAGCCTAGAAATACCACTCGTAGCCATAACAACAAGCTCTCTGTGCACAGCTAGATTACCAAGGCTAAAAAGAGCACCTATCAAGGTAGCTGCAGGCAAGAGTTGAAATAATAATCTTGGCAAGCGCAACGCAATGTAAGCAAAAACATCTGGCAACTCATACTTTGCTGTCCCCACATCGGACAGTTGTCCCATGAACTCAAGAAGAGTGCCAACCGCAAGCAAAACGGCTGCGGCTATAGCTACACCTCTCAGCACAGTAATGACTATGTACCGATCCAACAAACTCATCTTTTTACCATCAAAAAGCTTCTACTAAACCAACCTGACTCACGCGCTAATAACACTAACCCCACAAAACCCAATAAAATATGTACCCACCAAACACCAAGCCAAAAGGGCACCTCGCCACGCGCAACCATAGACCGAGCAATATTTAATATATTTGCATAAATAACATATACAAGAATACCTATTCCCAAACGCGCATAACGCCCTTCTCGTGGACGAGAACGACTAAGAGGTAAAGCAATAACAGACAAAACAAATAATGATATTGGTGCTGAAAGCCGCCATTGCAATTCTGCATGATCTTCAGGCCCGTCAGATAAGACTAACTCTTGTACTGTCTTAGTGGTGACAAGTTTTTCCTGTACTACTGGTTCCCCTATTACCACAGGCATGCCATGCTCTTGGAATTCAATTACACGAAAATCTTGTTCACCTGGAATACCCTCATAACGACGGCCGTTATACAAAATAAATACTAATTGATCATTCTCAGTATTTACGACTCGTTCCCCTCGATCAGCTTGCACTACGACTACTTGTTGCCCGTCCTTGAACTGGACAAAAACATCAAATATCTCATCACCATCTACATTCTGTGCATACATTATTGTGTTGCCAGAATCCAGATTAACAAAAGCACCAGACTCTAAAACGCCTACCTCTAAATTCTCTCGCGCTTTCTGTTTTATTTCTTCAATCTGAGAAGAAGCATCAGGAGTGCTTACCAATGAAAGCCATGCAAGAACACTGGCCAAAAATAATGTCAGTACGGTTATTGGGCCTAGCAATTGCGCAGAACCAACACCGCACGAAGCCATCACCACCATTTCGGAATCCCGATTTAGCCTTGCTAAGGCCAACATAATTCCGAGAAAAAACCCTATAGGCACGAGCACCGTAACGTACTGTAGGGAAGTTAATTTAAAGACGGCAAATACCGCGTCTTTTGGGATTTGATTAGTGGCTGCGTCTTCCAGTATCTCAGCAAACTGATTACTCATTAGTATGACAAAGAGCACCAATGTCACTACTAGCCACGCAGCAAATGTTTCTCGGAAAATATAGCGGTTTAGAAGATTCACGAAATAAGCGGGTTTCCAGCGCCCCAAGCTATTAGTAAACTACCATCCACTTTTCAAGCAGACTATCAACAAGATACCACAGGCTAGTGGCAAATTAGCCCCAAGAACTGTTGCAGTTGTTAGTTTTTTGGTTAAGGTTTCTTATTAAAGAGTATCTCAGGCTTTAGCAAGGAGACAAAAAATGGAATTTCCTGTCCGAATAGGCGCCCCGACAAGCCAGAAGACCAGCTGTGCCATTCTACCGATATTTGAAGGACGTAAGATAAAAGGTGTAACTGGTGAATTTAATACTGCAGTTAAGAATCAGTTAAGCCAACTTATTAGGTCAGGTAGCTCATCTACAAAACTTGGACAAACCTTACTCGTAACCCAGTTGGAAGGTGTGCCTGCGGATAAATTGCTTTTAGTCGGGTGTGGTAAAGAATCTGATTTCAACGCAAAGAGGCTTAGTCTTGCCATCAGCGCAGCGGCAATAGAAATATCAAAAGCTGGCATTCGGGAAGCTACTAGCTATCTTGCATATGGCCCTGTTCAAGGCATAAGCGAATATTATGCGTCACGCCTAACGGTTGAAACAGCGAAAAGTGTCCTTTACCGTTTTGATGAGATGAAAAGCCGTCCGTTAACTAAATCGCGAGCTTTACGCTTGGCAATAGCTGTTAATAGACGAGAGAAAGCAAAAGAGGCGCGGCTTGGAGTTTCTCACGGTCAAGCTATTTCTTTAGGTATGGATATAGCACGAGACCTTGGAAACCGGCCACCTAATTTATGCACGCCGACTCACCTTGCTAATGAATCAAAAGAGCTTGCACGCACGACCAAAAACCTAAAGACTAAAATACTTAGCGAACAAGATATGAAAAGCTTAGGTATGGGAGCATTACTATCTGTTACTCGTGGGGCAAAAGAACCAGCAAAATTTATTGTAATGGAATATCAAGGAGGAACCGAAAAAGATGAGACGATCGTTTTATGCGGCAAAGGAATAACATTTGATACAGGAGGAATTTCATTAAAACCTCCGCCAAAAATGGATGAAATGAAGTTTGATATGTGTGGAGCAGCTACAGTCATTGGGACTATGGCAGCTCTAGGAAAAATCCAATCAAGCTTAAATGTCATTGCACTAATTCCCGCCTGTGAAAATATGCCGGGCTCTGAAGCCACCCGTCCTAGTGATATTGTGAAAAGCATGTCTGGACAAACAATAGAAATCATAAATACTGATGCTGAAGGACGTTTAATATTATGCGATGCACTCACGTATGCATCCCGCTATAACCCAAGTTTAATTATCGACGTTGCAACACTTACCGGCGCATGTGTTATTGCTATTGGCCATGTATATACAGGCTTGTTTAGTAATAATGATGAACTTTCATATGATTTAGTAAATGCTGGAAAACGTTCCTTAGACCCTGCTTGGCGATTGCCAGTTGATGATGAGTATGGTGAATCTATAGAAAGTAATTTTGCTGACTTTGCAAATTCAGGCGCACGAGAAGGAGGTGCAAGCATTGCGGCTCAGTTCTTATCAAGATTTGTAGGAAAAACTCCATGGGCCCATTTAGATATTGCTGGTATCGCGTGGAAAACCAACCGAGAAAAAGGGGCTACTGGCCGTCCTGTTCCTATGCTTATGGACTTTCTGCTTAACCGCAAAAACTGACGGAACAGTATTATTGTGACGATGATTGATTTTTACATTTTAAGTAGTAATTCAACAGATGCTTTTTTTCATTTTGTCTGTCGCCTTACAGAAAAAGCAATAAAAGCTAAAAACCAAGTCTTTATTAATTCATCAAACATAAAAGACGCTAACACTTTGGATGCAATGCTATGGACTTTTTCACAAGGTAGCTTTATTCCACATCTTGTGATGACAAAAGAATGTGCCGCCTCTAACAGAGAACCTGTGATCATCGGTATTGAAGAAAACAATACAGAAACAGAAAAAAGTGATCAAGCAGAAAATCACTGCGATCTAATGATTAATCTAGCTTCGGACGTACCGGCGTTTTTCAGTCGATACACACGAGTAATGGAAGTGGTTGATTCAGACCCACTTCGCAAAGAAAAAGGCAGATTACGCTATCGCTTTTATAAAGATAGAGGCTATAGACTCAAACACCACAATATATAAATAAACCCAAATTCATTGACTTTCTATGAATTTAACACCTAGTGAAACAATTATGTTTATAAGGTTTCTAACTCTTTATGGATTACCAACCAGAAAAAATTGAACAAAGGCACTACGAACGCTGGGAAGATGCTGGCTACTTCAAAGCATCTGGTAATGGAACTCCGTATTGCATTGTAATTCCACCACCAAATGTTACTGGAACACTACATATGGGGCATGCATTCCAACATACCATCATGGATGCCCTCACTCGTTACCATAGAATGAAAGGTTGCAACACACTATGGCAGATGGGAACAGACCATGCTGGGATAGCGACACAAATGGTTGTCGAACGCTTACTGAATGCAGAAGGCAAATCCAAGCATGAACTTGGACGTGATGCATTTATCAATAAAGTTTGGGAGTGGAAAGAACTTTCGGGAAATATAATTTCCCATCAAATGCGACGATTGGGCGCATCTGTGGACTGGACTCGAGAAAGGTTCACAATGGATGCCGAACTATGCAAGGCAGTAACAGAAGAATTTGTTCAACTTTATGAAGCAGGCCAGATATACAAAGGCGAAAGACTTGTAAATTGGGATCCTGTACTACATACGGCCCTTTCAGACTTAGAAGTAATATCAGAAGAGGAAGAAGGAAAACTATGGCGTTTCCGTTATCCTCTTTCAGATAGCAAGGATTACTTAGTAGTCGCTACAACACGACCAGAGACAATGCTCGGAGACACAGCTGTTGCTGTTCATCCTGAAGATGAACGGTATGCTTCATTTGTAGGAAGAACAGTTCAATTGCCACTCTGTGATCGAACAATACCAATTCTAGCAGACCACTATGTTGACCCTGAATTTGGTACCGGTTGTGTCAAAATTACACCAGCTCATGATTTCAACGACTACGAACTAGGTAAACGCCATAACCTCCCGACAATTAATATATTCGATAAGAATGCAACGCTGAATGATGCTGTTCCTGCTCCATACCGTGGATTAGATAGATTAGAAGCAAGAAATAACATAATTGCAGATATGAAAAAACAGGAACTTCTTGACGGGATAGATAACCATACCTTAGTAGTACCTCGTGGTGACCGAAGTGGAGAAATTGTTGAACCTTTCTTAACAGACCAGTGGTATGTGCGCACGACAAATCTTTCAAAGCCTGCTATAGAAGCAGTTGAATGCGGAGATATTCAGTTTGTACCAGGCAACTGGTCTAAAACCTACTTTGAATGGATGCGCAATATAGAAGATTGGTGTATCTCTCGGCAGTTGTGGTGGGGTCATCGTATACCTGCATGGTATGACAATGATGGTAAAGTTTATGTTGGCAGAAGTGAGGATGAAGTTCGCAAAAAATACAACATTAACTCGAATACAAAACTTCGCCAAGATGAGGATGTATTAGATACTTGGTTTTCATCAGCCTTATGGCCCTTTTCAACACTAGGATGGCCCTCTGATTCAGAGGATTTAGAGACATTTTACCCCACTAATGTATTAGTAACTGGCTTTGACATTATCTTTTTCTGGGTAGCTAGGATGATCATGATGGGTCTTGAGTTTACAAGCAAAGTCCCTTTCAAAGAAGTCTATATGACTGGTCTTATCAGAGATCATTCGGGACAAAAAATGTCAAAAAGTAAAGGCAATATTCTTGACCCTCTAGATATTGTAAATGGAGCTACCATAGATACCTTATTGAAAAAAAGAACTGAAGGCATGATGCAGCCGCATCTTAAAAATAAAATTGAAAAACTAACTCGCAAAGAATTTCCTAAAGGAATTCCTCCCTATGGTGCAGATGCCTTAAGACTGACACTTTCTAACTTAGCTACTACAGGTCGAGATATAAATCTAGATATGGGTAGAGTCGAAGGCAATCGAAACTTTTGCAACAAGCTTTGGAATGCTGCAAAGTTTGTCTTTTCAAATATTGACCAACTTGATAACAAGGAAAAAGACTACACTGTTGCAGACCAATGGATTTACTCAAGGCTCGGACAAACAATTGAGTCATACCATAAAAACTTTGCAGAATATCGATTCGACCTAGCATCTCAATCACTATACGATTTTATCTGGCATGAATATTGTGATTGGTATCTAGAACTCAGCAAATCTGTACTAAATGACCATAATTCCTCAATCTCCATACAATCAGGAACTCAACATTGTTTAACAGTAGCTCTGGGTACTTTGCTGAAACTTCTTCATCCTTTTGCTCCATTTATAACTGAAGAACTATGGCTACAACTCTGCAAAAAAACCAACCAAGAAAGTCATACTTTGATGCTAGAGGATTTGCCAGAGCAGAATCAATTCAAAAGAAACTTAAAATCTGAAAATGAAATAGAGTGGATACAAAATTTCATTAAAGGAGTACGACAAATTCGTGGAGAAACAAATATTAGTCCTGGCAAACACCTTTCCATACTTATTTCAGGTGCTGATGATATTGATAAACAAAGAATAGAAAAATACCAGAACTATCTCTACAAAATCGCTCGTATTGAAAACATTGACTTAGTACCAACCTCTCATGAGTCCCCTGATGCAGCAACAGCATTAGTTGGAAAAATAACTCTCCTTGTACCACTCAAAGGAATTATCAATCTAGAAGCAGAAAAAGATAGGCTGATCAAGCAACAAACACAGATAGAGGCTGACCTATTTAAAGCAGAACATAAACTTTCCAATCCTAAGTTCACTGCTAACGCCCCAAAGGACGTGATAGAAAAACAGAAAAATAGGACTGATGAATTAAAAGCAAAACTAAATAAACTTTTAACTCAACTCAATCGTCTCAAAAAAATCAAAAATATTTAGTTTTCAGATCTCGCAGCATGCTCCCTAGTTTCATTGAAAACCACATTGGGCCAACGCTCTTGAGTCAGTTTCAAATTAACAGACGTTCGCGCCATAAAAACAAGAACCCCTGCATGATCAAATGCTAATTCACTTATAAGCTTATTTCTAAACTGCTCCAGCAACACTTGATCATCGCTATTAACCCAACGCACCGTATGAATATTTACGGCTTCGAAATCACAATCTACCCCATATTCCTCTTTTAATCTAAAAGCAGCCACATCGAACTGAAGCGGTCCAACTGCACCAAGTATTAGGTTATTATTATTTAGTGGTCGAAATAATTGAGTTGCGCCCTCTTCGCAAAGCTGATCTAAACCCTTATTTAACGCTTTTAGTTTTAATGGATCTTTTAAGACAGCACGCCTGAATAATTCTGGAGCAAAATCAGGTATTCCAGTAAATACAAGCTCTTCTCCTTCCGAAAAACTATCTCCGATACTAATTGTTCCGTGATTATGCAGTCCAATAATATCCCCCGCAGCAGCTTCATCTACATGCTGCCGATCAGCAGCAAGAAATGTTATCGCTTCTCCTACACGCACTTCACGCTTAAGCCTTGTATGGTAAAGGCGCATACCTGTCTTATATGTGCCAGAACAGATTCTTAAAAAAGCAATTCTATCTCGATGCGCCGGATCCATATTTGCCTGAATTTTAAAAACAAAACCACTTAAAGTATCTTCCTCAGGATCTATTTTTCGAGAGACACTCGGACGTGATTGTGGTGGAGGGGCATAATCTACAAAAAAATCTAGTAGCTGCTTGATTCCAAAATTGTGAATAGCCGTACCAAAAAATGCTGGAGTCTGCTGGCCTGCCAAATAACGTTCAATAGAAAACTTAGGACTAACACCTTTAATCAGTTCAATTTCCTCACGCAATTCAGCCAAATCATCCTTCAAAAATATTTCCATTTCTGGAGAATCTAACCCATCTACAAAAACCGATTCATCTAACTTATTAGAGTCTCCCTTCTCATATATAAAAACACGGTCATTTATTAGATCATAAACACCACGAAAATCCTTTCCCATCCCAATTGGCCATGTAACCGGAGCACACTCTATTTGTAAAACCGACTCTATTTCATCTAATAGCTCAATCGGATAACGTCCATCTCGGTCTAATTTATTGATGAAACTTATAATAGGTGTTAGCCGCATTCGACAAACATCCATGAGCTTAATAGTTCTCTCTTCAACTCCTTTGGAAGCATCTAATACCATTAAAGCACTATCAACCGCTGTTAGAGTCCGATAGGTGTCTTCAGAAAAATCTTCATGTCCTGGCGTGTCAAGCAAGTTTATGACTTTTCCTTTATAGGGGAATTGCATCACGGAAGAAGTAACTGATATTCCTCGTTGTTGTTCCAGTTGCATCCAATCAGATCTTGCATGTCGTTCTGCCTTTCTTCCTTTGACGGCTCCGGCCATCTGTATAGCTCCACCATATAAAAGCAATTTCTCTGTAAGTGTTGTTTTACCAGCATCAGGATGAGAAATGATAGCGAACGTACGACGCTCAGATTTAGTTGAAATCACAAACGCCTCTTAAAATAGTTATTGAATTTCACTTAGACTAGCGGCAAATATAATTGCATCCTCACGACCTTTAGCCGCCCTATAATATGAAGGACGAACACCTATTTGCTGAAAACCCAAAGAATGATATAGCCTGATAGCATTTGTGTTTGAAGGTCGGACCTCAAGAAACATGCGCTCTGCGGAAGAAACTCTAGCTCTATCGATCAGCGAATAAAGGAGATATCTACCGTAACCCACACTTTGAAATTCAGGATGAACACATAGGTTCAAGATATGTGCCTCATCAGCGGCAACAGACATTATTCCGTAACCACGAACTTCTGGAGAGACCCGATCATTAAACATACTACCAATTTCAAGAACTAAGCACTGATAACGCGCAAAAAGGCAATCACGAAAAATAGCCTGATTCCAAGGAAAATCATAAGCTAACCTTTCCACAAGAACCACGCCTTTAAGGTCGCTAATCGACATATCCCTAATCTGAGCTTGAATTTGTATAGCAAGGCTCAAGAATCTCTCTCCAGTATCTGCATAACAAGAACAAGATCTTCCCATGATTTTAATTTGGCTGAAGGAGATCTAAGCAAGTAAGCTGGATGATAACTCACAACTAAAGGAATTTGATGCTCGCCATAGCTAAACTCGTGTCCTCTCATCTTTCCTATTGTTGTATCAGACTTCAATAACCACTGAGCTGCTATTCGACCAAGTGCAAGAATAGCTCTGGGGCGCAAAAGGGCAATTTGTCTTTCTAGATAAGGAGTACATGTAGAAGCTTCGTCAGGTCTAGGGTCTCGATTATTTGGCGGCCTACACTTAAGGATATTAGCAATATATACACTATCTCTTGATAATTGCATGGAAAAAAGCATCGCATCAAGCAGCTTGCCGGCTCTCCCAACAAATGGCTCTCCTTTAATGTCTTCCTCAGCTCCAGGCGCCTCACCAATAATTAATAAATCGGCCTCATGACTGCCGACCCCGAATACTGTCTGAGTACGGCAATGACTAAGCGCACATTGCATGCAACCTTGTACAGATTCCCTAAGCTCTTGCCAACTTTGTTCCATTACGTCAGAAACTAGCGGACTTGCACCATCAACATCGCGTCGAGACCATACAGTTATCCCCATAGCTTCTAAATACTGTTCGCGTACTGAACTCACTCTATATCAAACCTTTTTTATGGCTTTACGTTTTTTATTTTGGCGCCACAGCCAAAAAAGTGGAACCGATGTTGTATAGACGAAAAACATTGCAAATATAACTACTGGTGGATTAAGAGCGACAATGATAAGAATAGCCAATATAAAAATGAGGTTACCAAATGGTACACGCCTACTAAGATCTATCTGTTTAAAACTGGGATAACGAAAATTAGACATCATCGCTAGACCAGCAATTCCAGTTATAACAACTCCAAAAATTAACGCCAACAAACCGTAAATCTCATACTCGACGCTACCCCAAACCATAGCGGCAACGCCAGCGGCGGCTGGTGGGCTGGGCAAGCCCAGAAAGAACCGTTTATCACTTGCTCCACTAGTGTTATAACGAGCCAACCGCAAAGCTGCAGAAACTGTATATAAAAAAGCCGCTAACCATCCTAGTCTGCCCCATAAGAGGCCATATTCAGATAGTCTCTCAACACCCCATTGGTAAGTCACAATAGCTGGCGCAACTCCAAATGAAACCATATCAGCTAAACTATCAAACTCCTTCCCAAAATCACTTTCTGTACTTGTCATTCTAGCAACACGACCATCTAACCCATCCAAGAACATAGCAATATAGATCGCCCAAACAGCACCATAAAAATTCCCGTCAATTGCAGCCACAATGGAATAAAATCCAGCAAATAGCGCGCCAGTTGTAAGTAGATTAGGTAGGAGATAAATACCTCTCCTGCGAGAGTTTTTGCTATCAATGTGTGTCATAAGAACGTTAAATCCTTCGTTTCTCTGTATCATGCTGCTCGAATTAATAGCTAGACGCAATGGCTTGCTATTAGGTGGTACCCTACAATCAACAGTCTAGCTCTTAAACTTAACTTAGTCTTTTGAGGAAAGGTATGCGACTTACTGATCTCCCAATTAATACTCTTAAAGAAGTTCCTTCAGACGCTGAAGCTGGTAGTCATCAACTAATGCTTAGAGCTGGTCTCATACGTCAACTTGCATCTGGTTTATACACATGGCTTCCGCTAGGTATGCGTGTACTTAATAAGGTCAAAAAGATTATTAGAGAAGAAATGAATAATGCAAAAGCCTTGGAACTTACTATGCCAGTAGTTCAACCCGCTGAATTATGGGTTGAATCTGGTCGATGGGAAGAATATGGGGCGGAGTTACTCAGACTTCAAGACCGTCATAACCGTGAGTACTGCCTAGGGCCTACTCACGAGGAAGTAATTACAGATATTGCAAGACACGAATTGAAAAGCTACCGCCAATTGCCAGTTAACTACTATCAAATTCAAACAAAATTTCGAGACGAAATCAGACCACGATTTGGGGTAATGCGAGCTAGAGAGTTTGTGATGAAAGACGCTTATTCTTTTCATATCGATGAAAACTCTTTGCTAGAAGGCTATCATTTAATGAAAGAGGTATATTCTAATATTTTCAATAGATTACAGTTAACTTACAGAATTGTTCAAGCAGATTCTGGCACGATAGGTGGTAATAAATCTGAAGAATTTCATGTCTTAGCGCAATCTGGTGAGGATGCTATTGCATATTCAGAAAAAGATGGCTTTGCAGCAAATATTGAAACAATACCTCTACATCCATCAAACACGAAACTCGCTGAGCCAACCGAAGAACTCAAACTAGTAGAGACACCGCAAGTAAAAACAATAAAAGAGCTATGTTCATTCATCAAAGTAAAACCTGAACAATGCCTTAAAACCTTGCTAGTTCAAGGCACAGATACTCCAGCAGTTGCTCTAATATTGCGTGGGGATCATGAATTGAATGGCGTTAAGGCACAAAATTTAAAGGCCGTAGCGTCACCCCTCCGAATGCTTAATACCTCTGAAGCAAAGGGAGCTACTGGAGTAGAAACGGGCTTCCTAGGACCAAAGGATTTAAAAATACCGGTCTATATAGATTACTCAGCAGCAGTTGTCAGTGATTTTGTTTGTGGCGCAAACATCAATGATCACCACTATACAGGAGTTAATTGGAAACGTGACTTACCGATGCCAGAATTAGCTGACTTAAGAAATGCTGTAGCAGGAGACCCAAGCCCATCAGGAAACGAACCTCTATCTGTAGCAAAAGGAATAGAAGTCGGTCATATCTTTCAACTTGGTCAAAAATATAGTCAAGCTATGAAAGCTACTGTACTTGATGATGAAGGCAAGCCGAGAACAATGTTTATGGGGTGTTACGGTATTGGCGTAACGCGTGTTATTGCTGCTTCTATTGAACAAAACCACGACGAAAAAGGAATAATTTGGCCAAGTGCCATTGCACCATATGATGTGATCATTATTCCGATTAATATGGATAAATCCTACCGAATCAGGGAAACCACAGAAGAACTATATAAGAAACTTCAGGAATCAGGATATGAAACGATAATGGATGATCGATCTCAACGTCCTGGTGTTAAATTTGCTGACGCGGATCTTATCGGCATTCCTCATCGGCTTGTGATTGCAGAAAAATCCTTAGATCAAGGACAACTGGAATATAAACACCGAAGATCAAATGAAACTGAGATGGTTCCGATTAAGAATATAATAAAAATTCTCAAGGAAAAACAGTTATAAACTCATAGTATCCAATTCTCTGCAAATCAAATATTGCTGCGCAATCTGATCAGGTTGGTTCTTATCTATTCTGCGGTTTGAGCAGTATTTAAAGCTTCCACAGCTTGATTCTTCGCTCTTTGAGCGTTCTGCCAAGCAGAAGTAAAGGAACCATTACGAATCTGCGTCTCTGCAAGAGAAATATACCTTTTTGCTTCAGTCATGGGTTCAGGAGCAAGCCTATCTGCATCCGCCTCTTCAGCTGCAGCTATGGCTTGACGCGCATCACTCATCATTTGCACAGGCGCTTCAGTAGCACAACCGGAAACAAATAAAATCAATACTAAAAATAGTGCACGTGAACTCATAAAGTTATTCTAAGCTCCCTACTTCCCTTACTAAAACGTTACAGGCGCTTTAAACAGCCGTCAAGCAAAGTAAATCGTCTCAAATCTAATCTACTTACCTTTCAGCTTAATGAATGGAATACTATGACAGTTAAATAGTCCCCAATCAAAATATAATTATATAAAATATAGGTTTACATATGATAGTTAGAATTTATCATAATCCAAGGTGTTCTAAATCACGAGCTACAAAAGCATTACTAGAGTCTAAGGAAATTGAGTTTGAAGTTGTCGAATATCTTAAAGTACCCCTAAACTCCGCAATTTTAACCCAACTATTAAAAAAACTAGGCCTATCGGCAGCAAGCCTCCTGAGAACTAATGAAGCAGAATTTAAACAAAGTGGAATTGACCTTGATAATACCTGCGAAGAAACTTTGGTAGAGCTAATGGTTGAAATGCCAAAATTAATAGAACGGCCTATCGTAGAAACTGACAATGCCGCAAGAATTGGAAGACCGCCAGAACAAGTTTTGGAATTATTCAAATGATTCCTAGAATCCTAATACTCTATTACTCTCGTAAAGGAAGCACTGCAGAGCTGGCACGATTTTGTGCGAGAGGTGTTGAATCGGCAGGTGGGGAAGCCATAGTGCGGACTGTTCCACCTGTATCAACAAATACAGAATCAAAAGAACCGAAAATACCTAACTCTGGACCTCCATTCGCCTCACTCAATGACTTAGAAACAATAGATGGTCTATTACTAGGCAGCCCTACTCGTTTTGGCAATATGGCAGCACCCCTAAAGTACTTTATAGACACCACCTCTAAAGTCTGGATACAAGGTTCCTTAGCGAATAAACCAGCCGGTGTATTCACTACTTCAAACTCGCTCCATGGCGGCCAAGAAACAACACTGTTATCAATGGCCTTGCCTTTAATTCACCACGGTATGATTTGGGCAGGAATTCCATATATGGAACAAGCTCTTAGCGATACTCGAACCGGCGGAAGTCCATATGGAGCATCACATGTAGCAAGTGACTGGAATAAGGAATTATCTAAGGAAGAGTCTACGTTGGCTATGGCACTCGGAAAAAGAATCACCTGGCTTGCAGAAATTTTAGCAAATAATCAACCTAAATAGTCTCTGATAAATGGGATAGTTAGTTTTCGTTGTTTTAATATAGCTGCACGCTGTAATTTCTCTAGCCAAAAACATAGTGTGCCCATATCCCTTCGTACGCGTTTTGCTAAAAATTTTGCAGATTCTTCAGACAAATCAAGTCCTATAAACTGTGCTCGCATTCTAAGCGCAAGAATAGAATCTGGTTCAGATAAACTTTTAATTTGATAGATATCTGAGCCCCCTGCTCGAGAATGTAAATCTGGAAGATTATAATTTAAAGTTCTTGGAGGGGACTTTGACGAGCACAATAGCGTACCTCCTTCATTCCACAACCCATTGAACACACTAAAAAGTGCTTGATCCCATTCAGGATCTCCAATCACAACATCTACGTCATCTAAGGCAACAACATCTAACGAAGCAACATCATCTAGGACTTCTGGTTTTTGCTTTAATGAGCTTAAGGGTAAATAAATTGCTCTTTTGTTAGTTGCAGCACATACAGCTTGTAATAGATGGGTTTTACCGCTCCCAGACTTTCCCCAAAGCCAAACAGGAGCACTTAAAATTCCAGTTTTTTTTGTAGACTTCAACTGATCAAGCAACACCTTATTTTCGCCAGAATAAAACGTCTCAAAACGTAATTGTGGTTGAAGTGGAAATGGCAGTAACATTTGCGATGAATTTTTACTGTTTTCACCACTATTAGAACCTGTAGCTAATTCATATGTGTCTTTATCCAAGCTCGCCTACTCCAGCCAATCACATAGTTCAAGCCACTAATGATACTAGTGAAAACCACAATAGCTCCCATCACAACTAACCATTCCCCAGAAGGCCAATCAAAGGCCGCTACAGTAAGCGTGAAGATCATAAAAAGGAGCTGGGCGCCAGTATTTAACTTGCTAATTAAAGCGGGCTCACCTTTTATAGGTTCAATGATGTATTGATATGTCAATGCACCCATAATGATTATTAGATCTCGAGAGATCACTAAGATAGCTAAAACTACTGGAATTAATTCTAGATATGTTAGTGTTAAAAAAACACCGCAAACCATTAACTTATCTGCCGCAGGGTCTAATATTTCCCCCATACGTGTTCGCCATTCGAAGTTACGAGCAAGCATTCCATCCAACGCATCAGAACAGCCTGCAATTCCTATCAAGATTAATGCAATCGTATAATTTTCCTTAAGCATCGCAACAACAATTGGTCCAACTAAGATAACTCTTCCAATGCAAATCGCATTTGGCAACCAATTTAAAGATACTACATAAAACATTAATTCTACTTATTCAGTGAAAATGTAAGACGACCTTCAAGAGGGTCATCTGAAATGGCAGGTACAGGCGACAGAAAATTGTTAAGCGTTAAAACTTTACCAAGCAATTGAGACCCTCCACGAACTATCAAACGCAATGAAAGAGTTGTCTCCGTATACTCCTCAATATCCACTGAATTTAAAATATACCTCTCCTGCAAATCCTCTATGTAATTCATGACCTGCGCATAATCTTCTAAAGTTGATAAATTTGTTACCGTAACATAGGCCACTGTGGGATCACCAAAACTACTAAATTCTCTAGAATAAAGATCTGCAAGTTGTTCAAGACCAGAACTAATAGTTCTACCGGGAAGAATAAAGCGCTCATTGCCACGAATTAGGGTCCACTGCACCTCACGTCCACGCGGAGTATCCCAGACTCGACCATTTAAGATAGCATCGGCACCATAACGCAAAGATGACTGCAAAACCCTATTACTGAAACCATTCCATATGTCTATAAAATCTAGGGAGTTCATATCCTCAGAATCCCAAAAAGGAAATCTGATTGGTAATCCCCTAGAAGTTGCAACTCGGATTAATTCGTTTCTAATCTCATCTTCAGTATCTACAAAATCCACACTACGCATTTCTCTGAGAGATTCAGAAGCAAGTATTCCACGCTCACCTGATTCTGTATCTACAGCTAGCCATAGCAGGATTAAGGGACGTTCTCCAACCCAAATAGGTTCATTTATTTCAAATAATGCATCTAATATTGCTCGTCCATCAAAAGTAACTCTATAGCCTTCTAAATCAGGCCAGCCCTTATCCATTACATACTCTGGAGAATCCGCATTTCTAACAAGTTCCTGAAGGCTAGGCTCAAGAAAAGCATCTATTCTTCCAGTTACACGTGTTAATAGCTGACTCATCGCGAGGATAACGTAGTCTTCATCCGTACTCGGTAACTGAGCACCAGAAATCGCTTGATCTCTAGGTATTGTGACCGTATAGAGGCTTTCCACAGTCGCAGACTGCGTCACATTGAACATAAGTAGAGCGTTTAACCCTACAATTATCCAATAACAACCACTGAAACCTTTAGAAAGACGCATTATTATCCAAGATTGAATTTACTAGCTTATTATAGCGATCATAATGATTACTAGTTGCCAGGACCCCAATTATGACCTCCAAATCCTCTCTTACCTATAAGCAATCAGGTGTTGATATAGATGCTGGCGAAAAGCTTGTCCAGCGAATTAAAACTGCGGTAGATAAAACTACACGCCCAGAAGTCCTTGGCAGCATTGGAGGATTTGGTGGGTTATTTAAATTACCCATAGGACGATATAAACAACCTGTACTTGTATCCGGCGTAGATGGCGTTGGCACAAAACTAAAATTAGCTATCGAACATGATGCTCATGATCAAATTGGTATCGACCTTGTAGCCATGTCAGTGAACGATGTGGTTGTTCAGGGCGCAGAGCCACTCTTTTTTCTTGATTACTATGTGAGCCAAAAGCTGGATGTTGAAATTGCAACACGTGTAATACAAGGCATTGCTCGTGGCTGCGAACTTTCAGGGGCTGCTTTAATTGGAGGAGAGACTGCTGAGCACCCTGGAATGCATGCACAAGAGGAGTATGACCTAGCTGGATTTTGCGTAGGGATCGTTGAAGCAGATCGCTTGATAGATGGCAGCACAATATGCGAAGGAGATAGTATTATTGGCATTGCATCATCTGGGCCACATTCTAATGGCTTCTCTCTCATAAGGAGCGCATTAAAACAAAGCCCGTTAGGAGCAGATGCTTTAGTTGATGGAAAACCAGTGATTGACCAATTATTAGCCCCAACACGCATATATTCCAAATCAATTCTAGGTCTGCTAGATGTTATTGAAGTAAAAGGACTTGCACACATTACAGGTGGTGGTATTACAGAGAATATTCCTCGCATTCTCCCAGCTGGGCTTGGCGCTAGCCTAAAACAGTCAGCCTGGCCAAAACTTCCCATTTTTGAATGGATAGAAAACCTAGGTGTGGAACCTAAGGAAATGCTTCGAACATTTAATTGCGGAATTGGAATGATTGTAGTTGTTCAACCCGACTTCGCAGAAAAAACGCTAGAAGCACTAAAAAACTCTGGAGAGCAGGCTTGGGAAATAGGTGAGATAGTCAAAGATATAAACCAAGAAGCTAATGTCTTATAGAAAAACCATTAATAAACCAAACTCTTTTACTTAGTTGATGTATATGCATAGATTGCTTTTATATAACTTTTTAGTAACTACTTTGATTGCTCCTGCATCAATTTCTGCTAATTCCAACAAAATTCCTACTTATAGGGCGATATATGATGTTGAGTATAAAAACAGGTCAGTGGGTGAATCTGAAATCACAGTGAAAAAAAAAGAAAGCAACGATAATTACGTTTTTTCTTCAAAATCAAATGCAACAGGCTTTCTTAAATTAATTTTTCCCAAAACACTAATTGAAGTAAGTGAGTTTTCATATTTAGACAATACAATAAAACCTCAAATATATTCATTTAGCGACAGCAGCATCACTAATAGTGAAAGTTACACCATAAGCTTTAACTGGGAAAAAAATCTAGTTAATACAACTATCAATGATCAAGTTATCAGCTCTGAAATCCAGCCGAACACTCTTGATAATGGAACATTACAAGTTGCCCTAATGTTGGATATGAAAAATTCTGTGCCCGAATCCTACACCATCCGAGATGATGACGGTGCTAGGGTTTATAAATACACCTCAGAAGGCGAAGAAAATCTGGAAACACCCTTAGGGATAATTGCAACAAAAAAATTAATGCAAGAACGACAAGGGTTTTCACATCAAACTATAATATGGCTAGCAAAAGACTTGCAATTTATACCTGTGCGAATCGAACAGTTTAGAGATGGCAAACAAAGGGTTGTATTAAATATTAATTCGCTAAAATGGCTAACTATAGATGATTAACTTTTATCAAGTTTTAGGAAGAGTTACTCCCTTTTGGCCTTGGTATTTACCTCCCCGATCTGAATAACTTGTAGCACATACCTCATCTGATTCAAAAAAAATCATTTGAGCAACTCCTTCATTTGCATAGATCCGTGCAGGCAGTGGCGTGGTATTAGAAAACTCAAGCGTCACATGACCTTCCCACTCAGGCTCTAATGGCGTCACATTAACGATAATTCCACAACGCGCGTAAGTGGACTTACCTAGACAAATAGTTAAAACATTCCTGGGAATTCTGAAATACTCAACAGTTCTTGCTAGAGCAAATGAATTTGGAGGCACAACACAAATATCAGAGGACTTATTTACAAAACTAGATTCAACAAAGTTTTTAGGATCCACAACAGCTGAATTGATATTTGTGAAAATTTTAAAGTCTGAAGCACATCGAACATCATACCCATAACTAGATGTTCCATAAGAAATAACAGGTTCTTTCCCCACCTCACGTACTTGTGATGCTTCAAAGGGTTCGATCATGCCCTCTTCAACAGCCATTCGCTGTATCCAACGATCGGACTTTATTGTCATTTGTCCTCCTCCACGGTGATAGTTGGAAATAACCGGCTATAGTCTTTCCCACTAGCTGCTAACTGCCCGCTTGCTAACAATGCTATCTGTCGATAGCTTGTAGCTATGGGCGTATTTGGTTCGGCAACTACCGTTGGGGTGCCTTCGTCTGTATTTTTTCTAATGCTAAAATCTAATGGTATAGCGCCTAAAAAGGGAACATCGTACTCAGCAGCAAGTTTTTCACCACCCGCATAACCAAAGATACGTTCTTCATGACCGCAGTTAGAACAAATATGCGAACTCATATTCTCTATAACTCCAAGTATTGGCACATTGACCTTTTGAAACATTTCTAGACCCTTGCGGGCATCAGCAAGTGAAACATCTTGTGGTGTAGTGACAATCAATGCACCACTTACAGGAACACGCTGGGAAAGTGTAAGCTGAATATCACCAGTTCCTGGAGGCATATCAACTACCAAGTAATCAAGCTCTCCCCAATGAGTATCTCCTATCATTTGATTTAACGCAGAAGTAACCATTGGACCGCGCCATGCCATTGGTTGGCGTTCATCTACCAGAAAACCTATAGACATGGCCTTAACCCCATGAGCTTCAATGGGTTCCAATGTTTTACCGTCAGCAGTTTCAGGTCTTGAACCAAGCAAACCAAGCATCCTGGGTTGGCTAGGACCATAAATATCGGCATCTAAAATTCCTATTCTGGCACCTTCCTGAGCTAGGGCCAGGGCTAAATTAACGGTAACTGTTGATTTACCCACCCCGCCCTTTCCAGAAGCAACTGCAATCACATTACTGATACCATCTAGAGGCTTAAGTCCATGCTGTACTGAGTGAGATGTGACAGACCAATCAACTACAAAATTAACCGCCTTATCTAAATCAATAGATGCGCAAAAAGCTGTTAGCTGTTCAATAAGTTCTTTTCCGCTACGGCCGCTAGGATAACCTAACGTAATTGTCGCTTTATATGTATTTCCTTCATCAATCACGTTCAAGGAGGCACCAACGCTACCTAGCGCAGTTTTTGTAAAAGGCACTATAAATTTACACAGATGACTGTGGATATCTTCTGCAATTTTTTCGCTCATATTAAGGATTAACCACTTTTAGGAGGCGGAATTGTACCTCAGATACCCGTCCTTTTAGAGTATCAAAGAAGCATCACATTCTCTCCAATGGCATAATCGCACGTTAAGGAACAACAGACTATTTAAACAATCCCTTGAGCAGCCAAATTTGCCGAGGTTTTTTTTAATCAAGCTGATTTGTGTATTACTTTATCTGCTTAGGAACCATTCAAGTTGACTTCAAAACGCAACATACTAGTCACCAGCGCCTTACCCTATGCTAGTGGCCCATTGCACCTAGGTCATTTCGTCGAATACACGCAAACAGATGTATGGGCAAGGTTTCAACGTATGCAGGGCAACCGGTGTATATACGTGTGTGCAAGTGATGCGCATGGAACACCTACTATGCTTCGTGCTGAATCATTGGGCATTTCACCAGAAAAACTCGTATCAGAAATTGCTGAAGACCATCGAAGAGATTTTGAGAACTTCTCAATTGATGTAGACAACTATCAGACTACACACTCTGACGAAAACAAAGAACTTACAGCTGAGATCTACAAGCGTCTAAAAAAGAGTGGCCACATAACGCGGCATACTATAAAACAAGCATACGACACACAAAAAAGCCTGTTTCTTCCCGACCGATATGTGCGTGGTGAGTGCCCATCATGCGGAGCAAAGGACCAATACGGTGATTCTTGCGAAAAATGTAGCGCAACTTATACGCCTATGGACCTTAAAAACCCGGTGTCAGTTGTATCAGGAACAAAACCATCAGTTCGTGAATCAGAGCATTTATTCTTTAAATTGGAAAACTTTCAGGAAGAACTACGCACTTGGGTTCCAGGCCATGTAGACGATTCAATGGTTAATAAACTAAATGAGTGGCTTGAAACAGGACTGAAGGACTGGGATATATCTAGAGATGCACCATATTTTGGTTTTGAAATACCTGGTGAAGATAAAAAATATTTTTACGTGTGGTTTGACGCAACAATTGGATATATGGCGAGCTTCCTAGAGCTATGCCGAAAACTAAACTGTGAAAAAGAATTTGATGATTTCTGGACTGAAAATAATAACACGGAGCTCTATCACTTTCTTGGTAAAGATATAATTTATTTTCACGCCTTATTTTGGCCATCAGTGCTGAGCGGAGCAGGATACAGAAAACCATCTGGTATTTTTGTTCATGGTTTTCTCACAGTTAATGGGGAAAAGATGTCTAAATCTAGAGGCACTTTCATTATGGCCTCGACCTACTCTAAATATTTGGACCCAGACTATCTGCGTTATTATCTTGCAGCAAAACTTAGTTCTGGTGTGGATGACATCGACTTAAACTTCGATGATTTTATTGCACGAGTTAACGCTGATTTAGTTGGAAAACTAGTGAATATTGCGAGTCGCTGCTCAGGTTTTGTACATAAATATGGCAAAGGCCAGCTTTCTAATACACTGCCCAATAAAAACCTGCTTGATAATTTTATTACCGCAGGCGAAAAAATTTCCACAGACTTTGAATCTCGAAACTACTCAAAAGCAATCAGACAAATAATGAAGCTTGCTGATCTTGCCAACCAATTCATTGATGAAGAGAAACCCTGGATCAAGGCTAAGGATAAAAATAAAACAGAACAAGTAGTTCAGGCATGCACACTTGGAATTAATCTGTTTCGCATTCTTATTATCTATTTAAAACCAATCACTCCTGCGCTTGCTAAGCGAGCAGAAGATTTCCTCAATATTCCCCCATTAACATGGAGCTGTGCAAACAAACCCTTGCGAGGACATTCAATAAATAAATTTAAAAGTCTATTAGAGCGTATAGACCCAAAGGATATTGAAGCAATGATAGAAGAAACTCGTAAAAACTTTTCTGAAGACGAGCCCTCTGTCAGCAAGCCAGAGGAAAAAATTGATATTGATTTATTTTCTAAAATAGATATGAGAATAGCTCAAATTATGGAAGCGAACATAGTTGAAGGTGCTGATAAACTTTTAGAGTTAAAACTAAATCTAGGAGATAATGAACGAACGGTTTTTTCTGGCATACGCTCGGCTTATAAACCGGAAGACTTAAAGGATCGCCATGTTGTTGTTGTTGCAAATCTAAAACCAAGAAAAATGCGTTTTGGTACTTCAGATGGCATGGTACTTGCCGCTGGACCTGGAAATAAAGACATCTTTCTTCTGAGTCCTGACAACGGCGCAGAACCAGGCATGAAGGTCAAATAGATTTATGACGGAGCTCGTGCTCATAATATTCTCAGCTGCTTTAGTCAATAATTTTGTTCTTGTTCAATTCCTAGGTCTCTGTCCCTTCCTAGGCGCCTCTAAAAAATTTGAAGGCGCCCTTGGTATGGGACTTGCTACCGCTCTTGTACTCACAATTGCATCAGCGCTTAGCTATTTGATAGAGCATCTTATTTTGGCACCTTTTGATGTCGAATATTTAAGGCTTATCTCCTTTATTCTTGTAATTGGGGCCTCTGTTCAATTCACCGAATTATTACTGAGGCGTGCTTCACCAATTCTTCATCAAGTACTTGGCATTTATATTCCACTAATAGCAAGTAACTGCGCTGTACTTGGTGTTGCCTTACTAAATTCAAATGCGGCAAGAAACTTGTCAGAGGCAATATATTATGGTGCAGGTGCGGCTATCGGGTTTGGAATAGCTTTAATTTTGCTAAGTACTTTACGCGAGCGCATTGAAGAAGAAGATGTACCAGGACCCTTTAGAGGACCTGCAATTACACTTATAACAGCTGGAATTATGTCAATTGCTTTCTTTGGTTTCACAGGGTTTCCGCAAATTTAATGGCTACAGCTACACTCATTTTATCTGGTATAGCGATAACCCTAGCCATACTGTTAATGCTAGCTGCACGTTATTTTTCTTCATCAACAAATGAGGTAGTTGAAAAAATAGAAACCTTACTACCTAGAATTCAGTGTGCGCAATGCGGCTATCCGGGATGCCGCCCCTATGCAAAAGCTATCGCAGAAGAAAATGCTGAGATAAACCTATGCCCCCCTGGTGGGGATGAAACTGTCCGTCGTTTAGCAAATTTTCTTGGACGTGAATTTTCACCAGTTACTGAGCCTGTAAAAGCTGCAAATCTGAATACTGTCGCACTAATCTCTGAAGAACTATGCATTGGTTGCAATCTTTGCTCACAAGCTTGCCCGGTAGACGCTATTGTGGGAGTACACCAAAGGATGCACACCGTTATTTCTGAACATTGCACTGGTTGTAGGCTATGTGTTTCACCTTGCCCAGTAGACTGCATTTCTTTGATACCAAGACATGGTTAAAAATCATATAGCTAAAAGTTTCACTGGCGGGATCAAGCTTAACGCAAATAAAAACGTATCAAGCTCTAAAACAATTGCAGAACAGTTCATTCCAAGTAAGCTGATAATTCCAATGAGCCATCAGTTTGGCCCAGATGCAATACCTATTGTGAAGGTCAATCAGAGAATAAAAAAAGGTGAGTTGATTGGAGAACCTGCTGATAAAAACGCATTAGCAGTGCATGCATCATGTTCTGGCCAAGTAACCGCAATCGAACAACACCAAGAGCCAATTGTAGGTGAAGTATCATCCTCTACCTGCGTGATAATTCAAACCAACAAAGACGATGATGTTTCACATCAGAAAAAATACTGGCCAAGAGACACTCAGACTAGGCTTAACCTGATAAATCAAGCAGGGATAGTTGGATTAGGTGGCGGTTCGTTTCCGACAGCTGAAAAACTTAACTCTAAATCTCTAAATTGCGAACTACTGATACTCAATGGTGCCGAATGCGAGCCATTTATCTCATGCGATGATGTACTAATGCGTGAACATGCTACAGAAGTACTACGAGGCGGGATGGCTATGATGGAGTTAGTTGGCGCAAGTGCAATTTTGGTCTGTATTGAAGATGACAAGCCTGAAGCATTAAACGCAGTTTATGATGCTGCTGGACAACTTAATTCAAAGCTAATACAGATAGTGACACTTCCAACAAGGTATCCAGCCGGAGGTGAAAAACAATTAATTGAGGCAGTAACAGGCAAAGAGGTTCCAAGTGGAGAATATCCAATCAATATTGGTTTCATTTGCCAAAATGTTGGAACAGCTTATGCACTTGACCGATATATTCAATTGGGAGAACCACAGATTAATCGCGTTGTCACGGTAACAGGCCAAGGAATTAAAAATCCACAAAATGTTTTGGTTCCAATTGGATCTCCAATATCAGAACTTATTAGCTTTTGTGGTGGCTACAATGATGACGTGTCTCACCTAATTCTAGGTGGAAACATGATGGGATATTCTTTGCATACTGATGAACTACCAGTCACAAAAGCAACTAACTGTATTTTAGCGATAAATAAATCACAGGAAGAAAAATCAACACAAATATGGCCTTGTATACGCTGTGGTGACTGTGCCTCAGTATGTCCAGCAAAACTACTTCCACAACAAATAGTAAAAGCTTACACCAACAAAAACTTCAACAAACTGGAGGAACTCGGATTAAAAGATTGTATTGAATGTGGTTGCTGCGATGTAGTCTGTCCAAGCCATATACCACTGACAGCAAGCTTTAAGAACGCAAAATATCTTACCGAAGAAGCCACCACTCACTCTTTGCTCGCTAATGAGGCGGAAATGCGTCATAACCTAAAGAAAATAAGACTCTCAAAGGAGCAAATGAAAGTAGATCGTTTACACGCTGAGCTCAAGTCCAATGTTCGAGGAGACAATCGAAAAAGCATGATAAATGATGCAGTTAACCGCTCAAGAAAACTTAGAAATAAAAAATAACCACTCAAATCATGCAATTTACTATCACAAAAGCACCTTATGTTAAACCGATTACCAGCATTCCCATCGTTATGCGGCATGTTCTATATGCTCTCATTCCTGCACTTGCTGCTTATATATGGTTTTTCGGGTTCGGTATTTGCATAAATATATTGATCGCATGTATTGCAGCAGTAGTTTCTGAAGCCTTCATGCTGTATTTAAGAAAACAACCTATTACACAAGGCATCACTGATGGTAGCGCTCTCGTTACCGCTGTTCTTATAGCTTTTTCCATACCACCACTAGTGCCGTGGTGGATCCCTGTGATTGGCACTTTTTCAGCAATCATATTAGCAAAACATCTCTACGGTGGAATTGGGGCAAATGTCTTCAATCCGGCAATGGTTGGTTACGCAATACTGTTACTTTCGTTTCCAGTTGAAATGACACACTGGGCTCCACCCCTTGCCGAGGAACTTGGTTATGAAGTACTAGGATTTTGGAGCACGATAATCTACGCATTATCAAGCTCGCTTCCTATAGATACTAATATTGATGCAATAACTCAAGCTACTCCTCTCGACATGATAAAAAGCGGAATAAAAAATAATTCAACAATTACAGAAATTCGTATGGATCCATTATTTGGGAAATTAGGAAGTTTTGGTTGGGAATGGATAAGTATTTATACTATTTTTGGAGGTTTGTACTTGCTCTACAAAGGCATAATTAATTGGCACATTCCTGTTTCAGTTTTAACCTCAATGATGATTTTTTCTGCACTTTTTTATGCCATTGACTCTGATCAATATTTATCTCCTGGATTCCATCTTTTAAGCGGCTCTACAATCATAGGAGCATTTTTTATTGCTACTGACCCTACATCAGCTGCAACATCAAACAAAGGCCGTTTGATATACGGATTTGGTATCGGGTCTCTCGCCTATGCAATTCGCACATGGGGCGGATTTCCTGACGGATTTGCATTTGCTGTACTACTAATGAACTCATCAGTACCTCTACTGGACCGCTATACAAGGCCAAGAATTTATGGCAAGTCTTAAAAACTCCAATCTACAATCTATTCTACTCATAGCACTAATCGCGATTGGCGCATCTACCATAATGTCAGGTAGCTATGAACTCAGTTTTGAACGGATCCAAAAAAACCAACAAGGCCAGGAATTAGAACTAGTAACACAAATTATAAAATCAACAACTGACGAACAAATTCTAGAAAAAATAAAATCACCAACAGAATCAAACATATCTATTCTTCCAACTCCAGAACTTACCTACAAAATAACTAAAAATGGGATACTAAATACTTTCATTTTTAATGCCCATTCTTCGCAAGGATACAACGGTTCTATACATATGCTTGTTGGAATAAATATGGATGGGTCCATTACAGGGGTTCGGATAACTGACCATAGAGAAACACCAGGATTAGGAGATAAAATTGACATTGAAAAATCTGAATGGATTCTGAATTTTGAGTCAAAAAGTCTTACGAACCCTGAATTACCAAGTTGGCGAGTGACTAAAGATGGTGGACACTTCGATGGATTTACAAGCGCAACTGTTACAGCAAGGGCAGTTATTCATACTGTAAGAGATACATTAATCTATTTTGAAAATCATAAAGACACATTAATTTCTCATTCTTCAAAAACTAATTCTATTAACAACGATTATTTAGTTATAACCAATGAATGACTCTAGAACTCTTTTAGCAGATGGCCTCTGGCACAAAAATCCAGCTTTAATACAATTACTAGGAATATGCCCATTGTTAGCTGTTACTTCGACCCTTGTAAATGGACTGGCATTGGGGCTTGCAACAATAGTAGTCCTTGTTGGTACTAACCTAGTTGTATCACTACTGCGTCATGCTCTGATTCCGAGCGTTCGAATATTGATCTTTGTCATGATCATCTCTTCATTGGTAACTACTATCGACATATTAACAAATGCATTCTTTTATGAATTGCATGAAGTACTTGGACTATTCATACCATTAATCATTACAAATTGCGCAATTCTAGCCCAAGCTGAAACTATTGCTAGTCGTAATAAACTGGGCAAGTCTATGATTTCCGGCCTTGGATCAGGATTAGGATTTACAATTGTTTTGGTATTACTAGGTGGTATGAGAGAAATTATTGGCCTGGGAAGTCTTTTCTCTGGAATAGAAATGCTCCTTGGTGACAGTGCTCTTAAACTAACAATAAATCTGCCTTATGAAGGCGCTTTGATAGCCATACTTCCTCCTGGGGCTTTTTTTGGCTTAGCAGCACTTATTGCATTAAGAAATCTGTTGGTTTCTAAAGTTAAGGTAAAACGTATTTGATCTATTATTACCTCGGGAGCTTAGGAGTGAACTCAAAAAATATTAAGGAAATATATAATCGCTTTCAAAAAGAAAACCCTAAACCCACAACTGAATTGAATTTTTCATCACCATTTGAACTTCTTATAGCAGTGATCCTCTCTGCCCAAGCAACAGATATTGGCGTAAATAAAGCAACGAGTAAATTATTTGAAGTTGCCGCTACACCCCAGACTATGCTTGCACTTGGACTAACTGAATTAAAAAATTATATTCAGACTATTGGTCTCTTCAATAATAAAGCCAAAAATATATGGCGCACATGTGAGATTCTTATAGAAAAATATGACGGAATTGTTCCTAAAGATAGAGAAGGGCTTGAATCACTTCCCGGTGTAGGCAGAAAAACTGCTAACGTCATCCTAAATACAGCTTTTGGTCAGCCTACAATTGCCGTTGATACTCATATTTTTCGAGTCTCTAACAGAACAGGCATAGCGCCAGGAAAAAATGTTGCTCAAGTTGAAAAAAAACTTTTAAAAGTCACTCCTGAAAAATACAAAATGAATGCACATCACTGGCTTCTCCTCCATGGGCGCTACATATGCAAAGCACGAAAGCCTAACTGTGAAACTTGCATAATATCTGACCTTTGCGAGCACAAGGAAAAGAGCATTTAATATTAAAATAATGTCAGCGCTTAGGCATATAAAGGTCAGTTATCACGCCTTCAGAAACTTCTGCAGCAAATCCAACTGTCTCTGACAAAGTTGGGTGGGGATGAATTGTCATACCAATATCTGCGGCATCGGCACCCATTTCAATTGCCAAAGAAGCCTCTGCAATAAGATCACCGGCATTGGTTCCGACTATACCTGCACCTAAAACTCGACCAGTTTCCTGGTCAAATAAAAGTTTAGTGATTCCCTCCGTACGACCCAATGAAAGTGAACGACCACTTGCTGCCCAGGGGAAAACACCTTTTTCGTATGAAATGTTATTCAATTTTGCATCATTTTCAGTAAGTCCAACCCAAGCAATCTCTGGATCTGTATAGGCAACCGACGGAATTACACGAGCATCAAAAAAACTCTTTTGACCAGCCGCAACTTCTGCAGCTATTTTGCCCTCATATGAGGCTTTATGTGCAAGCATTGGATCACCAACGACATCACCGATCGCAAAAATATGTTGAACATTAGTACGCATTTGCTTATCAACCTTAATAATGCCTCTATTATCTACGTCTAAACCTGCTTGATCTGCAGCTATCTGACCACCATTAGCTGTTCTACCTATTGCAACCAAAACTTGAGCAAAATTTTTATCTTTATCGGGCGCTTCATGACCTTCAAAACTCACACGCAAACCATTAGCTTCAGGTTTGATTGAAGTGACTTTTGTCCCTAACATAATTGACTCATAACTCGTTGATACGCGTTTCTGGAGAGGACTTATAAGATCTCTATCACATCCGGGTATTAAAGTTTCAGTCATCTCAACCACTGAAACTTTTACCCCAAGCGACGAATAAACGGTCGCCATTTCAAGTCCGATAATTCCGCCTCCAACTACAAGTAAATTATCAGGTAATGGGTCTAACTTTAGTGCTCCAGTAGAGTCAATAATTCTAGGATCATCAGGTAGATCTTTTAGTTTTGCAGGCTCAGACCCTACTGCAATAATGCACTGTTCAAATGATATACGACTTTTCGTACCATCTTTTTCAACATCTAATTCATAAGGAGAAACAAATTGGCCTACTCCCTCAACAACCTTGACTGAACGCTGCTTAGCTAAACCATCTAGACCACTTGTTAACTTTCTAACAACCCCATCTTTCCAATTATCCAGCTTCCGAACATCAATCTTTGGCTGCCCGAAATCGATACCACACGATGCCATCTCTCCTGCCTCTTGTATAACATTGGCAGCATGCAACAATGCCTTAGATGGTATGCAACCCACGTTCAGACAAACACCACCTAACGTAGACCAACGATCAACTAAAACCACATCTAAGCCTAAATCAGCAGCACGAAATGCTGATGTATAACCTCCAGGGCCAGCACCTAAAACCAATAGTTGAGTCTCCGTTTTTTTCACTTTTAATCTTCCAATGAACTATTCAAACTTTTAAGGCTCTCAGAAAGATAATTTGTGAATCTAACTGCAGCAGCACCATCTATCACTCGATGATCATATGAGAGAGCAAAGGGCAAAATAAGTCGGGGTACAAATACTCCATCTTTATAGACTGGTTTAATCTGACTCCTAGAAACACCAAGTATTGCTACCTCAGGAGCATTAATAATTGGTGTAAACCCAGTACCGCCAATCCCGCCTAAACTAGAAACTGTAAAGACACCGCCTTGCAGCTCCTGAGATTTAAGGTTCCCCTCGCGTGCTCTTTGACTAAGGTCCTCTAGAGAAGCTGCAATTTCATAAAAAGTCATCTGATCCGCATTACGAATAACTGGCACTACTAACCCTTCAGGGGTATCGGCTGCAAAACCAATATGGAAATAGTTTTTCTTAACTAAATTTTTACCATCGTTAGCCAAAGACGAACGGAATTTTGGATATTCTTTCAAGCAACGAATACATGCAACAATCACAAACGTAAGTAGGGTTATCTTAATTTCCCTACCCTCTTGTGCTTTCTTACGGAAATTCTCTAGTTGTGTAATATCTGCTTCATCATGTTGAGTCACATGAGGCAAGTTGAGCCAGCTTGCCTGCAACCGAGGACCTGAAATTTTCTGAATTCTAGTTAGAGGTTCCACCTCTATAGAACCGAAGCTGGAAAAATCTACTTCAACTACAGACGGCAAACTTGATACCTTTGTTCCTTGTCGCTGTAAGAAATTTTTGACCCACGCTTTAACATTTTCAGCAGTAATACGCCCTTTCTGACCAGTACCAGTAACTTGGGCAAGATCTACCCCTAGCTCTCGAGCTAACTTTCGAACTGATGGCCCAGCATGGGCCTTAGAAAAACTAGCATGATCAATAACTGGAGCTACTGGAATAGTCTTATGCTGTTTCTTATCAATTTCAGTCGATGGAAACTCACCATGAGAAATCTCATCTTTTAACACCGACTCCTCATCAGGCACTGATGGCATCATAGTTGTCATTAGGTCTTTATCAGTAGAATTACAGACTTCTAGTGACAACAAGTTATGCCCAGAAGATACTCTGTCACCTACTGAAACATGAATAGTTTTAACGGCACCTGCAGCTGGCGATGGAACCTCCATTGTTGCTTTATCAGTCTCTAAAGTAATCAATGGGTCTTCTGATTGAACATGGTCACCCGCAGATACGAGCACCTCTATAACTTCTACATCTGCAAAATCACCAAGTTCAGGTATTAATACTTCGATGATATCTATGCTAACTTCAGATTGATTTAAACTACCTAGCTCAGCATTTTTATTTTCTGAAGCCGCATTTTTTTCAACAAACTTATCAAGTAGCAATAAATTGTGGCCTGCAGACACACGGTCACCTACTGTAACTTTCAGCTTTTTTACTATCCCTGCAGCTGGCGAGGGGACCTCCATCGTAGCTTTGTCAGTTTCTAACATGATCAATGGGTCTTCTTTCTGAATCTGGTCTCCCTCAGAAACCAGTATCTCTATGACTTCTACATCAGAGAAATCGCCAAGATCAGGTACAAAAACTTCCATAAAATATTACTCAGTTATCTCTAGAGTGATACGGGATTTGGTTTTTCAGGATCGATACCAAGTTTCTTTATGGCTTTTACAACTATAGATTTCTCCAAGTCGTTTTCATCCATGAGGGCCTTTAAAGCAGAAAGCACTATAGAATAACGATCCACCTCAAAAAAACTTCTTAGCGCTTCACGACTGTCACTACGACCAAATCCATCTGTCCCAAGAACAACATAACGGCCTGGCACCCATTGACGAATTTGATCTGGTACAGACTTAATATAATCAGTAGCAGCAACGAATGGACCCGATTTACCAGCTAGGCATTGAGAAACGTAACTTTCTCTAGGCTTTTTCTGAGGATGACGTTCATTCCATCTTTCTACATCCAAAGCATCCCTTCGTAATTCGCTAAAACTTGTAACACTCCAAACATCAGCTTTTATACCAAACTCATCATCTAAAATCTGTGCAGCAGCTTGTGCTTCTCTTAAGATGGTGCCTGAACCCAACAATTGCACTTTCGTATTTTCATCCTGAGCGGACTTCAATTGATAGGCACCTCTAAGGATACCCTTCTCTACACCATCAGGCATTGGAGGGTGAATATAATTTTCATTCATACAAGTAATGTAATAAAAAACATTTTCTTGTTCTTCATACATCCGTCTTAAACCATCCTGCACGATCACCGCAAGCTCATATGCAAAACAGGGGTCATAAGCACGACAATTAGGGATTGTTGTTGCAACTAATTGACTATGGCCATCCTGGTGCTGTAAACCTTCGCCTGCCAAAGTTGTTCGACCTGCTGTTCCTCCAACAACAAAACCACGAGCCTGTAAATCTCCACCAGCCCATGCAAAATCTCCGATACGCTGAAACCCAAACATGGAGTAAAAAATATAGAAGGGGATCATTTGAACATCATGATTACTATACGATGTACCGGCAGCAAGCCATGAACAATATGCTCCCGCCTCATTAATTCCCTCTTGCAGTATCTGGCCATCCTGATCCTCTTTGTAATACATTAATTGATCAGCATCTTGGGGTGTATAGAGCTGACCAACTGAAGAGTAGATGCCAATTTGTCGAAACATTCCTTCCATACCAAATGTTCGAGCCTCATCTGGCACTATAGGAACAATACGGGGGCCAATATTCTTATCTCTAACCAGAGAAGTTAACATTCTAACCAAAGCCATCGTGGTTGAGATCTCCCTATCACCAGTTCCTTTCAATTGAGTAGAAAATACGTCAAGTTTTGGAGCATTAAGGCTCTTGGCATGATCTCTCCGAACAGGAAGAAACCCACCTAGATTCTCTCGTTTAGACCTGAGATACTCCATCTCTTCGCTTGTCTCAGCAGGTTTATAATATGGCAAGTCAGCGATTTTCTTATCGGTGATAGGAATATCGAAGCGATCACGAAAAGCCTTTAATTCATCAATATCAAGCTTCTTTTTCTGATGTGTAATATTCTGCCCTTCTCCAGCAGCACCCATCCCAAAACCTTTCACTGTCTTTGCTAATATCACCGTTGGTCGCCCAACATGATTAACAGCCTGTTGATAGGCTGCATATACCTTGGTCACATCATGTCCACCTCGATTTAGACGCCAAATCTCATCATCCGACATTTCCGAAACCATTTTGCTCAACTCAGGTGCTTTACCGAAAAAATGTTCGCGAGTGTACGCTCCGCCATTTGCCTTATAATTTTGGTACTCACCGTCTACCGTTTCCTCCATTACCCGACCAAGGACACCCCCATGGTCCTGCGATAACAACTTATCCCAACGCGAACCCCAGATAACTTTTATTACATTCCAACCAGCTCCACCAAAAGCTGCCTCAAGTTCCTGAATAATTTTTCCGTTTCCTCGAACAGGTCCGTCTAATCTCTGCAAATTACAATTAATTACAAAAACTAAATCATCAAGCTTTTCCCTAACTGGCATCGTAATTGCACCCATGGCTTCAGCTTCATCTGTTTCTCCATCACCCAAAAAACACCATATCTTCCGATCCTGCTTAGGTAGAATTCCCCGATTTTCCATATAACTCAAAAAACGAGCTTGATATATCGCCATCATAGGTCCAAGCCCCATTGATACAGTTGGAAACTGCCAAAAATCTGGCATCAACCAAGGATGGGGATAAGATGATAAGCCTGGGCCCTCTACTTCCTGGCGAAAATAATCAAGCTGTTTTTGGCTTAATCGGCCCTCTAAAAAGGCCCGCGCATAAATACCAGGAGATGAATGGCCTTGAAAAAAAATGAGATCACCGCCATGATTTTTACTAGGCGCTCTCCAAAAATGATTAAAACCTACTTCATACAAAGTTGCAGATGAAGCATAGCTTGCTATATGACCACCATACTCAGAACTCTTCCAATTAGCATGAACAACCATGGCCATAGCATTCCAGCGAATGTAGGCCTCTATTCTTTTCTCTATAGCACGATCACCAGGATACGGCTCTTCGTTTACAGCAGATATAGTATTTAAATAAGCTGTGTTTGACCTAAAAGGAAGATACGTACCCGTACGTCGCGCATGATCAATCATACGTTCAAGGAGATAGTGCGCCCTATCTGGTCCATGTACTCGCAGAACTGAATCCATTGACTCTAACCAATCCTGGGTTTCCTCAGGATCTAAATCATCGCGCCTTGGTAAATTAAGTGATATTGGTCGCGCACTAGCCATCGGCATCTTCTCCCATAGCCAAAACGGGTTCAGAAAGAGCGTGTGAATTAATCAAGCTCTCCTGATAGGATATCTAGCCGCGGTCCCTGTTGCTTCCGAGCCCGCCGGCTAAGCACAATATGATCAGGGTTTGCTAACAGCGGGTCAAGGCAAGTCAATGATAAACCTACCTGATTTCACACCATTAAAAACCACTCAAGTAGCCGGTCATACCACTCGAAAGACACTGGATTCACTTGATCATGCGTTGATTATTATTCCAAAAAACCCACCGGAATTACTTTTCAAACACCTCCCTCAAGGCCAACAAATTAAACGCATTTTGCAAAAAAAAAGTCGAGCAGGAGAGGAAATAGCGCACTTGAGAATCAATAATGCTAAGGCTACAACTATAACTATATCTTTCAATACTGCAGGAACAACATATAACCAATTATGTTGGGCACGTAACCTAATTGCAGCCTGCAATCACGAAAACCCAAGTAACTTAGGGCTCTTAGTATTGGGTTTGAACGAACTGGATCGCATTAAAGTAGTCTCAGCTTTAACAGCCGCTGCTGAAGCAGAAGCATTTAAATTGCCAGTTTTCAAAACAAAAACAAAAACAAAAACAAGGTTAAAACATCTCCGCATATTGTCATCTGAATCTAGAATTTCCCTGGATTCTATACAAGCACAATCACTTGGAAACAACATAGCGCGGTGGTTCACTGCACTTCCTCCTAACATTTTAGATGCAAGGAAATATTTTGATTTAATTGATGAGCTTTGCGGTCAATATAGTATTGAACATTCCATACTTAACGAATCCACATTAAAGAAACTTGGGGCTAATGCGTTCTTAGCTGTATCACAAGGAAATGCTGCTCGGGATGCAGGAATAATCAAACTAAAGTATCGACCTAATGGAGAGGAACCCGCAGATCTAATGCTTATTGGCAAAGGAATTTTATTTGATACAGGTGGTAATAATCTAAAACCCTTTAAAAGTATGTTAGATATGCACATGGACATGGGAGGAAGCGCTGTAGCATTGGGCACATTGATAGCACTAGCCTCACTAAAAGTGCCTTATAGTATTGATGCATGGCTTGCAGTCACAGAAAACCGTATATCAGCAACAGCCTATAAATCTCAAGACATCATAAAATCCGCAAATGGCACAACAATACAAGTCATCCACACAGATGCCGAAGGACGTATGGTTCTTGCAGATACCTTGGCTCTAGCTGCCCGAGAAAATCCCAAAATAATAATTGACTACGCCACGTTGACTGGAACCTGCGTAAGCGCCTTAACAGAACGTTATTCAGGTATTTTTTCTAATCGAACTAAAGCAAATAAAATCCTTTATTTGGCAGGTGTTAAGTCTGGGGAGCGCGTCTGGCCTTTCCCAATGGATGAAGATTTTGATGAGCTTATTAAGAGCAATGTGGCCGACATCAAACAATGTTCTGAAATTGGGTATGGAGACCATATACTTGCTGCTCGTTTCCTTTCAAAATTTGTTCCAAATGAAATACCTTGGATCCACTTAGACATGAGTGCCGGACAACATAAGGGTGGACTTGCACATATTCCCTCAGAGATTACAGGGTTTGGTGTAAAACTAACTCTGGAATTACTATCTGAGTCAAACCCGACAGAACTTGTAGAAAAACTCAGATGAATCAATCAAGCGGATACTCTGAAGTATCAAATGAGCAATCGCCAGGAATCGATCAACGATTCCGACGATTCCTACCAGTAGTGGTCGATGTAGAAACAGGGGGATTTATTGCAAAAACAGACGCCTTACTTGAAATAGCAGCGGTATTTATTGAACTAGATAGCGATGGAAAGTTAAAAACAGGAAAAACACTACATCATCATGTCAAACCCTTTCCTGACTCACGAATCGATCCAGCATCACTAGAAATTACCGGAATTGACCCCTTTCATCCACTTCGCCTTGGGATAGATGAAGAAGATGCCTTACGACAGATATTTAAAAACGTTCGAAGTGAAGTCAAAGAACAAAAATGTAACCGTGCAATTTTGGTAGGACATAATTCTTTCTTTGATTTGCAATTTTTAAATGCTGCTGCAGAACGGACTAATATCAAACGGAACCCATTTCATCCTTTCTCGAGCTTCGATACAGTCACTCTTGGGGGGCTGGCTTTTGGACAAACTGTATTAGCCAGAGCCGTTGTAGCAGCAGGATTGGATTGGGATGAAACACAAGCACATTCAGCGCTTTATGATGCACAGATGACTGCCTTACTATTCTGTGAAGTAATAAACAGGTTTAAACCTATTTACGACAATCTCATTATTGATTAGTCTTCTAGTTTCTCCGCTTGATCTGATGCAGCGGAATCAATTAGTTGTTTAAGCTCCCCAGACTGATAAAGCTCTAAAGCAATGTCACAACCTCCAATGAGTTCTCCATTTATATAAAGCTGAGGAAATGTTGGCCAATTAGAATAAACCTTAAGCCCTTCACGTATCTCAGGATCTTCAAAAATGTTGATAAAGGAAAACTGAGCCCCAACAGCACGAAGCGCAGCTACAGTTTGCGCAGAAAAACCACACTGTGGGAAATCAGGAGTCCCTTTCATGTAAAGCAAAACCGAAGAGCTATTCAACTGACCTTTAATCCGTTCATTTACATCCATTGCCTACTGGCCTCCTAGAAAAACAACCATCACCTATACTAAAAAGTCAAGCGGATTTTAAATTAAGAATGATTGAATAATGAGGCTCTGTAACCTATTCTTCAAGGGAATATAGGCAAAAATATTTTGCCTAGAATGCTAAACTGACCCATAAAACATCCATCGAGAGGAGTATTCTATGAATCCACTGAACAGCGTCAAAGGTACAATTACAGCTGGTGTGGTGCTTGCCGTGCTCATAGCAGCATTTTCCATGGGGATCGGATTTAATGTAAACACTTTCATTGTATGGATTCATGTTCTTGCAGGAATAACATGGATCGGATTGCTCTATTATTTTAACTTTGTACAAGTCCCTGCACTTGCTGATGCTGCAGCGGATGAAGGTGGTCCTGGTGGAGCAGGGATCACAAAATATGTTGCGCCTCGCGCTTTATGGTGGTTCAGGTGGGGAGCAGTAGTTACATGGGTCTCTGGTGCAGCTTATCTAGGCCATCTAGGCATTTTATCTGATGCATTTATGCTCAGAGGAATGGGGGGTTTCATCATTGGAATAGGCGCCTGGCTCGGAACAATTATGTTATTCAATGTCTGGGTTTTAATCTGGCCCAACCAGAAAAAAATTCTAGGAATGGTTGAAGCGACGGCAGATGAAATAGCCAAAGCACGGCGTGTTGCATTTCTAGCATCCCGTACCAATACATTACTTTCCATACCAATGCTAATGAGTATGGTTGGTTATGGTCACGGCGGATTTTTTCTTTAGAAATAACCTGCCAATAATTTAAGCCCGGTCAAGAAAAAGGTCTTACCGGGCTTATTTAAACGCAACGTTTTAATAACAACAGGTTACTTTCATGAAAGATCAACTATTAGATCTTTCAGCCGAATTAGATCTAATAACAATCACTCAAGCGGTTACATATGCGCTTAATGAAGATATTGGATCTGGCGATTTAACTTCAGACTTAATTGATAAAAGCGCCACAGTGAAGGCAGAAGTCAAAGTGCGTGAAGCTTGTGTACTTTGTGGTATACCGTGGTTTTCTGAAGTCTTTCAGCAACTCGGTGGTATTAAGACTATTAAGTGGCACTATGCAGATGGAGATACAGTACCCACAAACTCAGTAATCTGTACCTTATTAGGCTCTGCACGTTCATTATTAACCGGGGAACGCACAGCACTAAACCTTTTACAACTCCTATCTTCAACAGCAACAACCACAAAGGTTTACGTGGATGCCGTAAAGGGTAGTGATACAAAAATATTAGATACAAGAAAAACTATACCCGGACTTAGAGCAGCACAAAAATATGCTGTTCTTTGTGGTGGAGGAAACAATCACCGGCAAGGACTGTTCGATGCCTTTTTAATCAAGGAAAATCATATCTCTTCCTGTGGGGGAATAAGGACTGCTGTTACTGCCGCTAGAAAAAAAAATCCAAGCGTTCTGCTGGAAATTGAAGTAGAAACGCTAGATGAGCTATCTATCGCTCTGACATCTGATGCTGACCGTATTCTTTTAGATAATTTTTCTATAGAGAAAATTCAAGAAGCTGTTCTAAAAAGAGATGCTTGCGCTCCTCATATAAAGCTGGAGGCGTCGGGCAGTATCGATCTTAAAAAAATCAAAGCGTTGGCTAAGACAAAGGTAGACTATATTTCAATAGGAGCCTTGACCAAAAACGTTAAAGCTATTGATTTCTCAATGCGAATTCTTTAGATCTATTTTTTCAAATAAACATTAATAGTTAATCCGCAATCCACTCTACTAGGGTGCTAACACCCATCCCTACTCCAACACATAATGTTGCAAGCCCATAGTACGGTCTAGGCATTGATATAGCTCTACGTTTCATTTCGTGAAGAAGAGTTACTAAGATCCTAGCACCTGAACAACCCGTAGGATGTCCAAGTGCAATTGCACCGCCATTAACATTAGTAATTTCAGATTTTAATCCAAGCTTTCTCATGCAACCGATTGTTTGAGCCGCAAAGGCTTCATTAATCTCAATCAAACCAATATCTTCCAGATCTATTCCTATACGCTTAAGTAATTTCTCAGTTGCGGGTACTGGACCGTATCCCATAACTCCTGGATCTACTCCTGCCACCGCAGAACCGACCCATCTCACGAGCGGCTTCATACCTAACACATCTGCTCTTTCTCGACTCATTATGAGCAACGCCGCAGCCCCATCGTTTATCCCACTAGAATTGCCTGCGGTAACCGTGCCCTCTTTCTTAAATGCGGGCCTTAACTTTGCTAACTTTTCCAAATTGGTATCCAATTCGTAGCTGCCATCTACTATTTTGTATCTAGGATGCTCATCAACTGATAAATGTTGAGCATTACCTCTTCTATCTTTTATATCTATAGGGATAATTTCATCTTGAAATTTACCAAGATTTATTGCTTCAATTGCCCGACGCTGGCTCTCTAGTGCATAAGCATCTTGATCGGCACGACTTATCTGCATTTCTTTGGCAATTACTTCTGCTGTTTGTCCTAGACTAATTATTGGGTATAACTCATCCATTCGAGGGTTGTTATAACGCCACCCAACAGTTGTATCGTACATAGTAGGCACTGCTGTCGTTGGTACAGCAGTTGGCTTTGGAACACTCCAAGGGGCACGACTCATAGATTCAACTCCGCTACCAATGCAGATCGCCACCTCTTCGGCAAGAATCGATTTAGCCGCGAGGTTAACCGACTCCAATGCAGATGAACAAAGCCGATTGATCGTAACTCCGGGAACTGAACTGGGAAACCCAGCAAGCAAGGCCGACATCCGAGCAACATTTCGGTTATCTTCCCCTGCCTGATTACTACAACCGGCATAAATATCATCAATTAAAAAAGGGTCCAAACCTGTTCTCTCAACTAGTGCCTGATAAGTTATGGCTAGCAAGTCATCTGGTCGCGTATCACTTAATGCACCACCATATGCCCCAATTGGAGTACGCACACCATCGACTATTACTACTTCTTGCATCCTCACGCACCTTTAAAGCTAATTAATACAAAATTCATGAAGTTTATTTATCAATTTCTCGATTGCTTACTCTACTTGCTAATCCTGCTTACTAATTACCACTGTATTAAAAACAAAGGTAATATACACGCCCTTGCATAATGATCTCTCTACCAATTCGAGCTAACCTCTAGACTTATCATGGACATGTCAGGCGAATATCTCATTGGGATACCAAGACAACAGGCGTGGAAAAGTCTACTAGACCCTGAAACCCTGAAAAACTGTATTCCTGGCTGCGAATCATTTGATCGAGTCAAAAAGGATCACTATCGCGCAAAAATAAAATTGGTGATAGGCCCAGTCAAGGCAAGCTTTAATACTGAACTCCATATTACTAATGCTGCTCCACCAAAAAGTTATCGACTGGAAGGTACAAGTAAGGCTGGCGCAGTTGGTTTTGGCCAAGGACATGCTGATGTCATTCTCAAGGAAGATACAAATGGGACTATTCTACGTTATGAAGCAACTTTTCAAGTTGGCGGACGTCTTGCTCAAATTGGCTCTAGGCTTATAGTGGGAGCAACTCGTAAAATCGCAGATGAATTTTTTGAAAAACTTACAAAACACTTGGACTCTAGATCTAAGAAAACAAACGAACCACCGGCATTAAAGCCACGCTTAACCTACATAATCGGAGCATTTTTGCTGGTAATCATAGCTTTAGCCTATCTAACCCTATGAGGTAAGCTAACTAGTCTACGCAAGATCTCTACCGCGATCAGCGGCTGCATGTGCCGCATCTTTGAAAAGATCTACAAGTTCTTCATTTCTCATTAAAACATTCAAAGCAGCCTCGGTAGTACCCCCTGGACTGGTTACACGCCTACGCAACTCAGTTGGAGATAAGTCACTTTTGAAAGCTAATTCACCTGCTCCTGCAACTGTCATAAGAGCAAGCTCCCCAGATAGTTCTTCACTCAATCCTAGATTAACACCAGCTTTACTTAGAGCTTCTATGATTAAAAATACATACGCAGGCCCACTTCCAGAAATTCCAGTTACAGCATTCATTAAGCTTTCATCTTCTAACCAAGTGGCCCGACCTACTGCTCCCATCAATTTTTCAGAGGCAGTCATTTGATTTTTCTTGACCATTTTGTTTTTTACTAAAGCAGTCATACCCTTACCAACAGAAACAGGCGTATTTGGCATCCCCCTTACAATTGCTGCATTCTTACCAAGAATATCTTCTAAAAAGACAATAGGTTTCCCAGCAACAATACTCAGAAAAACTGGATCACTATTAAGAAATTGCTTATAAGCAGGCAAAGTCTCACCTAAGTGCTGAGGTTTAACTGCAAGAACAATGATATCGGCCTGTGGGTCGGTGCTAATTTTCTCTGTTGCTAAAATTCCTAAATCAGTGACTTTCTGCCTTGCAGAATCACTAGGATCGACAGCTACTATGTCAGATTTTAACCAACCATTGTTCAGCCAACCGCGTGTTAAAGCAAAACCCATGTTGCCACAACCGACTAGAATGATTTTTGGCATTGCACTCATCATTTACCTCTAGGGCTTTTGTCAGCAGATATAAACATCGATCCAGATTTTTTTGTTATCCCTGATTCGTTATAAGAAGAAAAATCCAAGCCATCTTCACTTCTGGCAACAACGCAAGTTACTGTACCATCGCCAGCCACATTAATTGCTGTTCTTAACATATCTAATAATCTATCCACGCCTATTATTAAAGCAATGCCTTCAACAGGAAGACCAACTTGACCCAAGACCATAGCTAGCATAATAAGCCCGGCACTTGGTACGGCAGCTGTTCCAATTGAGGCTAAAGTAGCAGTCAAGACTACAGTAAGATAATCAGAAAACGCCAAATCGATACCATAAACATTAGCAATAAAAACCGTTGCTACTCCCTGCATTATGGCGGTTCCATCCATATTAATGGTTGCTCCCAAAGGGACAGTAAACGACGCTATTGATTTTTTAACACCTAAACGTCTTTCTAGACATTCAAGAGTTACTGGTATGGTTGCTGCAGATGAGGAGGTGCTGAAAGCAAATGACATTGGGGCTCGCATCTGTGCAAGAAACCTGATTGGATTAATCCCTACAAATTTAAGTATCACGCTATAAGTAAGCATCAAATGTAATATCAACACTGCGCCAACAAGTATGAAGTACTCGACAAGAGGACCAAAGATCTCTATACCTTGCGTTGCAAAAGTTCGGCTTATCAGCGCAAAAACTCCAATAGGAGCTAACTGAATCACCATCAACACCATCTTCAAAATAACCTCATTAAGATCACTAAAAAGCTTAACTACAGGTTTACCTCGCTCCCCTGCAAGATTGGCCGCGAACCCGAATAACAAAGCAAAAACTATAATCTGAAGCATTTGACCATCAGCCATAGCTTGAATAGGATTTTCCGGAAAAATATTAATAAGCACCTCAGCCAGTGGTGGCGCCGTATTAGGGGTATATTCAGAAAATTCTCCGGTTAAATCGAAATCACTTCCAGGGGCAATAATCCCAGCCAAGGTAAGGGCCAACATAATGGCTATCGCAGTAGTAAATAGATACAAACCGAGGGTCTTAACTCCAACTCGACCAATTGTCCGTAAATCGCCCATAGCATTAACACCACAAACCAACGACACTAGGACCAATGGAACTACCATGAGCTTTAGCATTGCGACAAATATCGAACCAACGACGTAGAACAAACCATCAACTAAAAACTGACTTAAGCCGGGAATTAATGGACCGCCCATATTCAGAGCTACTCCCACGACAATACCCGCAAGCATTGACAATAAAATACGTTGTGTAAAATTCACAGATTAAGAAACCAAATTAAATAATTGCATCCAAACTAGCCTTTCCGAACAATCGACGCAACATAGAATCGTAACTTACATTGAAAAATTGAACCTACTTTTACTTAGCCGCTCAACTTACGCAGTTTATCCTCTGGGCTTACTAGAACCACACTAGGCCGTGGTGCCGCATTCCCACCTTCAGGCCAATTACTGATCGGTTCCTCAAGAGTTCCACCCTCACCCGGGTGTTGTACCCCAAGTAGAATACTGCTCCCATCTGGAGTAATTTCGCAACCTGTAATCTCACAACCTATTGGGCCACTCATGAACTGACGCACAGCACCTCTTTCAGGACCTTCAGTGGGACAAACAAAACAACCATCATTATTACCTCTAGGCTGATCTCCATCTGTTGTTATCCAGAGGTTACCGTCAGCATCAAAAGTTAAGTTATCAGGTGACCCAAAAGCACTAATATCATCTGGAATTCTATACCCAGCAAAGTAAGTACTATCGGAATTGAATTCCTCTACCTGAGAAACTAATGAACTCAACAACCCCCCCTCCTTGGGGTCTCCAGCTAAAATGAAAATTTCCCATTCAAAGGAAGTTGATGCTCCATCATCTTCTCTCTCAGATAATTCAATTATATGTCCCCAAGGATTTGGAACACGTGGACTAGAAGGAGTCGCATCAGTCTCAATAATTCGACCTGCTGACTCTACTTCACCGCCTTCTCTATCTGAATTGCGTGTACAAGCCAAGTAGACCTTCTTAGATGAAGGGTGGACAGCAACATCTTCTGGTCGATCCATAGGAGTAGCTTCACATAGATCTGCAGCCTCTCGGCAACGAAGAACAACATCTGCTTGAGATGCGAAACCATTCTTAGGAGATAATATTGAATCATGTTGCCAAACTAATGGTATCCATTCACCAGTACCATCATCACTAAACCGGGCAACATATAGAGTTCCGGAATCCAACAAATCAACATTACGCTCTGGATGTTCTAAATCAAAGATACCATTAGTAACAAACTTATAGAAATACTCAAAAGCTTCGTCATCACCCATATAAACGGCTAACTGCCCACTGCGAGTTAAAACAGTGGTTGCCCCTTCATGCTTGAATCGACCTAATGCGGTTCTTTTCTTTATGGGCTTTGTTGCATCCAGCGGATCAACTTCCACTATCCAACCAAACTTAAAGGGCTCATTAGGGTTTAATGCAACATTAAATCGCTCATCAGCAAATTCCCAACGAAATCTACTTTCACGTCTCCTAGGTCGAAAACGGTTATGCACTCTTTCAACTGCTTCCGAAAAGTTTGCAGCGCCTCTATTTCCAAAATATTCATCTACACCCTCCTCTGCAGTAAGAAAAGTGCCCCAAGGAGTAGTTCCTGCTGCACAATTCCAAAGGGTCCCAATGGCCTGGGTTCCTGCAATATCTGAAGAATTCTTAAAAAATTCATGTCCACGAGCAGGCCCTGATAACAGCATAGGAGTATTTGCTGTTATCCTCCTATTAAATGGAGAATTCATCTTTAGAGACCAGTTTTTCCCAGTTTCAAAGTGGGCAATACTGAGCCCCACAGTTGCCTTCATATAATCAACACAACCAGGGTTTTCCCTAATAAAGTTACCCGCTATCCCTGCTCGCTGTGCCGCCCTATAACCCGGAAAAAGAAGTTCTGGATTAGGGTATTCATGATTTACACAGACTATTACCTCATTTTCGTCATATTCAAATAAGCCTATTCCATCACAGTTGTACCCAAACTGATGTGCCTGTTCAAAAGCTGCTTGAGGCAGCATAAGTTGCCCTTGAGATATTGCGGTAGCGTCTAATTCAGATATACCATGAAACAGAGAGTCACCCCATTTCAAAAGAATTTCAGCTTTATACTCATTTGGAACAATCACCTCATCAGCGCTTGATAACGGTATAGCCTGAAATCCAAGACTAACGTTAATGTTGTTTTGTTGAGCAAACAAATACCCCGGACTCATAGCAGAGATTAGAGCAAACTCAGAACCACGACAAAGCACCTTTCGTCGTGTCATTTTCTGTTGCCACAAAGCCAGTGGTGTTATCACTTTTGGCGAACTCATATAAACCTCAATACAATGCTTTTTTACATATATACAATAAAGTATATGTTAGCCTATAAGGCTCTAAAAAAACCCAATTATCATAAAACAGAAACGGAATTATCTAACATGGCGGAAGAACAACTTGATATGGAAGTACAAATGGAGGCGGAAAACCTCTACCGAGAAGAAACATACACCGATCGCCGAGTCGGGACCCTACAGATTCTAACCCCAGTAAATATAGATGGGACAACAGACAATACACGTCAACAGGTATACGTAGGGCAAACCCAAATTTTAACGCCTGCTGGGGCGTTACCACTAAATTTTGAATTAGAAGCAAGTACTATTGAAGAGGCTGTCCAAAAATTTGGTGACGGAGCAAAAGATGCTTTGGCAGATGCAATGCAGCGTCTTGAGGATATGAGACGCGATGCTGCTTCTTCCATTATTGTTCCTGGTAGTGGTGGTGCCCAAGGCAATGTTCCACCAGGAGGGGGATTGCAAGTCCCATAAAAAATATGTCTCTAAAATCGTTACTAAAGGATCCATTACTGCACTTTCTTGGGCTAGGGCTCGGACTGCTTGTCTTATTTCAGATTACTGGTAATCAAGAATCAGAAAATAGCACTGTAATTGTTGACAGAGAAACCCTACTAACTTTCCTTCAATATCAATCAGTTGCCTTTGACAGGGAACAATTCGAGCTTTTCCTTGATGATATGACAAAACGTGAAATAGAAGACCTTATAGCAGAAGCAGTACGTGAAGAAATTCTCCATAGAGAAGCATTAGCATTAGAACTTGACCGTGATGATTACATTATACGCAGTCGACTCGTTCAGAAACTCCGATATCTTTCAGAAGGTTTTTCTAACGATGAAATCGTACTTAGCTCTGAAGAAATTCAAAGCTACTTTGAAAACAATAGATCAAATTATGATATTGATCCTTTTATTACATTCACACATGTATTTTTCAATGCACAAAGACGTGGACAAGAAAATGCATTAAATTTAGCAGAAGAAAAACTAATTGAATTAAATGAATCAAATGTTTCATTCTCAGAATCATCAAACCATGGAGATCGATTCCCTTATTTTGTTAATTACATTGAACGTCCTCCCCAATTAATAGCAAGTCACTTCGGAGGTTCAGTAGCAGATGCTCTTTTTCAAATTGCACCTAATACTTCAATATGGAATGGACCCTTTGAATCCAGTTTTGGCTTTCATCTAATCATGGTTACAGACCAGGAACCAGAAAGAATGCCGTCTTTTGAAGAGGTCATAAATCGCGTGGAAACTGATGCGCGTGCGGCTAAGGCAAGAGAAAACACAGAATTAGCAATTCAAGAAATTATGAATAAATATGATGTTGTAATCGACCCCAATCTAATTCCTTAAAAATGCAGTCTGCTTTATGAGAATCAGAAAATTACTTTTAATAGGCTTATGTTTTTTGATATCAGCGCCAGTTTTTTGTCACGACCTTCGCCCTATATTTATTGACGCTACACAAAATTCGTCTGAGTCACTGTTATTGAGATGGAAGGTCCCCTCAACCGTTCCTCGCGGTCAAATACCAATAGTTTCATTGTCAGATGGATGCCAGCCTCAAACACAACCACAAACTACTTTACGAGGCGATAGTTATCAAACAGAAAATTTTTACCTCTGTCAAAATGGTGTTAGTGGACAGATTCTCCAACTTAATTTCCCAGGATCAAACCCCTCATTAACAACAGTCATTAGAGTACAAACGTACGAAGGAATTCTTCTATCAGGTCTTCTTCCTCCTGGAGAGCTCGCTTGGGAAATACCTGAAGAGCCTGAACGTTGGGAAATAGCAATAAACTATACAGAACTTGGACTTGAACATATCTGGTTAGGATGGGATCACCTAATGTTTGTAGCTCTTTTAGTCCTGATAGCAAGGACTGGGAAAAGAACACTGATAACTGTAACGGGTTTCACACTAGCCCATTCCCTCACATTAGCTCTTTCTACTTTAAATATCCTAGCACTACCAATACCGGCGGTTGAGGCTGTGATAGCACTAAGTATTGTCTTCCTAGCCACAGAAATTGTTCGATCAAACAAAAACACTTTAACTTTTCGTTATCCAGTCCTAGTTGCCAGTTCATTTGGACTTCTACATGGCTTTGGTTTCGCTAGCGTTCTGAGAGAAGTAGGATTGCCTTCTACAGAACTTCCTACAGCACTTTTATTTTTCAACATCGGCGTAGAAATTGGTCAAATCATCTTCGTATTAATTATTTTTGGGGCAATTCTGCTATTACGCTCAAAAGCCTTGGAAGCCTATCGTCTATCAAGAGCCCATACTGGGATTGCAACCGCTTACCCTGTGGGCACGATTGCTGCTTTTTGGACTTTGGAACGTATTTTAGCTTTTTGGACTTAGAGATAAGACAGGGAAAGCCCATAAAAATAAAATGCGCGTTAATACAACTTTATTTAAAAAAAATTTAGCCAATAAATTGTTTTTAACTTTCCCGAGAAGACACTACTCTACCAAAGTTTTGCAGAGCAAAAAGAATGCCTGCTATTATTAAACTACCACCTATAATATGGTAAATGTAAAGCTTTTCTTCCAAAAATTTAATTGCAAATATTGCCCCAAAAACTGGAATTAAATTTAAAAATATAGATGCTCTATTTGCACCAATTGCTCGTATCGATAAGTTCCACAAAGAAACAGCAATTACAGTAGAACCTATACTCAAATAGAGAACACCAGTAATTGTTTCCCAGTTAATTTTCATTGAACGAAAAAAGTTTTCTTCAATCAAATACAATGGAAGACCAATAACAACTCCCGTACAAGCAGTTAGAAAAAGAAGTACGCCGTAACTAGGCAGATAGCTTGCTCTATGTAACTCAACAGCATAAAGAGACCAAGAGATAACTGCACCTAACATCACAATATCCCCTATATTGATATCCATTTGCAGCAATCGATTTATGCTAGCTTGAGATGCCATAATTAAAATTCCAAAAAAAGCAGAAAAGATGCCAAGTGTTTGTAATTTCGTAAGTTTCTCGCGTAGCAAAAATAATGCTGCAACAGCAGTAACTGCTGGTTGCGTAGCATTTATAACAGTAGCATTTATTGCGGTCGTATAATTCACAGCAACAAGAGACAAACTTGTCCCAATTGCCATCGTTATGCAGATCCAATAAATTGATTGCTTTGCCTCTGATTTTAGTGGTAGCTCCCTTCGAAGACTCCGAGCTACAAAAGGCAATAACACTAGAACGGCAACTACCCACCTCCAAAAAGTGAGTGCCATAGGTGGCGCCATCTCATACACACTACGCGCAACCACTAAGGCGCCACCCCAAAGGGCCATATTTATTATCAAAAAAATATAAGCAATGAAATGAGAGATCATGTCTCACAGTGTATATTTTCAAGCTAAGCTATGCTTGCAAAGTTCAACTAAAGTAATAAACCATGACATCTAACATAAAAATTAAAAAATTTTCACATTTCTGGAATTCATCACTTACTGCATATGCTCAACCAGAAGTACCTCAAGCGTGTCTATTACTTCAGGACCAATATTCTTTGGATGTTAATTTGATCCTTTTTTGTTGCTGGTATGGATCTACCCACGGCTACCTAACTAAGGATGAATTTGATCTTGCGCTAGCATTTTCAATATCCTGGACTAACCATGTAGTTCATCCACTGCGAAAAACTAGAAAATGGATGAAACAGACTGGACCAAAAAAATCATGTATGAGCGAATCTGCATTTACAACACTAAGAAACGAGATAAAAAAATCTGAACTGGCTGCTGAACATATTCAGCAGGATACCCTTGAGAATCTGATATCAAAACCGCCAGTTGACTTAAAAACAGAAAAAAAGATTATTAATATGGCAAAAAATCTATCTCGTTACCTGAGCGCTTGTAATGTTCAACTAAGCATAGACGCTTTATCCAAACTAGCGCACATCATCACTGCTTTTGTTGCTGACTCTGAAAAAGAGAATGTTTTTATCACGTTAAAGAAGTACACATAAGGGATAGATTAATGCTAAATAGTCTCATTATTTATAATACATAATTAAAAAATTATTTTGAAAAAATTACAATCTCAAAAAATTGACTTAGATATAGTAATAATTGGAGCAGGAGTAATCGGCTTGAGTATTGCCAGACAACTTGCGTTGTCTGGAAAAGAAGTCATAGTACTTGAGAAAAATAAGAACGTTGGAGAAGAAATTTCATCACGAAATTCCGAAGTCATACATGCCGGCATCTACTACCCACAAGACAGCTTGAAGGCAAAGCTTTGCACAAGAGGAAAAAAATTACTGTATGCGTATTGCAAGGATAAATCTATTGCACATAAGCGTTGTGGAAAACTAATTATTTCTCAAACCAAAGACCAAGAGAATACTTTATACGAGTTAAAAAACCGTGCTTCAAAAAATGGCGTCTCAGACACTCGTATTTTAAAAGCAGATGAAGTGGGAGAATTAGAGCCTTCTATTACATGCTTAACAGGATTATTTTCACCCTCTACTGGAATCATAGATAGCCATAATTTCATGCACTCAATGCATGGAGATCTGGAAAACGCAAATGGAAGAATTGTCTTTAACTCAGAAGTAATACAAATAAAAACAAAAAAAAACAGCTTTGTACTTGAAGTCAAATCAGACAAAAATATTATTTCCATAAACGCTAAATTTGTAGTTAATGCAACAGGTTTGAATGCATCCAATATTGCTAATAGTATTTCTGGGCTTGATTCTAAACATATACCAAAAACACGTTACGCTAGGGGCAACTACTTTAAATATCAGGCCGCTCATTCATTTAAGCATTTAATCTATCCAGTCCCTGAACCGGGGGGTTTAGGCATTCATTTAACTTTAGATCTTGATGGAAAAGCTCGGTTTGGTCCTGATGTTGAATGGATTGATCAAATTAACTACAAGGTGTCTGCAGTCCGAAATGAGCTTTTTGTTAAAGCGATTTCAAGTTATTGGCCTCATATGAAAAGAGATGCGTTAATACCAGACTATGCAGGGATAAGGCCAAAAATTGTTGGTCCTAATGATTCTCCCGGGGATTTTATTATTCAAGGAACTGAGACACATGGCATTAATGGCTTGTTAAATTTATTTGGCATTGAATCACCAGGCCTTACTGCTTCCTTAGCAATTGCTGAGTATGCGGAGGAAATACTTGTATAAACTAATTATCAATAAGTTATCTAATAGTTTGGATTAGAGATTTTGAGCAATAGACAAAGTATAAAAACCTTTGAAACACTTGCGCCTGGCGTGAGGCGTTTAGTTGCGCCTAATCCGAGCATAATGACCGGACCAGGAACCAATACTTATTTAATTGGGAAAAATGAACTAGCTATTCTAGACCCAGGCCCCAACATAAAATCGCATATTGCAATGATTCAAAAAATTGCTGCTGGATCGATTAAATGGATTGTTGTCACACATACACATTTGGACCACTCACCAGCAGCATACAAATTAGCTAAGTCTACAGGCGCTCAATTACTAGGGAAAAAAGCGCCGGCAGGGACAAAACAAGACCATAAATTCCTGCCTAATAGAGAGTTAAATGACGGAGATCAGCTTGAAACAAATGAATTTACTCTCACAGCAATCCACACACCTGGCCATGCTTCCAATCATCTATGCTACATGCATAAAACTCTTCAATGGATATTTACAGGAGATCATGTAATGAACGGGTCTACAGTTGTAATAAACCCACCTGATGGAAATATGAAGGATTATTTAGATTCACTTGCTCGCTTAAAAAAATTCAATCCCGTTAAATTAGCTCCCGGCCATGGTGACTTATTATCAGACCCAGAAACATCTCTTGATTGGGTTATTAAACACAGGTTGAAACGCGAAGAAAAAGTTTTAAGTTCTCTTCGTTCAAATCCACCCGCCTTTATTGCTGACCTTGTCAAAATTGTTTATAACGATATTAATGAAAAATTACACTCCATCGCTGAACGTTCCCTTCTAGCTCATCTAATAAAACTAGAGAAAGAAAACCATGTTTACAACAAAGACGGGCTCTGGAATATAGCAAAGGATCAACAATGAAAATAACTCAACGCATAGTCATATTTATCGCTATTTTTTTCTTTGTTCTAGGCAAAAATACTTTTTCTCAGACAGCTGAAATTATCTTCTCAGAAGCTCAAAATATTCATAACGAAGTTTTAACGATTGATAGCCATGATGATATTCCTTTGAATTTTGCAACCGAAGCAGTTGACCCATTGAACGCCTCTCGCCAAGTAAATTTAGAGAAGATGCAATTGGGTGGCCTGAATATGGCTTTTTTCATAGTCTATGTCAGCCAATCAGAACGAACTCTAGAAAACTATGAAAAAGCCAAGGCAGACGCATTAACAAAGTTCAACGCTATTCAACGCATGGCGAATGAAATGTATCCAGAACTTATAGAGATAGCTTATTCAACTCAGGATATCGAACGTATTTACAACTCCGGAAAACTTCTCGCAGCAATTGGAATTGAAAATGGGTATGCAATTGGCACTGATCTAGCCTTACTAGAAAAATACTATGATCTTGGCGCACGCTATATGACACTTGCTCACAACGGACATAACGACATTGCAGATTCTGCTCAACCTCGCGCTCAATTTAATGATAGATATGCAGAACACAATGGAATAAGCGAATTTGGAGCACAAGTAATAGCAGAAATGAACAGAATTGGAATGATGGTAGATGTTTCACATATTTCTAAACAAGCAGCACTAGATGCCATTCGATTATCAGAAGCGCCAGTCATTGCTTCACATTCAAATGCACGAGCTCTTACTGATCACATCCGTAATATGGATGATGAAACTTTGTTAGCACTTAAAGAAAATGGTGGGGTTATGCAAGCCACTGCCCTTTCAAGTTTTGTAAAACAGCAAAGTACGGAACAACGTGAGGCAACTCGACTAATCCTTGCCAACTATGGAATAGAACGGATTAGTCAATGGTGGGGTCTAACCATCAACGAAAGGAATTCAATAAAAAATGAGCTTTCTGCTATTGATTATGCAGATGTCAGCGATTTTATAGACCATGTTGACTATGCAGTAAATCTAATTGGAATAGACCATGTTGGATTAAGTTCTGATTTTGATGGAGGTGGAGGCGTTTTAGGTTGGTTTGATGCATCTGAAACATTTAATGTAACGCTGGAACTCTTCAGTCGAGGATACAGCAAGGAAGATATCCGTAAGCTTTGGGGCGGCAATCTCCTAAGAGTCTGGAAAGAAACGGAAAGAGTAGCAGAATAAAACTGCTAACTTATAGTCCAGAGAACTTTCCATCTTTAGCAGCCAACTCCTCAAGTAAGGCAGGTACCTCCCAGTACATTGGGCCAAAACGATCCCGTAATTTACAGATGCCCTCGTATACCCGTCGCACTCCTATTTCGTCAGCATAGTGCATTGGTCCTCCACGAAAACGAGGGAATCCATACCCATTAGTCCACACAACATCAATATCAGCAGAACGTGGTGAAATTTTTTCTTCTAGAATTCTTGTTCCCTCTAGAATTAACGCATAGATGCAACGCTCTATAATTTCATCACTATTAATTTCACGTTGTTGCACACCAAGTAATTCAGCTTCACGTTTTATCAATGCCTGAACCTCTGGATCAGGTATAGGTGACCTTGAGCCTGATTCATACAAATACATTCCTTTCCCTGTTTTATGACCAAATCTGCCAGCTTCAGATAGCACATCGGCAACTCGATAAAAACACGGGTCATCAGGTTGATCAGTTCTTTCCTGACGAATTTTATAACCAACATCAAGTCCTGCTAGATCACCTACAGCGTGGGGCCCCATTGCCATCCCCCAGTTTTGCAATGATACGTCAATATGCTCAGGGGGCGCTCCCTCTAGCAAAAGTAGCTGCGCCTCTCGGCCATACCCATGCAACATCCGATTACCAACAAAACCAAAGCAGTTACCAACAACTACACCAACCTTACGAAGTCGCTTAGCAAAAGAAAGCGCTGTAACTAAAACGTCATCCTCTGTCCTATCTCCACGAACAATTTCCAAAAGACGCATAATATGAGCAGGACTAAAGAAGTGCAGACCAACAACATCTTCTGGTCGTTTAGTTACTGAGGCTATTTGATCTATATCTAGGGTTGAAGTATTAGTTGCAAGAATTGCTCCATCACGACAGATACTATCTAGTTTTTGGAATACATCCTTTTTTATTGCCATGTTTTCAAATACAGCTTCGATAACAAGATCAACATTTGCAATAGAATCAAAATCCTGTGTTGTCTGTAATCGCTCAAGTCCCTCTTTCATTCCGGACTCATTTATTCGCTTACGAAGAACATCATGTTCAAAAAAACCTGTAATCGAATTTTCCCCTCGATCAAGACCTGATGCTTCATTATCTAATAAAGTTACTCCATAGCCAGCACGTAAAGCGCTGTAAGCAATACCTGAACCCATAGTGCCTGCGCCTATAACTGCAACTTTTTTAATAGCTCGTTGAGAAACATCAGAGGAAATATCAGGGAGCTTTGTAACTGCTCGCTCAGCAAAAAATATATGCCTTAAAGCCTTGGATTGTGGTGAAGTCATGCATTCTTTAAAAAAATATCTCTCTTGTGATGCTGCCTCATCAAAGTCCATTTCAATAGATGACTGCACACAACGAATGATTTTTTCAGGGGAAATTAAGCCGCGTGTCTTATAAGCAATTTTTTCACGATACTCATCAAAAAACTTTACTGAAACTGGTTCAACAATAAGGTCTCGCACACGTCGAATAGGGATGCCCTTATTTAATAAATCATTAGCATAGGAAATAGCTCCATCTAAAAGAGGGTGTTCCTCAATTAATTGATCCAAAATTCCCAAACTCAGTGCGGTGTTAGCATCTACAGGTTTACCTGAAATCATCATGTCTAAGGAATGTTTTACCCCGATTAACCTTGGTAAACGTTGAGTACCCATCGCACCAGGTAAAAGTCCTAAATTTACTTCTGGAAGACCAACTTTTGCTTTTGGATCTGCTACCCTGAAGTGACAACCCATAGCAAGCTCAAGTCCACCACCAAGAGCTGTCCCATGTATAACTGCAACAATAGGAATTTCACACGCCTCGATACGAGTGATGACCTCTGATAAGTGAGGAGAAAGTACAGGTTTACTAAACTCTCGTATATCAGCCCCAGCACAAAAAGTTCGCCCGCCGCAGATAAGAATAATAATCTCAGATTTATTTTTTAACTCAATTTCTTCAATAGCATCTATTAACCCTGATCGAACAGCCTGTGATAAAGCATTAACTGGAGGGTTATCAATGGTTATAAGTGCTAATTGATCTCGAAAATCTATGCTAACTTCGCCCATGAAAAATTCCTCTAAAAAAGCTGACTCCTGAAGATTCTCGCACACTGAGAGACAAAACAAATACTAAATCTATGTAATCATAGAAACTATGGAAAATGAAATCGAGATACCCGTTGAATGGGGAGACACAGATCCAGCTTCAATTGTATTTTATCCAAACTACTTCAAGTGGTTTGATATCGGTACCCGACATTTATTGGAAGTAGCTGGTATACCCTACGAGATTATGATTTCTGAAATGGGACTACTCGGACTTCCCCTAGTCGAAGCATCATGTAAATTTATGAATCCAATTCGATTTGGAGACACGGCAAGAATCAGAAGTTCGGTCATAGAATGAAAAGGAAAAACTATAAAAATTAGACATCTAGCACATGTTAAAGAAAAAAACTGCGCTGAGGGAACAGAGACACGTGTAGTAGCGAGAAAGAACAAAAACGGTCTCATAAAAGCCGTCTTGTCTTCTAAAATTTTAATTGAATCCTTACCGGCTAATAAAGTACGCTGTTAAAGTATATTTAGTTTATTAACTTACACCTTTACATGCCATGCCTTGGTGATTTAATAGTGACCGGAAACCCGATAGCCTCACATAGCGCGGCATAGGTATATTGTTCTGCCATCTTTCCACGCCAAGAAGGCAAAAAATCTGTATTGTCCATCGGGGTTGCATCTCGTTGAGCACTTCGAGCTACTTCTGCAAATAAATTCTCAGTAGGTTGCTTTCCTATAAGAAGTTCCACACCAGAAACAGAGACTGGACTCGAACCAACAGCCCCAAGAAATATAGCTGCACGACTGATTAAACCACTATTATCTAACCAAAGCGTCGCAGCGACTGAGAGAACCGAAAAGTCTATTGAACCTCTTCTTCTCAATTTCCAAAAAGAAGAAATACAATGAGTTGCATCAGACTCCTTAGGAATAATTATTTCAGTTAAAATTTCATCATGTCCCTTTTTAAGATAATCAATACCATCATCAAAATAGAAATCAACAAGAGGAATTATTCGTTCACCTTGTGACGATATAAGCCTTACGCGAGCACCCAATGAACATAGAATTGGGGCTGCATCAGTCGCTGAATGAGCCCAACAACGTGGTGATTTAGTTGCTACCCAACAAATCTTACCCGACTCTTTCATGCAATAGTCAATTGAACGCCGCCATTCTTCGGTCTGGTTGTAATAGGTACAACGGGTATCCACACATAAATTTCCACCTAAAGTGCCCATGTTACGCAATGGTGGAGATGAGATAGAAGCTAATGCCCTAACAAAAGAAGGATAACGACTTTGAACATTTTCATCATGAATAATGTCGGAAAGAGTTACTGTGGCTCCAATTTTTAGCTCCCCATTGTCTACAATCTGACCTAACTCAGAAACTGACATTAAACTTACTATGGTCTCTGCATACTGATGCCTTCTCTTCATATTAGGCCAAAGGTCTGTTCCTCCAGCGACCAAACGAACATTATCTTGTTGAAGCACAGAAACTACATCTACTAGCTTTTTTGGTGCCTGAAATTTAAGAGGTGGTAAGCGAAGCACTGCGGCCCTCCTTCAGAGCTTCGTCACGTTCTTTCATAGTGCCAGACGCTGAACGTAATCCTTTTTTATGTTTTGGGTCATCATTCGCACGACCATCACCGCCTTGAGCTGGAGTAAGCACTGTTAATGGAGGACCATAATCAATATCAGGGAAATTATTAGGCCCAACCCGTGACTCTCTACCATTCTCTTTCTGGCGCAGCCCCTTTAGAACCAAATCAGGATGAATAGGAACCTGATCAACACGCACACCGACTGCATCATAAATTGCATTAGCTACAGCAGGCATTATTGGTAAAAGTGGCCCTTGACCAACTTCTTTTGCACCTAATGGCGCCCTATCATCATTAGATTTAATCAGGTAACTCTTAACCTTAGGCATATCATGAAAACCAAGACTCTTATACTCCAACATAGAGGGCATCTTATGAACTAAAGCCGAAGATAATTTCTTAGGTAATCGTCGAAAGACATGCTCCTCCATGACTGCTTCACCCAACCCCATATAGATACTACCCTCAATCTGTCCAAGCGCGAGTACAGGGTTAATCGACCTACCAATATCATGTGCCATCCACACGTGTGTAATATCATAGATACCAGTTTCCTGATCTACCTCTACTTCAACGACTGCAGCCGAATAGGAATAAGTTGGTGAAGGCCCAACACCTGAACCCCTAAATCGACCAGGTCCCCTTGGAGGAATATAGGATCCGGTAAATCCTAGTGTTCCAAACCTAGCTTCTGTGACAACTATTGCCTCATTAAACTGCATCCCAGAGTCTGGTTTACTTGCTGGAAATACTCTCCCTTCAGCAAAAACCAGATCAGCTATAGGCACTTCAAGGTGGGCTGAAACAGCTTCAGAGATCTTTTCTCTTGCCCTCTCGGCAGCCTGAAGTGCCGCATGCCCAACCATCATGGTAACCCTTGAGGAATAGCTTCCAAGATCAACAGGGCTCAGGTCCGTATCAGCGACACATAATCTGATATTAGGTAACTCAATACCTAAAACCTCAGCCACGATAGCAGCAAGCACCGAGTCCGAACCCTGACCAATCTCTATTTCTCCACAGAAAACAGCAACGCACCCACTACGATCAACTTTTAACTGCACTCCGGATTGAGGCATGTGATTCCAATAAATAGGCAACCCTGCACCACATAGATAAGCCCCACACGCAATACCTAACCCTCTACCCTCAGGTAGATTACCGTATCTCTCGTTCCAGCCACTACCATCTACAACAGCATGAATGCATTCCCCAAGGCCAATAGAACCTAACTGGAGCCAATTAGCTGTTAGCGCACCATCAGAGTGAAGATTGCGTAATCGAAGTTCAGCGGGATCAATACCTAGCTTGTGTGCGGCCTTATCCAAATGTACTTCAAAAGCAAATCTTGGCTGCGGTGTTCCATGTCCACGTTTTGGGCCACAAGGTGGTTTATTGGTAAAGGCTCTAGCCCCTTCAAACCAATAATTCGGAATTTCATAGGTAGTTGTCTGCAATGCCCCAGTATAATAAGTGCTAGCTACTCCATAGCTTCCATAAGCACCACCGTCAAGTGCAGTACGCAAGTGCTGAGAAGTAATAGAACCATCTTTTTTAAATCCTGTTTTAAGGTGCATCAAAACAGGGTGTCTGCCTCGATGACAATAAAAAACTTCTTCTCTAGTTAATGTGATCTTACATGGCCTGCCAGTCTTTAGCGCAAGCTTTGCAACAACCATTTCATGATTGAATGGATCGCTTTTGCCTCCAAATCCTCCTCCATTGGAACATGCGATGACACGAATGTGAGAGGCGGGAATTTCCAGAACTTTAGTCAGAGCTCTATGAACATAATGGGGTGTCTGACTTGATGAATAAACCGTTACCCTATCATCATCTTCTGGCACCCCAATTGCTGCATGCTGCTCCATTGCCAGATGAGTATTACCTTCATAATGACATAGGTCTTCAAAAATAAAATCAGCTTTGTCAAAACCTTGTTCTACATCACCAAATTTGAGGGACACTTTTTTATGTATATCACCCTCGTCACCATAATCGTGAATATATGGCCCTGATGAATCTAAAGCATCGTTAAAAGTACTTACAGTTGGCAAAACTTCATAATCAACTTTTGTTGATAGTGCTGCTGCATGAGCTATATCTTCATTAACAGCCACAATCGCAGCAATTGGATCACCTACAAATCTAACCTTATCAATTGCTAGGGCATGCTCGTCTTCAGATACAGGTAAGATTCCAAACGGTACCGGCATTTCACTACCTACGAGGGTGGCTAGTACACCCTCCATAGACTCTGCCACTGAAAGATCAATATTTTTTATAAGGGCGTGAGGTACCGTACTTCGGACAAGTTTTACGTAAGCCATCCTAGGAAAAGAAAGATCATCTGCAAATTGGGTCTGACCTGTAACTTTTGCCCTCCCATCGACCCGACGAAAAGGAGTGCCAATAAGTTCAAAATCACTACCAGTTTGAGACCTAACCTTATCTGCATTGAAAAACTCTTTGGCCATCAATCACACCCAGAATTACAACCTAAAAATTCTTCTGTCGCTGGCCGCCAGTCTTCACCTCTTATCATGGCTGCTGCCCATTGAACAGCTGTAACAATCCGGTTATAGCCTGTACACCGACACAAATTACCTGAAAGTGCTTCATAGATTTCATCTTCTGTTGGGTCTGGGTTTCTCCTCAAAAGCGCAAGAGCAATCATTATTATTCCAGGTGTGCAATATCCACACTGCGCTGCACCAAAATCAGCAAAAGCAACTTGTAACGGATGTAGCTCATTCCCATCTTGCAACCCTTCAACGGTCTCAATCGATTTATCCCCAACCTCAGCTGTTAAGCGCAAACATGACAAAATTGGCACTCCATCTACTAAAACCGAACAAGCTCCGCATTCACCAAGTTCACAACCATGTTTGGTACCTGTTAACCCACATTTTTCACGCAGAACTTCAAGCAAAGTATGGTGAGCAGGAAAAGCCACAGAATGAGACTGATCATTAATAATCAACCTCTTAGTAATTATTTCTTCTAATATTTTCTGCTTTTTATTCATCTTGCTGATCTATCTTCTTGTGCCCTATATTGCGTTACCCACTTTGAATCAATCTATTTTTGCCTCATCCCGATACATAACTTTGGACCGTTGAGTTTGAATCCATGTATCAATTTCTTTGTCTGTTAAAAAATGTGCTTGATCAAATGTATTCCAGCTAAAAATTTCATTAAGTGATTTTTTCCAACGCTTATATGGTTCTTTTTTTGATGGACCAAAACACATGACATCCAGCACAGAAAGCTCTTCAGGAATTCCAAGCAGTGGTTTTATTGCGTCTTGAGCTTCCTGTTGACCAATGGCTGTAATCCACCAGACACTGTAGCCAAGTGCGGATGCTGCTAAGTGGGCTGACATAGTTGATGCAGCTACACTTTGCAAAAGAATGCGCTCTGCATTTTCTTTATACATAGCATTCAATTTGGAATCTTCTTCTCGCAAATTAGGAAATGCTTTTGTCCAGCGAAAATCTGACACAACCACAATGACGCCCGGAGCTGCGCCTAACCCTCTATAGTCAGGAGTTGGAAATTTCATTTTTAATTTTGCGCGTTGCCGCTGCTCTTTTACAAAATATTCCGCAAGACTCTGTTTAATTTGTGGCTCTGTTATAACAATGTAATGCCAAGGTTGTGTATTTGCCCCAGATGGACCATGCCGAGCCGCTTCAAGAATTAGTTCATAATGCGATTTTGGAACTTCATAATCCTGGTCAAAAGCTCTTACGGTCATTCGATTCATGACCACATCCATAAGAGCATCATAACGTTCTTTTGTTACTTTAAATGTCATTATTAGTTTCTTCTTAAGCTTTATCTTAAAAATTTAATTACACCATCCGGCAGCAAGTACAGGACTATTGCTTTGCCACCAGTTACTGTAGGGGAATGCACTGAACCAGGGCCATAAACAACCCACCCTTCCCCATGACCATCAAATTCCACGCCCTTAACCTCGGGCATGATCATATCTATCTCACCATTCGGATGACTATGGAGTGGACCTACAATATCGCTCATTTCTACCACATCAACAGAAAACCCAAAACTTTCTGGTGTCGGTTTAATAACTCTTCCATACTTGATCCCATCAAGCTCCCGATCACAAAGCCACCCTTCCTCTATTCCCTCCCTACATAGAGCGACTAGTGACTTAAATATCTCCCCATTGACTGGAAAAGCTTTTTCTAACTTTGTAGCGAGATTTGGCTCAATTTTCTGGCCAACTAGTGTCTCAGCTACGACAGTAATAAGTTTTTCAAATTCTGCTTGGGCCATTGCTTTACGCTACCAGCCTTACATATTCATACTCACCTGGTTGCCCATTAATTCCTGCTTTAGGTGGAGCAATCCAATTTGAAAACTCGCCTGGCAGCAACGAAGGCTCCATGAGAGAAAGGATGTATTCGAGGTCTGATTCTGACGGCAACCAATCATGATATTTTTTAGACCATTCTCTATCAGATATTAGTAACCCCTGAGGAGTTACCCTCACTTCAGAAAACTCTCCCACTTTACGATGAAATGCTCGGTGGGGAAGGTGCAAATGATAACGGATTTGGTGTTCATCAATTACACGATTCCAGCGCTTCATAACATTCTCGCAGTCTGCTATATAATCATCAGAAAGTCGTGCATTAATAGCACTGAGTGCCGATACTTCTAGTACTTTAACCTCACCATCCACAACCTGTGCAACTGGATAGGTATCATTTTCAAGCTTATGATCATCTTTTATTTGATGTTCTCTGAAACGCCCTTTTAAACCAGCATTAAATGAATTAGCTGCGTTAGTAGAAATTTCCGACCCAAAAAGATCTAATGTAACTGCGGTATGAAAATTAATTTTTTTCTGAATAGTAGGAAGATCAACAACACCAAACCTTCTTATGGCTTGTATGTCGTCAGGATCGGTTATTCCATTCTTATTCATAACCTCGCAAGTCCTTTGAATAACACGTTCTACCCCTGTTCTCCCAACAAACATATGGTGACCTTCCTCTGTCAACATAAATCTACAGGTTCTGGCTAGTGGGTCAAAACCTGACTGCGCCAATGACTCTAACTGCATCTTTCCATCTCGGTCTGTAAATGTTGTAAACATGAAAAACGATAGCCAGTCAGGAGTCTCTTCATTAAAGGCTCCCAAAATTCTTGGCCTGTCTTCATCGCCTGAACGCCTCTGAAGCAAGGCCTCTGCTTCCTCTCGACCATCTCTGCCAAAATACTTTTGTAATAGATACACCATGGCCCACAAATGTCGGCCCTCTTCCACATTTACCTGAAAAAGATTTCGCATATCGTAAAGTGATGGTGCAGTTTTGCCGAGAAATCTTTGTTGCTCTACAGAAGCAGGCTCAGTATCTCCCTGGACTACCATGAGACGTCTGAGCATAGCCCTATACTCACCAGGAACTTCTTGCCAAACGGGTTGACCCATATGTCTACCAAATCCAATAGTGCGATTTTCTTCTCTTGGTGCGAGCAAAATTCCCCAGCGATAATCTGGCATTTTGACAAATCCAAACTGTGCCCACCCTTCCCTATCAACACTCACTGCAGTACGCAAATAAACGTCACAATCCTGAAACCCATCAGGCCCCATCTGTTTCCACCAATCTAAATATTTTGGATACCACTGCTCCATTGCTCGACGAAGCTTTACATCAGACGCAAGATCAACATTGTTTGGTATTAACGAGTCATAGTTAACTTCTGCGCTCATTTTTATATTTACCTTTTAGTTGGATATAAGGAAATTCTGAAATATCCAGATTAAGTTCTTTTTCGATCATAATTTGCACGACGCCCTGTACCATAGAGCTTTAAAGCGCTTTCATCACCCGCTGCATTTGGTCTCTGAAAAATCCAGTTCTGCCATGCACTAAGACGTCCAAATATTTTAGTCTCAGCAGTTTCAGGCCCAGCAAACCTTAGGTTTGCTTCCATACCAGTTAACGCATCAGGCGAAAAGCTTGCACGCTCTTCAAGCAGCAATCGAATCTCATCATCCCAATCAATATCATCTGGTGCAAAAGTAATTAAACCCGCATTAAGCGCAGCGCTGCCATTTAGTTTCTTGTTGATTAAAGAACGCGCTCTATCCACACTTTCAGGTTCTCCAAGAAACCGAGTCTCTATTCTTGTCAAACCATTCGCCATTCTGAAAAATTCAAAATTCAAAGGGGAAATAGAAATATTAGGTGCATCCTCTAGATCAGAATTTTCGTCACAATCCAACATATAAGACCGATCTACCGAGAAAAGAATCTCCGCGAGAAGCCCGTGGAAACAACTCCTGGGCTCTATAAATGCAAATGTAGTACGAGCAGTTACATCTAATCTTTTATATACTCTCTGAGCATATAACAATATTTCTCTTATAAACCAATCACTAGAATTCTTTTCCAGCAAAGAACTGTAAGAAGAAACTTCAGAATCATCACCATTTGTTTTCAGTATAAGAGTACCAAGTTCAGGCTCATTAAAACGAAGATGCAACAATGCGTCGTCAAAGGCACGAAAAAGTGCCAATGGCCAAAAGTCTCCTCCCTGGCACTTTGCAGTATCAATATTATTACAATCATCAATTGGACCCTCTAACGTCAATGTCACCGTTCTACCAACGCGATCTAATTCCATAGTTAAAAATGGATAACGAACTTTAGTTTCATTTGATTTTTTGTCTAAACGATTTAACTTGATCCCTTTTTCATCATTTGGCCGATCTGATGTTTTAGTAAATGACAAAGCTTTCTCGCGCACTTTAGATTCAAATTTTGAACGGGGAATAAGCTCATCTATCAATCTCCATTGAAGGGCTCGCTCTCCTTTAATTCCCTCCTCAATTGTACAAAATACGTCAGCCAGATCCCGCCGAACTCCTCTTTTATCAACTAGCCTAGTCAATCCGCCAGTACCTGGAAGCACGCCCAAAAGAGGTACTTCAGGTAATGAAACGGCTGCATTTCCATCATCAATCAACATAATATATTCAGTTGCCAAAGCAAGCTCATATCCACCACCTGCAGCAGCACCACTTAATGCACACAAATATATCTGCCCTGAATATTTACTTGCTTCCTCAAGTGCATTTCGTGTTTCATTTGTAAACTTACAAAAATTAACCTTATGGAAATGGCTAGCACTACCTAGCATGCGGATATTAGCTCCAGCACAGAATGTTCCAGGCTTCCCTGATTGAATAACAACTGCCTTCACTTCAGGGTGCTCAAAACGCAATCTTTGAATGGCATCATAAAGCTCAATATCAACACCAATATCGTAAGAATTAAGCTTTAACTCGTAACCACCTAATGCACAAACATTTTCATCAACATCCATTTCTAAAAATGCAAGCTCCCCATCAATAGAAATCTTCCAATGATGATAGGAATTTGGTTCGGTACGAAAATCCAAATCGACTAATTTAGCTTCAATTTCTTGCATAATATGATTTATAATGCGTTTTTTTTAAAAAATAATGAAATTTGATGCATGATATTAACTTTATTATTGAATACTAAGCAAGAGCCTTAGGTATTCACTCTGTAATGAACCCCATGTCACTACCTCAACAAATCAAGCCTATGCCCTCAAACCTACTCGTAACTCTAGGCATCAAGGTCCGTGAGCTAAGAAAAAACAAGCAAATGACACGAAGGATGCTGGCAAGTAAATCATCTATTTCAGAACGTTATTTGGCAGAGCTAGAACAAGGTAGAGGCAACATATCAATTTTACTTTTAGAAAGGTTAGCTGAGGCACTAGATACCGAAATGTTTCAACTGCTTAATTATGTTGCGAACCAGACAGCAGAAACTCGACTTATTATGGAACTGCTACGCAAGCTTAGCCATGAAGAACAAAAAATTGCTCTACAAACACTCTATAAACGCTTTGCAATACCTTATTCATCAAAACAACGTATAGCGCTCATAGGACTTCGAGGTGCTGGCAAAACCACATTAGGAAAAATGCTAGCTGATCAACTTGATTTTTCATTCATTAACTTAACAGATGTGATTGAAGATCTTGCGGGCATGAACATGTCAGAAATTTTCTCACTTTCCGGAACGATCGGATATAGGCGTCTCGAGGAACAAGCACTTTATGAGACATTGCAAAACAATGAAAAATGTATCATAGAAACGGGTGGAGGCATTGTCAGTCAGTTGCAATTATTAAACACCCTACTTAGTACATGCTTCGTGATTTGGCTGAAAACATCACCTGAGCAATACATGAAACGAGTAATTGATCAGGGCGATCTCCGGCCTATGCTCAATCATCCCGATGCAATGTCAAACCTTCGACACCTTCTTGAGGAACGAGAACCCTCATACGGAAAAGCTGATGCAACTCTGAATACATTTAACCAAATACCAAGCGAGTCACTCGCATCATTGATTGAATTATTACCTAAGAATTTAGCTACAATCCAGAAAAATCATCAAACTAATCCTCTGTCAATCTAATGTTAGCAGGCAATATCTTAAAACTATCAGCAGAGCATTCACCAAATCAGCTGGCCATAATTTGTAAAACTGGAAACCTCAGTTATGACGATCTGGATAAATTAGCAAACCGGTTAGCTCATGGGCTATTGGCTCTGGGTGCGAACAAAAACACAAAAGTCGCCATTATCTCCGCAAATCGTGCTGAATATGCAATAACTTACTTTGCAGCTGCGCGGGCAGGTTGCGTACTTGCTCATCTTTCAACCCGTAGCACAAAAAAAAATCTAGTGGATATGCTAGAAAAAATTGACGCAGAGATTTTAATATTTGAATCTGAATATCTATCGCTAATTCAAAAAACAATAAAGCATTTACCACAACTAAAACAACTTATATCAATAGATCAGGCAGTACCAAAAAATAGCCAATATAATATTCGACAGTTCGATTCTCTGATCAAAAAAATGCCTTCTCACGAACCAGATGTCGAATTGAGCGTAACGGACCCTCTAGGTATAACTTTCACTGGCGGTACAACAGGCAATCCAAAAGCAGTACTAGTAAGTCATCTTGCAAGAGCTACAAGCGCTACATCAGCTGCAGTAGATTTCGGTATAACAAATAATGATGTTGTAGCTATCACAACTCCTTTATTTCATAGTGCTGGACTTTTTGTCTGGTTTGTCCCTTCTGTGATGATTGGAGCAACAATCGTCATGCAGCCTAAATGGGACGCAAATAACTTTATGGATTTGACTCAGTTAAATGAAATTACAGCTGCATTTTTTGTCCCGAGCCAGATCAATGAACTGATAAATCACAAAAACTTTTCACAAAAGAAATTAGCCTCCCTTAGAAATATTGGGTACGCGGGATCGCCTATGACAAAGAATCTTTTAAACCGAGCACGTTCCAGGCTTCCAAAAGTAAACTTTGTCGAAAACTATGGGCAGTCAGAAATCTGTCCCATAACAATTCGAAAAACAGATCATGGGGATGAGAGAATAGAAACAGTGGGATGTGCGGCCCAACATATCGAACTAAAAATTGTTAACCCAAAAGGGGATACAGCAACAACAGGTAATGCAGGGGAAATAATCGTACGTGGTAAAGCAGCTTTTGAAAAATATTATGGCGACCCCATGGGTACAGCCGATGTATTCCGATTTGGGGAAGGTTGGATATGGACAGGAGACATTGGATTTTTAGATGAAGAAGGCTTTCTGACACTAATAGATCGATCAAAAGACATGTTAATTTCCGGCGGGGAAAATATCTATCCGATAGAAATTGAAAATCAATTATATGAGCACAAAGCAGTTCACGAATGTGCTGTTTTTGGTATACCCGATGACAAATGGGGAGAAGTACCAGCAGCCCATATCGTATTAACAAAAAATACATCGGTAACTGCAAATGAATTAATTAGTTTTTGTGCTAAACGGATCCCTCGTCATAAGCGTCCACGTGTAATCAAATTTGTCGATAAATTACCAAAAACAGCTGTTGGAAAAATTAAAAAAAGATCACTAAAAAAACCTTACTGGACAAATTGTAATAAAAAAATTTAACTTCAAATTTTATAGGAGCTACAATACGTATCATTAAGGTTAATCATAAGAAAAAAGGGAAAATATGGCATTTGTAGTCACAGATAGCTGTATAAAATGCAAACTCACAGACTGCGTAGAAGTATGTCCAGTTGACTGTTTTCATGAAGGGCCAAATATGCTGGTAATAGACCCAGAGGAATGCATTGACTGCACCTTGTGCGAACCAGAATGCCCTGTAGAAGCAATTTGCTCAGAAGACGAAATCCCGGAAGGACAAGAGGAGTTTCTACAGCTTAATGCTGAACTTTCTCAAAACTGGCCTGTTTTAACAGAGGCTAAAGACCCACCTGATGACGCAGATGACTGGCGTGAAGTTAAAAATAAACTACAGTATCTAGAAAGATAAAAAATAAGATATTTTTTCGATTACTGAGTAACAATGACCACCAACCAACCGCTCAACGCTTTTCTTACGTTGAGAGTTTATATGCTGTAGTCCACTGGTACGCTTGTACACCATTTTTTTTGGATTTTACTGAAAAGCCTGAAGTATAGGGTGTATTTCCTAGTTGAGATTATACAATTCTATAATTTTTTATATTTTAGTAACTTTTAGTAACTTTTAGAGGATTTTATTGATTTTTATATGATTTTAATGACATTTATAAGAACTTAAATAGTATTTTACATATTTAGTTAGTTTAGCCATATTTTTTGAGGATATAAAAAATTAATAGAGATTTTTTTACTATGTTATTCAAGTATTTATAGATTATTTGCAACTAGAAAACTACAAACTCTAAACTAACTAATTTTGTTATCATTAAATAAAAGGACTTTGAATGAAGCCCGCTCGACCCTCCTCTGCTGTGATACTAATCCGAGAAATAAAAAAGAAAATCGAGGTATTTTTAGGACAACGCCATAAGGGAGGAACATTTCCTTCAGCTTTTGTCTTTCCTGGAGGTGTTCTGAGCACTGAAGATAGCTTAGTAACATCTCAATGCAATGAACAAAATCAAGATGCTATTAACAAGCTTTTATCAGTTAAATCAGATGGTTTGAAATATTATAGCGCTGCGATCAGAGAACTTTTTGAAGAGACTGGAGTCCTTCTTGCTCTCAAAAGTGATGGTAAATGGGTTAGTGAAAAGACCAATAATTTTTATCAACAATTAAAGAAAAACCAAAAGGAACTAAGTTCAGGACAAATGCTTTGGTCAGAGTTCGTTACTAGTTCTAAAATCATTTTAGCTACAAATAAGTTGTACTACTTAGGGCATTGGGAAACACCTATTTCACTCAAAGCGAGATTTACAACCCGTTTCTTTCTTGCTGAATTACCACCAAACCAAAAAGCACATCATGATGGGGATGAACTAGTAGATAGCAAATGGTTAGAACCTATTAAAGCACTAGATTTTCATAACAACGGAAAAATTGAACTCCCATTTCCACATATGAAGCATCTTGAGACCCTTGCTGATTTCTCTACTCCAGAAAGTTTGCGTAACTGGGCTTTGAATAGAGCGCGAGGCCCAATTAAAAAAGTTCGACCTTGGATAACGGACGAAGGTGGTAAGCGGAAATTTATACTGCCATGGGAATCAGATTACCCTGATAATGCTTGAAGTTAGGGCTGAAGAAGATAAGAAAACTTAATAAAAAACTGTTCACCGTCTCGACGCAAGTCACTCGTGCGAACTAACTCTGTACCATCTTCAGTATCGATTAGATTAAAATTGCTAGAGTTAGTGTTGTAACCCACATAAAGTGCTGACCATGGATTTATAACGTAACGCACCAAAAGGTCATAATTCATACTTTTTTTATTGGTTAATGAACTTAGCATTCCAGGATCTGTAATTTCCTCCTGCACAATAAATCGCAATGATGCTTCCTTTGTAAACTGATAATTCCATTTTGCTCTTAGTATTGAATCATCTAAAATTTTTGTTGTGCTTGATGGGTCATCTAAAGAAGTATTTAAATAGGTTAAATCAAGTCTCAGTTGTTCCAATGGTCTCCATATAAATCCCAACTCATGTGTAAGAAAATCAGACAACTCAGGTTCTTCACCAACTATTGGGGAGAGATTAATTGTATCGCCACCTCTGAATTTTGCAGAAAATCCAGTAGTGGAAAAGATTTGAGTCTCAAACTCAGCTCTCCATTGCTTCTGATGAAAGTCTTTATTTCTATTTAAACTAGCATGGTCTTGCGCTCTCAAACGTTCACGAGAATGATCTATGCGAAATAAGGCAGCAGTCTCACCATCCCATGTTGCCTGCATTCGAGCATCAAGATTCTCGTAGATTCTAAGACCCTTCTGATCAGTGACAGTGTTAATGCCAACTCTTGGTGTCCAACTATTAACCCAGCTATTTTCTGGCCAGAATGTATAACCAACATTTGCATGCAATGATCTTGTATCAGCAAAAGTGTTTCTATTCTGATAACCCAGATCTACCTGAAAATCTTCACCCGTATCAATTGCATGTAGGTGAACACGCAAACTTCTACCTTGTCGATCAAACTTAATATTGTGCTGATGTCCCTCGGTCGAAATGCCACTAGTATCCTTAGAATCAGTGTCAATAACTTGCATCTGGGTTGACCAGTTATCTGTTATTCTAAATCGCCCATCTAAATTAATAACGCTGTTTGCGGTATTACCAAATTCCCGATTGGAATAGAAAACTCCAATACGATCTTGATCGGATAACTCCCTAAATAGGCGAAATACATTAATATCTGCAGAGCTACCAGCAAATTGCTCTCCTGCGGATAATGCCTGACCTGGGGCTTCATCATTCATGGCCATTGTCCCAACACCCCAATTGCCAAGCTTACCAGTTAACCTAACCCCCCCTTCTGGATCTACAATTCTTCTTGTAAACAATAATATTGAATCTGTCTCTCCAAAATAATCTGCATTCTCCAAAAAAAATGGGCGGCGCTCTGGAAATCTAACCTCAAAACGCTCATTAGCTGTTACTTGAGGCTCATCAGATTCCACCTGACTAAAGTCAGGATTAAAAGTTGCATCAAGTACCAAGCTGTCCTGAATAATAAACTTTGCATCGAGACCAATATTATCCTCTGAGCCCTTATTAAAAACTGGGCCACTGGCAGCTTTTGAGTCAAGCACATCAAAATTGCGACCGAAAACAAAAGGAACCAACTGGACATTACGTCCCGGCGAAACATCCTTTATTCCTGTTGCTATGGCAGCTTGGTTCAACCTACCCTCTATAAGTGAAGAATAAGCTGGCCAATATGAGTCTTCGCTGAGTCTTGGAATTCGCCTACTAAACTGGACACGCCATGTCTGCTCATCATTAGCAGGAAATCTCAAAGAGCGCAAAGGGATAGTCATATGCACCAAATAACCTTCGTCAGTTAAACGAGAATCTGTATACCAAACAGCCGCATATGACCCATCCCATTGGTTGCTCCCTCTTGCAAGATCAGACCAACGCCCATCACTCTGTATACCTGCAGCACTAGAACCAAAACCATATGCACTTCGTTGATCATTAAATGTATCAATTAAGAGCCCCACCCAATCATCATTTTGAATTTCCTCGCGTGGCGCAAGATTGGCCCTCACCTGGTTTGGTTCACTATCAAAAGCAACAAAAATCGCATAAAAATTGATATTGTCATAAGCTGCATAGACAACTGTATCTTGCGTAGCTGGAGCGCCATCTCTAGGCTCGCGTTGAATAAATCCATCTACTTTGACCATCATAGATTCAAGTTCAGATGATGGTTGCATACCCGAAAAGTCATCCAAACTGGGGGGACGCTCAATGAGTGGAATTTGAAGGCCGGCCATTTCTTGGGCAACCACTAAATTACTATGCTGCATTACTAAAAAAACAACACAAAAAACTACCAGAAAACGAATACTCACAAAAGAAGCGCCTCCTTATGCCCCTAATAGCCATCGCCAACGGCATTTTATAGTAAATAATGTATTTGTTTTTCATATTTTAAGTAATATTGGGATGAATTAACTGTCATGGAGTTATTTAAGAATCTTTTAGGGCAAACCATCTCTCTAACAGTGACGCATTGGCATTCAAGATGATATAAAGGCCTTTAACTAAATACTCAACTAAGATTACAGTCCAATATGATCATAGATTGCCATGGCCACTATACAACTGAACCAGCAGAGTTAGGCCACTACCGTGATAAACAAATAAAAGACCTTGAAAAGGATCCATTACATCGGGCTCTCAAAGAAACAATACATATTACTGATGATCAATTACGGGATAGCGTTGAAGCAGCACAATTAAAATTGCAAAGAGAAAGAGGCACAGACAGAACAATTTTTTCCCCTCGAGCGAGTGGTATGGGACATCACATTGGAAATGAATCAACAAGCATTGCATGGACAACACATTGCAACGAATTAATATATCGACTTACACAACTCTATCCTAATAATTTTGTCGGAGTGTGTCAGCTTCCACAATCACCTGGCAAGCCAATTGAAAACTCGCTCATAGAGCTTCAACGATGCGTTACAGAACTAGGGTTTGTTGGATGCAATTTAAACCCCGACCCTAGTGGAGGTTACTTTAATTCACCACCACTGGGTGACAAATACTGGTATCCCCTATACGAAAAAATGTGTGAACTTAAAGTGCCCGCAATGATTCATGTGAGTGCGGCATGTAATACAGCTTTTCACACAACAGGTTCGTATTACCTCAGTGCTGATACGACTGCTTTCATGCAAATGATGACGTCGGATATATTTGTAGACTTTCCAGAACTAAAACTCATAATTCCTCATGGCGGCGGGGCAGTACCATTTCACTGGGGACGGTTTAGAGGGCTAGCTGATATGTTAAAAAAACCCCCCCTAGATGAATTAGTGCTCAACAATGTATTTTTTGATACTTGTGTTTACCATCAACCAGGAATTGATCTCTTATTGGAAGTAATTCCTGTAAAAAATATTCTGTTTGCTTCGGAGATGATTGGTGCAGTACGAGGCATTGACCCAGAGACAGGTAACTATTTTGACGATACAAAGCGTTATATCCTGAATAACAATACTCTTACTAAGGAGGATAGAGAAAATATTTTTGAAGGAAATGCAAGACGAGTTTATGAACGCCTCTCAGATAAAATAGACTAGCTCATTTTTAATCAAAACCGAACTAAACTATGGATAGGCCATTATAAAGTTATCCCTGTTTGGCATCTGAATATCTGGTAAGGTTTGAGCGTTCACTATATCTTCTTCTTCAATAACTTCATTTAGATAAAGTATGTAGGCTGTGAGAGCGTAGATTTCATTATTTGTTAGAGACTGTGGTTGCAAATAAGGCATCGCACGACGAATATAGTCAAATAACGTTGTAGCAAAAGGCCAATAACTACCGACTGTTTTTACAGGCGCATCGTCTATTAAAGAACCATGTCCTCCTACAAGACGATCATTTAGCTGTCCTTGGCCTTCATCTCCGTGACAAGCTATGCATTGCTCTGCGTAAACCTCAGCCCCTTCAGAAACCGTACCTGAACCATCAGGCAAGCCAACACCATCAGGTGCAATACTAATATCTAAGACCGCAATTTCTTCTGCGGTAGCCTCAACACCTAACCCAGGGCTTTGCTGAGATAACCCTTTGTTAGTGAAAGTAAAAACAAGTAAAGCAATAATAAAAATCTGATTACGCATAAGTATTAACCGCCCGCCCATTAGCATCAATGCCCCAGGCTTGTATACCATTATAGTGATAAGCGAACTTCATACCTTTTGCGGCAATAATGGAATCCCGAGTTGGCTGTATTGCTCCAGTCTCATCAATGGCACGACTCATGATAACTGCAGGTGCGCCATTCCACTGCCAAGCCATACGAAACCTCGTTAGTGCTCTATCAAGAACTGGTGCTGAAAGCTCAGCTTCACCCCAACTCAATCCCCCATCTGCTGATACCTCTACCTTACTAATACGACCACCACCTGACCAAGCTATACCGGATATTTCATAAAGCCCTGGTCCCTCAAGATCTAACCCAGGAGATGGTGAAGTAATCACAGACTTAACTTCCATCGGAAAAGTAAACATCAAAGATGTGCCATCATCTAGAAGATCAGTGTATTTGGAAGTTTCATCTTTTGTCATTGTAGGCTCTGCAGTCACCTTTATTCTCCGAAGCCATTTGACACTAGTATTGCCTTCATAACCAGGCAAGAAAAGTCTAATTGGGTACCCATTATCTGGTCGCAATTTTTCACCATTTTGATAAATAGCTATCATTGCATCATCCATTGCCTTTGACATTGGCACACTTCTACTCATTGCAGCTGAATCACTGCCCTCTGCTAAAATCCATCCAGCATCAGGATCCACGCCTACTTCATCCAAAAGAATAGATAAGGGAACTCCTGTCCATTCACTACATGAAACTAGCCCATGGAGTACGCCACAACTCTGCTGAACAGGCTCTGGAATAAGGCCTGATACTCGGCTATTACCAGAACATTCGATGAAATGGATTTTTGAAACCATCGGATAACGTGTAAGAGAATTCATATCAAAGAAAAGAGGCCTCTCAACTAGACCATGTATGAGAAGTCTATGTTCATTGGGGTCAATCTCCGGTATACCACTATGGTGACGCTCAAAGTGAAGTGAACTAGGTGTAATTATCCCTTCAAGGTGCTCTAATGGAGTCCGTGATGCTCCAGCACCAGTAGTACCCGGCGCTGAACCGGCGGATCTTTGCACATGATCTTCAAACCTTGCACGCGCGCCATATCCACCAACTCCTTTCCCTGGTACACGCATCCAAGGAGGGCGAGATTGAGCCCCTTGAGCATGAGCAATACTCCCACTCAGTATCCCAGAAGCACCAGCACCTAACAGCGCTCCCGCATTTGATAAGAAAATACGTCTATGTAATAACCCATTATCGGCTACTTGCTCTTCTATTTTATTAGACTTGAATTTCACAATATTCCTCAATTATAGGGCTAAATTTTCTAACACCCCTAGAGTACCGGACTATTTCTAGCTGGCAAAGCTCATAATTAATTTAAAATTAATTTGAGTAAGGTGAATGCCGCTTAAAATTTAACCTTTAGTCGTTAACTACAGGACTTAACTTATACAAACTTTCTTCTAATCCAAGCAATTTAATTAATACAGCAACACGCATCCACATTCCGTTACGTTCCTGACGCCAATACATAGCTCGAGGATCAGAATCCACCAGTGGTTCTATTTCAGAACCTCGTGGCAAGGGATGCATCACTATTGCATCTGGCTTAAGGGTATCCAATTGTTCTTTTCCAAAGGTATATTTACTTAGATCAATATCTTTTGACTCTCCTCTTTGGTCCCACTCAGATTGCATACGTGTAACATAAAGAGCATCTAGTTCTGGGAGCACTTCCTCAAGCTCATCACTTTCTATAAATGAGATTCTTTGCTTCTTTAAGAATTTTTTGATGTCATCTTGCATAGCAAAGTCTGGTGGTGCAATAAAAACTAAATGCACGCTGGTATAGCATTTCATTAAATAGCATAAAGACCTTACAGTCCTTCCACGCTTTAAATCTCCCATCATTCCTATAACTTTTCCGTCTATACCACCACGCTCTAAAAAACTACGATCCAATGTATAAATATCAAGTAATGCCTGAGTTGGATGTTGATCACTTCCGCTTCCAGCATTAATTATAGGAACAGGTCGCTTAATAGTATCCATAAGCTGTGCAGCACTAGCAGCGCGACCGGATTCTCGAGAACGCATAATTATGATGTCTACGTAGGAACTAAATGTACGTATCGCATCTTCAAAACTTTCACCTTTAACTTCTGATGAAGTTGATGGATCCCGAATTTCACTTGTACGAATTCCCAGAAGATGGCAGGCATTATTAAAGGAAAGAAATGTTCTAGTAGATGGCTGAGTAAAATAAAGCATTGCTCTTTTATTGGATCCAAGTTCTTGCAGTGATCTTGCGCCAGCTCGAGTTTTTGCTACGGCACGCACACGAGTTGCAAGACTACATAATTCATCCAATAACCGTCTTTCAAAAACTGCGGTATTTATAACGTGAAACAAGCCCTCATATTTAACTGGAATATCAGCCACTCATATACTCCCAACAGCACTCCTTACAGCATACAGCTAATTCATTAGCTATGGATAGACTTGAAAAATTTTATGTGGCCATTTACACAGAAAGTATCTGTGGTGCCGGTGGACGGAATCGAACCGCCGACCCACGCATTACGAATGCGTTGCTCTACCGACTGAGCTACACCGGCTGAAAAAGCGGCATGGATTATTAGATACTTAGACTTATTTTTCTAGTTAGCTACTTAGTGCTACCATGAATATATTGATAACTTACCCAATCTAAGCCTTAATTGTTACGTTAATGCATGAAAAATAACCCCCTACTAGCACTTGTGACTAATCTAGTCTTGTTAGCAGGCTATTCAACAACTACCGAAGCACAACGTACACCCAAATTAGCTGCCATAGAGACGGACGGACTAGTCACATTTTATATAGCAAAGGGTACTGAAGAATCACGTTATAAAGACACAGATTCAGAACTTGCAAACTGGGCCATAAAAGCGTGGGAGAAAAGCTTAGATGGAAAACTTGAGTTCATACCTGGTTCAGAGTCAACATCATTATTGCGCTTATATTGGGTACCAGCTAATTCTGGCCAGTACGGCGAAATGTGGCCACTAAGTGTAAATGGAAAACGTGGGGCTGGTATCTTTATCCGACCCAATATTGATGAGTTAGGAAATGAACTGGCGCAACGAGCGAAAAACGATTCTCTTTTCCGAGACACAATTGTCTATCTAACGTGTCTACATGAACTAGGTCATGCTCTTGGTCTTTCTCATACTGATGATTACGCCGACATTATGTACTCATTCGAATATGGCGGTGAAATTTCTAGTTTTTTTGAACGTTACCGCAACCAGGTAAATTCCAGACAAGACATTAGGAAGATAACCGGACTGTCAGAGAAAGATATTAGCCGTGCTAAAGCTTTATATATGGCTACACCCCAAATAAATACAGATTAACAATCAGCTTCAGAATCGCGGATTTGTATTACTACTTCCACGCCTGCCTGCTCTGTACCAGCAGGTAGGTCCATGCTTACTTGCAACTTAATCGCATCTGGAGGGATATCTGTAAGTTCACCACTATCTAGATTATAAAAATGATGGTGACTTTCTGTAGTGGGATCATAATACTGCCGTACGGGGTCTACATGCACGGTCCTCAATAATCCTCGCTCACAAAACAAATTCAGTGTGTTGTAGACAGTTGCCTTTGAAGCTTTTGAACCTTTTTGGCGTATTTGAGCAATAATCTGGTCTGCTGAAGTATGTTGCGGCGAACTGAGTATGATTTCCCCAACATCCAAACGCTGCGCAGTAGGCAACACTCCATGATCTTCTAGTTTTTGTGCAATTTCCTCTCGGGTCACGTCCCTACCCCCTTAGAAATCAACTACTTGAAAAGTATACTCTGCGATAGCCTCTATTTACAATGGAGAGCCAAAACCAGCAATATATAAGTCATATATTCATGATTCTTTGTGTAATACCGAATCTAGAATTAGAAGCACTGCCCCCAATGTTATAGCTGAATCAGCGATATTAAATGTTGGAAAATACCATTGCTCATAATGGACACGAATAAAGTCTACGACGTGCCCCCATAGAATTCTATCTATAACATTTCCTAACGCGCCACCCATAATCAATGATAAAGATGAAGCGAGTAATGCTTGACCATTAGTTGGCAAATTTTTTATCCAGACCAGAATCACACCACTAATACCAAAACCCAAAGTTATAAACATCCAACGCTGCCACCCACTAGCATCACTCAGAATGCTGAATGCAGCCCCAGTATTATGGACTCTCATGAAATCCAAATACGGAAGAATAGTAACGAAGTCGAATTCGTTAAAATTATCCATTATTAGAGACTTAGTCCACTGATCGAATAATACGACTAGCAGTGTTAGCCAAAGCCATCGGGAAGCTCCTGAATTAATTGATAATAATCTTCCAGCCTTCGCAGCTACTTCCGGAACAGGCTTATCTCTTTGAAACGAACCTAAGGGCTTACTTTTTGGAGCACTTTTTTTGTTAGAGGTCTTTTTAGCTGCTTTCTTACGCTTTTTATTACTCTTCCTGTCATCAAGCTCTGATACCAAAGACTTCTTCTTTCGTATTTTTGAAACCTTTTTAACTACAGTTTTCTTTTTTGCTATTTTTTTATTCTTTTTTTTTCTTAGCGGCTTTTTTGTTGTAGTTTTTTTTGAGGTCATGCAAATACCCTTGTCTCACCCAAACCATCTACATTACTTACACATCTGCCACATATATCCTCGTACTCAGTGTGCTCGCCTACATCCTCGCGTCGATGCCAACAACGCGCACACTTGCTTTGCTCGCTACAAACTAGTTTCATCCAAAAAGGAACTGACTCGACTTCAACAGATACTGCATCTTCAGGACGTTGATCCTCTGGATGCACTTGAGCTTCAGATGTAATAAAAATAAATCGAAGTTCGTCGCCAAGGACCCTTAGTTTCTCTATCAAGGTTGGCGGACAAAAAAGATCGACCTTAGCATCAAGAGGAGAGCCTATTTCTCCAGATGCTCTCACCCTTTCTAATTCTTTACCCACAATGTCGCGCACGTGCAATATGCATTCCCAATCTATATTTTCATTGATAACTGCATCTGGAAAAACATACCAATTAGAAAGGAAAACTGAATCCTCTCTGTCACCTGGAAGCGCTTTCCAAATTTCTTCCGCAGTAAAAGTAAGAATTGGCGCTAGCCACCTAACCATAGCTTCAGCTATATGATACATGGCCGTTTGTGCAGATCTGCGAGCAATACCATCTGACTGAGTGGTATAGAGACGATCCTTTATCACATCAAGATAAAAACCTCCCATCTCAATCACACAGAAATTATGAACTTTGTGGTATATGTGATGAAATTCATAATTCTCATATGCATTTTTCACTTCATTCTGCAATTCACATGCTCTACTAATAGCCCACTGATCCAGCGCGGTCATTTCTGAAACAGATAAAAGATGACTATGTGGATCAAACCCATCTAAGTTGCCGAGCAAAAATCTCTGAGTGTTTCTAAGTCTCCTATAAGAGTCTGAAACGCGTTTTAGTATTTCATCAGAGACGCTCATTTCAGCACGATAGTCCGTAGCAGCAACCCACAACCGAAGAATATCTGCACCAAGAGTTTTATAAACCTTCTTTGGATCTACTACATTTCCAAGAGATTTAGACATCTTATGGCCTTGCTCATCAACGGTAAAACCATGCGTTAGAACTGCTTTATAAGGAGCAGTACCATACAAACCTACTGCTGTTAAAAGACTAGACTGAAACCAACCACGATGTTGATCAGAACCTTCTAGATAAAGATCAGCGGGCAATGAAACCTCATCCCTGATAGAGTCCACAACATAATGGCTTAATCCTGAATCAAGCCAGACGTCCATAACATCCGTTACTTTTTCGTACTGAGAACCTAGTTCCCCAAGAAACTCCTTAGTTGATATTTCAAACCATGCGTCAATCCCACCCTTCTCTACCCTGTCTGCAACCCTCAGGGCTAATTCAGCAGAATCTGGGTGAATTTCCCCTTTTTTAACATGTACAAAGAGAGGTATTGGAACTCCCCATGTGCGTTGACGTGAGATACACCAATCAGGACGAGTATCAACCATACCACGAATTCTTTCTTCACCCCATTCAGGTATCCAATCCACATCTGATATAACAGCTAACGCATTTTTTCTAAGAGCTCCCTGCTCCAAACCTATAAACCATTGGGGCGTAGCTCTGAAAATCACTGCAGTTTTGTGCCGCCAACAATGAGGATAGCTATGACTTATTGGCTCAAGATGAAGAAGAGAATCAGTTTCTTCTAACAATTTAATAATAACTTCATTTGCAGGTTCTATATGCAATCCTGATACAAGTGGCGTGTCCTCACGGTATACTCCCACTTCATCAACACAGCATTCCAAAGGTAGTTCGTACTTCAAACCTAAAGTAAAGTCCTCGTGGCCATTTCCTGGAGCAGTGTGCACAGCACCAGTACCTGCTTCAGTAGTAACATGCTCCCCAAGAACCACTGGAACTAACCTGTTATAAAAAGGATGCCTTAACTCCAAGCCTTCGAATTCTTTACCTGTAGCATTAGCTAATCTAACTGGCTCATTGATACCGTAGCGTTCAACTATAGTCTCTAGCATAGCTGTAGCAACTAAAAGACACTCCTCTTTGTTATTTATTTTTATCAGAATGAGTGTGTAATCAAGATCTCCATTTAATGCAACCGCTCTATTACCTGGCAAAGTCCACGGGGTTGTGGTCCATATCGGTACCGATACTGGCACATCAGGTAAGCTTATATCCAATAAACTACTGAATTTTTTTATATCGTTAGCTAAAAACCGCACATCAATTGCATCGGAATTTTTATCCTGGTATTCAACCTCAGCTTCAGCTAGGGCAGATCGGCAATTTAAACACCAATGAACCGGTTTATACCCTCGATAAATCAGCCCCTTTTCAACTAGTTTTGCAAACGCACGTATCTGCTCTGCTTCATACGCAGGATCCATAGTTATATATGGTTTTTTCCAATCGCCGAGAACCCCTAGCCTTATCAAATCAATTCTTTGACGATCTATCTGAGTAGCAGCGAACTCTCTACAGGCCTTACGGAACTCCCGCGGGGTAAGCTTTTCCCCAACCTTTCCTTTTTTCCTCTCAACCTGATGTTCAATTGGAAGGCCATGACAATCCCAACCAGGAATATATGACGCATCATAGCCAGCTAATGTTTTTGATTTAACAATAATGTCCTTTAGGACATGATTAAGCGCATGACCTAAATGAATATCACCATTAGCGTAAGGTGGCCCATCATGTAAAAAAAACCGTGGACGACCCTTAGCCGCCTCTCGGATTTGATGATAGAGATTTTGTTTCTCCCACACTTCCAGCATCGCTGGTTCCCTCTGCGACAAATTACCCCGCATCGGAAAATCAGTGTTAGGAAGATTTAATGTGTTTTTGTAATCGGCCATTTCCCTTAAACAGATAAAATCAACTGAGCTTCTGCCACATCCTTGTGCATTTGTTCTTTCATAGTTTCAACGTCGAGATATTTTCGTTCTTCCCGTAAACGTTCAACAAAATGAACCGTAATGTATTTACCATAAATCTCTTCATCAAAGTTGAAAATAAATACCTCAAGCAAAGGTTCCACGCCGCCAACTGTGGGTCGTGTACCCACACTTGCAACACCATCTAACTCCTTATCAGCCAAGCCACTAATTCGAGCAGCAAAGATACCATCAACTGGTGTACGACGACGGTTAAGATTTACATTAGCAGTCGGAAAACCAAGTTTTTTACCAAGACCTAAACCTCGGACAACCTTACCTGAAATAGAATAGTGACGACCTAACATGCCACAAACCGTTTTCATATCGCCAATGCTAAGTGACTCACGAATTAGAGTACTACTTGCTCTTTGATTTTTATAGCAGACACCTGGTACGGCAGTCACACCAAAGCCACTGGTAACTCCTGCTGACATAAGACAATCTAAAGTGCCTATTCTTTGAGCTGCGAAACGAAAATCTTCTCCAACAACAATATGAGATGCATTAAGCCCTTTCACCAAAATATCCTGTATAAAATGCTGAGGTGACAAGTCCCTGATACTAGAAAATTTAGGGCAAAAAAATTCTTCGATACCAAAATCTGCTAATAACTTATAGCGTTCCCTAAATCTCGTAAGACGAGCTGCAGGCTGATCAGGGGAAAAGAATTCTCTGGGCAAAGGCTCAAAAGACATAACTAAAGCATGACCACCCATCTCCTCCGCTCGACCTATTAGTTGACGAAGAATTTCCTGATGACCAAGATGAATGCCGTCATAAGCTCCTACTGTTACAGCTCTTAATTGCGGTCCCATTTTCTCTAATTGTGATAAATGTCTGTAAAACTGCATATCTTAAGCCATGAAAAATCCCATATTCGATCACGATTATAGGTTGGTCGGGGATATCTTCTGAAAATTTCTAATTCGCAAACCCAAAATAAAACAGACTCCAGCATAAATGCCCATTCCAACAAATACGCAGAAAAGAAGATAAATGAATCGTTCGATCAAAGTGAGCTGCATCCAATCTCCAATAAAAGACCGCATAATACTTATAGATAGAGCCATTATTACGCAAGCTATTATCACTTGACCCATTAATTTTAACCACCCAGAAAGAGGTCTGTAGATACCATTGATGACAAGTCCTCTGTACAAAAGAATTGCGTTAAAAAATGCAGAGCAAGTTGTTGCCATCGCAAGTCCCATATGAGGCGCATAATAATTTTCATTCAATAACCACAAAACGAAAATTACATTCAAAACCATATTTAACAAAAGTGAATAGACTCCAATCTTTACTGGTGTTTTTGTGTCCTGACGAGAAAAGTAAGCTGAAGTCAGAACCTTAACTAAAATAAAACCTAATACCCCTAATGCGTAGGCCAACAATGAAACCAAGGCCATACTTACGTCAAGCTCTGTAAACTCTCCACCATAAAAAATAGTTATTAACATAGGTTCTCCTAAGATAATTAATCCAAGAGAAGCAGGAAGTGCAAAGATAAAAACTAGCCGTAATGCCCAATCAAGTGTTGCAGAAAAATTTTTATTAGATGACTGAACATATTGCTCCGACAATGTCGGCAAAATAACAGTAGCCAAAGCAACGCCAAGGACTCCTAATGGAAACTCCATCAAACGATCTGAGTAATATAACCAACTAATACTACCGACTGCTAAAAATGATGCGATCAAAGTATCGAAAAGAATATTGATCTGAGCAACTGATGACCCAAAAATAACTGGCGCCATCAACTTCAGAATCTTTTTTACCCCAGGATAAGCCCAACCCCACCTTGGCCTAGGAAGTAGCTTTAAATGAAGCAAAAATGGCAGTTGAAACAAGAGCTGAACCAGGCCTGCAATAAAAACTCCTGTGGCAAGAATCAATCCTGGGTTTTCAGAGCAAGGTGCTATCCAGCCCGCAAAAAAGATCAATACTAGGTTTAGCAAAACTGGAGTAAATGCTGGCACAGAAAAATTTCTATATGAATTAAGAATGGCTCCTGATAGCGCTGTGAGAGAGATAAAAAAGAGATACGGAAAAGTTAATCGAAGCATGTCGCGAGAAAGTTCATAACGACCATCCCCGCCAACAAAACCCGGAGCAAAGGCATAAACCAAGATCGGGGCAGATATAACCCCTATAGTTGTAACAAAAAATAAGATCAGCCCTAAAGTGCCAGTAACTCGATCTATCAATTCTTTTGTAATTTCAGAGTTTTCATTTTTTTTGTATTCGGACAAAACTGGCACAAATGCAGCGGAAAACGCCCCTTCTGCAAAAAATCTTCGGAATAAATTCGGTATTTTAAATGCGACAAAAAATGCATCCATAAGGGGTCCTGCCCCAAACCAACGAGAAAATCCCACGTCCCGTACAAGGCCTGTGATTCGAGAAAGTATTGTCATTGAAGAGACTACGAAAGTTGATCGAAGCAAACCTTCAGAATTCTTATCAACATTTTTTTCTTTATTCTTCATAGACATTGCCTTGATAATCAGAAAGTGTGACTAGATTAATCAGTTTTAACTACCCCTGAATTGATTCACACTGCTTGACTTGAGCTACATGGGTACTAATAATACCGCCCTTTTCTGCGTTCACAGATAAGTTTAATTAGTTATGGCAAATATTAAGTCAGCAAAAAAACGTGCTCGCCAAAATATAAAGCGGCGGCAACACAATATGACGCTGCGCTCACGTTTACGCACGACGTTAAGAAATGCCCATGAAGCCATTCAATCAAATGACCGGAAAGTTGCTCAAGAAGGCTATAAAGCAGCAGTACCTCAGATTGATAAAATGATTACAAAAGGCATCATTACGAAAAATCGAGGGGCACGTTACAAAAGCCGCTTGAATTCAAGAGTCCGTGAAATCTGACAAAAACTAGTCTACTTTAAATCATATACTAAGATATTGAGATGAATGTGCCGCCGGGCATTCGTGGCTTACCTCATTTCTCTGGGGGAGTGTAAATGAAGAACGAACACCCGACGACGGCCGCGTATGCTACCTACGCTTAATCCTCCCCGCAATACCTAAAATAAAAAATCAGCTCGTTTTTAAAATAATTTAATTTAAACTAATTTCTAGGGGTTTTTCAGGGTGTTCTCTCTGGAAATCGAATAATAAAACCATCACGGTTAGGCATCTCAACTGCTGGCAGGCTAGTAGCATCCATAATATCTTCCTGATCAATTATATTGTTTAAAGCCAGAAGATATGCAGTGAGAGAATAAACCTCATTATCAGTCAAAGTTCTTGGCGCAAACCACGGCATAGCTCTCCGTGTGTAATCAAAAATAGTTGTTGCATAAGGCCAAAAGTTTCCAATGGTCTTGGCTGTATCAATCCCATTAGAAAGAGGTTCGCCGCCTGCCAGAGCAGGGCTTATACCACCTTGACCATTTAACCCATGACAAACAATGCACTTTTGTTCATAAATAATTTTTCCCTGTACTGCATTACCTTCGCCTGACGGAAGTCCTGTACCGTCAGGCAAGACATCAATATTCCATGCGGCAATATCTATTTCATCAATTGGCGTGCCTAACCCAGGACTCTGCGCGTTGATGACAGCACAGTGAATGAAAAGGCCAGTTAACATTAAAAACTGGACGCTACGCATATACATGCTTAACCTCTCCAGTTTGATTAACTTGCCAGCTAGTGGGTCCATTATAGTGCTGACTAGGGAATCCATTGACATTTGGCACCCTTGAAGCCTCACCCCGGGCAGCCACTATTTCAGAACGAGTGGGTTGTACATAGCCTGCTTCATCCCATGCTCGACTCTGCAAAACAGCGGGTCCGCCATCCCACTGCCATGGAATACGAAAACGAGTAAAAGCTTTTGGCAAAACTGGCGCTTGCAGTTCCGCTTCTGCCCAACTTTCTCCACCATCAGCTGATACCATCACCTTAGAAATTCGTCCATTTGCAGAATAAGCAATACCGGAAATCTCATAAAACCCATGGTCACTTAATAACAATCCAGGTGAGGGATGAGTAATAAAAGACTTAACTTCCTGTAGAAAGTAAAATTGATATGCTTTACCGCCGGGTAAAATTGGAGCATAGGTCCGTGCCTCATAAATACTCATAGCTGGCTGGTCAACTAACTCAATACGCCGCAACCACTTAACGTTCATATTACCTTCCCAACCCGGTAAAAGAAGTCTCATTGGGTAACCATTACCTGGCATTAATCTCTCGCCATTTTGATACATTGCAATCATGGCATCATCTAATGCTTTAGATAAAGGCACGCTTCTATGTAAGGCTAGCGAATCTGAGCCTTCAGCAATTAACCATTTTGCGCTTGGTTCGATACCAGCCTCTTCAAGAAGAGTTGATAACATAACTCCACTCCACTCAGCCGATGAAACTAATCCATGCAAAGCCTGTACATTTGCATCTAAAGGCTCAGGAGACCACATGGGTGCGCTATTTCCTCCACACTCAACAAAAGCCATACGAGATACCATTGGATAGCGCATTAATGAATCAAGCGTAAAAATAAGCGGCTGTTTTACAAGACCATGAATAGCCAAACGATGCTGATCAGGATCAATATCAGGAGGCCCAGAACGTGAAATTACAAAATGTAATCCATTCGGTGTAAAGGTTCCATCCAACATATGATGCGGTGTTCTAGATTGCTGGCTACGAGGCTCGCCATTTGGGTTTGTCATTGTTCGAACAACACTATTTTCAAAACGAGAACGAGCTTCATAAGGTCCGGTTGGAGTGCCTGCCGATGCGCTCCAAGGATCGTCAACCAGCGACTGTGCATTCAGGGTTTCGCTTAAGGTATAGCCACCAATAGCTGTGGCAAATGCAGTTCCACCTTTCAAAAAGGCACGACGATCATACAATCCATTTGCAGCGGCTGGCCTTAGATCTCTGAAACTATCAATTGAGCTATGTTTCGACATAACGCTCTCTCCCTTGATTTTTTAGCAATCTCTCCTAGTACGTTAACACAGACACATATAAATGCTCATTGTCTCTCTTACACACATCGCTTATACATAAACTAATACTCCATCCTTTACTTTTTCACTTCAATATTCAAGGATAAAACAAGTATCATAGTTGTAATAAAAAAATTATTTTTAAATAAATAATGGGGAGAAAGATTAATGAGGTTTTTATCTACAGCATTGCTAATAGGATTTTTTTTATCTGGGCAATTAATCAACGCACAAACTATTCTGTTTGACGGGTCAAATCTAGATCACTTTGAACAATTAGGTGAAACTAACTGGACTATTTCTGGAGATATTGTTGAAGGAACAGGTGGTAGCGGACACTTAGTAACAAAGGAATCCTATACGGACTTTTTGCTTACTTTAGAGTTTTGGGTTGATGACCCAGCCAATAGTGGCGTATTCATTCGGTGTCAAGACCCAGAGATGATCTCACCTAATAATTGTTACGAAGTTAATATTTTTGACCAACGGCCAGATCAAACCTACAGAACAGGCGGCATAGTCTATTTTGCAGCTCCAGCTGCTCATATCGATGCAGCTGAAAGATGGAATACATACGAAATCCGTGCACAAGGTAATCAACTTTTAATTACACTCAATGACGTAATTACAGTGGATATGGATGACGACACATATTCTAGCGGGCCTCTTACATTACAATATGGCAACGGTATTATCCGATTTCGTAACGTACAAATTGAAAGACTTTAAGATTCTTTCAATTTGAAATTATCTCGATACCAGACATATAAGGACGAAGTGCATCTGGAATAACCACTGAGCCATCCTTCTGCTGATACGTTTCTATTAAAGCAATAAGAGCACGGCCAACAGCAACGCCAGATCCATTTAATGTATGCAGTAACTCCGGCTTTCCAGTGTCTGAGTTACGCCACCGCGCATGCATTCGTCTTGATTGAAATGCTTCGCAGTTGCTGCATGAGGAAATTTCTCGAAATTGTTTTTGACCTGGCAACCACACTTCCAGGTCATAGGTTTTTGCAGATGAAAAGCCAGTATCTCCCGCAGATAAAGTAACAACTCGATAGGGCAACTCAAGTCTCTTGAGAATAACCTCGGCATGAGAAAGCAATTGTTCTAACGCATCATACGAATTCTGTGGTTCAACAATATGTACAAGTTCTACTTTTTCAAACTGGTGCTGTCGGATCATTCCTCGAGTATCTCGACCGTAAGAACCAGCCTCCGATCGAAAACATGGAGTATGCGCCACAAGCTTCATTGGCAAATTCTTTGATTCAAGAATGCAATCACGCACAAGATTGCTAAGAGGAACTTCAGCAGTTGGTATTAAACGAAGACTAGTATCTTCATCGAGCGAAAAAAGATCTTCAGAAAACTTTGGCAACTGGCCAGTTCCAAATAACGACTCATCATTTACTAAATATGGAACATAGTACTCCGTATATCTGTGTTCAGAAATATGGATATCTAGCATAAACTGAATTAGAGCACGATGCACTCGTGCAAGATGGCCTTGCAAAACAACAAACCTACTGCCAGATAACTTTGTAGCTACTTCAAAATCAATTAAGCCAAGTTCCTCACCTAGATCAACATGATCTTTGGGATTAAAGTCAAATTTCCTTGGCTTTCCCCAAGTTCTAACAACTTCATTGCAGCTTTCGTTTGTGCCGTCTGGCACGGATTCATGTAACAAGTTCGGAATGCCCGAAAGCATACTCTTTAGCTCAGCCTGCAAATCATTCAACCTTGCCTCAGAGGAAGAAAGATCACTACTAAGAACATCTACTTCAGCTTTAAGTGACTCAATAGAGTCACCTGTAGCCTTTAATTTACCGATTGATTTGGATTTTTTATTTCGACTGTGACGAAGCTCTTCGACTTTACTCTGCAATGTTTTGCGTTCACTTTCGAGTTTATTGTAATGAGCCTCATCTAAAATATATCCACGGCGCAACAAATTTTTTGCTGTACCAGGTAAGTCACTACGCAATAACTTAGGATCTAGCATACGAAAATCTCATAATTAATCTTGATAACCTAACAACCGTTCAACACGCTGACACCACCCACCCAAGGTAAAGAAAGCAAGAGCAAGGCCTAATATCACGCCTACGGTGTTTGCAATTAGGTCTAAAGGATCAAAAAAGCGATAAGGCAAAAATGTCTGTATATACTCAAGAGTTATACCAAGAATAATAAGCAACAACCCAACTATGGCATTTCTTTCATTCGTGTAAAGCCCAGAAAACCAAACCATTAATACAAAATAAGAAAATGTATGCACGACTTTATCCATGAAATCAACGCCGGTTATTACTAAGCCGGATATAAAACTAATACTACCCACAGAAACTACCAAGAGCAGTAACAAACCAGGCAAAAACCAAACCATAGGATATCGAAGTGGAACCATAATAGTTTACAGTACATCCCTATTTGCAATATTTCCTATAACAGCAACCCCTTCAGGAACAATAAAGTTAAACAAGTCGTCCTTCAGCTCAGGATTTAACTCCACGCGCGAAAATTCTATCTCAGTCAACTGACCAAGCCCATCAACGAATTGAATCGCTGATAAGTCGCCCAAAGTAAACCCCAACAAAATGGTCCTAAAATCAGACTCTAGATGTATGGGCTGAAGTTCAACCCAATACCTTCCCTCATAATTAAAACTCTCTATGACTTCAAAGCCATTAAGAATATCTTGCTCTCCACTTAATAACATTGCCGGAGTAGCTGTTACCATGTCATCTATAGCTGTAACCGTTATTTGCGCAAGATCAATATCATACATCCATAGATTTTGACCATCTGAAACTAACTGCTGCTCAAAAGGTACGGTATAGCTCCATACAAACCGATTAGGCCGTCTAAATTCAAGTGTACCCTCCGCTTCTTCAACAAGTTGCCCTTCTGAATCCCAAAGCAACTGCTGAAACTCGGCACTCATTGATAGTGTAGATTCTAGAAACGTCGACAAAATATCAATACCAGCATTACTAGAAACTGATCCTTCAGGTTGAGCAGAGAGATGTGATGCCAAAAAAGCAACACATCCCAATAGCAATAAGTAGCGGAGCTTAATCTCCACTAACAGGTGACGGAGCAATGACTTCTCTAGATCCATTAGCTTGCAGGCTCCCAACTATGCCAGCCTCCTCCATGGTTTCAACCATTCGCGCAGCACGGTTGTATCCAATTTTTAAGCGCCGCTGAACGCCAGAAATCGAAGCTTTACGTGACTCGGTAACAATACGCACTGCCTGATCGTAAAGCGGATCTTGCTCTCCGTCCAATTCTCCGATTGGTGCTGGGTGATCAATGCCAGGAATAATTTCATCAGGACCGGCCAAAATTTCATCAATAAATGCTGGTGCTCCACTAGCTCGCAGGTTATTCACAACTGCATGAACCTCATTATCCGAAACAAAAGCCCCATGGATTCTAGTTGGTGTGGAACTACCCACTGGCAAATACAGCATATCTCCATGACCAAGTAAATTTTCTGCTCCAATTTGATCGAGAATAGTGCGTGAATCAACCTTAGCTGATACCTGAAAAGCTATCCGACAAGGAATATTGGCTTTGATAAGCCCAGTAATAACATCAACAGATGGCCTTTGGGTGGCAACAATCATATGTATACCTGAAGCACGTGCTTTTTGTGCCAATCTTGCAATGAGTTCCTCTACCTTCTTACCCACCATCATCATCATATCGGCAAGTTCATCAATAATTACAACGATATTAGGTAAAGCTTGCAATGACGGGATTTCTTGTTGTGACCCATCTTCTGGTTTAAAAGTTGGGTCAGGGATTGGCTCTCCCTTTTCTATTGCTTCATTGACCTTACGGTTATAACTTGAGATATGCCTAACGCCCAAAGCTGCCATCAGCGAATATCGGCGTTCCATCTGAGCAACACACCATCTAAGTGCATTTGCTGCTTCCTTCATATCCGTTACAACTGGCGCCAACAGATGTGGAATACCCTCATATACAGACAGCTCAAGCATCTTTGGGTCAATCATGATCAAACGAACATGTTCGGGCGATGATTTATACAATAAACTTAGCACCATAGCGTTGAGTGCTACAGATTTACCAGAACCTGTAGTTCCGGCTATTAAAAGATGTGGCATCCGAGAAAGATCCGCCACCACTGGTTGTCCCCCGATATCCTTTCCTAAAGCCAAAGTAAGGGGCGAGCTTAGTTTGTCATATACTTCAGATTTAACGATTTCACCTAATGAAACTAGTTCTCTTACCTCGTTAGGGATTTCCAAACCAACATATGGCTTACCTGGAATTACTTCCACAACGCGAACACTTACTGTAGATAGTGAACGGGCTAAATCCTGTGAAAGGCTACTAATTTTGCTGGCCTTTATTCCTGGGGCAGGCTTAAGTTCAAAACGGGTTACTACCGGACCCGGTTGCACTGAAACAACCTCTACTTCAATACCAAAATCTGCTAGTTTTAACTCCACCAGCCTAGACATTGCCTCCAACGCATCAGGTGAATACCCACTAGCTCCTGTAGGGGAGTCATCTAAAAGCGCTAAGGGCGGAAGTTCACCAGAAACAGGAGGCTCAAATAATGGGACTTGTTTCTCTCGTTCAAGTCGATCACTGGAAGGAAGAGTAGTAAGCGAAGGTTCAATACGTGTCGCCTCAGTCTTCAACTTAGCACGACTTTTAGAAACAAGGCTCTGACGATGCTGCTTTGCTCGTCTCCCTTGAATTAAAATTTTTGCTTGGCCGATCAAACCCTGAATCCGAGCGAGAGAAGAAAGCACAAACTTGCCTGTAACGTCCATGACAGCAAGCCAAGAAATACTGGTTGCTAATGAAACAGAGGCTAACCATAAAACAAGCAGTAAAACAGTGGCGCCAAGCAATCCTAAAAGCTGAGCAAAACTACCGCCTATAAGTTGACCAATAACGCCACCAGCAGTCTCACGCATCACTGGAACATAAAAATGCAAATTAGCTAGACCACAACTTGTCACCAGCAACAACAAAAAACCCCCGGTGCGTAGTAGCAATACGGGTCTAAGCATAGAGGTGCTTTCTTTTCGGCCTTTAAAAACATGAATCCCTGCTCCTAATACCAACATAGGAAGCAGATACGCTGGTATTCCTAACAAAAGGTACGCCAAATCAGCAAACCAAGCTCCCGCAGGCCCCATTCGATTATTAATCGTTTGAGCATCCGACGACACACTAAAAGCCGGATCAACGGGATCGTATGTCGCCAGTGCTAAGAATAAAATTATTGAAAGTCCAATAAGGACCCACAGTACTGACTCCCTCAGCCCGCGGACCCGGGGAACTAACACGGAAGGTTCGGCTCTACTGACTTTTACCCTGCTCATGTTTTACCCGAATATGTTGGGTTAACATCCTGATTATACAACCAAGCAGATCAAAGAGAACACTACTTATTAAATTCAGCAAGCATTTTTAATTCAACTCACTCTATTGAAAATGGCATATACGCTAAAGATATCCTCATTTTTGTAAATAATTATAATTTAGGTTAAATGGCTCAGATACAACACAAATGAAGTTTTTACTTCACCGACATAAAAGCATTCTTGATATTGACAAAACCAAATGGAATTGTCTTGCAAGAAATTCCCCTTTTCTAAGCCATCAGTTCCTAAGTGCCTTAGAAAACAATGGCTGCGTGGGCGATAGTACAGCTTGGAAACCTATACATATAAGCTTAACTGATCAAAATGGTGAACTATTAGGAGCTTTACCTCTATATCTTAAGCATGACTCTCGTGGTGAGTTCGTATTTGACTGGAATTGGGCTGATGCATATGAGCATGCAGGTCTTCCATATTATCCAAAACTGGTATCTGCTGTTCCATTTACTCCAGCAACTGGTCAGAGACTTCTTGTAAAAGCAAACCATGATTTCCCGAGTATTGCGCGAGCGCTATTGGCCGAGGCAAAAGATATTGCGAAATCAATCGGTGCTTCTTCCTTGCATATCCTATTCCCAACTGAAAAAGAACGTAATTTTTTAGCTAAAGAACATTTAATACAGCGTAAGAATTGCCAATTCCACTGGCACAATCAAGGGTATAAAAACTTTGATGATTTCATGGATAGTTTCACTTCAAAAAAAAGAAAAAAAGTACACCGAGAAAGGCGCAGAGTTTCCGAAGCAGGCATACAATTCGAGTTTATGCGTGGAGACCAGCCCAGCAAAGAAGAATGGGACATTATTTATAATTACTACGCCAATACTTTCACTAAACGAGGCTCACTCCCTTACTTAAATAGAAAATTCTTTAACGAAATATCTAAAACTATGCCTGACAAGTTGTTGGTGATTGTTGCGCGCTTTGATAAAAAACCAATAGCAACAGCTATTTGCTTCAGAACTAATAACGTTTTATATGGTCGGTATTGGGGAAGCCTTGCAGACTTTCATAGTCTTCACTTTGAGACTTGTTATTATCAAGGCATTGAATACTGTATTAGTGAAGGCCTAGATAGGTTTGAACCAGGCACTCAAGGGGAACATAAGTTGAGTCGTGGTTTTACACCTATGCCAACCTGGTCGCACCACTGGATACGTGAACCCGTATTCGAACAGGCGCTTACAAAATTTGTCATTAAAGAAGACATGCATATAGAAGCGTATATGAAAGAACTTTCGAAACACACTCCATACCGACAAACGCAAACACATAAAAAACCTATAAAAAAAGTATCCTAGTGTCCATAAATAACATTACCAAAGGGTCTATTCCATGCTTGCCTGAAGATAGTGCGCCAGATTCATTTCCTCATCCTCGTAATGCAATTAATGGACTTATAGCTGTTGGTGGAGATCTAAGCCCAGAGCGTTTGTTAATTGCATACCCTAAAGGTATTTTCCCATGGTATGAAGAAACAGAACCTATTCTATGGTGGTCCCCTGACCCACGGACTATTTTATTGCCGAAAAACCTTCATGTTTCGAGAAGACTAGCACGTTCTATACGTCAATCTTCCTTAAAATTTACAGCTGATATTGCGTTTCCTAAAGTTGTCCAAGAGTGCGCTGCACCAAGAAGAAAATCACCGAGTACGTGGATCTCTAAAGATATGTCTGAAGCATACACGAGACTTCATGACTTGGGGTGGGCCCACTCTTTTGAAGCGTGGCATGATGGTGATTTGGTCGCTGGTATATATGGTATCGCTATTGGACGTGTATTTTTTGGAGAATCAATGTTCACACGACTTACTGATGCATCAAAAATTTTGTTGGTTAATGCATCAAAATACCTTATATCAAAAAACTATGAATTAATTGATTGTCAGGTTTGGTCAAAACATTTGGCCTCATTAGGTGCAATAACAGTATCTCGTGCAAAATTTCTGAAACAGCTAGATCAGCTTTGCAAACCAGTTGGATCTAATTTTATTTGGACCACTGAGCATGCTCGCTACACAAATCTCAAAAGCAACTAGTACTCCATTGCAGCCATCTCAATAGATGTGCAACAATTCAAAATCTGTTAACAGCTAAAAGATGATTAATTATGCCTAAAGAAGAAGCACTACAAATGGATGGAGTAGTATCAGAAACCTTACCAAATACTACATTCCGAGTAGAGCTAGAGAATGGCCACATAGTAACGGCCCATATCTCAGGAAAAATGCGAAAAAACTATATTAGAATTCTTAAAGGTGACCAGGTTACAGTCGAACTAACTCCCTATGACCTTAGTAAGGGGCGCATAATCTACCGAGCCCGGTAGACAAAATAAATCATCCTTTCAATCTTTAGAGATACACTCTAATTCCTTTGTTGCAGACTCTAAAATAAGGTTAAGCTTATCGCCTTCTGGATCTACACTCACGCAAACATGTCCTCCCCCTTCAAGTTTGCCGAACAATAGTTCCTCAGCAAGTGGTCTTTTAATAAATTGCTGTATAACCCTAGCCATAGGCCGAGCCCCCATTTTTAAATCATAACCCCTTTCTGCTATCCAAAATCGTGCTGTCTGGTCAAGCTCAATTGTGACATTATTCCTTTCTAGTTGTGCTTCCAATTCCACAATAAGCTTATCAACAATGCGAGACACAGAATGTGTGTCAAGCGCATCAAATTGAATTATCGCATCAAGGCGATTACGAAACTCAGGAGAAAAAATCTTTTTGATAGCCTCCATTGCATCACTTGAATGATCTTGAAGAGTAAAACCTACAGAAGACCTATTAACCTCCTGAGCCCCTGCATTTGTTGTCATAACTAAAATGACATTATGAAAGTCAGCTTTTCTACCATTGTTATCAGTTAAGGTCCCATGATCCATAACCTGAAGCAAAAGATTAAATACCTCGGGATGAGCTTTTTCAATCTCATCCAACAACAGTACGCAATGAGGTGTTTTGGTAATTGCCTCCGTCATTAGGCCTCCTTGATCAAAACCCACATAACCGGGTGGAGCACCAATAAGCCTAGATACTGTGTGTCGTTCCATATACTCAGACATATCAAAACGGACAAGCTCAACTCCCATATTCAAAGCCAACTGTCTAGTTACTTCAGTTTTTCCCACACCGGTTGGGCCAGAAAATAGAAATGATCCAACCGGTTTCTGTTCATCAGCTAATCCAGATCTTGACATTTTTATTGCTGAGCTAAGCACTTTAATAGCGGGATCCTGACCAAAAATCACTAACTTCAGATCGCGCTCTAGGTGACTGAGAATATCTTTATCTGAAGCTGAAACAGTCTGCGAGGGTATTCGCGCCATTTTAGCAACAGTGTTTTGTATAAGCTCAACATCAACTAGCTCGTTTCTATCAAGCTCTGGTTGTAACCTCTTGCTTGCACCTGCCTCATCAATTACATCTATGGCTTTATCAGGAAGTTGGCGATCATTAATATGCTTATCAGATAGCTCGGCTGCTGCTTGAATAGCATTTTCTTCATAAAAAACATTATGGTGTTGCTCAAACCGCCCTTTAATTCCATGAAGAATTTTTACTGTCTCGTCAATACTTGGTTCTACCAAGTCAATTTTTTGGAATCTACGTGCTAAAGCATGATCCTTTTCAAAAATACCTCGAAACTCATTATATGTAGTTGAACCTATACATCGTATATCTCCATTCGCAAGCACAGGCTTAATTAAATTAGAGGCGTCCATTGCACCACCAGATGCTGCTCCAGCCCCTATAACAGTATGTATTTCATCTATGAAAAGAATTGCATCCTTTTCTTTTTTCAGCTCATTTATGACCCCCTTTAAACGTTTCTCAAAATCACCTCGATATTTCGTTCCGGCAATTAACGATCCCATGTCAAGTGAATAAATAACACTATTCTTTAGGATATCGGGAACATCATCTTCTACAATCAGCCCTGCTAATCCTTCAGCAAGTGCTGTTTTGCCGACTCCTGACTCTCCAACATATAGAGGATTATTCTTTCGGCGTCTGCAAAGGATTTGAATAGTACGCTCTATCTCTGATTGTCTCCCTATAAGAGGATCTATTCTGCCTTGTGCAGCCTGCATATTTAAATTGGTTGTGAACCGATTCAGAGCACTAGCTTCTCCCGTACCTTTGTCAATTTCCGAGTCCAACCTCGATTCCTCATTTTGAGAACCAACATGCTCAATTTTAGAAACACCGTGAGAGATATAATTGACGATATCCAGCCTTGCTACGTCTTGAACATTGAGCAGATAAACTGCCTGTGACTGCTTCTCACTAAAAATCGCAACAAGAACATTTACCGGTGTAACTTCTTTCTTACCGCTAGACTGCACATGAAAAACAGCCCTTTGCAATACCCTCTGAAAACCCAAAGTGGGTTGTACATCCACCTCTTGATCCTCTGCTTGAAGCCTAGGAGTAGACTCATCAATAAACTTTTTAAGTTCTTTCCCTAGTTGCTGAACATCTGCACCACATACCTTAAGAATATCAATAATTAAGGAAGTCCCTAGTAAAGCCAAAAGTAGATGTTCAACAGTAATGAATTCGTGAGATTCATCTCTAGCTCTCTGAAAGGCTTCGTTCAAGCAATACTCAAGTTCATTTGACAACATCAGCTTTCTTCCATCGTACAAAGCAACGGGTGTTGGTGCTGCTGTGCCAATCCAGTGACCTGAGCAACCTTAGTTTCTGCAATTTCATAAGTATAAATACCACATACTGCCTTCCCTTCAGTATGGATCTGCAACATGATTCTAGTCGCATTAGGCTGATCCATTGAGAAAATTTTCTGAAGAATCTCAACTACAAAATCCATTGGCGTGTAATCATCATTCAGCAAAATTACTCGATATAAAGGCGGTTTTTTCAGTTTCGGACGAGCTTCTTCGATGGCAAGGCCATGGTCATTACTCAGATCCTGTCCAAATTCTTCCTCTGTCATGACTAATATTATCGGTCCTTCTCTCAAGATTTAAAGATATTATTCTGCTAGATCTTATCTTTTACGGACTAGACAGCTATTTAGTTTGATAAAATTTTAACCAAAAATGGCTATTTTACTTGTCGGCACGGCCTACCCTGCCTAAGATATAAACTTAAATTGGCAAATTTGCTGCTGTGGACGCGCCTATGGACATCGCGACACGAATACGTAAATGGAGGGAACTCCCGCCTGATACGTGGGTAAGAGCTATAAACCGCTGCCTACCTCAGGTGGTCTGTGGTCTATTAGTCATTTTAATTTCCTATCAGATCGCTCAATTGACTTGGACACTGTTACCTAATAGTGAACAGGAAATACATCAACCTCTAATACGTGCGCCATCTGGTTTAACGGCAACCTCTCAGAACCGACAAGAAATACAAGTTGATCAGATTGTTGACAGGCATCTGTTTGGGCTAACCACACGCGAGTATGAAGAGTCTCTCCAAAACGAACTAAGTTACGCCACCGAGGAAAATATACTAAATGCCCCTGATACCGGCTTAAGTCTTCAACTCAAGGGAGTAGCCGCTGACCTCTTCGATAGCAAACATGGGGCCGCTATCATTGCAGATAGCCAAGGCCTAGAGAAAACTTATACAACTTCTGACTCTATCGATGGTGGTGTGGGCGCACAGTTACACTCGATCTACAAAGACCGTGTCATTCTGAACCGCTCTGGAAATTTAGAAAGTTTACGCCTTCCAATGCAAGCTGTTGAAACCAATGTTTCAATTAGGAAAAACCCTGAAATATCAATATCAACACAACAAGCGTCACCAATAGCCTTAAGCCAAAATGCGAGCAATATAAGAGAAATAATCCGAGTAGCTCCTCATATAGAGCAAAGCCAGATGATAGGGTTTCGAATAACACCTGGAAGTGAACGGAATCAGTTTGATGCTATGGGATTCCAAATGGGAGATGTTATTACTGAAATAAATGGTACGGCAATGACGGACCCTACACGCGGTTTGCAAGTTTTTGAAAGCCTTGGAGAATCAACGCAAGCCAATGTCACTATCATTAGGAATGGAGCAACAGAAATACTAACTATTGACATTGGGCAATTTAACCAAGTTCTATAAATTAATATTTATCAAACAATATATGATCATTTCTTAGGCACTAATTCAGCAAAAACTGGAATCTACCGATGCAACACTCAATTACTAGAAAGATCGCTTCACTTATTAGGGAATTCTGCCTAGTTATACTTCTAGCCTTACTAAATGTATTTAATGTTTTAGCTCAAGACATTCAACAGATCATGCCAAATTATCGAAATGCAGATATTCGGCAAATAGTAGAGGCTGTTGGCGAAGTTACCGGAAGAAATTTTTTGGTCGATCCAAGAGTAAGCGGGAGTGTGACATTACTCTCTTATACGCCAATGTCACCTGAAGCATTTTATGACGCATTTTTAGCCACACTCCAAGTACATAGTTTTGTTGCTGTAGAAACTGATGGCCTCGTTAGAATAATGCCAGATGCAAATGCCAGGATGTTTGAAAGCACTGATCCCAGTTCATCAGCTGATGAAATGCTTACTCAGGTAATTAAATTAGAGAATATAGCTGCAGCACAGGTAGTCCCTATTCTTAGGCCTTTGATTCCACAGTATGGCCATCTAGCTGCTCACCCATCAGCCAATCTTTTAATTATTGCAGACCGTGCTGTGAACGTTAGACGTATGCTTAATATTATTTCACGTATGGATCAAGGTAGTAATGAAGATATTGAAGTGATCAGACTAGAAAATGCATCAGCTAGCGAAGTAGCAACTATGCTTACAGCACTAAATCAATCTGCAGCGACTAGTGGCTCACCAACTGCACAAATAGCTGCGGACAACCGAACAAACAGCATACTTCTTAGTGGAGCCGAAAATAGTCGGCTACGTTTTAGAGCTCTCATTGCCCATCTTGATACACCAACTGAGAATGGTGGTGATACTTATGTACGCTACTTAAATTATGCAGATGCCGAAATATTAGTATCAAATCTGCAGACTCAGTTTGCAGGCTTGAGTGGTGGGACAGGAACAACTAGTGACGTAAACATATGGGCAGATGCTGGTACAAATGCATTAATTATTAATGCTGACCCTAGAACTCTACAAAATGTAAATGCTGTTATTGACAAGTTAGACATTAGGCGTGCACAAGTACAAGTTGATGCAATAATAGTAGAAGTATCTGAAAACTTATCAAATAAGCTTGGTGTAACTTGGGCAATAACCGGGGGTAACGATGAGCCTGGAGCTGCCACTAATTTCCCATCCACATCACCAGGGATTGTACAGTTAGGAGCGGCCGCAACATCAACTCCTCCAAATACTGCATTACTACCAGAAGGTATTCTAAGTGCAGTTGGTAGTATTAGCGATACGCAATCTGGTACAAACTGGGCGGCGGTATTAACTGCACTTGCAGGCGATGCAACTACAAACATTATCGGCACACCGACAATAGTAACCCTAGACAATGAAGAGGCTGAAATTCATGTAGGCCAAGAAGTTCCTTTCCTCACAGGTCAATTTACCAATACTGGTGCGGCTGCTGGTGCGGTTAATCCTTTTCAAACTGTTCAGCGCCAAGAAATTGGAATGCGGCTAGCAATAACTCCACAAATAAATGAAGGAAGTGGAGTCAAGCTACTCATCGAACAAGAAACATCAAGTCTTAATGCAAGCGCATCAGGCGCAATTGATTTGATAACAAACACCCGAACCATTACCACATCGGTCTTTGTTGAAGATAAAAATATATTAGTACTAGGCGGTCTTATTGACGAACAACTTAGGGAAAATGAGCAACGGGTACCTTTGTTGGGTAGCATTCCAGGTATAGGAGCTCTATTTCGTTCAGAATCAACAGAATTAGTAAAAACCAACCTAATGGTATTCATTCGTCCAACTATTCTACGCGATAGCACTCAAGCTACCTTCGAGACAAATGCCAAGTATCGTTACATAAGAGATTTACAGCTTCAGCAAAGTGAGGAGCCTCTTCCGCTGGCAGGCGAGCAGGAAAGGCCCATACTTCCAGAACTACAAGAAATTCAGCCCCAAAGATCGCAAATTACCCCTTCAGTCCCCATGGAGTAAATTAGTGGCTTCAAAGGCAGAACAAATAGCGAAGGATGGAAACAGTTCGGATCAATCGAACAAATTAGAACGTACTCTTCCCTTTTCATTTGCAAAAAGACATGGAGTCTTAGTTCAAGGAACTCAAGACGGTCGACCACTAGCCATATATCGAAAAAACGTGTCGTTACAGAGCCTTGCTGAAGTTCGCCGGTTTTATGGGCAATCTGTGATGTTTTCTCTGGTTGATGAGCAGTTGTTTGACGAAAGACTTCAAGCAGCTTACGAAAGTGGTGCTGCCATGACGATGATGGAAGGGTTAGACGATGAGACAGACCTTCTAGAAGTAGCTCAACAGCTTCCAGAGCCATCTGATCTACTGGAAAGCGATGATGAGGCTCCAATAATCCGACTCATTAACGCAGTTCTAACTGAGGCAGTAAAAAAAAACGCATCGGATATACATGTAGAGCCCTATGAAAATCGACTTGCTGTGCGTTTCAGAATTGATGGGGTTCTTCATGAAGTTTTGCAATCACGACGTGCTGTAGCTCCTATAGTTGTTTCTAGAATCAAAGTCATGGCACGACTTGACATTGCAGAAAAACGGCTGCCACAGGATGGGCGAATATCATTAAGAATTGCAGGACGTGCTGTAGACGTTCGTGTCTCAACTATCCCTTCAGGTCATGGTGAACGAGTAGTCCTTAGACTCTTAGATAAACATGCAGGACAACTAGACCTATCTCATCTTGGTATGTCCGCAGGTGATCAAAAAATTGTAGACGAATTAATTCATAGGCCTCATGGCATACTTTTAGTTACAGGGCCGACGGGTTCTGGAAAAACAACAACACTGTATGCTGCTCTTGAACGAATCAATGACCTCAGCAGAAACATATTAACCGTAGAAGATCCCATTGAGTACTACATTGATGGAATAGGTCAAACTCAAGTCAACACCAAAGTTGAAATGACTTTTGCTAGAGGTCTCAGAGCAATACTTCGCCAAGACCCTGATGTTGTTATGGTAGGCGAAATTAGAGACCTTGAAACAGCTGAAATTGCTGTGCAGGCCAGCCTAACAGGACACTTGGTACTTTCTACTTTACATACCAATACTGCTGTTGGCGCAGTGACGCGTTTGAGGGATATGGGAGTAGAGCCATTCTTACTATCATCTAGCTTGATAGGGGTCCTCGCACAGCGTCTTGTGCGTGTTCTTGATCCCGGGACATGCGAATCTTACTCTGCAGGAGATTATGAGTGTCGAATACTGAATCATAATTCTAATGACCCACTAACACTTTTTCGTCCAACCCAAGATAGTCCAGGCTATAGTGGCCGCACTGGAATATACGAATTAATTAGTATTGATGAACAAATGAGAACATTAATTCATGAAGGCGCTGGAGAACAGACTCTCGAAGCTCACGCACGAACCCAGGGACCCAGTATCAGGCAAGATGGAATCTCAAAAGTCCTTGATGGAACAACAACTGTAGAGGAAATTCTTCGAGTAACTCAGAGTGACTGATGACTCAAGGAATAATGAAAAGCAACCTCTAGAGATAAAAAATGGGCGCATATCATTACGTTGCCGTAGATAATCTCGGTAAAGAAAAAAAAGGTGTAATTGAAGGTGATACACCACGGCAAGTTCGCCAAATTCTCCGTGACCGATCACTTTTACCCATTGAAGTATCAGAGGTTAAAGAAAAAACTTGGCGAACTGATGCGGGAAAATTTTCCTTACGACGAGGTATTTCAGCTTTACAACTTGCTCTTCTCACTAGGCAGCTTTCAACATTGTTACGAGCTGGACTTCCTTTGGATGAAGCATTACAAGCCGTCAGTGAACAAACTGAAAGTCCACGCATTAGAACGATACTTTTTGGTGTCAGATCTAGGGTTCTAGAGGGACATACGCTAGCCTCCGGTCTTGATGATTTTCCCAGAGTATTTCCGCATGTTTATCGAGCTACAGTCTCGGCAGGCGAACAAGCTGGAAAACTTGATTCAGTACTAGAACGATTAGCCGATTACACAGAATCTCGTCATAGTTTACGGCAAAAAATTAGCCATGCCATGATATACCCCATGGTGTTAACAGGCATGTCTATCACTATAGTCACCCTGATGCTTATCTATGTAGTCCCAAAAGTGGTTGGTGTATTTGAAACAACTGGGCAATCACTTCCACTGCTAACACGCACACTAATAATGATTTCCACCTTTCTCCAAAACTGGTGGTTTATGCTTTTAACTGCAATTGTATTAGTAGGCTTCGGCATAAAAAAACTTTTAGGACAAGAGGTTCCTCGACGTCGTTTCCATCAATGGATCCTCTCACTTCCAATATTTGGTCGAGTCACGAAAGGACTAAACACTGCGCGATTTACAAGAACCCTAAGCATACTTAGTTCGAGCGGGGTACCTATTCTTGAAGCACTAAAGATAAGTGGTAGCGTAATCACAAATTTACCAATGAGTGAAGCTGTAGAGGAAGCTACGGTCCGTGTGCGCGAAGGTGAGGCCATTGGTCGCTCTCTAGCCCAATCAAAAATTTTTCCTGCGATGAGCATCCACCTCATTTCTAGCGGCGAAGCTTCTGGGGAACTTGAAAATATGCTTGAACGTGCAGCAAAACACCAAGAAAACGAGATGGATAGCCTTCTTGGTACAATGTTAGGAATTTTAGAGCCACTATTAATAATTATAATGGGCCTACTAGTATTAACCATTGTTATGGCTATTCTTCTCCCAATTTTCCAAATAAATCAACTTGTTGCTTAAGAAAATATTAGGACGCTTAAGCTACTTGGCATTCAAGGTAAATTGAAAATTGCTACAATTTTTTTATTAATAACTTAAATCTCAAACATTATTACGCATAACAGCAACCACTACTCCTTCTATAGTCATAGATTTTTCCTTAAGATTTACTTGAATTGGGTCAAAGTCCGGGTTTTCTGGCATAAGAAACACTTCATGACCTTTTTGGTAATAGCGTTTTACAGTCACTTCATCATCCAGCCGGGCAACTATTATTTGACGATTTCTTACCTCCGTTGATCGATGCACTGCTACCAGATCTCCATCTAAAATTCCCGCATTTTGCATACTCATGCCATAAACGCGCAGTAAAAAATGAGGTTCTGATTTAAAAAATGATGGGTCAATCTGGTAATGATCCTCTATATGCTGTTCGGCTAATATAGGCTCTCCAGCCGCGACTCTTCCCACAAGTGGCAACCCTATTTGTTCACGTAGCACATCCTTTAATCGAATTCCTCGGGATGTGCCAGGTAAAAGTTCTATAACACCCTTACGCTCTAATGCCCTTAAATGTTCTTCTGCAGCATTAATAGAACGAAAACCAAGTTCTTCAGCAATTTCAGCTCTCGTAGGAGGCATGCTTGTATCACTGATAACTCTTTGAATTAATAATAAAATCTCTTTTTGCCTTGTAGTAAGTTCATTCATACTTAATCACTGTATATAATATCAGTTACTGTTACTATATACAGTTCTCTATAAAGATCAATACCAAAAATACATACAACAGGTGGATTTAAATTAAAAATAAATCGGTGGTATCTCTGAAAATGAAATGAATAAATTTCCAGAGACCTAGAGAAGAAAACTACAAAATATTAGAAAATTATTTTCCTATCGACATAATTTATCTCATAAATAATTTGCTAAAGAGCCCTTTCTTAATTGCAGTGTTGCTCGCTTTAGGAAATAATTGCGCTCAGTTTTGTTAGTTCAGTCAGGGGAGCTCCATGATTAGAAAATTTCACCTAGGTGCACTATGTGCCATCCTAGTCATTGCAACAGGATGCGCTACTATTAGTGCAGACGATCTGGCTGCTGTACGTTCAGTCGCCGAAAGCGCTCAGAGCGCAGCAAATGATGCTGCACGTCAGGCAGGTGAGGCTAGACAAATGGCCTCGGGTGCCCAAAGCACGGCAAATCAGGCACTTACTGCGGCTAACGCAGCACAAGCCTGTTGTGACGCAACGAATGAAAGAGTGGATCGCATGTTTGAAGCGAGTCAAACAAAATAATATTTGTAACCACTAAAGTTTAAAACGCCGCTACATAGCGGCGTTTTTCTTGATTTACTTTGAGTGTTGAGAAGGGGTTGCTAATCTCTCAGCGGAGATAAATTCTGGTATACCTAGAGAGCGCATTGCCACCACCTCAGCAAGTTCCCAACTAAAAGATGTGCCCTGTCCCTCTGATGTGGCTGCAACAAATGCCCTAGTCAACTCTGTCATCGTCCAAGCATCATCTATTGTTTGTTCATCTAAAGGAGGATGAGCCTCTAAATAAAAACCGTTATCTGTCCAGCCAAGCTTATAGGGCTCATTAACTATACGCACTGGTGTCCCTATGGGAACATTTTCAAAAAGTGCCTCAATGTCTTCTGGAAACATCCGAATACAACCATGTGTCACGCGCATCCCGAGCCCTGAAGGCTTATTTGTTCCGTGAATAAGGTAACCAGGCAAACTCAATCGCAACGCATGTTTACCCAATGGATTATCTGGACCAGGAGGAACAACCTTTGGCAATGGCCTATTGTCTGCAGCATGCTCCTCACGAATAGATTCTGGGGGGTACCAAGTAGGGTTAACAGCCTTAGAAATAATTTCTGACCGTCCTAATGGCGTGCCCCACTCCATGCGTCCAATACTAATTGGATGAGTAATCACACGACCCGACTCACCATCTGGATAATAATACAACCGAAGCTCAGGCAAATTTATAACAATACCCTGTCTTTCTGCTTTTGGAAGAATAAACTGTGTAGGCAAAACTATCTCAGTTCCTTCACCTGGCAACCATGGATCAACACTTGGATTAGCTTGAATTAGCTCTTCATAACCAAGATTGTACTTACGAGCTAATTTGATAAAAGTATCTTCATACGCAGCAGTGATTATTTGTGGTTTGCCAATAACATCACTATCAGCAAAAAGTTCTAGCTCTGCAGCTGACAACTGAAAAAAAGAACTTAATCCAAAAATAACGCCAACATTTACTGATAACTTAAACATATATTGCCATATTATACGCTGCAGAAAAAAATCTGATAGATAAGCCGAACCGGCTTAAATAGAAAATCAAGTTACCGATACTTAATTCAAAATTTAAGCAAACATGAGCCCCAAGTAAAACCACCGCCAAATGCCTCAAGTAAGATCAAGTCTCCATTCTTTATCCGACCATCTTTAACTGCAGTATCAAGGGCCATAGGGATTGATGCCGCAGAAGTATTCCCGTGTTTATTCACAGTTACTACAACTCTCTCCATAGGTAACCCCAAGCGTTTTGCTGTAGCACTAATAATACGAAGGTTGGCCTGATGAGGCACAAGCCAGTCAATATCCCCCTGTTCTAGCTGATTATCTTTAAGAACTTTATCAACCATTTGTTCAAGGGTCCGAACTGCTACTTTAAAAACTTCATTACCCTTCATCTTTAAATCACCATCTACACTCGACCTCATATTGGATAAACCAGTATCCGTATAGAGAAGCTTACGATGTTGCCCATCTGCACCTAAATCAGAAAAAATTAAGCCGGGCTCTTCAGAAGCCTCTAAAATAACAGCACCTGCACCATCGCCAAACAACACACAAGTTTCCCTATCTGTCCAATCTATAAGACGCGACATGGTCTCTGCCCCGATGACCAGTGCACGCTTAGCCTTACCAGCACATATAAACTGATCAGCAACTGTAAGTGCGTAAACAAATCCGCTGCAAGCAGCTTCTAAACTAAAAGCTGGGCCTTTGATGCCCATTCTCTCTTGTATTAAACAAGCAACATTGGGAAACATCCTGTCAGGAGTACAAGTTCCAACTACTACCAAATCAATATCATTAGAATTCAATCCAGCAGTCTTCAATGCGATATTTGCAGCTTTTTCAGCCAAATGACTTGTAAACTCATCATCAGCTGCAATATGTCTGCTTTCTATTCCAGTACGTGAAAGTATCCACTCATCTGAAGTATCAACTATCTTCTCAAGTTCGCTATTAGTGAGTATTTTTTTAGGCAGATATTTGCCAGTAGAAATTATGCGCGCATACATTAAACCACCTGCTCTTTTATACGCTTTACGATCTGAGTTGGCACTCCTTTGCGTGCCTCGACAATTGCAGTATGAACTGCATTTTCAAATGCAAATTTATCTGCTCCACCATGACTTTTTATAACAATTCCACTAAGTCCAACCAAACTTGCGCCATTATATCTCCTTGAATCCAGTCTTTTGCGTATAGAACCCAAGGCTGAACCAGCAGCTAATGCCTGAAATTGCCGTAAAGGATTTCTTCGAAATTCTTCACGAAGAACATCCGAGATCAACCCAGCAACTCCTTCCATTGTCTTAAGAGCAACATTACCAACGAAACCATCACTAACAACAACATCTACTTGCCCACTAAATATTGCATCACCCTCAACAAAACCAAGATAATTCAACTGACTCTTATTTAACCAGTCACCAGCCTCTCGAATGACTTCGTTACCTTTTATAGCTTCTTGGCCAATATTTAATAAACCAATTCTGGCCTGCTTAACCTCCAAAATATCTTCTGCTATAACAGACCCCATTACTGCAAACTGTACCAATTGTTTTGCAGTACACCCAACGTTAGCTCCCAGATCTAACATAAAGGTTAGCCCACTATCCAAAGATGGCACTGCAGAAATAATTGCAGGACGATCAACACCTGGCAGCATTTTTAAAACATAATGAGCAATGGCCATCAACGCTCCGGTGTTCCCAGAACTAACGCAAGCATCAGCATCCCCATTTTTAACAGCCTCTACAGCTATGCGCATTGATGATTTTTTTTTATGTCTCAAGGCCTCAGCAGGTTGTTCGTTCATACCCACGACCTCTTCCGCATACAAAAAAGCTAGTCTTTCCCCGTAGCGACCTTCAACTTCTTTTTGAGCCTGCTGAATTGCCTCAGGCAAACCTACCAAAAGAAAATTTACCGAGTCATCCTTTTCCAATATAGCGAGCGCTGCAGGAATCACGGCATCTGGACCTGCATCACCACCCATTACATCAAGCGCAATTGTGACCTTACTAGTCATTTGCAACAGGAAATGATAGTCAGCTAACTTGATTATTACTTAGAAAGAAATCCAAGGAGAAATCGAGAGTAATCTACTCTTCTTCTACCTGTTCTGGAACATCTAGTACCTTTTGGCCACGATAAAACCCATCTTCTGTTATATGGTGACGCATATGTGTCTCCCCTGTATGCGGATCTACTGAAAGCGTTGAAGCCTTTAAATTATCGTGGGATCTTCTCATATCCCTTCTGGACCGTGTCTTACGTCCTTTTTGGACAGCCATTCTAAATACTCCTTAGCAACGATTGACCTATAAGCCAACTAAACTAACACATTTATCAATCTGACTATGACGAGCAACTAGAGGAAGAGAGATAATGAGTTCATCCTCAATGCTCTCCAGTGGTTGAAATCTCTTCCCGGAAAGAACTACTGGTTCACAACCTGCTGGCACGATTCTCTCCATGGAATCATCCTCTAATATAGCCAAAACAATATGACCAGATATGTGTTCAGTGACCGTATCCAAGCATCTCTGACACACAAGATCAAGCTGGCCCTCATAACTAAAGTCCACTGTAACCCAACTAGCCTGTTGTTGGCTAAAATTAAAGGTTACCCGTACACTGCCATTATCGGACTTTAGCAACTCACAAAGTCGTGTTAATCGCGCCACGTCTATTATCCCGTGCATACGGGCTTGGCGTCGACCTAGTGCCTCAAGTTCGTTTAGGCTGTACCAACAGTACAACGCGCGCGACATAGTAAATGTATGATAGGTATAAGGCTTTCTTGTGTCAAAACCAGCACTTACAAATACATAAGGATCATTGAGTTATGTCCCAGTTAATCCTTGCATCAACATCACCCTACCGCAAAATATCTCTCAAGCGGCTAGGACTAACATTTGATATTGCAAGCCCAAAAGTAGATGAGATTTCGCTTGATGGCGAACAGGCATTGGAGTTGGCAACGAGACTTGCATACCTTAAAGCTCACGAAGTTGCGGGACAATTAAAAACAACGAACAACATAATCATTGGCGCTGATCAAGCTGCATCAGTTGACAACGTATTACTCAGAAAACCAGGAGATCATAATAAGGCTGTCAACCAATTAATGGCATGTCAAGGTAAGGTAGTTTCATTTTATACGGCATGCTGCGTCATAGATTCACGTTCAGACAAAATTCATCAAGGGGTAGATCACACTAAAGTACAGTTCTTAACTTTAAAAAAAGAACAATTGGAGCGTTATATAGAAATAGAAAAACCCATGAATTGTGCTGGTGCATTCAAAGCTGAGGGACTCGGAATAACACTTTTCCAATCAATAAAGTCAAGTGACCCTACGGCATTACTTGGCCTACCCCTGATCTGGCTAACAAACACTCTTCGTAAAATAGGCTTAGATCCTTTACAACCCATAGACTAAGAGCGCAATTTAGAACATACCACCTTTAACTCTTCAGATAATGGAGAATCCACCTTAAAAACCTCATTTGAGCCTGGCCATAAAAACTCTAGTGTTAATGCGTGCAAAAAAATCCTATGTAGCCCCTTTTTTGCCAACGCCGCATTAAATTGAAAATCCCCATATTGCTCATCACCTGCGATTGGGTGTCTCATATGGGCAGCGTGAACCCTTATTTGATGAGTTCGACCAGTCATGATAGATATTTTCATCATGGTGGCTTCTTCGCCAAAATTCTCTAAAACATTAAATCGTGTACTAGCAGACTTTCCTTCAGGATCTACCTTTACCTTTTCTCTGGCATTTGACGATCCCCTTGTTAAGGGTAAATCAACATTTTTATCCCCATAACTCCATTTTCCCTTAACCAAAGCAAGGTAATTTTTCTTCATACCTTTCTCTCGCAATAACATATGCAATTGTCTCAACACACTTCGCCGCTTAGCGATAAGCAAACAACCCGAAGTTCCACGATCTAACCTATGAACTAAATCGGCTTGTCTCAGACTTGATTTCAAACTTCTCAAGGCCTCTATGCAGCCTAATGAAATCCCACTGCCACCATGAACAGCAAGCCCAGCAGGCTTATCTAGCACCAAAACCCTTGAATCTTCATATAGTATCCTCTCCCCCAGCCACTGTACTCCTTCAAAGGAAACTTGAGACGTTTTTGCAGGATTTAGAGATATTGGTGGCACCCTTATACGATCCCCTGCTTTAATTCGGTAATTAGCGCGCACACGGCCACTATTCACTCTTACCTGACCAGAACGAATCAGCCTATATATATGGCTACGAGGAACTCCATTTAATTGTCTAATGAGGAAATTATCGAGTCGCTGTCCTTGATATTCGATATCCACATCTTCATACCGAACCTTGCTCTTATTATGTTTAGCGTCTAATTTAACCATAAGAATCTAACAAAATAGCTTGAGTTACCGCAGGCTGTGATATAGTACGTCAGTAAACGCCATAGTGCTTCAGTAGCAAGGGCGTTATGCCCAAAATAAGGGCCAGGTTAAATTACACATATAGATTTATTATTTGATAGTCAGCGGATCCTAAAAAGGACAGCCCGCGATTATGACCAGACAATTGCTCTCTGTTACTACTTTTTCAATAGATTACATAACAAGGTTACAGATTGAGCGTTTGCTCCCAAAAGCGAGGATTTATGATACAGCCACTTCTGAAAAAGCATGATAGAAGCTGTTCAAGCTCGCAAATCGCGGTGCTCGGTCCCGTAGGGTACGCCACCAACGGATTGAGGAATCATGAAACGAATGCTAGTCAATGCAACTCAACAAGAAGAGTTGCGAGTGGCCATGGTAGATGGCCAAAAACTTTACGATCTTGATATTGAGGTAGCCTCCAGAGAGCAACGAAAATCAAACATATACAAAGGGCGTTTGACCCGAATTGAGCCTAGTTTAGAGGCAGCGTTCGTTGACTATGGTCCAGCCAGACATGGCTTTCTACCACTTAAGGAAATCTCCAGCGAGTATTTCATCCGGCAACCGGAGAATGGTGAGCGCATTCAAATAAAAGATGTGCTCAAAGAAGGGCAGGAGATAGTTGTTCAAGTAGAGAAAGAAGAACGTGGAAACAAGGGAGCAGCACTGACAACTTTTGTAAGCCTTGCAGGCCGTTTTCTGGTTTTAATGCCAAATAGCCCAAAAGCTGGAGGGGTTTCCCGTCGCATCACTGGAGAAGATAGAGAAATCGTACGCCAATCACTAGAAGAACTTAACCCACCCAAAGGTATGGGTTGTATTGTGCGAACTGCCGGTGTTGGTCGAAGCACAGAAGAGTTACGCTGGGATTTAGACTATCTCCTGAATGTTTGGGAAGCTATCAAAAATTCAGTAGTGAGCAAACCTGGACCATTTTTAATTTACCAAGAGGGTAATGCAATAGCGCGTGCTGTTCGGGATTATTTTTCAAATGATATTGGAGAAATACTGATAGACCGTCAAGACGTATTTAAGGAAGCTAAGGAGTTTATTGAACGGGTAATGCCTCATAACCTGAGAAAACTTAAATACTATGAAGATAACTCTGTCCCGCTATTCACCCGTTTTCAGATTGAAAGCCAAATTGAGTCTGCTTTTTCGCATGCTGTAACTTTGCCATCAGGCGGTAGTATTGTTATAGATCATACTGAAGCCCTTACGGCAATTGATATAAATTCAGCAAGAGCAACAAAAGGTGGTGATATAGAATCAACAGCACTTAACACGAACCTTGAGGCCGCAGAAGAAATTGCCAGGCAACTTCGAATCAGAGATCTAGGTGGACTTATTGTAATTGATTTCATCGATATGGGACCCCATCGAAACCAAAGAGAAGTAGAAAATCGTCTGCGAGATGCTACGAGATATGATCGTGCTCGAATACAAATAGGCAGAATTTCACGTTTTGGTTTATTGGAAATGTCTCGTCAGAGGATACGCCCCTCTCTTGGAGAATCTACTCAGTCAGTATGTGGTCGTTGTAATGGCATTGGGCATGTTAGAGGAGTTGAATCTCTTGCATTGGCTATATTACGCCTTGTAGGTGAGGAAGCTCGTAAGGAGAAAACTGCAAAAGTAATAGCTCAACTGCCTTTAGATGTAACTAACTATGTTTTGAATGAAAAAAGGGAATGGGTTCAAGCTATCCAAGATAACAATAATGTTGATGTTACCTTAATCGCAAATCCTGGTTTGGATACACCTAATTATTCTATTAAAAGAGTACGTGAGGATGAGTCAGAACTTCCTGAGAACACCGAATTAAGCTATAAGCTAGCCGAAACTCAACAAGACTTAAGCCATGAATTTAACGGAACAAGAAAATCAGAAAAACCTGAAGTAGCTGCCGTATCTGATGTATTACCTAAAACACCCGCACCAAAACCAATAGAGAAAAAAGCTCGCACAAAACGAAACAAGAATACAACGCCTTGGTGGAAAAAAATCTTTGGCTGGTTACTACCAAAAACAAAAGATAACCCTCCCCCAAGAAAAAGAAGTCGGCGACACAATGCTCGAGGGAGAAATTCTCAAGATCGACGCAGAAAAAATAACAATCGCTCTCGTGATAGAAACCAAAGACATGGAAAACAAAACAGATCTCAAGATAGTAACAACAATAACGAACAAAAAGTCAATAAACAGCAGCGTGAACACCACCAGCCTTCGGAAAAAGCTGATGGCGTCACCTCGAGAGGCAGAAATCCAAGAAGACGCCGCAGATCTAATTCAAACCAACAATTTGATCAGAAAAATACAAAAACAAAAGATATAAATGAGAAAAAAAAGACCCATATACCAAACAAAAAAGAAGAGAAAACAAAAAATTCTGAAAAAATTAAAGACACAAAAATATCAACCAAGGAACCCACAGTAACAGACAACTCTGATAACCAGCAGGTCAAAAAAGATACTATATTAGAAAATAAAGCGCCAAAAACTATTGAACCGTTAAATAAAGGGATGTGGTCTTCTAGCGCTAAGACTCAAGATGATAAAGAGAAATAATATTTTCCTGAGAACGTAAAACCAAAGAATGACATCAAAACTTTTCCCTAAATGAAGTATATATTGAACTATTCTTTTGAAGAATTATCGTAAAGAGTGGTTTCAAGAAGATAATTTAAAAGCCCAATTGATGCTTTCTCAACCAAATCTAGCACCCGCTCAAATCCGTCTCCATTGCCAAAATATGGATCTGGAACTTCTTTTAATTGGGCATGATTAACAAAATCCATTAATAGTTTTACTTTTTTTTGATGCTGACTTGGACATAAATTTATTAAAGTTTCATAATTGAGCTGATCCATAGCAAGAATCAAGTCAAAAGTACTAAAGTCTTCTTTATTAATTCGTCTTGCACGCTGATGACTAATATCAATTCCTCTTTCTAAAGCTGCTGCGCAGGACCTTGGGTCAGGAGAATCTCCTACGTGGTAAGCATGGGTTCCAGCAGAATCAATCTTGATATCTAGTTCAGAATTCTGATCATTTACAACTTTCCTAAAAACGCCCTCTGCGGTGGGTGATCGACATATGTTACCCATGCATACGAAAAGTATTTGCCAATGAAGACTTGCCATTTTCTCAATAATCTCCGCTAATCAGATTTATATTTACCTAATAATTCATTTCTAACCAATTCTAGGTCTGTATAAGTATCAACCCCCGTTGAAGGTGGCTCACATGCAAATGCAACACGAACAGATAACCCAAGCCATAATGCGCGCAGTTGCTCTAGGCGCTCTATCTTTTCTAGTGCACAGGGCTTGCTTGAAGCAAGTTTTCTGAGAGCCCAAACACGGTAAGCATAAATCCCAATATGACGTTGCCCACTTATTTCAACATCATCTCGTGGCCATGGAATAGGTGCACGACTAAAATATAGAGCATACTTATTACAATCAGTTACTACCTTAACAGTATCAGGATCTTTCCATTCTTTTAATGTTTTTATGGGTGCTACAAGAGTTGCCATATCAGCATCAGAATTCCCATTAATAAGCATTTCTACCTGAGAAATTAAGCTTGGAGGCAAAAGAGGTTCATCTCCTTGCACATTGATTACAACTTTTTCATCTGGCCAATTAAACCTTTTAGCTAACTCTGCAATTCTGTCTGTTCCACTTTGATGTTTCTTGGCTGTTAACTCTGCCTGAGCACCAAAAGTTTTACATGCACTAATAATACGCTCATCATCAGTTGCTATTAGGACCTCACTTACACCGCTCTCCACAGCACGCTCATATACCCACTGAATCATTGGCTTCCCATTAATATCAACTAACGGCTTACCCGGCAAGCGAACCGAATTAAAGCGTGCAGGAATAACAACAACACAATCATTTTGCATGTTTTTTAAGCTCCCTCAGTATGAGGCTCATGAAACGGCTTTTATCTTCTAACTGGAATTCAATTTTAATTGGCACACACCATACATTTCCACAAACAATATCTTCGCACTTGACTGCATCCTTTTCAGTAATAAAAACTGGCTTATCATCCTCAAATGTCAGATCGGATTTATTTAGCGTTGCATGATCTGGAAGCGGATGAGGCAATACCTCAATATTAAACTTATTAAGTAAGTCAAAAAAACGATTAGGATTTCCTATCCCAGCAACTGCATGAACCTTTTGATTTTTGAACTCCTCTAGTTTTTTTTGCACAGAACCAGAAGCCTGATAAAGGTTTTTTACAGCAGGTTTAACTCTAAAAAAATCACCTCTACCCCACTCCCCTCCATTTACGATAACTACATCCGCATTAGATAGTCTGTAGCTGAATTCTCGCAACGGACCAGCTGGTAAACACAAGCCATTCCCAAGTCCTCGCGTACCATCCACCACAACAATCTCTAAAGTACGTCCTAACTGGTAATGCTGTAGACCATCATCTGATAAAAGAAGATCCAGTTTTTCCATGGAGAGTAGAGCACGTGCTGCTGCCACCCGGTCTGGCCCTACCATCACTGGACACTGTGTTTTCTGTGCAAGTAGAACTGGTTCATCTCCAACCAAAGAAGGGTCACTATCAGGGAACACACGTTGTGGCCACCTCTTGGCATTACCGCCATATCCACGACTAATGATTCCCACCTTATACCCATTTGCCTGTAATTCTTCACTCAAAAACATAACAATAGGGGTTTTCCCTGTACCGCCAACGCTAATATTCCCTACGACTATTACAGGCACAGGTAACTTTATTATTTTTTTAATTCCCCATCGATAGAATTGATGACGCACATTAATGATGAGTCCGTATGGAACACTAATTGGCCATAGCAACCATTTAATAAAAATGGCCCGATACCATAACCAATCAACAAGCTGGATCAGAATTCGTTGCACATAAACTTCCTAATCGGAGAATTGAATCCTATGTAATCCGCTGTATATACCTTCCTGGGACATAAGCTCAGTATGCGTTCCTTCCTCTGCTGTTATCCCTTGATCTAATACAACAATGCGATCCACATTCTCAACTGTGGATAGTCTATGTGCTATTACCAGTGTTGTTCGGTCTTTCATCAGCTCTTTCAAAGAACTTTGAATACGCTTTTCAGACCGTGTATCGAGGGAAGACGTGGCTTCGTCAAGAATCAATATAGGAGCATTTTTTAATAATGCACGAGCTATTGCAATTCGCTGCCTTTGCCCACCAGATAGAAGGGCTCCACGTTGTCCGACCGGCGAGTCAAGCCCATCGGGCAACTCATCTGCAAACTCTTTTACATAAGCTGCCTCTGCTGCAGCCTCTATATCTGCTCTAGGAGAATCAGCTAATAACCCATAAGCTATATTATTCGCAATGCTGTCATCAAAGAGAATCACATCCTGACTCACGAGACTGACCTGTCTGCGTAAATCTTTGAGACGATATTCCCGTACATCTATTCCATCCAAACATACTTGGCCCGTATCAACATCATAGAATCTTGGTAATAACCCAACCAAAGTTGATTTTCCTGCACCAGAACGCCCGACAATTGCAAGACTGCTTCCTGCTGGGACAAATAAGTTAATATTATTAAGTACTTTAGTTTCAGAGTTTTGATAACCAAAACTAAGATCTTTAAATTTAATTTCACCACGAGCTCTATCTATTTTTTTAGTACCGGCATCACGTTCAACCGGCTCATCAATGGTCTCAAATAAAGTTAAACCTGCAGCAATACCCCTTTGTAAAGCTGCATTTATGTTTATAATCCTCTTCAAAGGCGCGAGTGTCATGCCCATTGCAGTTAGAAAACCAATAAAAACTGAAGCACCCAGATCTTGAATAAGCAAACCTGAAAATGCGACAGCAATCATTGCAGTTACAGCAGCTGTTACTGTGTATTGAGTCAGCATATCTCCTGCTGCACTTGCAGCAACAAGCTTCATAAATTGCTTACGATTTCGTTCATTTATTTCAGAAAATTGTTTTTTTTGATGCTCTTGGCCCTCAAAAACCTTAACAATACGATGAGCCGATAAAGCCTCTTCTGTAACTCTGGTTGCATCACCCATAGAAGTTTGGATTCGCAAACCATAACGCCTAAATGCCTTACTCATAAGAGAAATCAACCAACCAACTATTGGTGCAGCCACTGCGACCATAGTTGTTAGCGCTGGACTGAAGTAAATCATCGCCCCAATCAGAACGATTATTGTCAATGAATCACGTATTCCAACAACTACTACATTAGAGATAGCCTCAGAAACTTGCTCTGTGTTGTATGTAAGCTTAGATACCAAGGAACCTGAAGAATTTAAGTCATAAAATGCAGAAGGAAGTTTTGTATAGTGCTGAAAAATATCTTCCCTCAAATCATGAATCACTGCTCTACCTAACCAGTTAAGACCATAAACAGCCATAAAATCAGCAAAGCCACGCACCACAAAAGTAATGAACAAAATAAGGGGTATTAATAAAGAACCACTAGCACGCCCATCTTCCTCTAATATCCCTATGACCTGACTCATTAGAAAAGGGATATATGCATTCGATGATGCAACAAGAATCATACCAATAAGCGCTGCAGGGACTATTTTCCAATGCGGAATAACATACCTGAATAGACGCTTATAGACTGTCATTAAGTATGACCTGGGCTTGGACATAATTCTTAGGGCTCCGGTAACGTTAGTGTCGAAACATTAATCTCAACAAGACCTAATTTCGCTAAAACATCCATCACAGTCACAACAGATTGATGCGTTGCAAGACCATCTGCACGTATAAAAACTGGGCTGTCAAAATTATCGCCCATTAGCTCCTCAATCACAGAACTAAGTGTTTCTCGTTCGCTGTTACTCAATAAGTTTCCATTAATCAAGTAGCTTCCATCTTTTGTTATAGAAATTTCTAATGCATCTATTTGTGAAACTCTAGCGTTTGGTTCCGTTTGGGCCTGAGGTAGAATTAAACTAAGCTCGGCTTCACGAACAAAGCTAGTAGAAACCATAAAAAAAACTAGCAGCAAGAGAACCACATCAATGAGAGATGTTAGATTGATCTCGGGCTCTTCTTTAGGGCTAATCTGAAGATTCATCCTTCACAGCCTCTCTAGCATTATTATTAAGTAATGTTTCTAAAAATCTCATCGCTTCCTGCTCCATTCGAACAACTAAACTATCAATATGCCCCCGAAGATATCGATATCCAATTAGAGAAGGTATCGCTACTGTTAAGCCAGCAGCAGTTGTGATTAAAGCCTCTGATATTCCGCCTGCCAATGCACCAGGATTACCAACACCTTGATCCATAATTGCTGTGAAGACCTTCACCATACCAATCACAGTACCTAATAATCCAAGAAGAGGCGAAATAACAGCAATCGTGCCAAGAGTATTCAAATAACGCTCAAATTCATGAACAACATGTCTTCCAGTATCTTCAATACTCTCTTTTGCAACATCTCTGCCTGCAGCAATACTTGCTAGACCCGCAGCAAGCACTTTACCCAGAGGAGAACTTTGATCAAGCGAACGAAGGTTTTCAGCATCTAATCTATCTGCCTTAACCCATTGCCAAACCCTTAGGGTTAGATCCTCCGGTATTACTCTTTTTTTCTGTAAGGTCCAGATGCGCTCCAAAATTATTGCTGCTGCCACAATGGAACACGCAATAATTGGTAACATCAACCAGCCGCCAGACTGCACAATCTCCAACATATTGAACCTGAACTCAGCAATAGCTTATTTAGAACTATAGCGTGCCGCATCTAAGCTCACAAACTAAAGAACAAAAAAAAGATTTAAGATTGCACTAAGTGAACTTAATTTAGCTAGTTTGGATGCAACAACCCATCTTTTAGCTCTAAAATTCTATCCATACTAGCGGCAAGATTTGGGTCATGAGTAACAATAATCAAACTAGTACCAAGATCATTATTAAGTTCAAGCATTAGCTCGAATATTTTCTTACCAGTTGGCCGATCCAGATTACCCGTTGGCTCATCTGCTAACACAACAGCTGGCTTAGTCACTAATGCCCGTGCAACCGCAGTTCGTTGGCGCTCCCCACCCGAGAGCTGCCCAGGCCGATGATCTAGCCTTTCCGCCAAACCAACCCGCCCTAGAAATTCACAAGCCTTTTCAGTAGCTTCATCGGGATCATCACCTCTGACCAACAAAGGCATAGCTACGTTTTCCATAGCAGAAAATTCTGGCAATAAATGATGGAACTGATAAATAAATCCTAATGCCTCATTTCTTAAAATACCTTTTTTTCTATCATTTAGTGAAGTCATAGCCTGACCAACAACAAACACTTTGCCTGAAGTGGGTTCATCTAAACCACCCAGTAACTGCAGAAGAGTACTTTTTCCAGAACCAGAAGCACCAACTATAGCTATCCTTTCCCCGGGAAAAACTTCGAAATTTATTCCCTGCAAGACGTTTAAACTCTTTCCAACTTCATCAAAAGTTTTAACTAATGAGGTAACTTTGAGAACAGCATTGTTACTGCCTTGCACATCACTCATGACGCAAAGCCTTTACAGGTGGTTGTTTCGATGCGCTGATAGCTGGATATAGCGTTGCAACAATAGTTAAAAGAATTGCCAGAACACCTATTTGAAAAACCTCAATCATTCTGATTTCTGTAGGTAACTCACTCATGAAATAGATTTCTTCAGAAAGCAAAGTGATATTAAACAAGTACTCAATAAATCCCACAATATTTCCAAGCCCAGCAGAAACTAATATGCCAAATACTAGACCAATGACTGTTCCTATGACGCCAATCATAGTACCTTGTGTTGCAAATAAAATAAGAATACTTCTTACATTTGCCCCGAAGCTTTGCAAAATAGCTATATCACTTCGCTTATCCCGCACGACCATCATAAGTGTTGAAACGATATTAAACACGGCTACAGCAATAACCATAGATAGAATTATGAACATAATTGATTTTGTGATTTGTATTGATCTAAAAAAATTACTGTGTTGTCTGGTCCAATCACTTATATAGACCCCTCCACCCAAATCTACTGCAAACTCTTCTGATATTCTTCCCGCCTCATAAACATTTGAGACCGTTAATCTCAAACCTGTCGCATCACCACTAGTACTAAATAGGCGACTAGCATCCTCTAGATGGATATAAAGCAACCCGTGATCGTATTCATACATTCCAACTTCAAATATCCCTGAAACCTCTAAAGTACGCATACGAGGAATAATGCCTGCCGGTGTTACCCGACCATCTGCCAGAATCAAAACAAGAGAATCGCCAACTGAAATACCTAACTGTTCAGCTAAACTTCTACCAATCAGAGCTTTGAAGCTACCAGACTGCAAACCATCAATGCTGCCCTCTTTTACTAAATCTGAGATTGTAGATACCTCTTGTTCCAGATGAGGTTCAATACCTCTAACACGCACACCGGAAATTTCTTCGCCTACCATTGCTAGCCCCTGACCATCAATATAAGGTGATACCGCCATTACATCTGATCTCTCTAAAGCTCTTTCACGAAGAATTGGCCAATCATCTAAAGGTTCATCTATCCCGCTAACCGTTGCATGGGACATAATGCTTAAAATTCTATTCTGAAGCTCACTCTCAAAACCATTCATGACAGATAGCACGATTAGCAAAACGGATACTGCAAGACCAATCCCACACATGGAAACCATAGAAATAAATGAAACAAACCCACCTTTTCCATGTGCACGTAAATAGCGGAGAGCTATATATATTTCGTAAGGCTTTCTCACAAATTACTCATACCTTAAAGCCTCTGCTGGAGCTATAGCCGCTGCACGTCTAGATGGATAAATTGTAGCAACGACAGTAACGATAAATGCCAAAAGAGGGATAATAACTACATCTGCAAAACGTACATCTGATGGAATCTGAGTCACGTAATACACATCACCAGGCATTATTTGAAAATTAAAAACAGACTCTAACCAAGGAACTATAGTTTCAACATTAAAAGCAAGAACCATACCCAAAAACACCCCAATCAAGATTCCAACCAAACCTAAAAATGATCCCTGAATCATAAATACACGCGCAACATCAGCAGAAGAAAAACCATACGTACGAAGAATTGCAATATCTTTTGTCTTATCCGTCACCATCATGACCAAGGACGCAACAATATTAAATGCTGCTACGGCGACAATTAATAACAATAGAATTGTCATCATCAATTTCTCAATTTTTATCGCTCTGAAATAATTACTGTTCTCTAGGGTCCAATCAGAATATTGAAGATCAAACTTTGTGGCTCTAATTTTATTTTGCAGTCCGAGAACCTGAAATGGGTCTTCCATCCTAATAGCAAGTCCCTGCGAACGACCTTGTAAGCCTTTTATCTGACTAGCTTTATTTAAATGAACTAGTGCGAGACTAACATCATGATCCTGAATCCCGGCCTCAAAAATACCACTTACAACAAAACCATTAAGACGCGGCATTAAGCGGCCATTTTCTACTCGCGGCACTACTAAATTAACCTGATCACCGATCCCTACTCCTAAGTTAATAGCTAGTATTCTCCCTAATACAATCCGGTTCGAATCAGGTTGCAAATCACTCAAACTACCAACTCTAAAAAATTGTTCAAGCTGAGAAACCGCAGCCTCTTCAAAAGGCATTACACCCCTGACGATAACAGGGCTAAGATTTGCTCCAGACCCAAGCATTCCCTCAAGTGTCACAAATGGTGACACTCCATCTACTCCTTCTATTTCCAAGATCCCCTCGCGCAGGCTCCGCCAATTATCTATGCCAACAGATTCTTCAGAGATACTTGCATGAGCAGTCATGCTCAAAAGACGTGTACGAAGTTCCTCTTCAAAACCATTCATTACAGAGAGAATGACTATTAAGGATGCAACTCCTAAGCCAATTCCAAGCATAGACGCCATACTTATAAATGAAACAAACCCCCTTGAAGCACGAGCTTGCACATAACGCAAACCGATAAAAAGCTCAATTGGACGAAACATCACAGCACATAAAATTTACCCTAAGAAATACGATGGCAACGAGACAATCATTTACTCTTTTTTCACTGCAATATTAGCTAACCTTATACATCTAGTTTAACTGGAATATTTTTGTCTAAAATTACAGCCTCAGGAGTAACAGTTGCGCCTAAAGCATACACCTCAACACCTACCTCTACTGCACGTCTCAAGGCTTTTCCGTATTCCGGATCTATCTCATCAGCAGGGGTTACATATTCAACATCCGCACGCTGAACGCAATAGCAAAGAGCGCCTCTTTGTCCGTCCTCAACCCTATGAGCCAGCTCTTCTACATGCCGTGTAGCTCTATCACTCACCGCATCTGGAAAAAATCCCTGACCATTGTCTAGCGCTGCTGTTACATTTTTTACCTCAAGATAGCAATCTGGTTCTGTTTGATGTCCGCTAAGAAGAAAATCTATCCTTGATCGCGTATTCGGTATCTTTACCTCACGACGCACTACATTGAAATCAGCCAGCTGTGAAATAATGCGATTTTCCAAAGCTTCAGCCACAAGACTATTGCTACGACTAGTATTGATACCAACAAGCACTGATTGGCTTACCTCAACCAACTCCCAGCCTAATGGATATTTTCTATTTGGGTTATCAACTTGAAGCAACCAGACGGTAGAACCGGGCTCATTACAACCCAACATAGAGCCTGTGTTGGGACAATGCACTGTCGTTTCATTACCATCAGACAAAATCACGTCAGCCAAAAAACGCTTATATCTTCGAACTAACCTCCCTTTGAGTAATGGAACTTCGAATTTCATATAACAATTACATAAATTAACTCAAACAAAATATAGCCTTCCGAACAATTTTGAAGCTATATGTAACCTAATAAGTGTACAACGTCTAATTCATTCTATCTCTCTTAATCAAGCAGTGCTCTATCCAGTATGTGTCAGTTCTATGTGATAATTCCGTTTCAACGCAAACGCAAGAAACCTTGTGGATAAAAATTACTCACTTTTCCAACTGCCTGTTCCATCGGCAAGGGTACCGACTTGTATCCACTGGGGACAACTTTATGGCTCTGCACAAGGGCTTGCAGTCAACCATGCGCTAAATACATACGATGGTTCCGTCTGCATAATTACTAAATCCGCTTCAACTGCGGACCGACTAAAGAGAGAATTAGATTTTTTCTGGCCTGACAATAAGTCAAAACATTTTGTAGATTATGAAACATTACCTTATGACACTTTTTCTCCCCCACAAAACCTACTTTCTGAAAGACTATCTACACTTTACCAGTTGAATACGGGTGATCGGCAATTTGTTATTGCAAATGCACAAACATTGCTGACTAAACTCCCTCCTCCTGAATATGTCAGCACCCATTCTATGGTTCTTGCTACTGGTGAAGAATTAGATGGTATAGCTTTTAGAAAACGCTTAATAGATAACGGTTACCTCCATGTTGAACAAGTGTTTGACCCTGGAGACTTTGCAGTTCGTGGATCCCTAATTGACATCTACCCAACTGGATCTGACCATCCAGTGCGCATCGATCTCTTTGGCGATGAAATTGAAAAACTAAGAATATTTGACCCTCATTCTCAACTTAGCACTGATGTAGTTGAAAAAATTCAAATATTGCCGGCAAAAGAGTTTCCATTTAACTCAAGCTCTATCAGGAAGTTTCGAACAAGATACAGACAACAAATCCCGGGTGATCCCGGTCTTTCAACAATATATAAAGATATTTCGGATGCTCGTCTTCCAGCCGGTATTGAGTACTACCTTCCTTTATTTTTTGATTCAACTTCATCTTTGATTGACTATCTCCATGAAGATACATTAATCATTTTAGGTGACGAAGCTTTATCTAGTCTTGACTCTGGATGGGGCCTTATTAAAGATCGCTATGAACAACTAGGCCAAGACCCTGAAAGGCCGATCCTTCCACCTGATATTGGATTCTGGAATCCGGAAAATATTCAAAATAAGATTGAACGTTTCCCGCGCATCACAATAAACAGTCGCGAATTAGAAAAAACCGACAAAAGACATTTTAATGCAGGAACAAATCATCCCTTAAGTATCATTAAAAACACGACCAAAGACCCACTTTCACGCTGGATTGATACTGAAAAAAAATACAGAACACTTCTAGTCACATCATCTCCAGGGAGAAAAGAAGTTATTTCTGAATTACTTCGAGGACGCAACATTGTCCCTACTCTTCTAAATAGTTGGACTGAATTTCTCAATACGAATGATCCCATCTGCTTAACTGTGGGTGATATTGAGTCAGGCCTTGTTTTACCAACTGAAAACCTTCGTTTAATCACAGCAGAACAGGTCGGTTTAGACAAACCTCGCCAAAAGTCACGAAAACACAGATCAAAAAAAGATCCTGATTCAATCATACGAGAGCTAACAGACCTTAGAGTCGGGGCTTCAGTAGTTCATGAGGAGCATGGTATCGGGCGATACCTCGGGCTGGTTAGCTTAGAAATCAATGATGTATTAACAGAATTTTTAATGCTCGAATATGCAGAATCTGCAAAATTATATATACCTGTACATAACCTCCACCTGATAACACGCTACACAGGAGCCTCATCAGAAAATGCTCCATTACATCGCCTTGGCTCTGATCAATGGGTCAAAGCAAAACGTAAAGCAGCTCAAAAAGCAAGAGATGTTGCTGCTGAGCTTCTTGCTTTGTATGCGCAACGGGCAGCCAGGAGAGGCATTTCATTCCCTATAAGCAACGATATCTACCAAAGCTTCATACAAGAATTCCCATTTCAAGAAACTGATGATCAGCTAAAAGCAATTAACGAAACGATTAATGACCTTGAAAGCGACAAACCGATGGACCGTGTTGTATGTGGTGATGTTGGATTTGGAAAAACTGAGGTTGCTTTGCGAGCTGCTTTTATTGCAGTCCAGGCAAACTATCAAGTCTGTTTGTTGGTACCAACTACACTACTCGCACAACAACATCATCGCACTTTCACAGATCGATTTTCTGATTGGCCTGTTCGAATAGAGTCACTTTCTAGACTTAAAAATAGATCACAAATTAAAGAAACTCTTTTAGGACTTAGTGATGGAACTGTGGATATCGTTATTGGAACCCATAAACTTTTAAGTGATGACATCAATTTCAAAAAACTTGGGCTAGTTATTGTTGATGAAGAACATCGCTTTGGTGTCAGACAAAAAGAACGATTAAAAAACCTTCGCTCTGAGATTGATATGCTGACCCTTACTGCTACACCAATCCCCAGAACATTAAATATGACGCTTGGCGGCCTTCGAGATTTATCTCTTATCACCACACCACCAATAGATCGCTTATCAGTAAAAACATATATTGGTGAATGGCGAAATCAGTCTATTCGAGAGGCAGTACTTAGAGAATTAAGGAGAGGCGGTCAAATCTACTTTGTTCACAACCGCGTTCAAGAAATAGAGAAAATTACAAAAACCCTTAAGGAACTTCTACCCGAAGCAGAAATTCAACTAGCCCATGGAAAAATGCCTGAAAAAATGCTGGAACGCGTAATGCTTGATTTCTATAACAGAAAATTTAATTTACTTGTCTGTAGCACAATCATTGAAAGTGGAATTGATATCCAAACAGCTAATACTATTATTATTAATCGAGCAGATAGGCTAGGCCTAGCACAACTTCACCAACTTAGAGGTCGGGTTGGGCGCTCTCATCATCAAGCATATGCATACCTTATTACTCCCCCCACAAGATCATTAACTCCAGATGCTGAAAAACGTTTGGAGGCAATAGAAGCACTAGAAGAACTTGGTTCTGGATTTACACTAGCTACTCACGACTTAGAAATACGAGGTGCTGGAGAATTACTTGGCGAAGACCAAAGTGGGCAGATTCAGGCAGTTGGTTTTACCTTATACAATGATTTACTAAACCGCGCCGTTAAATCCTTGCGTGATGGATCAGAACCAGAATTAAAAAACCCAATTGAACGTGGTCCTGACATTGACATAGGCTTACCGGCACTTATACCAGAAAGCTACATGCCAGACATTCATATGCGTCTTGTGCATTACAAGAGGATTGCAAGTGCTGATTGTGAAAAGGACTTACAAGAACTGCAGGTCGAATTTATAAATCGTTTTGGCCTACTGCCGGAAAGCCTGAAAATGTTATTTGAGATAACAAAACTAAAGCTTGTCGCAATATCCCTAGCAATAAAGAAAATTCGGATTGACAATACTGGTGGTTTTCTGGAATTCAGAGAAAACTCAGTCATTGACCCCGTAAAACTCGTAGCGCTAATTCAAGATGATCACGAATCCTTCAAGTTAGAAGGTCCATTCAAAATTCGTATCAGCTGGAAACTAGCAACAGATGCAGAACACCCTGTAGCAGTTAAAAAACTTCTAGACAGACTTATCTAGTTAAATTTTTATAAATAACTTAACTATTGAATTTAGGACGACGCTTTTCCAGAAACGAAACCATTTCCTCTTGGCCATCTCGTGACTGAGAAGTTTCTGCCATAACATCAGTGGCAAAATCATAAGCGGCTGCAATATCTAAATCCATTTGTCGATAAAGAGCTTTCTTACCTTTTCCCTTAGAATATCTACTACCACGAGTAGCTCGCTGAAGAAGCTCACGCGCTTTCTCTGGAACCTGGCTATCTGGTACCACTCTATTAATCAAGCCCCAGTCAGCTGCTGTTTTTGAATCTATAGGATCACCTGTTAACAGCATTTCAACAGCTCGTTTACGTCCCACTGCACGCACAAGTGCAACACCTGGAGTATGACAAAACCAGCCTCCACGGCCACCAGGCATTTGAAAATGAGCCGACTCCCCCGCTACAGCAAAATCACATGAGGCTACTAATTGACAACCTGCCGCCATTGCTAAACCTTCAACCTGAGCAACAACAGGTTGAGGTATTTGCTGCAAAAACTGCATGAATTTTCCACACAAATCGAGAAGTGTTTTCATTCCATCCACATCACGACCATACATATCATTAAAATCGTGACCAGAAGAGAAAACAGGCCCTTCGGCTGCCAATATAACCCCTCTGGCATCACTTTCGGCTATTACACTAAATGCCTCAAAAAGCTCACGCAAATGTTCCTCAGAAAGAGAATTTCTTCTATGGGAACGAGCCATAGTAATGACAGGAAACCCTTCCGCTTGATCCAAAGTTATATGTTCGTAACACGTAGTGTTCAATGTTATAGCCTGTGACATTGTTATCTCCTAAACTGCAAATCACGTCTCCAATTTATCAACATATTTTAGGGAGTTTTCGCAATCTCTTCTGCGGTTTTATGTTTATCCCATAAAATTAACATCATTGAAACGAAGATAAATCCTAATGCAAAAAGATCTGTTAAACCTGTTGGCATAACAAATAAAATCGCAGCAATTGCAGCAAAAACTCGTGAAACCCAACCCAATTTATTTGAACCAATTATGCCTTGCAAACTTACTCCAAGGGCAATAATGCCCACTAAAGCTGTGATTGTTGCGTAACTTACTGACAGCAGTGAGCCATCCATAAGTAGCTGAGGTCCATAAACCCAAGCATAAGGCACCAAAAATCCAGCTAACCCAAGCTTAAACGCAGTTATACTAATGCTTAATGGGTTAGCCCCAGAAATTCCACTAGCTGCATAGCATGCCAATGCTACAGGCGGCGTTATGTTTGATAAATTAGCAAAGTACAATACAAACAAATGTGCACCTATAGCTGTTACCCCCATTTCAACTAATCCTGGAGCGATAATCGTGGCACAAATAATGTAAGCCGCAGTGGTTGGCATTCCTATCCCCATGACAATAGCTACTACCGTGGCCAAAATTAACGCTAAAGGTAAAATTCCCATCGAATAGTTCAAAATAATGTTGGCTATATTTAAACCAAGCCCTGTAAGACCTAAAACCCCTAAAACTATACCTGCAACTGTGCATGCAGCTGCTACCAGAATAGAACTTTTCATCGTTACATAAAGAGCATTTGATATAGTCTTGAGACTAAGACGCGGCCGTGAAGAATTATTTTTCTTTCCAAAAGCCCCCACTACTAAACAACTGAGTGCCCCCACTAAACCAGCTCTTAGAGGTGAAACCTGAGCAATCAACAAAGCATAAAGTAGAACTGGGATGGGAAGAAGCAAATAGCCACCCTCTTTCAAAACTTCTCTGGCGCGAGGAACTTCATCTTCTGGAAGGCCCTGCACACCGGTTCTTCGAGCTTCCAAATCTACCATCCAAAAAACACCTACGTAATAAAGCACTGCCGGGATGAGAGCTGCCTTTGCTATAGAAACATAATCAGAGCCTAGAATATCCATCATAATAAAAACGGAAGCGCCCATAATCGGAGGTAGTATTTGACCCCCAGTGGATGCGGCAGCTTCCACAGCACCTGAAAATGCTGGCTGATATCCAGTTTTTTTCATCATTGGAATAGTAAAAGTTCCAGTAGCTGAAACGTTAGCAACAGGACTTCCATTAAGAGTTCCAAAGAATGAACTTCCAACGATGGCAATTTTTGCGCTACCTCCCCGTGATCTACCAGTCAAACTAATTGCTACATCAATTAAAACTTTTCCGCCACCAGTTGCCTCCATCAAAGCGCCAAATAAGACAAAGACAAAAACATAGGTGACAGTAACCGAAACGGGCGTACCAAATATCCCATCAAGGCTATAGATATAACTGACAAGACGATCAATCCCAAAACCAGGATGCCCTAAAATACCCGGAAAATAGGGACCACAAAGTGCGTAACCCATAAGAAGCAACGCAAGCACAGGCAGGGCTGGGCCCATGGTACGTCGTGCAAGCTCAAGAATTGACACACAAAGCATGGCACCAGCGACAAGATCTGGCGTTATCCAGAGCACACCGGCCCTTGCTGCCAAACCATCGTAGTTAAAGATTGTGTAGAGATAAGCAAACAAACTTAAACACAACAAAGCAATATCGTAAATCCCAATATGTTCCTCATCAGTCTTACCAGCAGGATAGACAATAAACCCGATGACGGAGCACACAAATAAGAAAGTAGGACGCAGAATAAATGCATCAACAGGATACAAATTCAAACCAATGATGTTGAATAACGCTCCAACAACAGCAATGGTAATTGCAAATCGATGCAAAGGTCCGGTTCTAGAAAGGAATCGGGCTCTTAATGCTTTTTTATATAGAGAAGTCTGGGGTTTATCTGACACAAATACTCTTTGACTTTACGAAACTAACTTGTCAGGAATTATAATTCCCTTATCACGGTAATATGCTTCTGCACCTGAATGTAACGGTGCAACCAGTGTAGATATAAGATTAGGATCTATATCTGCAGATGAATGTGCACGTTCAATCGAATCAGCACCAGAATAACAAGCATCCAAAATATCATAGACTACCTGAGGGTCAACATTCTTGTTCGCCATAAGTGCACTCCATGAAGAGAAGCTTTTTACTGGATTTTCTACACCGTTATAAACGGGAGCAATAGAATCCTTTATAAGCCAGGGAGCTCTATTTCCAACAAGAAGATATTCTTCATCTGTAAACTCAAGCAGGCGCAAATTTAGTGAAGTCTGCAATTCCAAAATTGCTGGCATAGGCACAGCACTTGTGGCAAAAAAACCTCTGAGTAAACCATCCCTAACCATATTATTTGTATCACCTTTACCAGCATTTTGAACTCTTGGTTTTATGCCAAGGATGTCAAAAACTTGTCGGGCTGCTACATCATGAGTGCTACCTCTATTTCCAAGACCAAACGGCTGGCCTTCAAGTTCAGACAAACTATGTATGGGTTGATCAGCATTGACTACAAAGTGATGCGTTCCATTAAAAATGGGCATTATGCTTCTTACATTAAAACGATCATCTTCATAAATCGCTTTGGCTGCATCTATGTTATTCATAATGCCAATATCAATCTCTCCCATATCTAACAAAATTGCATTCTGTGCTCCCCCTCCTGTTGTTTGGACCCGCGGATTCAAACCTACCGTATCCAACAACGTACTAATAGCGCCTGCAAAAACAAAAAATGCTCCACCAGGATTACCAGCTCCTATTCGGACATAACGTGCTGTTTTACATGAAGTCGCTAATACGCTTAAAGCTGCTATAGAAATGCCACAAAAAGTTCTTCTTTTCATTTTTTAAGTTATCGAGTGCCAATCAACGGCCACTACTACCTCCGAATGTAACAACAGTCTCAACCCTTTCACCTTCACGCTCATAAATGATATTACCTTGTTCACCAGGCCTAACTTCCTGAAGGATAAACATAAGGTCATAGATATCTCTAACCTCTCGCCCAGCAAGCTCAGTAATCAGATCGCCCCGCTGAAGACCTGCATCTTCCGCAGGACCTCCAGCACGCACACCAGACAAAAGCATTCCTGGTCGAGCCTCGGTAGAGCCAGTATAGTCTGGAATGGAGCCAAGCGAAGCTCCATAACCCCTTATATCGCCCATTGGTGCCGGAGCTTCAGAAGCACGATAAGTTAATGAATCAATTCCACTCAGATTAGCTGCAATTTCAGCTGCTAGAATTGCAATTTGTACGCCACCAGCAGCATTTATAAGCGCTATGTCATCTGAAGGTTTGTGGTATTCAGCATGAGTGCCAGTAAAAAAGTGAAGGACTGGAACACCAGCAGCAAAAAAGGGAGTCTGATCAGATGGGCCGTACCCGTCCCCACCTAGCTGACACACAAGCCCTAATTTATCACAAACCGGTTGAACCACTTCATCCCACTCCTCAGCAGAGTCGCTACCAAGAACAGAGACCCGATTATTTCGGAGTCGGCCCACCATATCCATATTAAGCATTGCCACTAATCCAGCAGGAGCAGAGCCAGGAGGTGGGTTCTGGATCAAATAACTTGAACCTAGAAGTCCAGCTTCCTCGCCAGTAAACGCCACAAAAATCACATCTCGTCTTAACGTATCAATTCGAGAAGAAAGCATTCTTGCCGCTTCAAGCAATGCAGCAGTCCCAGATGCGTTATCGTCCGCGCCGTTATGAGGTTCGGATTTGCCTGGAGCAAGTGAACCTGTTCCACCAAAACCTAAGTGGTCATAATGAGCACCCAACAAAACTGCTCCAGAAATCCGGTCAGTAGCTGTTAGCCGGCCAACAATATTATCTATCTTTCGAGTACTTTTAATTAACTCAGCTTTAAAAGTGATATTTTGATTGCTATTGATTAGTTTCTCTGCCCAATTACGGGTTATAACTGCCACAGGAATACCTGCGCTACCTTGGGGGTCTATTCTCAAATTAGGGAGTGCTTGTTCTTCATCGTCACTACTTAATGGTAGATCTGCCACCAAAAGACCAGTAGCTCCATGTTCACGCGCCATAAATGCTTTATAACGTAAATCACCAAAACGTCTGCGCACAGCTTGATCTTCAAACACCCCATCTTCAGGTGTATAACGCCTGACTAAAACTATCCGCCCTTCAACATCCAATCCCTCGTAATCATCAATTTCATGCTCATCCGATTTAATGCCCCAGCCAGCAAAAATAACTGACGCAGAAAGATCAGAGTTAGCAGAGAAACCAGGAATAACAAATTCATGAGATGGAACAGATACACCATCAATGATTAAAGATGAACTTAAATCCCTTTGCACTTCATAAACCGCATCAAAGCTCTGCCTATAACTTCCATTACCACCCGCTGGCTCCAAACCAATTTGCTCAAATTGTTCTTCAAGCCAATCGGCAGATGCAGCTAATCCATTCGTACGAATACCACGCCCGGTTCTATCATCATCTGCTAACCAAGCCACATCTGCCATGTATCGATCTACTGGTCTCTCAGCAATTCCTATCTCATCATCGTTCCAGTTTGCGAGATAAATATCCGTTTCACCTGGTGCCCCTTGGTTACGGTTTGAAACAAAAACTAGCGATTCCCCATCTGGAGAGAACATCGGAAAACCATCAAAGTCAGGGGTATAAGTCACCTGTTCTAAATGCGTTCCATCTATATTAATAGCCCAAATATCAAATTCCCGACGACTGGGATCATGGTGGTTTGATGAAAAAAGCACTCGCTCACCACTAGGAAAGAAAAAAGGCGCAAAGTTTGCTCCTCCAAGGTAAGTAATCTGCCTAGCTTCTGAACCATCAGCGTTAGCTACCCAGAGCTCCATATCACTAGGACGTACAAGATCTTGCGCAAGAAGTGACTGATAATCGGTAAGCGCATCCCCAATAGGCCTCGAGGCTCGCCAAACAATGCGAGAACAGTCCCTAGAGAAAAATGCTCCACCATCATACCCGGGTGACTCAGTAAGCCTCTTAACATCTGAACCATCTGCTTCCATTCGGTAAAGTTCTAAATCACCATCTCGTGTTGAGGTAAATACAATGGACCCATCCACTGAACAAACGGTTGCCTCAGCATCATAGGCATTAGTATTGGTAAGGGGTATAAGATCGGAACCATCGGGTTTGGCACTATAAATCTGAAAACTATCATATAAAGGCCAAACATAACCTTGAGAATGATCTGGAGGAATTGGGCATTGCCCACTTTCCGCATGTGTTGAAGAAAAAATAATTCGTTCGCTATTAGAAGTGAAATACCCACAAGTTGTCCGACCCTGTCCTGTAGAAACAAGAGTAAGTGCTGAAGGGTCAGTAATAGGCATACGAAAAATCTGATCGCAGTCATATGGCTCACGCGTTGACTGAAAAACTAATTCTGTGCCATCAGGGGACCAGTATGCTTCAGCATTTTCCCCGCCAAAGGTGAGTTGACGAACCCCCGTTAAATGTACCTCACGTTCATCATGCAAGATTCCCTGTGCATGAGAAATCAGCGGCAAAGAAGCACTGATGATTAAGATGGACAAATAAACCTTGCATCCTTGCAGTGACAAAATTCCCCCCATCAAGGCAGCCGCAAAGCAACTAAGGCCCCTGGGTAATTGGAGCTTGAAACTTGTACAACAATGTATTGTGCTCCCTCATGCAAATAACTCATCATGCCGTAGCGACCTGTGGCAGGCAGATCAATAGTCCCAAGAATTTCTCCAGAACTTTTGTCTATAGCATGCAATACGGCTGCGCCTGCTCCGCCTTCAGCAGAAATTAGTAATGACTTTGTAACCATGGTTATTGGGTGAGATTGAACACCTGTTTTGGGAAGATCTATACCTTGCAGGGCAGGATGATTTCTTATTCTTTCAGGCGTATCCCCATTAGGTATAGCCCATATATGATCCCCAGTATTCATATCTATAGCAACAATTTCACTATAAGGTGGTTTTAAAATTGGAAGGCCTTGAGGCCCTCTACCCATAAAATCACCTCTATTAGCGACAACCCAGTCAGAAATAGTCTGCCCTGTAGTCATGATATCACTCGGATCATCCATCTCAATTCCCGGAACAACATTTTCTGATCGGCAACTACGTAAAGTTGGCACATAAAGCACACCCGTCTCTGGGTCTGCTGCAGGAGGGCCAAATATATTGGATGCGCCACTAGGACAGCTTACAAATGAACGCAAACCTGAAGGATGGCCAACTTGAATTGGAGGGTTAAAAAGAGGTCCAGTTCGATAATCTTTCATAACCTCTACAGCGGCCGCCCTCAACTCAGGCGTAAAATCAATCAAATCATCTTCGGTTAATCCCTGCAATTGAAAAGCTGCTGGTTTAGTTGGAAAAGGTTGGGTTGGAGAAAGTTGTTCCCCAGGTATTTCTGATTGTGGAACAGGGCGCTCTTCCATAGGCCAGACTGGTTCACCGGTTTCACGATTGAAGGTATAAGCAAAACCCTGCTTAGTTGTCTCTACAGCAATTGGCGTTGGCACTCCATCAACTACTACATCAAGTAGTACTGGAGCCGCCGGGTTATCAAAATTCCAAATATCATGATGAACTGTTTGAAAATGCCATACCCGCTCACCTGTCTCCACATCTAATGCAATGATGCTTGTTCCATACAAATTATCTCCGGGACGGAAACCTCCATAGAAATCCATTGTTGGAGGATTCGTTGGAATATAAACCAGCCCTAGTTCGGGATCAGCAGACATTGGCGCCCACGAAGAAACATCTCCAGTAGTTTTCCATGCATCATTTTCCCAAGTTTCATGGCCAAACTCACCGGGCCGCGGGATTACATGAAATTTCCATAGAAATTCGCCAGTGGCAGCATCGTAAGCCAAGATATCGCCCGGTATATTTTCATTCCGTGTTTGGTAATAACCCTGCTCGTGCACATTACCGACTATTACAACACCATTGACAACTATCGGTGGTGAAGAAGTGCTGAGATTCCCTAATTCCCTGGGAATTCCTACATATGGATCATAGGTGTAATCTGAATTAAGCCAGGGCTCCCAATCACTCACCAGATCGGGAAGCATATCCACAACGCCTGTTTGAGGAAATTCTTCTATTGAAACGGTCTTACCCCAATTCTCTAAAGGACGTCCAGTTTGCGCATCTAATGCATGAAGAAAAAATCCAGGAGTAGTAGTGTAGATAACCCCGCGCCCATTAACCTGAGCATAGGTAACACCTTTTCCATAGTTATTCCTCATACCACGATCAAATCGAGTTGTATGAGGCTCACGGTAGGTCCAAATTGTTTCCCCTGTAGAAGGATCAATAGCAGCCACTGTACGGCGCTGACCAGCAACGGTATATAACAACCCATCTATGTAAAGCGGCGTCGAACGAAATACATAGTCGACGCGAGGACCAAAATTATCTCCTCTCCAGATCCAAGCTACTTCAAGATCTTCGAAGTTTTCTGAATTAATTTGTTCTAACGGGGTATAGCGGGTATGGGAAGCATCACCACCGATATATCTCCACTGCCCCTCAAGATTAGAATCTTCTTGTGATAACAAAGTGCCACAAAAAGCTAAAGAGGCTGTTACGGTTAAAACCATGTACCCGGGTAGCTGTAGTTTGCTCTTATTAATCACTGGCATATCCTCCTAGGTCTCATTCACCCTTAACATCGAATTAATCATTTAGTTTAACGGTATAGCTATACCCTCTAGTATTCCTAGATCCGGGAGCAACTCAATGTCTCCATCTGTATACCCATTTGAACTCAATAAAAAAGCCAAAATATCAACATACTGGTCTATATCAAGACCCCCGGGATTACTATCAGGCATTGTGGTAGATATCACATTATAAAGGCTAGCCGCTGTCTTATGCCTTTCACCTCCAAACCAAATACGTCTAATTTCATTAACTCTATGACAGTCTGTACAAAGTTGTTCAAAACGTCTTCCTCCTCGAGAAGCTTGGACTCTAGTAAAGAACCCTAAAGATTCAACATCAACAGCACTCGAGTTCAAAATTATCTCTTCATTGCTACTTACAACACCCGCTTGATCAGATTCCTGTTCCAGAATTACTGCTTGCTGATTTGTGCAAGATACTAGCAAACTAGCTAAAGACAATAACCCGTAGAAAGTGATGCTAGGAAAATACTTCTTGTAGTTCAAAATATTTACGTACTCTAAAAAACGCAAGTTCTAAAATACATACCTCTAGATTAATTTTATTTTTTGCATAATCAATATGCCTAATATGTTAATTCTACCCAGAAAGCGGCCTTAAGATTAAAAACTCAGACGTAACTAACGGCTAAATATTTTTTAATTTGGACCCTTATGGGATGTTAACATTTACTGATAAAGGCCCCAAAAAAATGGCCATTTCCGATAATAACTCAGTTC
>MDTE01130054.1_pt1 | contig 179246 bp, 156 predicted proteins | sample 811231 | NCBI WGS metagenome assembly MDTE01 (sample SAMN05326651, study PRJNA326480) | marine metagenome | isolation source: seawater | place: Indian Ocean: Red Sea | collected 2010 | reverse complement strand
TGGCAAGGTCCACCACCTGCTGATACTGGAGGTGGTGAAGAGTGGCAAGGTCCACCACCTGCTGATACTGGAGGGGATGGCGAGGAGTGGCAGGAACCACCACCTGGAGATGATGGAGGTGGTGAAGAATGGGAAGAAGAAGAGTGGGAAGAAGAGTGGGAAGAAGAAGAGTGGGAGGAACCACCACCTGGAGATGATGGAGGCGGTGAAGAGTGGGAGGAACCACCACCCGGAGATGGAGGTGGAGATGATGGAGGACCACCACCACCTGGAGATGGAGGTGGAGATGATGGAGGACCACCACCACCTGGAGATGGAGGTGGAGATGATGGAGGACCACCACCTCCGCCATAGTCTAGGAGCAATACTAACCTAGTAGATAGTTGTTTATATATTATTGCAATATAGTGACTTGTTTTATAGTATTCTAATATGCTTCATTATTAACAAATGATTGCCACAACTAATATTTTGCAATCAGGTTATTGGTTTGGAAAATTAGATACTAGACCACTTTCTCTGTTTAGATTGTTTTTTGCTTGCTTATTAATTAAGAACGCAATTTATAATATACCGTTGGCTGGGGATTTTTTCAGCGATTTTGGCTATTTGCCTCGATTAGTACTATTTGATAGTTTAGTTCGTACATCTAGATTTTCGATCATGGATTCTATCTCACATACTTGGATGGCTGTGGGATTTTTCATGATATGGATAGTAGTTGCTTTGTGTTTGTTATTAGGCTATCGTACAAAATTGTTTTCTATTATAAATTTTGTAATAGTATTATCAGTACACGAACGCAATGTTTATATTCTTAATGGAGCAGATACTGTTATAAGAATATTAAGCTTCTGGATTATGTTTGTACCATTAGGCAATTATTATTCAATAGATGCTTTAAGTAAGCGTTTTGCATTATATAGAAAATCATCCAATATAAAGGATTTGCGAGTTAATGATAAGTTGCACACTACTTTTGTGTTTCCAGTTAGAATGATTCAGTTACAAATTTCAATTATATATTTATTTTCATTTTTCGAAAAAATGAAAGGTGAATCATGGAAAAATGGTGAGGCTTTATATTATGCATTGCAGCTGAAATCTCTAACATTGCCTACGGGAGACTGGGTGTTTGAAATAACACCTTTATGGGTTATGAGTGCATTATCGTATTTTACATTGGCAGTTGAAGCCTTATTTGTTTTTTTGGTATTTTTCCCAATTGGTCAACCATTTTTCAAATTAGTAGCATTAGGAATGGGTGCAAGTTTTCATATAAGTATTGCATTGACAATGTCTATAAGAGATTTTTCATTAGTAATGTTAATAAGTTATTTGATTTTCTGTGAACCAGATTGGATATTAGAAATTGATAGTAAGATGCGTAAATCTTTACAGAAATTGAGATTAATTATTCATTCGATGAATAGTCCTTTGTGGTTGTTAATAGCTATGACTCGTGAGGCAGATATTATTGTAGATACTAATGTGACTAATCATAAGCAAATTGATAAATTTTCTGCGATTTATTATCAAGATGGCAATAGATGTCAGGGTTTAGATGCGTGGGTGGCTGTTGTAAGTTATTTTCCTATGGGTAACTTGCTTTTATATGCATTGAGATTTGATTTTTTTAGATTATGTATTAGGAGTTTGTTTACTGTTTGGGTTAAATATTTAGTTTTACCTTATCCTGACTCAAGTTCAGTTATATTAACCAATCAGCAAGATCTCAATACTCTTTCTATTGATAATTTTGGGCGGATTAGTAGATTTATTGTTTTATTTGGATTTATGTTTGGTGTTGTTTGGTACAACTTAAGTTATTTGGTTGATACAGAAGACTTGGATGAAGTTTTGCCAGTTAATAAATCAATTAGTGATGTGGTTAGGATTGTTGGCTTATGGCAGAGGTGGCAATTGTTTGCACCTTATCCTCGTACTATTGATGGATGGATAGTAGCACCTGGCAAGTTTGAAGATGGTACAACTATTGATTTACGGACTGGTAATAGTGTGAATGATGAAATGAAAAGGTGGTTCTGGGGTCCTGGCATGCGTTGGAAGAAATATGAAGCTAATCTATACAGAAAGCAATATAAATCTATAAAATTTGCTTGGGCTGCATATTATTGTCGTTACTATAATGTTATAGAAAGCAGATCACAAGGTAGTCGATTAGCTACTCTTGAATTACATTATCGTTTTAGGAGATCTCATGCTCCTGAGGAAGATTTGAATGAATATGAAACGTCTGTATTGTGGAAGCACTGGTGTTTTTCTGAATATAAGTATTAGTATTGAGAATATATTGATTAGTATAGAAACTTTTGTGTTGATGGAGCATTATGTATTTTAGGAAAAATTATCGTAGTTGTCATGTTATTTTATTTGATGGACGATGTTCATTATGTGTCAGATCTGTGAAATTTTTGTTGTGTTTTGATTGGTTTAATATGTTTTTGTGTTTAGACTTTCGTCAAGATGACGTACTAGATTTGATTAAATGTGTGTCATTAAATCAGCTTGAAAATGAGATGGTACTCATTACAAATCATGGTCAAATAAAATCAGGTTATATAGCTTGGCGATACATTGTAAACAAATTGCCGATCTTTTTTTTGATGTCGCTATTATTGTATTTCCCATTGGTGACTAGGATTGGTAATTGGTTGTATTCGCTCGTGGCACGTAGTCGTATGGGATTAGTGCATTGTCCACCAGGAGATTGTGCTGTTCATAAATCTGCGAACACAAGCACGTATGTAATTGAAGGTATTGATATACTGTCGGTGTATGGTATCAAGATAGCTAATAGTAATATGTAATGATACTATTTTGGAATTAGTTGATGATTTATTTCCAATCTGCAATTCTTTGAATTGCTTCTTGAATACGATCTGTAGGTGTACCTAGTGAAATTCTGAAATAACCTTCACCAGATTCTCCAAAAAATGATCCAGGAGTTACTGATACTCCTACTTCTTCTAATAGTGTTTCGGTAAAATCTTTGGATGTTATATTGTCTTGTATGCGTACCCATACATACATTGCAGCTTGTGGTTTATAAGGTATTAGATTTGTGTTTGATAAGCCATCTAAAACAATATTACGTCTTTCCTGGTAAATTGTATTGCGTTCTTTTAACCAGGTTTGGTCACCTGTTAGAGCTGCGACTCCAGATGCTTGAATGGCTTGAAACTGACTAGAGTCAACATTGCTTTTTAGATCTCGTAATGCTGTAATTCCTGTTTGATTTCCGCAAGCCATTCCTAGACGCCATCCAGCCATATTATAAGTTTTTGATAATGAATTGAATTCTATCGCTACTTCAGAGGAACCAGATACTTGTAATAGACTAGGTGCGTTATATCCATCAAAGGTAATATCCATATAAGGAGCGTCATTACAGATCATAATTTGATGCGTGTGTGCGAATTCTACTACTTCAGTAAAGAATTTATCATCTACTATTGCTCCAGTTGGATTGTTTGGGTAATTTAACCATAGTAGTTTAGTTCTACTTGCAATATGATTTGGAATGGAACTTAAATCAGGTAGAAAATGATTGGATTCTAATAAAGGCATGGTCACAACTTTAGCACCAGCAAATTTTGCTGCACGTGCATATACCGCATAACCTGGATCAGGTACTAACACTATATCATCAGGATTGAGAAAAGCCATAGATAAATGAAAAAGACCCTCTTTTGATCCAATAAGGCCTACGATTTCTGATGTTGGATCTAGATTTACATCAAAACGGTTGGCATAATAAGTGGATACTGCTTTTAGGAAGTCAGGTGATCCTCCTAAGGGTGCATATCCATGCAAATTGGCTTCTGAGCTGAGTTGGTGTAGAGTGTCAACAATGAATTGTGCTGGTGGTAAATCTGGTGATCCCATGTCCAATCTAATTATATCTTTCCCTTGTGCTTTAAGTTTTGCAATATGTGTTCCTAACTTTGCAAAAAAATAGGGTTCTACAGTGTTCATTCTTTTAGACAGTTGCATTATAGATTTAGTTCCTAATTTTAGTGTTTGTTCATTCAGTTGGCAGTATTAGTTTTCCCCAATCATATGGTGATTTATGTGTGATTGTCCATGTTTCGTTATTATTCACAGTTTCTGATTGTAGTCCAGTAGTATGAAACCATGTTTTACCTGGTTGAAGCGGTATTGAGTTATTTTCTTCATCAACTAAGAATGTCATATCACTACTATCCATACGTATCCAGTTTACAGAATAAGCTTGTCCATTGCGCAATATTAGAGCAGGACCTCCCCCCCATAATTGAATTTCAGTTGCGAATGCTGCATGAATTCCGTCAGATGCATAATCTTCTGGCACTGTAGAATCAACAACATGATTAGCGAAAAGTACTACAAGGTTGTCAGCCGTGATTTGTTGTTTAGTGTTGTAATCAAAGTGTGGCTCAATATCTACTTCTGATATTTCTGTCCAGCGATAATATTTTTTATCATTTTGGTTATAATGCCATACTGAACGTGCCTCACGACTATAATTGACTTGCAGACTTTCAGCATTTTGTCCACCATTTGGTATAGTTTTTTGGAATGCTAGACCTTGTATTTTTGGTTTAGTATTCAAGCTTAACTCGTCTAAAGTTTTCCAGACATCATTAGTATCAACAAATACTGAGTTTGCACTTTGGCTTTCTCTACATATTGGGGGACAAGTAAAACCCGTTGAGTTTGATATTACAGCTGGATACCATTGTTTTTGGCGCAATCGATTTAAAGTACCATCTGACATACCGGATGCAATTAGTGCTCCACTAAACATTTCAGTTAGAGTTGTATCAATTAGTCTTGCTGATCTAATTGAGCCAACTCTTGAAGCCTCTCCTGTATAAAATATTGCAGTAAATCGGGTAGTTCCACCTTCTGCATAATGTTCCCATACCATATCAGCTGCTTCTAATCCAGATTGAGGCCTTACGCTTCTAGGATAATGAGATATTTTGATTGCTAATGGTCTTCTGTTTAATTTTGATTTTTCTTCAACATACAATCCGCTAATTGGACTGATCTGTTCAGGATACTCGTAAGGACCTATTAATGGTTCTGAAGTTGGCGTGGCCAAAACTGTCGCTGTTGGAGCAAATGTAGGTGCATTAGTAATGTCTACAGTTGTGCTTTTTGGAATAGGAGGTGGCAGCGTTGGTATGGATGTTGGTAAGTCATCAATTGTATCTGTATTGTTATTTTCACTAATACTTTTAGTATGTGCTAATTCAGATTCTTGAGAAATTGGTGTACATCCAGATAGGCCTATTAATATAATTGAAATTGATAGAATATACCAAACATTCGATGAGATGATATTAGTTTTCATAATATGATTGTAGTGATAGTTTGGGTATTACATGTGATCATTAGATCATCCTGTATTCCATATATCATACAAATGTGCCCCCACGGAGATTCGAACTCCGGTCTTAGGCTTGAAAGGCCTACGTCCTAGTCCCCTAGACGATGGGGGCATAATGGCACGGGCGGCATTCTACCATGTATAGAAAGTATGGGTCAAGTCATCTGAGGATTATTATTTATTATGGTAGACTTGAATGTCGGCAAAAATTAATGATAATGAGACTTATTATCTTAAGTATTAAGAGACATAATTAATGGATTCAGAAATAAAATTATTAAAGTTACATATGGCTGAAGTAGTGGATTTACAAAGATCGGCTGCATTGTTGTCATGGGATCAGCAGACTTATATGCCATCTGGAGGCTCGAAGGATCGTGCTCAACAGTTGGCGACATTAGAAGGTTTGGCACATCGTTTGTTTATATCTAATAAGGTTGGTGATCTCATTGGTGAATTAGAATCAAATGTTAATGATATTGATTATGATTCTGATGATGCGTCTTTTATAAGATATGTATCTAAAAAGTTTAAGCGTGAAAAACGAATGCCAAATTCTTTGGTGTCGGATTTGGCAAATACTACTTCTCTAGCTCAAGAAGCGTGGGTTTTAGCACGTCAAAATAACGATTATGCTCTCTTTCAACCTCATCTTCAAAAAGTTCTTGACCTCACTAGACAAAAATCTGAATGTTTTACTCCATGGGATAATGTTTATGATCCTTTACTTGATATATATGAACCAGACATGAAAACCAGTGAACTCCAAAATATCTTTAGTGACATTAAAGATGAGTTAATTGATTTAGTAAGTGCTATTCAAGGTAGTAATGTGAAAGTTGACAACAGTATCTTATATGGTGATTTTGAAGAAAACATGCAGCGAGAGTTTGGTTTGATTATAGCAAGAAGCCTTGGTTATGACTTTACGAGAGGACGTCTAGATGAAACTGTACATCCATTTTGTACTCATTTTTCGTTAGATGATGTTCGTATTACAACGCGATTTGATCGTAAATGCTTATCCTCTGCTCTTTTTGGAATCATGCATGAAGTTGGTCATGCTTTGTATGAGCAGGGTATCTCCCCACAATTATCTAGAACAGGATTAGATACAGGTGTGTCTTTAGGCGTACATGAGTCTCAATCTCGTTTGTGGGAAAATTTGATAGGGCGTAGTAGATCATTTTGGAAATATTACTTTCCTGTATTACAGAAAATGTTTTTGGGTATTTTCGATAATGTGTCGGCAGAGGAGTTTTATTTTTCAATCAATCAATCTAAACCTTCTTTGATAAGAGTTGAAGCAGATGAGGTTACATACAACTTACATATAATTATACGTTTCGAATTAGAATTAGACATGTTAAATGGGGATTTACAGTTAAATGACTTGCCAGAAGCATGGGCAGACAAATATAAGACTTATTTGGGTTTGTCCCCAACTAATTATGTTAATGGTGTGTTGCAAGATATTCATTGGTCAATTGGAGCTATTGGATATTTTCCGACCTACACTATAGGTAATTTGATGTCGGTGCAATTATTACAAGCTGCTAAAAAAGAAATTGGTGATTTAGATAATCAAATATCACAAAGTGATTTTGCAGATTTGCTTGCTTGGTTGCGTCATAATATACATTGTCATGGTAGTAAGTATTCTCCCCGAGAGTTATTACATCGTATTACAGATAATTCAGTTGATCCAAAGCCTTATATGGAGTATCTACATAATAAATATAGTGAAATTTATCGTATTTAGATTTCTAATAATAAAAATCAGAACAAATTAATAGCCTATAGGATGCCAGGTGGTTTTGGTTTCTTGTGTTCGTAAGATTGAATATGGATGTAATGAATCATTATACATCCAATCTTTATCATGACAGATAGATACACGTTTGAGGTTTTGTGATGCGTTTTGTTCTATTGCTGTAATAGTATCTATGTTTTCCCCGAAATATATTAAGCCATTTACTTCCATGTGTGTGGCAAAATGTTCTAGTAATTCCGATTGGAATCCAGTTATAATATTTACCACTCCTGGTGGAACATCGGAGCTATGTAATGACTCTGCTAATGATGCAGCACATAAAGGGTAATCTTGAGGCATTAGTGTTACACAAGTGTTGCCACCAATGATTGTTGGAATTATTCCTCCTAAGATTCCTAAGAGCCCTGATTTTTCAGAAGGTATTATTACTATTATTCCTGTAGGTTCAAGTACACTAAAACTGAAATAAGGTGAGGACACAGGATTAACAGTGCTAAAAATTTGATTGTATTTATCAGCCCAGCCAGCAAAATAGACTAAAGTATCAATTGTTTGTTTCACTTCTGTGACAGCTTTGCTTTGACTTATTCCTTGCAGGGCAAGTTCTTCAATTAATTGTGGACTACGTCCTTCAATTATTTCAGCACATCGATATATTATTTGTGCTCTATTGTATGCTGTTTTTGATTTCCAACTGGGGAATGCATTTTTCGCAGATATAATTGCATCACGAAAATCCTTGCGGGAAGCTTGACAAATATTAATAGAAGTTTTTATTTGTTTACTGTTCCAATTGTATGTGCGTTCTGACTCACTACGAACGAATTTGCCATTTATAAACATTTTATGTGTTTTGCGAACATTTAATCTTTTATTCATGATAATGTTTCTTAACAAGGATTAAGTTTGAGATAAGGTAGCAATCCTTGAATACCTCCTTCTCTTCCCATGCCACTTTCTTTGTATCCTCCGAATGGTGCGCTAGGGTCAAATTTGTTGAAGGTATTTGCCCAAATCACACCTGCGCGTATGTTTTGAGTTACTTTAAAAATTTTTGCACCTTTGTCTGTCCATACTCCACCAGATAAGCCATAAGGTGTGTTGTTAGCTTTTTCAATAACTTCATCTACAGTTCGAAATGTTTGAATTGCTAATACTGGGCCAAAGATTTCTTCTTGTACAATTCTATGTGATTGAGATACGTTGCAGAACAAAGTTGGAGCATGCCAGTAACCAGTATTTGGTAGTTTGCATTTTGATTGATATAACTCACCACCTTCATCTTGTCCAATCTTTACATACTCTTGGATTCTTTTTAATTGTTCTTTAGAATTGATTGCGCCAATATCAGTGTTTTTGTCTAATGGGTCTCCAACGATCAAGGTTTCCATTCGTTCACGTAATTTGAAAATAATTTCATCAGATATACTTTCTTCTACAAACAATCGAGATCCAGCACAACATACATGTCCCTGGTTAAAAAATATTGAATTTACAATGCCTTCTATAGCTTGATCAATTGCTGCATCAGCAAAAATGATATTAGCAGCTTTTCCACCTAGTTCTAGAGTATAGGGTTTATTTTTCCCAGCTAATTTTTTCATAATTTCCTTGCCTACAGCTGTAGATCCAGTAAATGCAATTTTGTCAACATCAGGGTGTTCTACTAAGGATGAACCTGTTGAGCCATCACCAGTTATGATGTTTACTACACCATCTGGCAAATCAGCTTCTCTAATTATCTCAGCTAACAACATTGCTGTTAAAGGAGTAGTTTCTGCAGGTTTCAGCACAACAGTGTTTCCTGTAGCGAGTGCAGGAGCAATTTTCCAAGCTGCCATCAGCAAAGGAAAATTCCAAGGTATTATTTGTCCAGCAACTCCTAATGGTTGAGTTTCTCTACCAGGAAATGCATATTTAAGTTTGTCAGCCCATCCAGCATAGTAAAAAAAGTGAGCAGCTGCTAATGGCACATCAATATCACGAGATTCTCTTATTGGTTTACCGCCATCCATACTTTCTATTACTGCTAATTCTCGAGATCGTTCTTGAATAATTCGAGCTATTCTAAATAGATATTTACCACGTTCAGAATGTGAAATTTTTGACCAAGATGTTTCATATGCTTTTCTTGCAGCACTAACAGCAAGGTTTACATCATCTGGTCCTGCATCAGCTACTTTAGCTATAATTTTTTCGTTTGATGGATTTATTGTGTTTCTATGATTGTTGTTTTTTGCTGGAACAAATGCTCCATTAATGAATAGATCATATGATTCTTTTAAGTTTATATAGTCTGTAGATTGTGGTGCAGGATCGTATTGCCAATCAGTTTGTAAGTTTAGAGAATTCATTTTGGTTCTCATTATTATTTGTTAATCTAGTGAAAAATAATCAGTAGATTGATATATTCCAGTATTTTGTTTAACTATTTGCATAAGTATATCATTTGCTAGTGAGCTAGCACCAAATCTAAATAGCTTAGGATTCAACCATGATTGTCCTAAAGTTTCGCGTAACATTACTAGGTATTGTATGGCCTGTTTAGATTTGCTAATGCCTCCAGCTGGTTTAAGTCCAACCAGTTTACCAGATTTAATGTAGTGGTCTCGAATTGCTTGCATCATTACTAAGGTGACTTCTGGTGTAGCAGCAGGTTGTACTTTACCTGTGCTTGTTTTAATAAAATCAGCACCCGACTGTATTGCAAGTTCACTTGCAATACGAACATTATCTAGTGTTACTAGTTCACCAGTTTCTAATATGACTTTTAAATGTGCAGATCCGCAGACTTCTTTTATTTTCTGTATTTCATCTGCAACATAATTATAATCACCACTTAAGAATCTTCCTCGTGAAATTACCATGTCTATTTCATCTGCTCCGTCTTCCGCAGCTCTTTTGACTTCATCTAATTTTGAATCTATATCTGACATTCCACTTGGAAATGCGGTAGCTACAGATGCTACTTTCACGTTACTTCCTTGTAGAGCATGTCTTGCTGTTTTGACTAGAGGTGCGTAAACACATATTGCTGCTACGTTTGGGAGGTCTGGAAAATTTTCATGTAGATGAGTAGCCTTATAGCAAAGTTGGCGGACTTTGTTAGGAGAATCACGTCCTTCCAATGTTGTTAGATCGATCATGCTCAATGCCAGATTAAGTGCTTGTTGTTTTGATGTTGCTTTGATACTACGTGACTGTAGTCTTGCAACTCTTTCTTTGATGCCAATTGCATCAATTTTTGTGTTAGATAAGATCATGTTTTTTATTTGTTAGTTGCTATATTATATTGTGTCACGATATGTGCATCTTGTATAGGGAAATATACAGCCCAAACTTGACCTAAGATTTGCTCACGAGTTATAGGACCTATATCATCCATGCGTGAATCTTTTGAATAATTGCGATTGTCACCTAGTACTAGATACTGATCTTCTGCGAGATTCCATTGTTGGGTTTGTGATATTATCATGGGTTCATGCAGGTAAGGTTCATCTTTTTGGTTTTCGTTAATATATAATTTTCCGTCGCTAATCTTTACTATATCACCAGGTGTGCCAATAACGCGTTTAATATAATCTGTTTGTCCTGGTCTACCAAGAATATTCTCCCAGAATGACGTCGTAGTATTCATAGTAGGTATAAACACTACGACGTCACCTTTTTTTGGAGTATTAAATCTATATGCTAATTTGTTTACAACAATATGTTGTCCCGTTTTAAAACTATCTAGCATACTGTTTCCTTCAATTTTGAACCTTGCGGTTACTATGTTAATAGACACAAAAATTACCATAGCGAGTAGTATCGTTTCTGCAAATTCTTTAATTAAATTTGGAAAGGTCAGTGATTGATCGTCTTTTGGCTGTATTTTAATATTTGACATTCAGTACGTTTATATTAATAAATTATATATTGATTGAGATTAGGGATTAATGATTTTATTCATTTCGTTCTCGGTAAGTGATACGTATCGGTGTACCACTAAACGCAAATTGTTCTCTGATTTTATTTTCTATATATCTTGTATAACTAAAATGTACTAGAGTTTTATCATTGATATGTAATAAGATAGTTGGTGGTGCTGTGGTTACTTGTGTTGCATAGAAAATACGAAGTCTTTTACCATTTTTGGATGGAGGTGCATGTTGTCTTACAGCGGATGATATTAATCTATTCAATTGAGATGTAGATATTCTCAGTTGACGGTCTGTCTGTACCTGTAAGGATAGGGGTAGTACTTGATTTACTTTTTCTCCTGTTAATGCAGATAAAAATAAGATAGGTACATATTCTAAGAATTGTAATTTGGAGCGGATTAAATTGGTGTATGCTTGCATTGTATAAGTATCTTTAGTTATTTTATCCCATTTGTTTACTATTACTATGACACTTCGCAGTCTATTTAATGTCATACCAGCTATGTGAGCATCCTGTGATGTAAACGGTTCTGACGCATCAATGATTAGTAACACGATTTCTGCTCTATCAATTGCCTTTAATGTGCGTATTACGCTGTATTTTTCAACACCAGGTGTAATTTTTCCGCGGCGTCTTATTCCCGCAGTATCTATCAAAGTGATAGTCGATTTGTGGTATGTTAACTTAGTGTCTATTGCATCTCTTGTAGTACCAGAGACAGAAGAGACAATTACTCTATCCTGTCCAAGTAATCTATTTAACAAACTGCTTTTACCTACATTTGGGCGACCAACTATGGCAATTGATGTTGTAGCATTTGAATTGTTTGCCTTTTTTTGGGGAAGGTGCATTGTGATATCATCAAGTAAATCTCCTATTCCCAATCCGTGTAAAGCAGCAATGGGGTGCAAATTTGTAATACCTAATTGATAGAATTCATTGGCATTCATAGTGCGATTTTGATTATCACATTTGTTAACAGCTAGTAGAATTTTTTTGTCTTTGAAAGCATTTTTGTTTTGAATCAATAGATTAGCAACATATATGTCTGAAGAAGTTATGCCAGTGGTAACATCTGTCATTAGAACAATAGTATCTGCTTCACTTATTGCTGTTTCATATTGGGATTTGATTTCTTTTATAAAATTTGAGGAAGATGTTGGATTATTGGTGGTTTCCTGATAGGTTTCAATACCTCCAGTATCTACTAAATCAAATAACATACCATTCCACTCAATTTCTGCCATAATTCGATCTCTAGTGGTTCCTGGAGTGTCATCAACTACTGCCAGACGTTGTTCTGCTAAACGGTTGAACAGCGTAGATTTTCCTACATTTGGGCGTCCTACTAAAGCCACCAGCGGTTTGCTCATAAGATTTTTACGGATTGGTGGTTGTTGTATTAGTTACACTATTAGAAGAATTGTTATTGTTAGATTCTTCATCAAGTAATTCATTGAGATTGTTGATTTTAACACTAATAAATGAAGGCAAAATTGTGTCTATTTTTATTATATCTGGTCCAGATACTATTACTGAAGGTTCGATTTCATAATTGCCTGGTTTAAGTTGTATAAGATCAAGTACTACATTAACATTTTCAGTCGTCAGGCTATCTAAGATCGGTAGTGGTCCAGACATGATAACGTCAACCGATTCTGGGGATATTTGTGCAGATAAATCAGCACCTAATCCAGCAATAGTAACATTTTGTCTTATGCGTTGACTAGTTTGTACAGCTTCAATACTTACTAATACGTTTATTGATTGTTCGCTGACTGCTGTTACTTCCTCAGGAAGAGCCATGGTTAATCTGGCATCAATATCCTGTGAAGCATCACTGATGTCTAGCGGTTCTGTTTCAATAAATCCGGGTAGTGATGCTAATAAATCTGGATCATTTGAGAATAAGGTAATAGTTGGAGGAGATGTTGTAATATTGGTTATTCGATATCCTACTTCAGGCTTACCGTCCAGAAGTGCTCTTACAGCTACATCACGATAACCACCTAATTGTTGTATTGGTACGGTTATCATTGTACTAGTAGGTTGTAAAGCTATGTTTTTTAGTATTGGTTGTAAATTAGATATTTGATTGAATGTGAATGTTCTGTTAATAGTATCTTTGCTTTGGTTGATATTTAAATTTATGTCAATCACATTGAGATTTGACATTGATTCTTCAGATCCAGTTGCAATAATGTTTTCTGTAGAAATTATTGGTGAATTAGCAACATAACCTACAGCAGGTTCTCCTTGAAGATTTACAACAATAGGTATAGTTTTAGTTATTATGCGAGTTAAATTAATTGAGATTTCTTCAGGATCAATAGAGAGTATTTCTGCATCAGGAGTATTAATGTTTACTTCTAAGGGTATTGTATGTGTACCAGGTGATAATCCATTTAGATCAGCAACAATGTTAATTTGATTAGCGTTTAGTTGAGACCAGATTTGAGATGGAGCTCTTATCACTACTGTAGCTTCAGATGCACTATATTGCTCAATTTTCATGTTCGTAGATTGTAAGTTCATTTTAATTATAATTTGTTGAGGATATATTTGTTCAATAATAGGATTTTCTTCATTGACAGCTGTAATCCATACTATGGTTGATAGTACTGTGGCAAGTCCAAATAAACTTAATGTTTGCAATAATCTACGTATCATTTGTTATCAATATTTGTTTCGGTGCTGTTTTTAATTTGTATTTTTAGTAAGTTTTTTATCCAACTTCTAGTTCGTACAGTTTGTGGTTGATAAAAAGCTTCTAAAATATTGCTAAGGCGTGTGTGAGTAATTTTGCGAATCATACGTCCATTGTATGCTACAGAAATACTGCCAGTTTCTTCGGATATTATTACGGCTACGGCATCACTGGATTCAGTGATGCCGATTGCTGCTCTATGCCTCAAGCCGTATCTACGTTCTTCAACTTTAGTGTTAGTTGATAAGGGCATGACACATGCCGCAGCGACTAATTGTTCACCTCTGACGACAGTAGCGCCATCATGTAAAGGTGTATCTTTATGAAAAATCTGGACTAGTAGTTCAGCAGATATAGTTGCATTTAAATTTACTCCTGTATCAATATATTCTTGTAAACCGATTTCACGTTCTATAACGATTAGACCTCCATAGCGGTTTTGTGATAGTCGTTCACTTGCTCTGGATATACATTGAATAACGACCATGACTTGTTCATATCGTCCTCGTACTGTTATCCAGCTTCCAGCTCTTCCCAAGCTGGTTAATGCTCGTCTGATTTCAGGTTGAAAAATTACAGGTATAGCAAGAAGTAGGGCAGGTAATGTAGCTCTTAATAACCAAGATACTGCTCGTAGTTGAAATAATCCAGAAAATACAACTACTAGGATTATTAATACTATTACACCGCGGAGCAGATTAACAGCTTGAGTGCCACGGACTATTATTAGTAAAGCATAAAACATTAATGCAACTACTAATATATCCAGTATGTCCACCCAGTTTAGGTGGTCTATTAGTCGCGTGATATCACCATATATTGTGTCTATGGATGTACTCCTCCTATTGTTTGTTGGCTAGCAGATGATATAGAATAGCTTTTGCTGAATGCAACCGGTTATGAGCTTGATGGAATATTACAGAATTACTGCCATCTGCTACTTCGTCAGTAATTTCTTCACCTCTGTTTGCAGGTAGGTCATGCATAACAATTACATTTGATTTGGCCTTGTCTACTAACATTTGATTAACTTGATAGTTTTGAAACAATTGTCGTCTTGATTCTTTTTCTTGTTCTTGTCCCATACTCGTCCAGACATCTGTATAAATGATGTCTGCTTCAGATACTGCTTCAATTGGGTTAGAAACTTGTAAGAAATCAGCTTGGTTATCTGAAGATATAGTTTTGATGTGATTAATGATGTCCTTGTTAAGTTCAAAACCTTTAGGGCTTGCAATTGTAAAATTTATATTCATAAGAGCACATATTTTTGCTAGAGAGGTTGCAACGTTGTTGCCATCTCCTACAAATGCTAATTTTAGACCTTCAACTCTTGATTTGAGTTCCATGATAGTAAGTATATCTCCAAGAGCTTGACAAGGATGATTGTAATTAGATAAACCATTTATTACAGGAATAGTTGTGTTTTCAGCTAGTTCTATTAGTTGTTGGTATTGAAATACTCTGGCCATAATTCCGTCTACATACCCATCCAGTACTTTTGCAACATCTGCTACTGATTCTCGTTTTCCTAACTCTATTTCTGATGGGGATATGTATATTGCTTTACCGCCTAAATGGTGCATAGCCATTTCAAATGAAACTCTAGTTCTAAGACTTGGTTTTTGAAATATCATTGCTAGTGTTTTGTCATTTAGAATTGGTTTGTTACCATTACTAAAGTATTCTTTTTTAAGGTCTATGGCGAGTTTAAGTAATGTTTTAAGTTCTTTGTTTGTGAAGTCATCTATGGCAAGGAAATTGCACATAATTTTTACCGTGTCCTTTTGCGTCAATACGCTATGTAGGATTTTGTTAGTTTTTGTTTATATTAACAATTTTACCTTGCCTTTGCTGGATTACAAGTGTTTTTATTAAAAGGGCAAATGCATTTATAAATAAATTAAGTGGAGGAAAATGATGGAAAAATTGATAGAATCAAGTTGTGTAGCTTGTCGTGCAGATTCTCCTCTAGCGACAGATGATGAAATATTGCTTTTGAAAGTTCAGGTTCCTGATTGGACAATTATTGATAAGGATGGGATTGGAAAATTAGAAAGAGTGTTTCAATTTGATAATTTTGTTGAAGCTTTAAATTTCACTAATATTGTAGGAGAGTTAGCTGAAAAGGAAAATCATCATCCTGCAATATTAACTGAGTGGGGTAAAGTGACTGTGAAGTGGTGGACACATAAAATAGGAGGTCTACATCATAATGACTTTATTGCTGCAGCCAAAACTGATCAATTGTTTTTATGATAAGAAATTGAGAACTTTATTTGAGTTTAATTGATTTATTAGTATTAGAAATAATGAATGGGCAGGACAGGACTCGAACCTGCGACCTCTTCTGTGTAAGAGAAGCGCTCTAACCAGCTGAGCTACCCGCCCATATTGGAATGCAAGTGTACCATAAACAGATTTGTGTGTGAATGTGAAATTGATATACAAATTGATTTGTTATATGAATTGGACTTGACTTTTGGGGAAACAATAGTAATATTCAGTGACTGAATTTCAGACACTGAATATTGAATGGATAAATTATTATGAATGCATATCTTAACTCAGACAATCCTCATGAATTACGTATTTTAGAGCAGATTGAACAGGATCCAGATGCAACTCAAGCGGATCTTGCTGCTAGATTAGGGGTCGCTATAGGTACTGTTAACTGGTATGTGAAGCGCTTAGTTGGTAAAGGTCATGTAAAAGTTACACGTTTGCAGAGGCGGAGATTGAGGTATCTAATTACTCCAGAGGGAATAGCAGAGAAGTCGAGATTAGCTATGGAATATGTACAAGTAAGTATGGGTATGTATCGTGCTACTCGGCAGGTAGCTATGAATTTATTGGATGAAGTTCGTGATGCAGGGTATAGTCGAGTAGTAGTAGACGGTGATGGTGATTTAGTAGATGTGTGTCGTTTGACATGTCTTGAGCAATCTATACCTGTTTCTTCGTCAGTAAGTAGTCAGAATTTACCGGTACTTCGTGTTAATGGTGCTTCTGTCAAATTAGAATTACCGGATGATCAGACATGACTAAACATTGGTATGCTCTACAAACAAAACCACATAAAGAGCGGCAGGTTGCGTCTCTTTTAGTATCTAGAAAGTTAGAAATTTTTCTTCCATTATTGGTAGTAAATCCAGTCAATCCAAGGTCGGCCCGTGAAAAGCCATATTTTCCCAGTTATCTATTTGTGCATGTTGATTTAGATGTTGTGGGCTTGAGTACTTTAAGGTGGACTCCAGGGCTTTTGCGTATGGTGGAATTTGGTGGTGAACTTGGTACTGTACCTTCATCTTTAATATCAGCAATTCAAGACAGGTTAGTTACTATTCGCGAAGCAGGTGGTTTGTCATTGGAAAAATTATCGTCGGGAGATCGAATTCGAGTTGTAAGTGGTAGCTTTGAAGGTTATGAAGGTATGTTTGATGTACGTTTGACAGGAGCAGAAAGGGTGCGAGTTTTGCTTGAATTAATTGGAAACAATCAACCTAAGTCTAGTGCAAGACGAACAGTTCCTGTTGAATTAGATGTGGGCAATATAGAAAAGTTGAACTGATGGTTATATTTGTGATGTCCTGTTAATGGATATGACAAAGTGACAAAATAAAAATTTGGGAATTTTTATATATTTTATTTAGATGTACTAATTCAAATAGTATGTCGAAAGGGCGGAGCCTGCTTGAAATTATATTAGATTGATTATGAAGGAAAGTTTAATTTTGTACAATTTATTTTTAGATTTTAGAATAGGTTTTGATAATGTTAAGAATTTGAGAAGATGTAATAAAATATAAAATATCATGAAAGCTATTGTGACAGGTGGAGCAGGTTTTATTGGGAGTCATCTCGTGGACCGTTTATTGGATATGGGATGTAATGTAACGGTTATAGATAATTTGTCAACTGGAAGATTGGATAACTTGCAGCATGTTATAGATCATAAGTCTCTTCAGTTTTATGAGCAAGATATAACAAATTGGGATGAAATACAAGATTTGTTCTTAGAAGTTGACTGGGTATTTCATTTAGCTGCTTTAGCTGATATAGTGCCTTCTATACAGAAACCTATGGATTATTATCGTACAAATGTAGATGGTACAATGAATATAGTTGAAGCCTCTAGGAAAGCAGGAGTCAAGAAATTTATATATATTGCTTCATCTTCTTGTTATGGTATTCCTGACACATATCCTACTTCAGAAAAAGAAAAAATACGGATTGAATATCCATATGCTTTAACTAAATATTTGGGTGAACAGATAGTTTTGCATTGGAACAAAGTATATAAATTTCCTGCTCTTTCGCTTAGGTTTTTTAATGTGTATGGGCCTAGGTCACGTACCTCTGGTACATATGGAGCAGTTTTTGGGGTTTTTCTTGCGCAAAAGATTGCAGGAAAACCATTTACTATCGTTGGAGATGGAAAACAGACACGCGATTTTACTTTTGTTTCTGATGTTGTAGATGCTATAGTAATTGCAGCTACATCTAAACTAGAGGGTGAGGTTTTTAATGTTGGTTCGGGAATACCTCATTCGATAAATGAATTAGTTGAATTGTTACAAGGTGAAGTGGTCTATATTCCTAAAAGACCTGGTGAACCCGATATTACTTGTGCTAATGTGACTAAAATACGTGAGAAATTGAATTGGGCTTCAAAGGTATCATTTGAAGAGGGAGTGGGAATTATGTTAGATAATATAGAATATTGGCGCAATGCTCCTGTTTGGAACAGTGAATCAATAGCAGAGGCTACGGAAGAATGGTTTTCATTTCTAGGAAGTAATGAGTAATAATTCGATGATTAATGGTATTAAAGAAGATAAATGAATATGTTACATAAGAATAAAATTAAGGATCTTAATGATTTAGTAGATATTGTAAATGAGTTAAGGTCACAGGGGAAAAAGGTAGCTCATTCTCATGGTGTATTTGATTTGTTGCATTTAGGACATATTCGTCATTTTGAACAGGCGAAATCTTTGGCAGATATACTAGTTGTAACAGTGACTCCTGATGAATATGTGAATAAAGGTCCTCATCGTCCTGCATTTACACATGAAATTAGGACAGAAGCTTTGGCTGCTCTAGAAATGGTAGATTATGTGTCTGTCAATAGATGGCCTTTGGCAGTTGATACAATTGAGATGTTGAAGCCTGATTTCTATGTGAAAGGCCCAGATTATAATATTGTTGAAAGTGATATTACTGGAGGCATAGCATCAGAAATTGATGCTATTAATTCTGTGGGCGGAAAATTTTCTGTGACCGAAGGAATCACTTTTAGTTCTTCTACATTGTTGAATCAACATTTTTCAAATTTTTCTGCAGAAGTTCAAGAGTATCTAAATGATTTTCGATCAAGATTTTCAATTGATGAGGTATTAAGTTGGATGGATCGTATTTCGACTATATGTCCTATGGTAGTTGGTGAAGCTATTGTTGATGAATATGTTTTTAGCTCGGGTATTGGCAAATCTACCAAGGATCCAGTTTTAGCAGTGTTGCAGGAGGGTATAGAGACATATGCTGGAGGCAGCTTAGCTGTAGCTAATCATTTAGCAGGATTATGTGATGAAGTTATTTTAGTTACACAATTAGGAGATGTTCGTAGTAGTGAAGATTTTATCCGTAAATCTCTGCAGGATAATGTGAAGCCTTATTTGTTAACAAAATCACAATCCTCTACCATTCATAAGAGGAGAATAGTTGATCGTTATACGGGTAATAAGTTGTTAGAAATATACGATATGTCAGATCATGTTACTAGAGGTTCAGATGCTCAGTCATTGTTGGATAATTTACAAACACTGTTAGTTGATAATGAATTAGTAATAGTTGCAGATTATGGACATGGAATGCTAACTAAGGAATCAATCTCTCTGTTATGTGATAAGGCTAAATTTCTAGCCATGAACGTTCAGTCCAATGCTGGTAATAGAGGTTTTAATCCAGTTTCAAAATATAAAAATGCTGACTATGTATGTTTACAGGAACACGAAGTGCAAGTTGAAACTCGGCAACGGGAAGGTGATGTACGTGCTCAACTTATTGAAGTAATGCAAAGGATAGACTGTCCACGATTTACTGTTACTAGAGGAAGTTCAGGTAGCATACATTATGATGAAAGCTCAGGTTTTGTTGAAGCACCTGCATTTGCTGTTAGGGTGTTAGATCGTGTTGGAGCTGGTGATGCAGTATTTGCAATTACATCTTTGTTAGTACAATTAGGTGCTCCTTGGGAGATTATTGCTTTGATAGGTAATGTGGCTGGTGCACAAATGGTATCTGAGTTAGGTAATAGTCAACCATTAAATAGAATTACATTGAGTAAATCAATTACATCTTTGATGAAATAAATTATGAAAAAAAATAAAACAGTATTAGTGACTGGTGGAGCTGGATATGTTGGAGCTATGTTAGTACCCAAACTTCTCGAGGCTGGTTACAACGTTAAAGTTGTGGACTTGTATCTATATGGCGATAATGTTTTGGACGCATTGAGTAATGATCCAGGTCTTGAGCAAATAAAAGGGGATATTAGGGATGCTCAATTGCTGAAAGATGTAATTCCTGGTTGTGATTCTGTCATTCATCTTGCTTGTATTTCTAATGATCCCAGCTTCGAACTCAATCCTACTTTAGGTAAATCCATTAACTATGACGCATTTATACCTTTGGTTGATATTTCGCGTGATAGTGGAGTTAATAGATTTATTTATGCTTCGTCTTCTAGTGTATATGGTGTAAAACAGGAGAGGAATGTTACAGAGGATTTACCATTGGAACCACTTACTGATTATTCAAAATATAAAGCATTGTGTGAAGATATTCTTTTGAACAAGCGTACTAATGGATTTGCTGTGTTTGTTGTGAGACCAGCAACTGTATGTGGATATTCTACACGTATGCGTTTTGATTTGACTGTCAATATTCTTACAAACCATGCTGTTAACAATGGAAAGATAATTGTATTTGGTGGTAATCAGATGAGACCTAATATTCATATTCAAGATATGACAGATTTGTATGTGAGGTCATTAGAATGGTCTTCAGATTTGATTGATGGAAAAACATATAACGTAGGATATTACAATCATACTGTAGGTGATATTGCAAATTTAGTTAGAGGGGTTGTTGGAGAGCATGTTGAAATAATAAACCAGCCTACAGATGATCAACGTTCATATCATATTTCATCAGATAAGATTTACAATGAATTAAATTTTAAAGCTCAACATACTATTGTTGACGCGGTAGATGATTTGTTATTTGCATTTACTAAAGATCGCTTTATTAATACTTTTGATAATGAGATGTATTTTAATATTAAGAGAATGCAATCTGTGAATTTGGTGTAGTAATGAAAATTGGTATTGATTTTGATAATACTATAGCTAAATATGATGAACTCTTTGTTCATGTTGCTGCATTGGAGTGTATGATCGATGGAACAAGAGAAGATTATGATAAAGTGCATTTGCGTGATTATCTGCGTAGTCAGAAAAATGGTGAACAAATTTGGATGAAATTACAAGGGTTAGTATATGGCAGATATATGGCAAAAGCAGAAATGATGCCAGGTTTTTCTAGATTTATATTTAGATGTAAGTATTATGGGCATAAAATATATATAGTTAGTCACAAAACTGAATACGGCCATTTTGACGCAGAGAAAGTTTCTCTACGTAGGGAGGCATTAAAGTGGATGTGTAACAGAAGGTTTTTTGATGCATCTTATTTTGATATTTGTGAGGATGATGTATATTTTGCTGACACTCGTAAAGAAAAAATTAAGCAAATTAGCAATTTGGGTTGTGACTATTTTATAGATGATTTGCCGGAATTATTTATTGAAGATAGTTTTCCAAAAAGTATCCATAAAATACTATTTTGTAATAATGGCGCAGAAATTGACAACCTGAATGTTGACATTACAAGTGACTGGCAGGGTATTAGTCATTACATGTTCGGCAACATTATACAAGAAGAGATTCAGCAATGGTTTGTTTTAAGTATGGATGTTGATTTGATTAGCGTGAACAAAATTCATAGAGGAGGCAATAGTAATGTTTTTCATGTGATTTCTAATGAAGGTAATGAATACGCAGTGAAAGCCTACTCAAGTAGATTGTGTGACCAAAGATACAGATTGGCAACTGAGTACAACGCTATAAGATTTTTGCAGTCACATGGAATCCGCAATATTCCACAGCCTATTTGCAATGATGATTTGTTGGATTTAGGAATTTATAAGTGGATTAGTGGTGATCAAATTGACATTCCAAGTGTTAAGAAAGTGAAGCAAATAATTAAGTTTGTACAGAAATTATATGTTGTTTCCAAATCATTTAAGATTGAATATATTGAGAATGCAACAGAAGCTTGTTTGAGTGCTGATGCAATAGTGGTACAGGTAGAACAGCGATTGCAAAAATTATTAGACGTTTCATTTAATAATGTTGATTTACATATGTTTTTGAAAGATCGATTCGAGCCTTTGTGGCATAAGGTGTTAGAGCAATGTTATGATTGCTGGCCTCATTCAAGTATTTCTAATGAACTAAATAAAGAATATCAGATCTTAAGTCCATCTGATTTGGGATTTCATAATGTCATTGATCACGGTGACACGATGTCGTTTGTGGACTTTGAGTATTTTGGTTGGGATGATCCAGTAAAACTGACTGCAGATTTTTTGTGGCATCCAGCAATGCATCTGGATGAAGTTCAATCCATTCTTTGGGAGGAATCTATGATAAAACTTTTTGATGATGATCCGGATTTCGTTAGACGTCTACATGCTGCTAAACCACTTTATGGTATGCGTTGGTCTATGATTGTTCTAAAAAAGTTTGTAGAATTTTCGACTATTTATACCGATGCATATAATATTGAAGATCAACAAATTAAGGAACAATTGGATTTACAACTAACAAAAGCTCAGTATTATTGTGATGTAGTTACAGAAAGTATTCAAGAATCATTGGTGATTTGATAATGTCGTATTTGCATTTAGTGGATCAAGCTAGAACACTTCGCCAAGATACTTTTATGGCATTTGTGGAGCATGGTGAGGCGCATTTGGGCGGTAGTTTTTCAATGATTGAATTGCTGATTGCGTTGTTTGAAGAAATTATGGAGGAGGATGACAAATTTATTCTTAGTAAAGCACATGCTGCTTTTCCGTTTTATTTGTTGTTGAAAAATAGAGGTTATAAACCTAAGATATCTACTCATTTGGAACTAGATTCTGACAACGGTATTCATTGTACAACAGGTAGTCTTGGGCATGGATTGCCAATGGCAATTGGTATGTCTTTGGCTAGGTCTTTGAAGAATATGAAAGGGACAATTTATGTGATGATTAGTGATGGAGAATGTCAAGAGGGCACTACATGGGAGTCATTATTAATTGGTTCTAAGCATAAGTTAAATAATATAACTGTTTTAGTAGATTACAATAAGATTCAAGCACTAACAACATTAAATGAGGGTCTTCCTCTTGATGATCTCGAATTAAAGTTCAAGGCATTTAATTGGGATTGTGATGTTATTAATGATGGACATTCATTTGATGAGATCATACAAGTTTTGAAGATGAGGAAGAATAACATGAAACCTAGGATAGTGATTGCTAATACAATTAAATCAAAAGGAATCAAGCAATTTGAGAATGATCCAAGATGGCATGCCAGAAAATTGAAAGGCGATGAACTGGAGTTGGGAAAAAGGGAATTAGGTATCTTGTGAGACGTCGTTTTGGTAAATTTATAGCAGATTTAGCAGATAGTGATGACGAAATTTACGTTTTGGTTGGTGATATAGGTTATAGAGTTTTCGACGAGTTTCGTTTGCGTCATCCAGGTCGATTTATCAACATGGGTGTGTGTGAGCAAAGTATTATAAGTGTATCTGCTGGAATGGCTTTAGAAGGATTAAAGCCATGGGTTTATACTATTACACCCTTTTTGATAGAGCGTCCATTTGAACAAATTAAACTTGATATTGATCAACAAAACGTTAATGTGAAACTTGTAGGATATGCTGATTATCCTAATCAAGGACCAACACATAGTGAATTGAATGGTAAGAAACTCATGCAATTATTTGATAACATTACTTCTTTTTTTCCTCAAGATGGTGATGAAACTCAGTTGATGTTACAAAAAGCTTATGATGTTTTCGGTCCTGCATTTGTGAGTTTGAAAAGTGATCCATTGTTAACTCGATCAATAACTGAGTCTTAATCAGAGATTATTTATCTGACTGATTTCTATAGTAAACGTTCATATATATTATAAAAAGGAAATATTATGGGTAAATTAGTGAATTATGTTACACCTCTTCATCAGTCTACAAAACGTCAGTATATTGATCGAATGATTGATGATAAAGTGCACTGCATGCTTAAAGCTAAGGAATATGATTTTGATTATTGGGATGGAGATCGTCGTTATGGTTATGGTGGTTACAAATTTATTCCTGGACATTGGAAACCTGTTGCTCAGCTTTTGATTGATAATTATGGTTTGAATAATGAATCTAGTGTGTTAGATGTAGGCTGTGGTAAAGCTTATTTATTATACGAATTAAAGATGCTTTTGCCTGGATTGCGTGTGGCTGGATTTGATATTTCAAAGCATGGTATATCAGATGCCAGACCAGAAATTAAAGATGATTTGTTTATACATAGAGCACAAGATCCATATAAGTTTAAAGACAATGAATTTGATCTAGTAATCTCACTTGGTTGTTTTCATAATTTAAGAATTTTTGAACTAAAGAATGCTTTATCTGAGGTTGAGCGTGTTGGAAAAAGCGGTTACATAATGTTAGAAAGTTATCGTAATGAGCTAGAACAATTTAATTTACAGTGTTGGGCTTTAACTTGTGAATCATTTTTTGATCATGAGGAATGGCCTTGGATTTATGATCATTTTGGTTATACTGGTGATTATGAATTCATATATTTTGAGTAAAAGGAATCTATTAATATTATGATAGTAAAAAATATGAAAGCAGCTATTTTGATGGAAAGTAACGAGCCATTAGTAGTTGCTGAAATCGAGATGCCTAACAAATTGCAATATGGTCAAGTTCTAGTTGAATTATTTTATAGTGGTATTTGTGGTGCACAAATAAATGAGATTGAAGCAGCCAAGGGTCCTGATAAATTTTTGCCACATTTATTGGGTCATGAAGGCTCAGGTGTTGTTTTAGATGTTGGACCAGGTGTTACAACGGTTCAAAAGGGTGATCATGTGGTGATGCACTGGCGTCCTGGTGATGGTATTGAATCTCAGACACCTCAATATCGATGGAACGATAATGATATAAATGCTGGATGGGTAACTACATTTAATGAATTTGCTGTTGTATCAGAAAATCGGATTACTAGTATTCCAAAAGATTTTGATTTGAAGTTGGCGCCTTTGTTAGGATGTGCTGTTACTACAGCTATTGGTGTAGTCAATAATGATGCTTGTGTGAAAATTGGAGAGTCCGTTGTGATTTTTGGTGTAGGAGGTGTGGGACTTTTAATTGCGCAAGCTGCATCTATGGTTTCAGCTTATCCAATTGTTGGTGTTGACAAAGTTGAATCGAAACTGAAAATGTGTAAGGATTTTGGTGTGACACATACTTTGCTGTCTAGTGATGATCTTGATAATAACAATAAAATGATAAAAGATATTGTTGGATCTAAAGGAGCAGATGTAGTTGTAGATACTACTGGTATTGCAAGAGTTATTGAATGCGCATATGAATTAACTCATCCTGATGGTAAAACTATTTTGGTGGGTGTACCCAGGAAGGGAGATAACATAAATATTTATTCTTTACCTTTACATTTTAACAAAATATTAACTGGTTCAGAAGGTGGAAATTGTAGACCTAATATTGATATACCACGTTATATTAAACTTTACGAAGTTGGAAAGCTCAATTTTAATGGTTTAGTTACTCACGAATTTGATTTGGACAATGTGAATGAAGCAATAGATATGGTTCGGAGTGGTGAATGTGGAAGATGTATGATAAAACTCCAATGATTTAAAAATGAAAGTTCCTTATTTAGATTTGAGTGTTAAAGATCAAAAGCTTAAGGCTAATCTTATAGACGCTGTTGATCGTGTACTATCACATGGACGAATTGTATTAGGTCCAGAAGTAGTGGAGTTTGAGCAGTTAATTGCTCAAATGTGTGGTAGGAAATATGCGGTTGGAGTAAGTTCTGGTACTGATGCTTTGTATGTTGCTCTTAAAAGTCTTGGTATTGGACCGGGTGATGAAGTTATTACAACACCAATGTCATGGATTGCAACTTTAAACGCTATTATAGTATTAGGTGCGAAACCTGTTTTTGTGGATATAGATACTGATCTAAATATTGATTCCAAAAAGATAGTAGATGCAATTACATCGCGTACTAAGGCTATATTGCCTGTGCATTATACGGGTAATATGTGTGATATGAAGGCGATTTGTGCGATTGCTGAAGATCACGACCTTTTAGTTATAGAGGATGCTGCCCAAGCTTTTGGAGCACATAATAGTTACGGAGCCGCCGGACATTTTGGAGAAGTAGCATGTTTTAGTATGAATGCAATGAAGGTGTTACATAGTTATGGAGAAGCTGGTGTTGTTTTGATTGATGATGAACTTGTTAGGGACAAAATTGAAGCATTAAGATATGCTGGTACAGTGAATCGCGAAGATTGTGTAACTCCGAGTCTTAATTTTCGTATGCATACTATACAGGCAGCAATGTTATTAGTGGAATTAGATCGTTTGGATCTTATTATCGAGAAGCGACGTAGTATTGCTAAATATTATCAAAATGTTTTGGGAGATGTAGTCGTATGCCCAACATATGACAATAGTTCTCATCCCGTATTTTATACGTATACTATTCAGGTTGATAAACGTGATGAGTTGATTGAATTCTTGAGAGAACACAATATTGAAACTAAAATACATCATTCAATTTTGATGCCATATCATACTGCATATAAAGGAATATTTACTCCAGAAATACCTGTGGCTGAGAAAATGGTTCAAAGGATTTTGTCTATTCCTAATCATGAAAATATGACTGATGATGCATTGGATTATGTATCATCAAAAATATTGGAATTTTATAGGTAAAACATATGAAATATAAAGTGGTAAATCAAGAAGTGTTATATACAGTTGAAAATATTACAACAATTAATCGAGATGATATTGACAAACTAAAGGAATTGGCAAAAACCAATCCTAGAAAACGTATACGTTTGTGTACTCATCATGATATTCAGGATGACATACATGAAATGATTATTGTACATTCTTATGGTACTTATGTTCCTCCACACAAACATGTGGGAAAATCAGAATCTTTTCATGTAATTGAAGGTTTGTTGAATATTGTTTTGTTTGATGAAATTGGAAATGTTGAGCGTCATGTGTATATGGGAGATAAGGAATCAGGTAAACATTTTTATTACAGGATTCCGGACGATTGTTTTCATACTGTAATACCAATAACTGAAGTTGTAGTATTTCATGAGGTTACTAAGGGCCCTTTTTTACCTGACAAAACTATTTTTGCTTCATGGGCTCCAAACTCTAAAGACGATATTAAACTACAACAAGCTTTTCAGAATTCTATTATTTAACATATTTGTATATTGATTATCTTAAAATACTTATTTAATATAAATTAGACTCTATGCAGACTTTGAGATATCCATCTTTTGATAGTATTACTGAACCCCGTATGGTTTGTTTTGGTATAGGTAATGGTAGCGGTAGCAAGTTGTTTCAAAGTTATTTGGATGGTCATCCACAAATCTACATGGTTCCTGCTTATATATTGATGTATCTATATCCTCATTGGGAACAGTGGGCATCAGATTATAAAGATAATTGGAACTGGAAAACTATTGTGGATGTTTTTTGTCAGAAACATGCTTCTTTATTGGATACACGTCGAATACCTGGGCATGATGGAATGACAACTTTAGGAGATACTCAGAATCAATGGTTAGAGATAGATGAGAATCTATTTAAAACAGTTTTAATGAATTTACTTTGTGATCAAACAATTACATGTAAAACTTTCCTTTTGGCAATACATTATGCATATGCTTATGTGAGAAATGAAAACTTAAGCGATAAGAAAATTCTTGTATATCATATTCATGTCCATGAATATGTTCCTAAATATTTATTGCCAGATTTTCCTGATATGCTTGCAGTTGGTTTCGTTAGGGATCCTAGATCAAATCTAAAGGGTAGATATGAGAGTGTTGTATATATTGATAAACACAAATTAAATAATACTGATGCTGTAATATATAAGCGACGTACTTATTATTATCATTCAATATGGTTTACAGAGAGTCTTGAGTATTTGAAGGGTATAAACTTGGATTGTGTGCGTGTGGTTAGGCATGAAGATATGCATCATAGATTGGAAGATCTTATGCAGTCTACCGTTAGGTTTTTAGGTGTAGATTATCATGATTGTTTGTTAAAAAGTACCTTTGGTGGATTATTATGGTGGGGTGATAAGGCTTACAATATGAAGCCAATGAATGAACCTAATCCTAGAGTGATATCATCAGATTGGCAGAGTACACTTCCCACTTTGGATTGGTTTGTACTTGAAGCATTGTTTTATAATTATTGTATCAAGTATGGCTATAATTTGTACAAATATCGCCGTGATAATATATTGAATAGATTGATTGCGTGTCTTCTAATGCTTTTACCGTCTTATTATGAAAAACTAGTATTTGTTGATTATATAAATGTGTTTAATCTGTGGTCATATATTAAACATGCTTATCATGAATCTGTAGAACCTAAGACTCTAAAAGACTATACTACAAATGCATATTATCGACACAAATGGTCTAATAAAGGTCTAAAGTTGTCAACTGTACGTTGGTATAGGCGTTTAATGGAATTTTGTAGCACATATTATGCTTCTAAAGCCAACTCTTTGCTTGCATATGTTGTATTGTTAACTGGTAGGGGATGTTATCTATTGGTTAATATTTTTCGTTACTTATTTTCAATTGTTTTATTTCCAATTATAGTGTTAAATCGCTCTCAGTTGTTTTTGAAGGCTTTTAAGAGAATGATTACAAAACGCGCATATTTGCCAGACATACTATAGCATGGTTTTGTTTTGCATTTTTTAGTAAATTATTTTTGAGTGTTGAAGATCTTGTATAGTTATGTTTAGTATTATTAGTTTCATTATCAATTTGTTTTTGATTATATTACGTCCAGTGTATTCCCTAAGGATTGGTTTAATACCATACAGGTCTTTAGGTAGAATTTCTGGAAACATGGAGTATTACTTAAGAAATCAAAAGCATATGTCAGACAAGAAAAAAAGTATAGATCTTCTGATTGCAGGTTGTAATCCAGTTAATCATCAGATTTTGACTATGATTGAAAGAAGGACAAAACTGATACAAAATGATTTCATATGGGAGTTATTAAAAAAGATCCAAGATAATATATTAAAACAACACGAAAATTCAAGAAAAACTTTGGATCGTTTTTCATGGATTGATTTTAGTCATTCAGGCTTTTTGTTAGAATGGGAAATATGGCAGACAATTGGGCCACAGCTTAATTTTACTAATGAAGAAATTGAAGATGGTAAACGTATTTTGGTAGATTTGGGTATTCCGGCAAATCGGGAATATGTGTGTATACATGCACGTGATAGTGATTATACAGATTCACCTGATTTTATAAGGGATCCACAAGATTATTTTTCCTACAATGATTTTCGTGATTGTGATATTTCCTCATATATGCCCGCAGCGGAATGGTTAGTTGAACAGGGTTTATATGTTGTAAGGGTTGGACATCAAGCTAAAGAAGAGTTTTCAAATGGTGATGAAAGAATTATTGATTATGCATATCATGCAAGAAACAAAATGCAAAATCCTGAATTTGCTGATGTGTTTTTACAGTCTCATTGCAAGTTTTTTATAGGTTGTACGGCTGGGATATATTATCTGTCTCATATATTTGATATTCCAATGGTTTTTGTTAATATGGTCCCATTAGCTGAAAGTGGAAGATCTAATCATGATTTATTTATATTAAAGAAATATTGGAACAATATTGAAAATCGCTATATGACATTTCATGAAATGGTGTTAAGAGGTGCAGATTGGAATAGATTATGGCATGATACACAAAAAACTATTGCTGATGAGGGAATAGAAATTATAAATAATTCTTCTGAGGAAATACTAGACTTAACGAAAGAAATGTTTTTGCGTTTACAAGGTGTCTGGGTAGATGAGGCAAGTCATCAAGAGTTTCAGAATAGATTTCGCAACGTATTCCCCCAGAATCATCCTATGAGGTATTTTCCTGGTTATATAGGATCAGAATTTTTACGTCAAAATGAAGATATGTTAATTGTTAATTAAAGATTTAATGGAGATATCAATAATATGTCATTAAGATTTAATGCGAATCCCGATGAAAGAAGATCTAAATTAATCCATACGATTCATCAAAACGGTTTTGTCAGGATCATAGAAGCTCACAATGGTTTGAGTGCTTTAGTAGGTGAAACAGCCAGTGTTGAATATAAAGGACAAACGATCACCTATGATGGGTTTTGGGAAAGTAGTTTAACAGATTCAGCTTCAAAAGGTTTACCTGATGCAGAAATTGTTGGTAATCCATCTAGGATACATACAATTAATGAAATTCTTAGTGTGACTTCTAAGCCAATGATAGTTGATGGAGATACGGGTGGTTCTGATGTTCAGTTTGAATACTTTGTGCGTGATTTGGATAGATTAGGTGTATCTGCTGTAATTATAGAGGACAAGGTTTTTCCAAAACGGAATAGTCTTGATGCTTCAGCTAATCAGACTCTAGAAGATCCTGATTCGTTTGCCCGTAAGATTGCTCGTGGTCGTGATGCACGTACTACAGATGTTTTCATGGTAATTGCTCGTTTGGAAAGTCTTATAGCAGGCTTAGGAGTTGAAGACGCTATTTTACGTGCTAAGAAGTATATTGAAGCAGGTGTAGATGGGATTATGATTCATTCCAAACAAGATACACCTGATGAAGTATTGTCATTTGTCAGTTTATTTGATGAATTGTGTAAAGAGATTGATAATAGGCCAGTACTAGTTTGTGTGCCAACTACATATAATTTAATAACAGATGTTGAGTTGGCAAAATATGGGTTTGATGTGATTATTCATGCTAATCATCTATTGCGTGCTTCACACAAGGCGATGTTGGAAACTGCAGAAAGTATTTTGTCGAGTGATCGTGGTTTTGAATCAGAACCTTGGTGTGCACCTTTGCCAAAAATCTTTAACCAGGTTGGTTTTGATCAGGTTAAATCTAAAGATCGTGAAGCCTCAAAAACACAGCAGATATCAGTAGTTATTCCGGCAGCAGGGAAAGATCCTATATTTTCTATGTTACCAAAATCATTAATAGAGATTAACGGTAAGCCAATATTAAAACATCAGATTGAGACAATTCGTAAGGTAGGCATTAATCAAATTGTTGTAATAAAGGGACATGAAGCCAATCAATTTGAACAGTTTGATGATAATCAAGTGATTTATTGTGATAACAAAGAATATTCAGAAACACATAGTGTTCATTCATTATTTTGTGCCAGTGATTATATAAAAAAAGGATTTGTGCTTGCTTTTTCTGATATTTTATTTACGGATGACATTTTAAGATGGTTGGTTGATACTGAAGAGGATATTGTTTTAGCTGTTGATAATTCTTATCGTTATCACAAGCATGAGATAGATAAGAATCTTGATTTAGTTGTCACACGTGAGGGACGCACCAGACATCATCGTAGTTTGTTTCCTGTTAAGAGAAAGGTTGAGATAATAAGTATGGGTAAGAATGTTGCAATAGAGAAAGCTAACTATGAATTTACTGGATTAGCTTACTTTTCGGCCGAAGGAGCACGAATTGCAAATAAGATATATAGTGATTGTGTTAACAATGCTAACGGGTCTTTTTATGAATCTGATTCTTTTGCCAAGGCTACAATTTCTGATTTTGTACAGGAAATCATTAATCGTGGATTTTCGGTATATGGTCTAGAGGTATATAAAGGATGGATGGAAGTTCATAATCATTCTGATGTAGATATAGCTGCTAAGGAATTGCAATCTAGTTTGTTGGGTACTGATAATGATTGATTCTAATTTGTTTTTAGATCATATGTATGACGAGAATATTGGTCTTTCAAGTGGTGTGCCTGGATCTTTGCTTAGTCCTATTACGAATCGGATAGTTAGTCATGAGAGTTTAAGGTATGTTAGTGCTGTTAGTGAAGGTGAGGCTGTTGGAATAGCTGCTGGTAGTAGTTTGGCAGGGAAAATAGGAGTTATTTTGATTCAGAACTCAGGATTAGGAAATGTAGTTAATCCTATTACTTCATTGACTAATATATATAAGATTCCAGTTTTGCTCATTGTATCTCATAGAGGAGATCCAGATAGCCAACCAGATGCTGCTCAGCATCTTATTATGGGGAAAATAACTGATTCATTAATTGATTTAATGGGTATTTATCGTCAGGAATTTCCTTCTAATGATATTGATGTAACTTCAGCAGTTTCTAGAGCATTTGATCATATGCGAAGTACTCAAAAACCAGCGGCTTTTGTTTTAAAACGTAATATGTTGCAATCATATGCTCATGCAAAAGATTTGCATCAAGAAGCATTTGATAGAAATGTTGGTGAAATGGAAGAAAATGATGAACCAAAGATAGTAACGTTAAAGTTAACAGATGTAATTAATAAATTTCATTTTGGGCAGGATATCGTTATTTCAACGACAGGCATTATTTCCAGAGCATTGTTTCAATATAACGATCGCCCTCAGAATTTTTATATGCAAGGATCAATGGGTACAGCAGCTGCATTAGGTTTAGGTATATCATTAATTAAATCTAAACAGAGGATAGTTGTATTAGATGGTGACGGAGCAATATTGATGCGATTGGGTTCTTTAGCTACTATTGGACATTACAAACCTTCTAATTATATTCATGTTGTATTTGATAATGAAATGTATGCTTCAACAGGTGGACAGCCATCTGTGTCATCGACAGTATCTTTATCTGAGATGGCACTAGCTGCTGGATATCGGAGAGCTGTGACTGTATATAGTAATGATTCATTGTCCTATTATTGGGAAAAATTCCATTCTGTTGAAGGTCCTATATTTTTGCACATTAAACTTAAACACATACAAGAACAAATGCCCTCGAGGCCATCTTTAACTCCGATAGAAATTACCTCAAGATTTGTTGAAAGTATTAATAATCATATCTAAAAATCAATACAAATTTATGGAGAAATAGTAATATGTGTGGCTTTGTAGGTATAGCATCTGCCAATTATGATGAATATATAGATCATGAATTGATTACACAAATGACTGATACGATTTTTCATAGAGGTCCAGATGATGATGGATATCACTTTGAAGCAGGCATTGGTTTGGGTTTTCGACGATTATCAATAATAGATTTGGATTCAGGTAATCAGCCAATGACAAATGAGAATCAAGATATTTGGTTATGTTTTAATGGTGAAATATATAATTTTCAAGAGCTAAGAAAGCAATTACAAGGATTAGGTCATTCTTTTCGCAGCACCAGTGATACAGAAGTTATCATTCATGCTTATGAAGAATGGGGAGTGTCACTTGTTAATTATTTGGTTGGTATGTTTGCTTTTATTATTTGGGACAGCAAGGAGAAAAACTTATTGTTATTTAGAGACAGGATGGGTGTAAAACCTATGTATTGGACATTAGCACATGGTAATTTGATATTTGGTTCAGAAATAAAAGCTATATTAGCTTATCCTCATACAGACCAAAAGGCTGATGTAGATGCACTTTCAAGTTATCTGACTTTTCGGCATGCAATTGGTGAAATGACATTTTATAAGGGAATCAACAAATTAGCACCAGGGTCTTATCTTGAATATAAAGGTGGTTCTGTGGATATTCAGCAGTATTATGAGTTACCGATTAGGGAGAGTACTGAAGATCTAGGTGAGGAATATTATCTTGAAACTACTAGGCAATTGCTTGAGAGATCAGTGTCGAATCGCATGATATCTGATGTTCCTCTTGGAGCATATCTAAGTGGTGGATTGGATTCTAGTATATTGGTAGCTATGATGTCGTCTGCTAGTGATAGTCAAGCAATGACTTTTTCAATAGGTTATGAGGAGGATAATTATAATGAAGAAAGTTTTGCTCAGTTAGTCAGTAATCATTGTAATACTAATCATACTCAGATTGTTTTATCTAATTCAAATTATTTAGACGTTTGGCCTAAATTAGTTGAGCATCGAGATGGACCTTTATCTATTCCACATGAGATAGCTTTGTATCAAATGTCTTTAGAGTTAAAGAAGATGGTTACAGTTGTTTTATCAGGGGAAGGTGCAGATGAATTGTTTGGTGGTTATGGGCGTGTGCAAAGATCACCAATGGATTGGAAAAAAATTAGATTTGCCAGAAACATATTGGGATACTCATTATCTGAATCAATAAGTAAATTGGCATCCGATAAGTCTGTGGTAAGGATGTTAGGTATTAGTAATCATATGGAGCATTTTTTTCATGTATATAATTGGATGCCACTTGAAGAAAAATGGGATTTATTTTCTGATGATCTTATGGATGTACTATCAGGTGATTTAAGAACCATTCGTATAATGGAAAATATATTTCGTGAAACTACACATATCAATCTTTATGATCGCATTCTTCATCTTTTTCAAAGAGTACATTTAACTTGTTTGTTGGATAGGCTAGATATGATGAGTATGGCTGCTTCAGTTGAGGCGAGGGTACCATTTGTTGATGATCATGAATTAGTTGAGCATGTAATTAATATTCCATATCATTACAAATTAAAATGGAAGTCGAAGATTCATAAAATGTTTGCAACATTTTATTCTAGTTTTCAGGCGAGTGAGTGGTTAGATACAAACAAATACTTATTACGAAAGATTGGTTCAGGTATTTTACCGCAAGAAATAGCATATCGAAAAAAACTTGGATTTCCTACTCCATTAGATCAATGGTTAAAAAATGGTATGTTAGATTATGCAAAAGAGATTCTTTTGGATGATATGGCAATTCAAAGAGGTTTGTTTGACAAGAATAAATTGGAGAATTATTTAACTACTTATCAATCATTGCCATACGATTTTTTTGGCAAGAAAATATGGATGTTAACAAATATAGAATTGTGGTTTAGAACTAGCGGAGTTTCTTTATAGTATTGTTATTGGAAAATAATAGAAGATTTTGATTAAAACAAATGTTAATTCATAATTGTAGACAAACTGCAGATAAAATGTTTGATGTTTTAAATCCATTTACTAATGAAGTAGTAGATGTTGTTCCGTCATTATCACCCATGCAAATTAATGATGCTCTTGAATCATCTTACTGCAATAAGAATAGATTATCTGGTTACCAGAGATCAACTATTTTGTCAAAGGCAGCTAAGCTTCTTGAAGAACAAAAATGCAATGTAGCTAAACTTATTACGTCAGAATCAGGACTATGTATAAAGCATGCAATGTATGAAATTGATAGGGCCATTAATTGTTTGCATTTTAGTGTGAAACAAGCTGAATGTATAGATGATATTGATGTGACTAAACAATTTGTCTCTAATGCTAGCTCACAATCACCAGAGCTTACTGTTATTTCTGAGCCATGGGACCTTGCGGTTGGAATTACACCTTTCAATCATCCATTAAATATGGTTGTTCATAAAGTGGCTCCTGCAATTGCTGCTGGCACTTCTATTGTTATAAAACCATCTGAAAAAACTCCTTTGACAGCAATTAAGTTTGGGGAGATATTGATTGAATCTGGTTTACCAGAAAATATGTTGAACATTGTGACAGGTGTGCCAGCTAAGGCAATAGTAGACCAATTGGTGACATACCCTGGATTGGACTTGGTGAGTTTTACTGGTAGTGTTGATATTGGTAAATATATTGCTGAAACTATGGCAAATAATGATAATCAATTAAAAAAATACATGCCTGAGTTAGGTGGAAATGCTAACTTTGTAGTTATGGAAGATTGTGATCTGGATTTAGCAGCTAATATTGCTTTGGGAGCATATGCTAACTCTGGTCAGAGATGTACTGCAATACGAAGAATATTACTTCAGGATTCAGTTGCGGAACAGTTTATTGATAAATTTGTTGAATTAGTAAGTAATGTCAAATATGGTGATCCGATGGATCCTAGTGTTGACATGGGAACTGTTATATCTCAGGATCAAGCAATTCTAATTGAAAAGAGAGTGAATCAGGCTGTTGCTGAAGGTGCATCAATATTACTTGGTAATATACGTGATGGTGCTTTGTTGTCGCCTACAGTCGTTGATAGAGTGTGTTCGACAAGTTCATTAGTTGCCAAAGAAACTTTTGGACCAGTAGCTTCAATAATGAGAATAAAGGATTTGGATGAAGCCATACAATTAATTAGGCAGTCTCCATTTAGATTAGCAGGTGCAATTGCTACTACAGATATAAATATTGCTAATCAATTACATAATGCTATTTCTGTTGGTCAATTTAGTCTAAATGGTCCTCCAGGATATAGAACTGAAGAAGCCCCTTTTGGTGGTTTTGGCGATTCTGGGAATGGCGAGAAGGAAGGTGTTGTAATGATGACAAGGGCAATGAGACGTTTGAGAACTTTTTATAATCACAAAACTTGAGTATCAAAGTGAAAGCTATTATTCTAGCAGCAGGACGTTCGTCAAGATTATATCCTATTACTATTGATCGACCTAAATGTTTGTTAAAAGTAGGTCGGCAGACGGTGATCGAACATCAGATTAGTTGGTTACGTGCATGTGGCATAAAAGATATATTGGTTGTTACAGGATACTTACACAAAATGATAGAACAACATTTAGGATCATCAGTTAGGTACTCATTCTATGATAAGTATGCTAAGACCAACAATTTGTATACATTGTATAGTGTTAGAGATGATATGGATGACGATCTTATTATTTTGTTTTCTGATGTATTAATCTCTTTGAACATTTTGAAGAAATGTATGAGTCATGATAGTGAAATGAGTCTTATTGTTGACACACACAATGTCACTGATAAAACTATGAGAGTATGTATCGCTGATAAAGCGATTATTGATATTGGTAGTCATATATCTGTAGAAGAAGCAGATGGAAATTTTGTGGGTATTGGTAAATTTACTAAGAAGTCAACTGTTAGTTTATTGAATAAGATGGAAGAGTTAGTAGATAAAAATATGTATAGTGATGATTATTATACTATTGCATTAAGTAAATTAGCTTTTGAAGGATATCCAATACGATTTGTAGATTCTTGTGAAGAGTATTGGGTTGAGATGGATACTCAAGACGATTATGAACGGGTTTTAGAAAGTCATTTTGCTATTAGTTGATTTCAATATAAATCAGATTGTGAAGGAGATGAAACCATAAATTTAGGTACTATTTGGATTACGGGTTTGTCAGGATCAGGCAAGACTACTCTTGGCACTAGTTTATACAATGCGTTAGGTAAATTAGGTATTAATAACCTTGAATTATTGGATGGTGATGAAACTCGTAAAAGATTACCAAGTAATTTTGGGTATTCAACTGAAGATCGTCAAGCAGTAGGTATGTTAGTTGCTAATTTAGCATTAGAATCGAATAAGAAGGGTAATATTGCAATTGTGTGTGCTATTTCTCACGTTAGAAAGGTGCGATTAAATATTCGAGAGATTCTTGCTCCTAACTTTATTGAAGTTTATTTAGATTGTCCAGTTGATATTTGTGCTGATCGTGATGTGAAAGGTCATTACCGCAAAGCACTTGCTGGTCATTATGATAATTTTGTAGGGATTACAGAACCATATCAAATATCGGATAATCCTGAATTAGTATTAGATACTGTAAATAAAACGTCAACTGAATGTGCTGATATTCTTCTTAATTATACTTTGAAGTTTTTTACTCTTGGTAAATAGTGTCAAAATTATGCAATTGTTAAGATACAAGAATGCAAATTGGCATTTTTCATTTGGTGGCAAAATATGAGGATGTCTTTCAGTTGGCTAAAAAGTCGATTTATATACGTTTTTCGGTTAGTTGTAGGACACACATTATTTTTTGTTATAAAGATTGCATATCCTTTAATACGTATTAGGATTGGATTGCTTAATTATGCTCGAATAGGACATTTGGCCACTAATACTGAGTTGTGCATTCGAAGAATGTCCGTGGCTTCTAATGAAAGTAAGGACTTAAAAATATTTTTTTCAGGGACTCCTCCAGCAAATAGACAACTTCTCGATATGATTAGGCGGCGATTGACAGTGGTGGAAAATCATTATTTGTATGAAATATTGGAATCAATTTATCAACGTACTAATGAACATAAGGTTTGGATAAATCTGAGACAGTCTGGTTATGGACTTTGGGATGAATGGAATGCGGTAGGACCACAATTAAGTTTTACAGAAGATGAGCATAGAAGAGGTAGAGAGGCATTAGATTCTTTGGGTTTTAGCTCAAATGATACTTTTGTATGTTTTTGTGCACGGGATAAAGCATATCTAGATCAGAATCATAGTTGGAGAACAAGACAGGAATGGTCATATCATGACTACAGGAATAATGATATTAACAAATATATGGATGGAGCTAGATTTTTGGCTGATAGTGGAATAACTGCAATTAGAATGGGTTCAGTAGTTGAAGATGATTTAGATGAAACTTACCCAGGTATTATTGATTATTCTAAATATCATCGATCTGACTTTAGTGATGTTTATTTGACAGCTCATTGTAAATTTTTTTTAGGAGATACAGGCGGTCTTTTTGGTATACCTACAATTTTTGGTGTGCCGTTTGCTGCGGTGAACTTAACACCTTTGAGAATTGTTCCTCGTACTCCTCTTGATATTTTTATTCCTAAGAAATATAGATATATTAGTACTCAGAAGATTATAACTTTTAAGGAGCTAATTAAATTGGGTGCTCATGATTGGGGTAGAACTGATAAATATATAGATGCTGGAATAGAGGTGATTGAAAATACTAGTGAAGAAATATTGGACCTTGTTATGGAAATGAATGCACGTATAGACGATACTTGGGTGACTAATGATGGGGATGAAGAATTACAGATACGCTATAGAGATCTATTTTCATCTGATCATCCAACTTTTGGATTCCCATCCCGTATTGGAACTCAGTTCTTAAGAAAAAATTCATATTTACTTGAGTAATTAGATATTTTTTTGTTGAGTCGTTTCGTAAAGTAGATGAGAGACAAACATATTTTTACTATTATTATGGATACATACAATCGACCTTTTTGGTTAAAAGAGGCTGTAGATGCCATATTAAGACAAACTTATGAAAATTTGGAAATTATTTTGATAAATAATGGTGCTACTGCTGAAACTATTGAATATTTACATGAGATTGATAGTAGAGATGCTCGTGTGAAACTTGTTCATTTTGAGGATAATCAATGGAGACCGGAAGATCCTTTGAGGGTGGTGGACGTATGTTTCAATGCTGGATTAGCAGAAGCTAACGGGGATTACATTTTTTATCAATCTGATGATGATTGGATGGATGACGAATATGCAGAAAAAATGGTTAAATTATTTATTGATGATTCAGAATGTATTACTGCGGCTGGATTACCTGTGCCTGTAGATGCAAATAGTAACATAATTAATAAAGGTCCTAGGAAAACAAATTTGCGTTCTAGATATATGTCAGGTTATGAGATGTCCTTGAATACTTTGAGAGGGGGCAATATGTTTAGTGCACCAGGCAGTATTTTTACTATAAGAACTGATGTTTTGCGTAGTATGGGAGGTTTTCATCGTAATTTAGAGAAAAGTCATCTTTATGGAATAGTCCCTTTTGGCACAACTGGTTTTGATGAAACAGCTCGGTTTTATTGGCGTCGACATGATTCACAGCTTAATGTTCTTTTGGCAGAATCAGGTAAGGTTTGGTTGAATGATTTAGACGTCTGGCTTAATGAATGGGAAATACAGAAAAGATGGCAGATTTTTGGTAGCGATGTAGCACAGGAATTAGTTACTACGCTTCAGGAAATCCAATTGCGAAGTACAGCAATATGGTTTGTTTCTAATTTTTTTCATGGACGTTTGAGAACATGTAAAAGTATGTTAGAACAGATATTATGTACTGATTATATGCTGCGTTTTCTTATTAAATTGCCTACTGGTCTGTGGTACCGTCGTCATGACTTGCTATTTTTGTTTCGAATATTGAAGAAAAAATTGTATAGGATTTTTCTTCTTGATTAGTAATTATTTAAATGTGAGAAAGAATTTATTAGAAAGTTAGAATAATATGTTTAGATTATATTGGAAATTAGTATTTTATCCTTATTGGTCACGAATATTAGTGATCACATTTGCCATTTTTATTACTTCTACTTTAGATGTTCTAAGTATTGGCATGATAGTACCTGTTGTTAGTGTATTGATTGCACCACAAGAAGGTTCATCTATATGGATTACTGATTTAGTAGGAGTCGTAACAGACAAAATAAACCTTGATTTTGAATATCAATCAGTAGTTTTTGGTTTAGTATTTATTGTTGTCTTAGTGTTTCTTAAGAATATAGTAATGCTTATTCAAAACTTGTTAATTCATCGTCTTGCTACTATTGTAGAGTTGCATTTTAAAGTTAGGTTATTCGGGAAATTCATGCGTGCTAGTTATGATGAAATTACTACTCGAGGTAGGGGTGTAATTATGGAAGATTTGTCGCGTGCTGCTACGGGAGTAGTTAGTAGTATTTCAACAGCGGCATCATTACTTAATGGTTTGATGTTAACTATTACTAGTGGAATATTATTATTTTATCTTTCATGGTTTGCAATCCCAATTGTTGCGGTGCCATTATTGATTATTTACGCTATTACAGGTCCTAGAATACAAAAAAGATCTGCTAGTTTGGGATCTGAATTGCATGAGATTCGACAGAAAAATACTGTAGCAATGGTAGATTTTCTTGATGGAATACGTGTAGTTAAGTCTGGTGTTATAGAAAATGTTGCTATTAATCGTATAAAAGGTTTGCTAAAAGAATATTTGCCATTATATGTTGTTAGTAGGTTGTTACCAGCAATACCGGGTGCTTTAATCGAGATAGTTGGTGCAATGTTGATAGGCGTTCTAGTATTAGTGGCAGTTATTAAACCAGATCTTGGTTTAACGTTGTCAGAAATTGCCGCTATGGTGGTATTGATGCGTCGGTTATTACCAACAGTAAGTAGTATACAAAATAATATTGTGAACTTAAGTGATAAATTGCGTGTTGTTGAAATTGCTGATGAAACTCTCAGTAACATGCCAATTGAAATCAGCGGTAGTGAGATTCTTTCTTCCATTAATCCTGTAGAAAATATCCACATTCAAAATGTATCATTTTCTTATAGCAGTCGACCAGATACATCTGTACTTAAAGACATTAATTTAACTCTACGTCGTGGTCGAGTGACTGCTTTTGTTGGTCAAACAGGATCCGGGAAATCGACTATAGCAGATTTGTTGATCCGTCTTTATGATCCAATTGATGGCCATATTTTTGCCGATAAGGTTGATATCCGGAATATTGATTTAGATGATTGGAGAAATCGTGTGGGTTTTGTAGGTCAGGATCCGTATTTATTTAATACAACTTTGAGAAATAATATTACTTTGTGGAACAATTCTATTAGTGACAAAGTTTTAGATACTACAATTGAAAGTGTACAGCTAGAAGACTTGATTAGAACAATGGATGATGGATATGAAACAGTAGTGGGTGATCGTGGACTTAGATTGTCAGGTGGACAAAGGCAACGAGTTGCTATTGCTAGGGCGATTTTATCTAATCCAGATGTTTTAATATTTGATGAAGCTACAAGCGCACTTGATAATCTTACCGAAAATGAAGTTCACGGAGCTATTAGTAAGTTACGAGAGAATGCAATCGTGTTAGTTATTGCCCATCGTCTTTCTACAGTTCAAGATGCTGATTTGGTTATTGTATTAGACAATGGGAAGATTGTAGAGCGTGGTGTTCCAGAAGATCTTTTGTTATCTAAAGGATATTTTTGGAAATTGTATCAAAAAGATGCCAGTTTTGATGATTTTGATAACAATCCGTGATGAGATTACATAAAGTTGATGTTTTAAATGACTAAAGTACTTGGATTGATAACAGCACGTGATGGTTCCAAGGGAATACCTGGAAAGAATATAGCATTATTGGGAGATAAGCCATTAATATCATGGACAATAGAGGCTGCATTAAATGCATCAGTGATTGACAAGTTAATTGTTTCAACTGACAGTAAACAAATTGCTGATATTTCTCGGGAGTGGGGTGCTGAAGTGCCATTTATACGTCCTTTGGAATTGTCTGGGGACAATTCACCACATATTGATGTTATGGTGCATGCGGTTAAATGGTTACGTGACAATGAAGCTTATTTTCCAGATTATTTGATGTTGTTACAACCAACTTCACCTTTTCGTACTTCTCAGGATATAGATCAGTCAGCGGCTTTGGTGTTTGAATCAGGTGCCGATTGTGTAATTAGTATACAGGAATCTTTGTCTCATCCATATACAATGACACAAATTTCTGAAGATAATATGTTTACTGGATTCTTGATGTCTTCTAAACATCAAGGTAAATATCAAAATAGACAAACAAGACCGACATTTTATTCATTAAACGGGGCTATTTATTTGATTAAGGTAAATACATTGTTAGATGCTCATACAATTTATCCTGATTTTACAATGACTTATATTATGCCAGAGGAAAGATCATTGGATATAGACACTTTGTGGGATTTAAAAATCGCTAATTTGTTGGTTGATAAATTTAGTGACAAAGAATAATTTTATCGGATAACATAGCATGGAAATTCGTGGTCAAATCCAGGGTGATTTTGTTACAATTGTTACTTATCATTATGTTAGGCCTATAAAAGACAGTTTGTATCCTGATATCAAAGGGCTTGAGCTTCAAGACTTTTATGGGCAAATAGAATATATCATGAAGTATTATGAGGTAGTTTCTATGGATGATTTAGTGGCTAGTATCAATGGTCAGCAAGAATTACCTGATAAGGCGTTACTTTTGTCATTTGATGATGGTTTTGTTGATCATTATGAATATGTTTTTCCTTATTTGTTGGAGCGTGGTTTATCAGGTGCATTTTATCCATCAGTTTCATCTATTACAAAATGTCAAATGTTAGATGTGCATAAAATACATTTTGTATTAGCTAGCCAAGATAATAAAGTACTTATTCTGGATAAATTAAATCAATATATAAATGATGTTAAAGAACAATATGAATTAGAAGACATTGAAATATATAAGCATCAATATTGTAAATCCAATCGTTTTGATTCAGGGGAAGTGATTTATATTAAGCGTATGTTACAGTATGTTTTACCGGGTGTTTTGCGGTCCGAAATAATAGACTATTTGTTTACTAAATTTGTTACTAAAGATCAGGTAAGTTTTGCAAAAGAGTTGTATTTGAGTGAAAATCAGATTCGAACCATGATTGATGAAGGAATGCATTTTGGTGGTCATGGACTAAATCATGAGTGGTTGAATCATTGTAGTAGATCTCACCAAGAATTAATCTTGACTAAAAACAAGGAATTCTTGGAATGTCTTGGGGCCACAAACAATTGTATGACATTTAGTTATCCTTATGGGGCATATAATTCTGATACACTAGAAATGATTTCAAGATATGGATTTGATTTAGCTTTTACTACCAAAGTTGGACTAGCAGATTTGAATTTGGTCGACAATTATGAAGTTCCTCGTATTGATACAAATGATTTACCGATATCTTTTAATGCTGAATTGGTAAATTGGACTCGACAATTGTTATAATCCAGGAAGATTAGTTTCTAAATTGTAATAAAATAATGTCAAAACTTAAACAGAATCTTTATAAAGTAATTGCACATGTATTTAATATGGATCTATTAGATGTTAATAGTTCAAGAGGACCACATGATATTTTAGGCTGGGATTCATTAGGACAATTAAATTTAATTTTGCAAATAGAAAATGAATTTAATGTGAAGTTTGATATTGAAGATGTGTTTAGTTTTTTTACAGTTGATGATATATATAATAGTTTGAGCAAAAAACTAGATATAGATAATGATGATGATGATGATGTCTAATATAGTTACAGTAGATATTGCAGATAAACCAAAAAACTTCTCTGAAGTTCTAAGGAAAAATGCTCAACATCGATCTAATCACATAGCAATTATTGAACCAGATAGGAATATTAGTCTTACCTATAGTGAATTAGATAATATAGTGGATAGAGCGGTGGTATGGTTAGAGAGTCAAGGTGTTAGTAAAGGTAGTGTTGTATCTGTAGCATTAAGAAATTGTATTGAATATTTTCCGATTTATTTAGGTGTTATTCGTTTAGGAGCAATTATTAATCCTTTTCCTGTAACTCTGAGTGGCCATGATTTAGTTAGGAATTTGCAGTATACAGAACCAATTCTTGTTATATGTCATGATATTCATTCATCTTTTGTTAGAGAATATGACTTTAGAGTATTTGAGTTAATTATAGATGAGCAATCACAATTTTTTGAATACTTAACAGATTTTTCTTTAAATGAGAATTCGAATAATAATGTGTTAAATGATGATTTTGCAGCTTGTTTGTATTACTCATCTGGCACTACTGATGATCCCAAAGGGATTTTGTATTCGCATAGTAATATGGTTTGTCTGATAGATTCTATAGTTAGGAGTTTTCATCATGATCAATCAGATAAACATCTTGTTTTATTGCCATTAGGTCATACTGCATCAATTAATTATTCGTTTTTACCATCTTTATATACTGGTGCGACAATTATATTGTATGATTCATTTTTGAAATTGAGAAATAATCTTTGGGAAGTAATCGATAAGTTTAAGATTAGTTATATGCAGGTTGTTCCTTCTGTTCTCTACTCTATTTTAAATACGCCTTATATTAACTTTGATTCAGATAAAACTCAATCATTATCATATATTGGATGTGGTTCCGCTCCATTATCAATTCATATGCAATCTGAGTTTAAAAAAAAGTATGGTATTCCAGTGGCTAATTTGTATGGCTTAAGTGAAACTGGTCCAACTCATTTTGATGATCCTTTAGATCCAAAATGGATGCCCGGATCCATTGGAGTGCCTTTAGATGTAAACAGCGTTGATTTCATAGATGAAAATGGAAACACAGTTCCAATAGGAGAAGTTGGCGAAATTATAGTTAAAGGGCCTAATGTATTTGTCGGTTATTTTAAGAATGAAAACTTATATAATGATGTAGTGTGTAATGGGTATTTTCATACAGGTGATTTGGGATATATAGATGACGAAGGTCTACACTATTTCGTTGATAGGAAAAAGGACTTAATTATTAAGGCAGGTGTTAATATTCATCCTGGTGAAATAGAAGAAGTATTATATGAACATAATCTCATTTCTGAAGTTTTGGTGATAGGCGTACCGGATGAATATTATGGTGAGGATATAAAATGTTTTGCAGTAATGATAAATTCTGATGATGAAGAAGATGTCATTAAAGAATCTGTTTTAAATTTTGCTCGTGATCGTTTAGGTTTGTTCAAAGCTCCTAAATCAATACAGATAGTTGATGCTTTACCAAAAGGTCCTTCGGGAAAATATTTACGTCGATCTTTGAGAGAAGTATAAAGAGATTGTATGAATAAATATGCTCTTGAACTGGAAATTGCACAAAAAGTAGCTATAGGTGCTGGAGATTTGTTGCTGTCTCTTTCTCAAAAAGATCAGCACGTAGTTAGGAAAGCCACGAGAGAATTAGTCAGTGAAGGTGATTTAGGTTCTGAAAAATTCATTATAGAGCAACTTCAACAGTTTTTTCCAGATGATAGTATCATTTCTGAGGAAAGACAAGATCTAGAAACTAGTAGTGAGCGAGTATGGATTTTGGATCCTCTTGATGGTAGCCATAATTTTATTGCAGGATTACCATTTTGGAGTGTTTCTATAGGTTTTATGGTTGCAGGTAATTTAAGTCTTGGTGTTATTTTCTTTCCTTTGGAGAATGAGATGTTTTATGCTGTAAGTGGGCAAGGTGCATTTTGTAATGATAAAATAATTAGTGTGTCTGATAATTTTGAATTGTCAAAATCAGTTGTTATGTATGACAATCAATTTCATCTTGATCACCATTCATTTCAGCGATATGAATCTATAACTAATGCTGCATTCACTACAAGAATATTTGGTACAGCTACTAAAGATTTATGTTTGATTGCTTCAGGTACAGTTGATGCACGTATTTGGAATCGTACTAAATTAGTTGATTTAGCAGCAGGCTCAGTAATTTTGCGAGAATCTGGAGGAGAAATCACTGATTTTGGAGGGAATGATCCTGAATTAGACTTTCGACAAGTAGTAGCTTCAAATGGTCATATACATAAGGAAATATTACAAGAAATAAATATAATCGAGAATACTTAGTGAATATTATGAAAAAAATTGCAGGCATTAATGGATTTGGAAGATTTGGTTTACATTTACTGAAGTATTGGCTTGATAGAGCTAGTACTTCAAACTTCAATATTGGATATATTAATGATGACACAATTACTATTGACCAAGCATTGGATATATTAAACAATGATAATAAAGTTGTTTTTTCAAAATACCGCATAAAAAAAATAGGTAATCATATTAGGATTTTAAAACCTAACGGTAGTTTTTACGAAATTGAATTTACAAACTTACAAAAAGATAAAATTAATTGGATTGGAGAACCCGATTATTTTTTTGAATGTTCAGGAAAAAATACAATGAAAAAAGATTGCCTACAATTCATAAAAGATAAAACGAAACTCGTTATAATTTCGGCTACAAGTTGGGATTCTGACGGAACATATGTTTATGGTTTTAATCATCAATCTTTATCTAATGAAGATAGAATAATTTCATATGGTTCTTGTACTGTCAATGCATATGTGCCTTTTGCGAATTTTATAAATCAAACTTATTCTATTGTGGATTCCGATGTAAATGTTGTGCATAACATTCAGGAATATAAACTAAAACAACAAAATACTTTAACTAGAAAATTTTGCACACTTGAAAAGTCGGGCACATTTTTACTTGATTGTATTAATGATAACAATTTTGTGGTAAATTACACTGTAATTCCTTACTCAGGCACTTCATTGATAGATTTTAGGTTTAGGGTAAATAAAGAAATAAATTATGACAATTTTATATTAGACTTAAATCATGCGATTTATGAGGGTTCTTTAAAAAATCTATATGATATAGACGAAGTTGATAACGGACCTGAAATATATAATTGTTCTACATATTCATCGATTTTTATCAAAAAGAATATCAGAATTTTAAATAATCAAATTTATTTGCAAGCTTATTTTGATAATGAAAATTCGGTAAATCGTTATTATGATTTGTGCAATTATATTGCTTCAAGATGAAAAACAATATTGAAGGAATTGTAGTAGAGTTGTTGGAGCATAAAGATTATAAAAAATTCCAATGTTTTATAAAAGATCATTGGAAAATAGATCATATCTTTGCTCATGATAAATCAGTATTTGAATTTCAACACAAAGCATCTGACTATTATCATTATATGATTGCTAAAAAGGATAATAGTTTGATTGGTGTACATGGAGTTATTCCACAATCAAAGTTTGATGAATCACTACCAAGTGATCAGATTTTTTTAGGTCTATGGAAAGTATTAGATGGAGATTCAGTAGGTCTAGGTATATTTTTATACCAGAACATATTGAAAGAATATTCACCGCAATTTATAGGGGTTATTGGATATAATAGTGATATATTATCATTTTATGTCTGGCAGGGCTTTGAAGTTGGAATAATGAATCATCATGTTGTTTTATCAACGAACAAAACTGACTATGACATTGCTATAGTCCCTTCAAGTATAAGTTATAAATGCAAAGATTTTCAGACGGTTTTACAGGGTAGATTAATAGAGGAAAAAGATTTAAATACTTTAGATAGCAATAAGTTGTATTCTTATCAAATTCCTATTAAATCTGATACATATCTAATAAATCGTTATATGAATCATCCTGTATATGATTATGATGTGTATGCAATAGAAAAAGATAGAGAATTGTTAGGATTAACAGTGATCCGACCTATAATTCAAGATCAAATTGTTGTTTTACGTCTTGTGGATTATATAGGTTCAAATGATACCTTCCCATTGCTAGGTGGGTTTTTATTACAATTGTTAGATCATTATGAAGCTGAGTATTTGGATATGTATTCTTATGGTATACCCAATGACATTATAGAGCAGGCTGGATTCTTGAATCGAACACAATATGATGGTTTGATAATCCCAAATTATTTTGAACCATTTGAGAGAAAGAATATTGATTTGAGATATGCTTACAAATCAACATCAGAGTCTCAATTAGTTAGATTATTTAAAGCTGATGGAGATCAAGATCGTCCCAATATGCATGTTGGATGTAAAAATTAGTGTGTATGAATTTTGGCAATAAATTGTTATAATTATAGTTTAGGATCATTTTATGAAAATATTACTTGTTGCACCTTTTTTAGAAGATACTACACAGAAGAAAGAGAGTTTATATCCATCTTCTGCTTTACTATATTTGGGATCATATTTGCGAGCTAATAATCATGATCCTGTGCTTTTAGATTTAAATATTAATTCTGTGCATGATCAAAAAGATAAGCTTGAGTATTGTCAGGCAAAAATATTGGATCATATAAAGGAGCACAAACCACAATTGATAGGTCTTGGGTGTTTGTTTTCAGGAGCTTTTGCTACTGTTTTGGAATTTGCTAAGACAATTAGGAGTAATTATCCAGAAATAAAAATTGCGACAGGTGGTATTCATCCAACCACTTATCCTCGTGAAATACTTGAGAATTGCATGGACATTGATTTTGTGGCTATTGGTGAAGGTGAAGGCCAAATGCTGGCACTTGCTAATTGTATTGAAAATGGCAATCTTGATGATGTAGCTAAAATTAATCAATTTGCATATCGTACAGATAATGGTGATGTTCATGTTAATAAAGAATTTCCTCAATTGCTAACTATGGATGAATTACCCATGCCGGCGTGGGACCTGATTGACCTGACTGATTATGAGATGGATCTTGATCATTTTTATAACCCAAAAAATTTGAAAATAAAAAATCGAGTTCCAGTTTTTTCAAGTCGTGGATGTCCTTTGCCCTGTAATTTTTGTGACATGTTTCTTGTGATGGGTAAGAAACATCGTCGTAGTAGTGCTGAGAGGATGGTGGATGAATTGGAGTTTTTGAACAAAAATTATGGTGCTAATTATTTCTCCATTATGGATGATAACTTAACATTACAAAAAAAACATATATTAGATATATGTAATGAAATTAATAGGAGAAATCTAGATATACAATGGGAAACTCCAAATGGTGTAATGGTGAATTCATTAAATGAAGAAATTGTGTCAGCAATGGCAGGTGCTGGTTTGATTCATACGTGGATTGCTATTGAACATGGATCAGAGTATATTCGCAATTTGATTATTGGTAAGGGTCTTAAGCGGGAAAAGATTTTTGAGGCTTCAGAATTGCTCAAGAAATACAAGATTATGACAGGCGGTTTTTTCATTATGGGATTCCCAGAAGAAACTCCTGAGACATTATCTGAAACTGAAAAGATGATGAATGAATTAAAATTAGATCGAATGGGTGTGTCAACTGCCATTCCATTTCCAGGTACAAAATTGTTTGAACAAGTAAAACAAGACAATCTTTTAATAGAAAGTGTAAATTATGATACTTTGTGGAAAACTCCAATATCACATAATCAGCAGGGTTTTGTAATAAAGCCATATCAAATGTCTATAGATGAATTGGTTGATTGGCGTGTTAGATTACATGCTGTGAATGACAAATATAAAGGTTATAACAAGAAGCAATGGGAATTGGAAACACTAAGTAATAATGCTAATGGCATTAGTTTGTGAGTTTTTTATCTCCGTCTGTATGAGTTAATCTTTCAATTAGTTGTTAAATAATTTTAGATTTACATACACATAATTGTTGTTAATTTTAATAATTTGTTTCAATATCTATTGACATATGAATAGAATAATGAATAGTAACATTATTAATATTGCTGATCGATCTATAGGACATGGTCATCCATGTATGATAATTGCTGAGGCAGGTGTGAATCATAATGGGAGCCTAGAAAAGGCAATTGATCTGGTAAATATTGCTTATCAATCAGGTGCTGATGTTGTTAAATTTCAGTTATATAACACTGAAGAACAGGTTTCAAAATTAGCTACTACTCCGTCATATCAATATCGGAACACAGGTATGCAAAATGTATTTGAAATGTCTAAGGATTATGATTTGGATTGGGATGCTCATTATGCAATTGAATCACACTGTCGTTCATTAGGTATACTATACATGGCATCTTGTTTTGATGTTGATGCTGTTAATTTTGCAATTAGATTAGGTAGTGTGTGTATTAAAATTGCTTCAGGAGAGATTACTAATTATCCATTATTATCTCATATAGCTTCTACTAATAGAACAATTATTTTGAGTACAGGCATGAGTTCTTTGGAAGATGTGCGTGGTGCTTTGAAACACATCAGATCGAACGGTACCAATGAAATTGTCTTGTTGCAGTGTGCTTCTGATTATCCAGCTTCTCCTTTGACATCTAATTTGCTTGTTATGAAAACATATGCCAAAGAGTTTGGGGTTAATGTAGGTTTTAGTGATCATACAATTGGGAGTACAGTGGCTGCTGCAGCAGTAGCATTAGGAGCTTGCGTTGTGGAGAAGCATTTTACTTTAGACAAATCTCTTCCAGGTCCAGATCATGCTATGTCTCTAGATCCGGATGAACTTAGTAGTTTTGTTCATGATATACGCAGTGTAGAGGCTGCTTTGGGCGATGGTAATAAAGTGTTACATAGTGATGAAATTGATGTTCAAAACTCTGCACGTCGTAGTATTCACACATCTAAGTTCATAGCTTCTGGAAACAAAATAGAGATGAACAATATTACATTAAAAAGACCTAATGTTGGTATTGATCCTAGGTTGATTAAAGATGTCTTGGGTAAAACTGTTATTAAAGACATAAAGGTTGATACACCTATAACATGGGATATGTTGAAATGATTAAAATATTGTATGTAAGTGGTTCACGTGCTGATTATGGTCCTGCTAGAAATGTTTTAAAGTTGTTAAACTCAGATGTTAGGTTTGAATTGAGCGTTTTAGTCACAGGAATGCATTTAGATGTTGTGCATGGTGAAACTTGGCGAGAAATTGTTGAAGATGGTCTAACTATTGCAGAGTCCGTCACAGGTCATATTGAAGGAGATTCAGTGACAGAAATGGCAGCTTCTCTTGGTGCATATTTGCATGGTATGAGTTATGCTATTTCGCGCATTAGACCTGATGTGTTATTGGTCTTGGGTGATAGAGGTGAACAATTGGCTGGTTCTATAGCAGGTGCATTTCACAATATTGTCGTTGTGCATTTGTGTGGAGGTAGTATTTCAGGATCAATAGATGATTCTATTCGTCATGCAATAACTAAATTTGCACATTATCATTTACCCGCATTTGAAGAACATGCAAATCGTATATTACAAATGGGAGAATCTCCCGATAGAGTTAAGATTGTTGGTCTACCTGGTAATGACATATCTTCTGATGTAACTTTCTCTCGTGAAGAAGTATGTTTTCAATTTCATTTACCTTTGGATAAGCCTTATATATTGGTCTTACAGCATGCTGTATCGCACACATTTAATATAGCTGATTCACAAATTGTTGAAACTTTAGATGCATTGAGTGTGTTAGATGATTCTGTACTGTTGGCTAACCCTAATGATGATGCAGGAGGTAGGGTGATTTTATCAAGGATGAAAGAATATGCTTCTAAATATGATCATATGCAAATATTACCTCCAGTTGCTAGCCGCGAATTATTTGCAAGCATCATGTGTCATAGTTCAGTGTTAGTTGGAAATTCTAGTGCAGGAATAGTGGAAGCTATGAATCTTGGTTTACCTGTGGTTAATATTGGTGACAGGCAATCAGGACGTGAGTACCAGTCTTGTATGATTAATGTTGATTATAAATCTGAAGATATTTACAAAGCAATTCAATTGGCTTTACATGATGAAACATATCAACAAAAATTACTAGATTTTACTAAATGTGTTAAGTATATTGATACACCTACAGAGGTTGTGAACTTTATTGCCAATATTGATTTAGATGTTGGACAGTACCAGAAACCTTTTGTTGACTTTAATTAAGTTGATTGCTTCTCTTCGTATTGGAATTACGAGTTATATGATGTTACAGTGATGATGTGAGTGTTATATGTTAGTTTATTGGAGGAATTATGACTATCTATGGTAAAACAATCATATTGCGTGCTATAGAAAAAGAAGATTTACCTATACTACAAGTTTGGAACAATGATCCAGATATTCAATATCATCTGGGTGGCTGGCATTTTCCAGCATCTTTGTCAATTATGGAACATTGGTTTGAATCAATTCAGGATGATGAACTAAATAAAAGATTTGCTATTTGTGTAGATGGTATTGGAATTATTGGTACTACAAATTTGGTGAATATCAACTGGAAAGACAGGAATGCCTTTACTGGTCTAATGATCGGTGAACAGCAACACAGAAGTAAGGGGTATGGGACAGATACAGTTATGACCATTATGAAGTATGCATTTCAGGAATTGGGTTTAGAGCGTCTTGATACAACAATTATTGAACATAATGAGGCTTCTTTGCATTTGTATATTGACAGATGTGGTTGGAAAGAAGAAGGACGTAAAAAGAATTGGTACTGGCGTGATAATCGTTATTGGGAAAAGATTATTTTAGGAATAAATCGTGATGAATATTTTACTTTTGTTGGAAAATAGAAGGTAGAATTTAGGCTAATCTATTTTGGTTCAAATAAAAAAGCTGTTTGAAACTAATAATCAGTCCAACCATCATCAGATAGTTGGTGGAGATTTTGAGTTGACATCTATTCCATCAAATATATCGGATTCATATAAGTTGCAGAAGTTTGGTTCAGTTGGTACCTGGACTTCAAGTGGGCGTGCTTCTTTAGCGATTCTGTTACAAGATTTGGTTAAGCGTGGAATCGAACAGATTGTTTTACCATCTTATTTGTGTAGCAGTATTTTATTGCCCATTAGGAAGATAGGACTTAAGTATTCTTTTTATAATGTTGATCGTAATCTGGAATCAGTTATAGAACCTCAAGATAAATCTGCTATATTACTGATTCACTATTTTGGATGGTTTAACAAGCTTGCTATTGAATTACGGAAACGTTCCTCATCTGAATCATTTTATTTGATTGAGGATTTAACACATGCCTTTCTAAGTGATTGGTATACGTGGACTAGTAGCTCAGAATTTGTTTTTATGAGTTTACGTAAGTTTGGACCAGTGCCTATTGGTGGTTGGTGCTCTTATACATATGATGATTTGCCAATTTCTAAAGAAATTGAGTCTTTAGCATGGAAATCAATAGCTGCTCGTTTAATACGTGCACAATATGTTGTAGAACCTTCTAATTGGACGGATTTTGATGTTGAAAAATTTTATTTGAACCTTTTACATCAAGTAGAGGTTTTTTTGGATCAAAATCCAACCGTTTGTAAATTACCCAAGATAGCATATGATCTGATTATGGGATTAAATTGGCATCAAATTGGTATGCAGCGTAGAAGTAATTGGCTCGATTTGCACACAATGATTAATGGTAAAGTTGATGCGTTAATCACTGAATTACCTGAAGATGTAGTACCGTTAGGATATGTTATAAAGTGTAAAAATAGAGACAAATTAAAGGATCGTTTGGCTAAGAGACATATTTTCTGTCCAGTTCATTGGCAATTGCCCAATATTATTAATGAAGATAATTTCCCAGAATCAGTTGCTTTATCTCAACAGTGTTTGACATTACCTATTGATCAACGTTACAGTTTTGATGATATGGCTCGGATTGCAGAAGTAGTGCAAAGTGAGTTGTAGAAAAGTGATTACACAAGTACTAGATGCAAGTAGTAGTGGAACTCATCAGTGGCAGTCAATAATCAAGAAATTACCTGTTTTGATGCGCGATTCTTATTTTTATCCTGATTGGGTTCTTTTACATAGATTTAATAGTGACACTCGTGCATTGATGTTTACATGTGAAAAACAGGGGAAAATTTGGGCTTATCCATTTTTATTAGTTTCTATCAATTATGTAGGTGAAAAGAAATTAGAACAAACATGGTATGATATTGAAACTTCTTATGGTTATGGAGGTCCACTTTGCAATACCGCAGATACACAATTTTTTATTGAAGCATATACTCTTTTTACAGAATGGTGCAATACAAATAAAGTAGTAGCTGAATTTGTTCGCTTTCATCCACTAATTCAGAACATTAATTGGTTAGACTCAGACACAGAAATAATATGGGATCGAGATACTGTATCATTAGACTTTAGGCATATTAATACAGCCGTTTTGCCATTTGATACAAAGACTAGAAATATGCTTAAACGTGCAGACAAGTTGAATGTAAACATTCGTCAGACATTAGAATATGATGATTACATTCGATTTGTAGAAATGTATAAGTCTTCTATGGATAGAGTACAAGCGGAAAATTATTTGTATTTCTCAGACAAATATTTTGACAAACTATTTGATTTTGTTAGGAAGAGCGGTTGTTTGTTGTTTGCTAAACACAATGAACAATATGTATCAGGAGCAGTATTTGTGTATGGCTCGACTTGGATGCACTATCATTTAGCTGCATCTGATCCTGATAGAATGATTTCAGGTGCAAACAATCAGTTGTTAATGGAAGCCGCAAAGATTGGTCAACAATTAGGTCTTAAAGGTTTGCATTTGGGAGGTGGTAGGACCAATGATCCAAATGATTCGCTACTAAAATTTAAGAGATCTATGTCAACTGATAGGCACAAATATTTTATTGGACGACGAATACATAGACCAGATGTTTACAAATATTTGACTAATTTGTGGAGGGAGCAATATCCTGCTTTAGTTCACAAATATGGAAAAAGACTTTTGTGCTATCACTATAATTAATGCATATTAATTTTTAAACATTAGACTTACACTATTTGAATGAATAAGATACTATTTGGTTCTACAAACAATCAATCTACAGATTCTATTTTAATTATTTCAGGTGTTGCTAGATCTGGTAAAACTACATTAGGTAATATTTTGGGTTCATGTATTGCTGTGGAACATGTGGAAGAGCCGAAGCCATTTGTTCATCTTCCAATATTGTCTGCATTTGGATCGATCAATGAGCCATTATCTGTCAATATTTTCAAATCATATATATATGATTTGTGGTATGAGAGATTGATTATGCGGAATGTCAACTTTAGGCCTATGGATGAGTCTTCAATTTGGAAGCAGAAAACAATTATGGAAATAATATATCGGACACTTAGATTAAATGATAGGAAGATGGTTCAACGATATTTAGACAATAGAAATTCATCACTAGTATTGACTTTAACACATACAATCCCGTTTTGTGATTTCTTTTGGAAGGCTTTGCCACAATCTAAGATATTACATGTTGTACGTGAAGGAGTACAGGTTGCAATGGACGTTACTAGTAAAGGTTGGTTGGCTAATGATCAATTAATAGAACCACAACATGCTTCACCATATAGACTGTATTTGAGAAAAAAAGATGGAACTAAGTTCCATTTACCTTTTTGGGTTGAGAATGGTTATGAAGAACGGTATTTGAATATGAGTTTGTTTTCAAGAGGTATTTATTATTGGCGTAGATTGTTAGAAATGTATGAAGATGTAATGAAATTATCAATGCAAACAGATTTAATGCATGTAGTTAATTTCGAAAATATACTTGATAATCCTCATAAGACTTTGTATAACTTGATAGATACTTTGGGTTTTAAACCTAGTAGAATAACGAAAAAATTAATTTCGAAAATAAATCGAAAAACAGATGAATATGTTGTTCAGAGTATGTCGATTGATGTTGATATAGAAGAATTAGTTGCGGCTCGACGTATGTATAGTAAGTTTAATATGTCAACTGATAGAATTGATGATTTGATTAACAGTTTTTCCTGAAATATACAACTGTGTACTAGGATATTAAGATGAACGAAAAAAAAGTTACTAAATATTTTGATGAAAATAGTGATGCCTGGATATCATCATCTTATGATGGTGATGGATATGATTATCCAACAGCTAGGTTAAGATCTGAAAAAACGTGTGCGATTATCAATGATATGTTTTCGGATGGACACGCTAATGTACTTGATTTAGGTTGTGGTGGTGGTCATATGGCTATTAATTTAGTAAAAGAAGGATTTAATGTAACAGGTATTGACAATTCATCTGTAATGCTAGCAAGAGCACAAGAATCTAAAATGGTCGAATTAATTAATAGCGAAGCAAGAGACCGTTTGCATTTTAGACAATGTGATATCCTTAAAAGTGGTTTGCCGGGATCATCATATGATGTAATAACTGCTTTGGGTTTGATAGGATATTTGGATAATGATTATGATCTTTTGATTGAAGCATATCGTTTGTTAAAACCAGGAGGAATATTTATAGTATCGTGCAGAAATCGCTTGTTTAATATGGTTAGTATTAGCGATCATACTTTACGTGAAATTGAACAGGGAACAGCTGATTTATTAGTCAAAGAAATTCAGAGTTTGTACCAACAAGTATCAGATACAAACGTCATTAATTTTGCCAGTTTATTATCAGAAGCAGCAAAAACCATTAATATAGATCCTGATGAGCAATCTAGTAATAGACAGATAAATAACAAGAAAAAAGCTACTATGAATATCGATGCTAGACAACATACTCCTGATCAATTGATGAAAAATGCGTCGAAATGTGGTTTTGGTCATAAGGCTTATCATGGTATTAATCCGCACCTTTTAATGGCTAGTGTAAACAATCTATTTCCTCCAGGTGTTTATCATAGATTATCATCTTCTTTAGAAGCTTTTGATGAGCTACCAGTGTCATTAATTTGGAGTTCTGTTTTTATAGGAATATTTGTAAAAGATGGGGAATAATTGATGACAGATTTTGCAAGTTTATTGATTCAACCTAGTAGTTCCATTCGTGAAGCTATAGATTGTATAGAGCAAAGTATTGCTAAGATTGCATTGGTAATTGATGCTGAAGGTTGTTTATTAGATACCATCACTGATGGTGATATACGACGGGCTATTTTAGCTGGAGTTAATTTGGATGATAATGTAACTGCTTTACATGGTCGTAAGGGTACAAGTAGTAGATATAGTGAGGCTATTACAGCTCCTATTGGTACTGATAAAGCTGATTTACTTGTAATAATGAAGAATCAAGATGTAAGACATGTTCCTATTGTGGATAATAAGAAGGTAGTAGTAGATCTTGTAACACTTAGGGAGTTAATTGCAGATGACGAATTACCTATACAAGCTGTAGTTATGGCGGGAGGTTCTGGTACTCGTTTGCGTCCTTTGACTGAAAATTTACCTAAACCTATGGTTCCTTTAGGTGGTAAGCCAATGTTAGAAAGGATTATTGAACAATTACGAGATGCTGGTATTCCTAGAGTAATGGTGACTACACATTATAAAAGTGAATTAATATCTAAACATTTTGGGGATGGGGAAGGATTTGGTGTAGATATTAGTTACGTTGAAGAAGACAAACCTATGGGTACTGCGGGAGGGTTGAGTCAGTTAGAATCTTTAGAAGAACCTATTTTAGTTATTAATGGTGATATCTTAACCAAGATGGATTTCAGGGCAATGTTAGATTTTCATAATGAACATAGTGCGGAAATGAGTGTGGCAGTTACTCAACATAAATGGCAAGTCCCATATGGGGTAATAGAAACGGCAGGGGAAAATATTATAAATGTATTGGAAAAACCCACTGTAAATCATTTTATTAATGCTGGAATTTATTTGCTGAATCCTACTGTAGCTAAATTAATTCCTAACAATTCTGTTTATGATATGCCTCAATTAATAAATAGATTGATAGAGGAGAAGCGTAAAGTAATTAGTTTCCCTATCAGAGAATATTGGTTAGATATCGGACAGCATAAAGATTATGAACGTGCAGAACAAGATGTGCTTCGAGGTGAAGCTTAATGATTGTTAGAAAAGTTCTTGTAACAGGTGGTGCTGGTTATGTTGGGTCAGTTATAGTTCGAGACCTTTTAAGGTCTGGATATGAAGTAAAAGTTATAGATTCATTACTGCATGGTGGAAATGCTTTACTGGGTTTCTATGCGGATGAAAAATTTGAATTTGTGTGCGGTGACATTAGGGATGAAAAGGTAGTTTTATCAGTTTTGTCAGATGTAGATGCTGTTGTGCATTTGGCAGCTATAGTTGGTGATCCAGCTTGTGCTCGCCAGCCAGAAGAATCTAGGACAGTAAATTTGGAGGCTTCTATTAGACTGTTTCAAATCTCACAGGAACAAGGCGTTAATAGATTTGTCTTTGCTTCTACATGCAGTAATTATGGAAAGATGGCAGATCCTTCACAATTTGTGGATGAAAACTCTGAATTGAGACCAGTATCTTTATATGCAGAGCATAAAGTTACTGCAGAGAAATACTTATTGGATAATTCTTGTTACGAATCTACAAATGCGACTATCTTAAGGTTGGCAACTGCCTTTGGGTTATCCCCTCGAATGCGTTTTGATCTTACTGTAAACGAATTTACGATGGAATTGTTAATTAATCGAACTCTAATGATTTATGGAAAACAATTTTGGCGTCCATATGTACATGTAAATGACATTGCAAATGCGGTTAAGTTGGTACTTGGAGAGTCACTAGAGAAGACGAGCAGTCGTGTATTTAATGTTGGTGATAATAATCAGAATTTTCGGAAGGGAGAAATTGTTGATTTAGTACGTAATGTGATTGATATAGAATGTGAAATTGAATTCGTAACAAAGGAAGAAGACCCACGTGATTATCGTGTATCTTTTGATCGTATTTCTAATGAATTGGGTTTTTCTATAAAGAAAACTGTAGAGTCAGGTATTATTGAGATTGCCGATGTAATTAATAAAGGAGTAATAACTGATTTTACCAATAAGTATTATCGTAATTAAATAGTTGTCTGTGAATATTAATAACAAAAACTCTCAATTTAACCATGAAGTAAATATACCTCTTTCGGTTCCAGAAATAGGGGGTAATGAATGGAAATATGTTAAAGAGTGTTTAGATACTAGTTGGGTATCATATGTAGGTCAATATGTAAATAAATTTGAAGAGGTTCTCTCTGAATTTGTAGGAACTAAATATGCAGTGGCAACATCTAGTGGTACGTCTGCATTACATATTGCATTATTAGTTGCTGGTATCCAAGAAGATGACGAAGTGTTAGTTTCTACATTAACTTTCATTGCTCCAGTGAATTCAATAAGATATTTAGGTGCTTGGCCTGTTTTTATTGATGCAGATCCTAAATATTGGCAAATGGATCCTGAGCAAGTAGTTGACTTCTTAGAACAAGAATGTAGATGGAAAAATGGTTTTCTTTATAATAAGGTTACAGGTAGACGTGTCAAAGCAATCTTGCCAGTTCATATTTTAGGTCATCCAGTAGATATGACGCCAATTATTGACATTGCAAGTAAATTTAATCTTACTATTGTAGAAGATGCAGCAGAAAGTTTAGGTGCAAAATATAATGGTCAATCTGTTGGTCAAATAGGAGATATTGCTTGTGTAAGTTTTAATGGAAATAAAATTGTTACAACTGGTAGTGGAGGTATGATTTTGACTGATAATGCTGATTGGGCTAATCGAGCTAAGCATATAACTACACAAGCCAAGTATGATAGTCTGGAATATTTACATGATGAAATTGGATATAACTATAGATTAAACAATGTTGCTGCAGCTATTGGTGTGGCTCAGATGGAAAGATTGGATGAATTTATTGTTAAGAAGCGAAATATTGCAGAAGTTTATGATAATGCGTTGAGTAATTTATCCGATTGTGGTCTTATGCAAGAGGCACATTATGCATTTAGTACATATTGGTTATACACTTTGACAATTAATCAATCTTTATTAGAAATTGATAGTCGAAAGTTTATTGCAGAATTGAACAAATTTGGAATTCAATCTCGTCCCTTATGGTGCCCAGCGCATAAGCAGAAGATTTACAGTGATTGTATCTATTACGGTTCAGATTGTGCTGATCTTCTCTATGCAACAGGTGTTCAATTGCCTAGTTCAGTAGGTCTCAAGTTTGAAGAACAGCAATTTGTTATTGATAAAGTGATGTCTTTATTTGGTGAATAGGCCCTAAGTTTTTTAAATGCAATCTGATATAGGTAGATCACATACCAACTGTACTATTTTTGTACAGTCACTTTCACTGTTTACTATACCAATATTAATAAAATATTTTTTAAGATTTGGTAAAATTCGTGTTTTTTATGTAAATTCAAATAATACTGGGTTGAGGATAGTTAATTGGTTATATGCTGTTAGGGTATTAACAACTTCTCCTGTTAAGATTTTACGTACAGATCTTTGGCCTATTGACAATAGTAAGAATCAGGCTCATGTTATTAAAACCCAAGCTTATACTGAGCTTGTTGAGTTGAAAGATGACATTTGTGAAATAGTGACTAAGGTACTTCCTCACATTGACGATTATTATCGTCAGTTACTCATTTCTAATATTATCAAGAGATGCAATGATGATTTACGGAACTATGAACAGAATCGATTGGTGAATTATGCTAAGTTACACATGGAGAAATCTACAGGCGATAGCATTGTTATTTTAAGAACACCATTAATTAGAGACACAAGAGGTGTTGTTAAAAGGCATAAATTGTGGGGTGACTGTACTATTGTTTATCAATTTACTTTTTCCAAAACAATAATTGCTCATCTTAGTTATGTTTTTTCAAGACTTGTATTTTGTGTATTACCTGGTAGGAAACGCTCCAATCAATGTGTGAATGAAGACAAATCACTTGGTGTGGCAGCATGTTGGGGTATAGATGAATTAAAGCAAAACGATTTTTTTTGGTGGCACCATACAAATTTGGTAGGATCGCGTTTACGATATTTGTTTGACAGACATGATTATCAACCCAATCATGCAGTTGTATCCAGTTTGCGGGACAGTAATATTGTTCCTTTTGCTCTGAATCGAACTGCTTTAGGTGATTTTCCAGAAATTTATTTTAGAGGTAGAGTCTCTTATAGAGAAATATTGCAAAGTGTTTGCATAATATTTCGTGCTTTACGTTTTTGTTTGTTAGCAGATTTTGTTATTCGAGACATATTATTGGTATTAATCTTGGAGATTTCTTCTCATGTGAAACTACAAAAACAATATGAGTTATTGAACTTAGGTGTTTTATGGCATTATCAGGAATCAGGAGCTGATCAAATAACTTCAGCGATTCATATGGCAGGTGGTGTTAGGTTTGGTACTCATTGGTCTTGTGGAGATAGTCCTAATACTAGTAATATGCGTACTCCACATGTGTTTTTTGTGTGGGGTACGCATGATGCTCGTATTTGTCTTGCATCTGATTCTATTTCACAACATTTGATTATAGCTGGATGTGCTATTTCTGAGATGAATGAGAATATTGAAACATTAAAATTAGTCCAGAAAGAATCTAATGCTGTTAGAGATAATGGTGCGGAAATAGTGTTGACTTTGTTTGATAATTCTACTTTAGCACCAAATTTTTATCAGTTTTTCTTAGAATGGATGCTTGAAGAGAAAAAGGTGGGGATTTTAGTTAAACCTAAGAAAGATAATATGGTAGAAGCCCATTCAGACTTGGCAAATTTATTTGCAAGAGCATCTTCTACCGGTCGAATTAGTATTTTACATGATAGCATATGGCCTGCTGATGTTGCACGCGTTAGTGATTTTTGTATTGGAATGGGTACTATGTCTGCTATTGCAGTATCTGCAATAGCAGGATCTCGTGTAATTTATTTAGATTATGCACAACTAGATCATAATCAATTGACAAAACCATTTTCTACCTTGCATTCCTTGGGAAAAAACAAATGTGTTTTCTATGACCATGAGAGTCTTCAGCAGTCTATAATGCAATATGTTAGTGATCCTTTGACTATGGTTTCTTTGGGTGACGCTTCTTCTGTTATAGATCAATTTGATCCATTTAGAGATGGTAAGTCACGAGAGCGCATTGGAGAATATATAGAGAATTATGTCAATAGTATCGATAAAGGTTATAGTAGAGAAGATTCTTTGAATTATGCTGTACAGATTTATGCTGAAAAATGGGGAGAAGATAAGATAGTCCGAGGTATTGTATAAGACAGTTAGTAACAACTATAAATAATTCTATATGCAAAATAATGGAGTAATTGGTAAATGTCTCTTAATGATAAAGTAATCTTAATTACAGGTGGAACAGGTTCTTTTGGTAGAAAATTTACAGAAATGGTGTTAAATGAATTTTCGCCACAAAAACTTATAATTTTTAGCAGAGATGAACTTAAACAGCATGAGATGTCACAGGAGTTTAATGCAGATTCCATGCGGTTTTTTATTGGGGATGTGCGTGATTCTGAACGTCTAAGAAGGGCTTTTAATGGTGTTGATGTGGTAGTACATGCTGCAGCTATGAAACAAGTACCAGCATGTGAATATAATCCATTAGAGGCTGTGAAAACCAATGTGGTTGGTGCTCAAAATGTTATTGATGCTGCAATTGATTGTGGTGTTAAAAAAGTTTTGGCTATTAGTACTGATAAAGCTGTGAATCCAATCAATTTGTATGGTGCTACGAAATTATGTGCGGAGAAATTGTTTGTTCAAAGTAATTCTTATTCAGCTGAAGGACAAACTCAGTTTAGTTGTGCAAGGTATGGGAATGTAGTAGGTAGTCGAGGTAGTGTAATACCTATATTTATTCGTCAGCGAGATACAGGTGAAATTACGGTAACAGATGAAAGAATGACAAGATTTTGGATTACTTTAGAGCAAGGTGTACGTTTAGTATTAGATTCTATAGATTTAATGCAGGGTGGAGAGATTTTTGTACCTAAAATTCCTAGCATGCGTATTGTTGACTTGGCGCATACTATAGGTAATGGATGCAAAATTAATACTATTGGTATACGTCCTGGTGAGAAGTTGCATGAGGTATTAATTTCTCGTGATGAAGCAAGATCTACACTTGAATTTGACAATATGTATGTAGTACAACCGGAATTTCCGTGGTGGGGTGGAGGTGATTGGAGTGATGGAAAAATTCTCGAAGAAGGTTTTGAATATTCGAGTGATAAAAATGAAAAATGGATGTCCTCACAAGAACTAGAAGCAGTCCTTGAAGGAGAGTAATCTGATTAATAAATTAGCTATAGATGGTGGTATTCCTGTTAGAGATAAGATGTTGCCATATGGACGTCAATCTCTAGATAAAAAGGATATTGAAGCAGTAGTAGATGTACTCCAGTCTGATTGGTTAACTACAGGACCTAAAGTTGGTGAATTTGAAGCAGCATTTGCCGATAGTGTTGGTGTAGAAGAAGCTGTAGTTGTTAATAGTGGTACAGCTGCTCTGCATGCGGCAATGCATGCTATAGGAATTAGTTCTGGAGATGAAGTTATTTTACCAGCTATTACTTTTGTGGCTACAGCGAATTGTGTCTTGTATCAAGGTGGTATACCAATTTTTGCCGATGTTTATCCTGATACAATGTTGATAGATGTGACTAAAATAGAGTCAAAAATCACGTCTAAAACTAAAGCTATTATAGCAGTTGATTATGCTGGGCATCCTTGTGATTATGATGCCTTAAGAGATATTTGTGACAAACATGGTTTGATATTGGTATCAGATGCTTGTCATTCTTTAGGAGCTACTTATAAGGAACGTAGAGTAGGCGCATTAGCTGATGTGACTACATTTTCTTTTCATCCTGTTAAGATTATCACTTCCGGTGAAGGTGGAATGATCACATGTTCTAATCCTGATTATGCAAGGAAAATGCGTACTTTTCGTAATCATGGTATTACAACTGATCATAGGCAAAGAGCCTTGGAGGGTGCATATATATATAATATGGAGTATCTTGGTTTTAATTATCGTCTTTCTGACTTTCAATGTGCATTGGGAATGAGTCAATTGTATAAGCTTCCATCAATTATTTTAGATAGACAATTGATTGCACAAAAATATGATGAGTATTTTGCACAAATAAATGGTGTGAGTCCATTAAATTTGTTGAATAATGTTACACATGCTTATCATCTCTATGTTGTGAAATTGGATTTAGAATATATTACAATGAATAGGACTGATGTATTTGCTGCACTTAGATCTGAAAACATTGGTGTAAATGTTCACTATTTGCCTGTTTATAAACATCCGTTTTATCAAAATAACACATTGATGCTGGATGTTGTATGTCCAATTGCTGAATTGGAATATCAAAAATTATTGAGTATACCTATATTTCCTTCTATGTCCGATAAAGATGTAGAAGATGTTGCTATAGCATTTAAAAAAGTTCTTGATTCATACAATAATTGATTGTGATCTGATAGTTTTGTTTGTACACAAATAATAATTGGAGTTTTAAAAATTTATAGATTATGTGTGGTGTATTAGGTATTTATTCCTTAGATTCATCCATCTTAGATTCTAGTAGGTTTAATGCTTCTTTAGGCACTATGAGGCATAGAGGACCGGATGATTCTGGTTTTTATCAGGATGACAAGCTGTTTCTTGGTCATACTAGATTAAGTATTCTTGATATACAGCAAGGACGACAACCAATGACAAGTCAGGATAAGAGATTTGTAATTGCTTATAATGGTGAGATATACAATTATCTTGATATAAGGAATCAGTTGGAGAAGTTAGATGTACAGTTTAACTCACACTCTGATACAGAAGTAATTTTAAAATGTTTTGAGCAATTTGGACCTACTGATACTTTAGATCGCATAGAAGGAATGTTTGCTTTTGCGGTGTGGGATAAACATCAGAAGCAGTTGTTCATTGCTAGAGATAGGATGGGTGAGAAGCCTATGTATTATGCAATGGTGTCAAATGCGTTTATTTTTTCTTCTGAAATCAAGGCTATTTTAAAGACAGGTCTTGTCTCTGATGATGTAAATGAAGATGGTTTATATGAATATTTTTGTCGTACTAAGATAGCTGGTTCTCGCACATTGTTTAGACATATCAGTGAACTTAATCCAGGTCATTATTTGATGTTAAAACATCCTAAAGATAATTTTGAGCAACAAAGATATTGGGATGTAGTCTCTCAATATATGATTACGAAAGAAAATACCATTTCTAATGAAAGTTACGCTATAGATAAGGTGGAAGATATTTTGTTAAGTTCAATGCGGTCTCGCATGTTGAGTGATGTTCCTGTAGGTTTATTGACTAGTGGGGGTATAGATTCTAGTTTAGTAGCGGGAATGTTGTCTCAAAGTGGTTATAAGGGGCTTCAATGTTTTAGTGCTGGTAACAATAATAATGAAATAGATGAATCCCCATTTGCTGAACGTTTAATTGATTATTTAAACGCAAAAAATGAATCAAATTTTCAACTTAATGTGATTAAAAAGGATGTGTCTAGTTTCCTCAGTATGGTTGAACATTTGACATATGTATATGATGAACCATTACAGTTTAATAATTCTGTTGCTATGTATTATTTGTGTATGGAATCTAAAAAACATGGTATCAAAGTGTTGTTGTCTGGAGAAGGAGCAGACGAGTTGTTTTGTGGTTATGATAGATATGAACGTATGTATTTGACTGCTGCTAATCAAATCGAGGCGGGAAAGAGTTTAGTAGATCTGTTGTATTATGGAGGAGGTATTAATAATACAACATTAGTTTTAGAAATGTGTGGAAAAGCATATAGGCATTATGGAGAATGTGTGCGTGGAGAGTCATATGACTGGTTAGAAAAAAACACGGATATTCCTATGATGGATTTGATTTTACTATATGATCAGCGTTATCGTTTGCAGTTTCTAAATCAGAGGCAAGATAGGATGGGTATGGCTGCCAGTATAGAGTTAAGACAACCATTTCTAAATTTTGAGTTGGTTACTGTAGCCAATTCTTTGTCTATAGATCTTAGATTTAATCAAGAAGTTAGACAAAGAAAATATATACTTAAAAAGATATCTGAGAAATATATTCCGCAAGAGATTATTGATAGGCCTAAAACAGGTTTCCCATCTGATTTGGGTGTATGGTTACGTGGTGCTAATGGATATTCAATATTATCTAGTCTAGTAAATGATTCTAATTCTATTTCTAGGAATTATCTAGATTATGATGTAGTTAAAGACACAATAGAGTTACATTTTAATGGTGACAATTCATATGATTTCTTGATGATGTGTTTGTTTCATCTAGAAGTATGGCACAAGATTATTAAGAACTAATTGTAATTAACATAATTTGTTTGAAACTTTCAAAGTATGCAGTTAAATAAATGAAAATTATACAATTGACAGAGAAAAACCATTCTTTATGGAATAAGTTTTGCATATCCAGTAATGATGCTTGGTTTTGGCATACAACTCAGTGGATGAAATATTCTATAAAGCATACTCCACAATTAGAGGGTAGGAATGTATCTTTTTTAATTAGTGATGGTAATAGAGTTTTGGGTATATTCCCTTTGATTGTTGAAACTAATGGCATGGGACAAGATAAAGTCCATGAATTTTCTTTTGGAGGATCATTTGGTGTTTCTCCTGCCTTATCCAATGAATTGTCCCATACTAAACGTAACAAAATAATGCGTATGATGTTTGATCATGCAGATGACATTGCTAGTGAATATAATATTCAGAGAATGTCGATAAAATCTTCGGTATTAAGCCCTAATTTTTGTGGATCTAAATTTGCTAATTCTAATTGGTTATTGCGTTATGGTTTTATAGATACTTCTCTTAATACTCAATTGTTAGATTTGTCCAATAACGTGACTATATTGTGGAAGGGTATGAGGCGAGATCTTAGGAAAAATATAGAGCGTGAAAAACAGAAATTAACCGTAGAGGTTATGGATAGAAATAATGCAGATTTTGGAGTGTTTGATATTTATAGAGAGATGCATGCACTGGCAGCAGGAAGAGTGACTAGACCTTTAGAAACTTTTGATGTAATGTTTGAATGGATTCAGACTGGAAAGGCTATTTTGTTTGGAGCAAAGTATGAAGGACAATTTGTTGGCTTTTTCTTTGTTACAGTCTATAAAAATGGCGCATATAATGGGTCCTCATGTAGGCATCCTGAATTTCATGAAATGTCCATAGGTCATTATTTGCGTTGGGAAATAGTGAAATGGTTAAAGAATCATAACATTGTTTATAATGAGATAGGTGTACAAAAATACAGCGCATTGCCATATGACTTGCCAAGTGCAAAGGAGATTAATATATCTAAGGCTAAAAGTGGTCTAGGTGGCTTTATAGTACCCTTGTTTCGGGGTGAGAAATATTATTCTACTGAATATTTCATCAAAGTTCATACTCAGAGAATGGAAGATTATGCTGCTAAATTATCAGATATGGATGTTAAGAAATGAACAATTATATTAATACATATGAATAATACTGATAGTCAAATAAAACTTTGGCGATCGACTGTGGTTGACACGTTGACAAACTCAACAGAGAGTTCAGTAAGTTCAATATCATCTAATATCGTATTTTCTGGTGCACGACAGTGTATCAGCCAAGCATTGCGTGAATTTGATATGAATCGTACAGATTACGTTGGTATTCCGGATTATAGCAGTCATTGTGTACTTGATTTTGTCGGGCGAATTGCTACTCCAGTACCGTTACGATTACTTCCCAAAGATAGAGCATCAGCTATTCTTCTTTATGATCAATGGGGTTGGGAAAAATCTGTATCAGCTAGGTTTGAGATAACAAATGAATATGAAGATGTCAATATTATCTGGGATAGAGTAGATTCTTTACCGATTTCGTATCAATTGATTGCTGAGAATGATCAACATCAAGCTGACGCACAAATTTTTAGTTTAAAGAAGACTTTGAATGGTTTTGGTGGTGGACTCTTATGGATGCGAGATAATGAAGATTTTCATAAGACAACATCTAATGACAAAGCTTTAGTGATTGAATTGTTTGATATAGTGCGAAGATTGAATGATCAAGAACTAATAAAGAGAAAGATCAATAGATTTATATGTGGAGAGTGTGATATAAATTTGGATTTGGTTGATTGGTTGGATAAGTGTGACCTTGATCATTTATCATTGCAAGAGCATAGTGCAAGAAGAGCTAGAATTGATATTTGCGTTAACAATCTTGGGCAGGAAAAATTACCTGAGTGGATGCAGCATCAGATAGAAAATTATGATATGCCTGCGCCAGGTATTTGGCCATTAGTTGTAAATATAGATTCAAATGACTTAATATACGAAATAAGTAAGCTATTTAATTTTGAGACAAGATTTTATCATTTCAATTTCAATAATAGTTATTTGTATCCAAAGTGGACTAAAGTTCTTGCGTTACCTCTACATTCGGAATTGAGTAAAGAGGTATTGTCTGAATTTTTTTTCTTTATCAGGGATTTTCTTTATTAGTAATTTCAAAGCTGATTTTTCATAAATCAATTTTTATTTGACAAATTGTTATGTATTGATCAATGGATAATTTATTATTTGTAGATAGCCGTGAACAGGTAGAATGGATTAGTAGATCTGGCAATTCATTTGATAGCTATAAAATTGTTGCTATTTCAGCAGGTGCTTTACAGGCTCTAGAAGAATTAGATATATCTCACATATCTGTTTCGCAATATACTGATATGAAGTTGATTGCCAGATGCAGTAAAGATTTGCAAGTAGAGCTTGTGGATTTGTTGGAAGATTTAGAAGATTATTTTTTTGACAATTACTTGAAATCCAAAGATGATTGCAAAGGATTTCTATTAGGCCATATATATTGGTTGTCTCACGCGCTTACAATGCTTGCTGCTCGCACACATTTATTACAGGAATCATTGAAATATTTTCGTCCTAGTAAGATTACGTTGTTGTCACGCAATAATGATACATCCTATCAATTGTATACATCTCAGCCATGGTATTCAAGCTTGCCTATGGGTAATATTACAAATGAACTTAGTAGCAAGTATTGTGTGTATGTAGATTTGAAGTCGGTTGAAGTTAGCTCTCATGTGCAAATAGATGCTTTTCATATTAAGTTAGGTCAAGCTGTAAAGATGATCAAGGTAATAATTAAAAGTTTAATTAATAGATGGTTACACAAAGATAATGTACAACAAAGATCAGGCAGCATGTCTTCAGCTAATTTGTGTTTAGTTGGTGGTGTTAACAAAGAGTGGATGAAGATTCTATGTAGTTTTGATGATGTCAGAGTTAATATTTTTAATTGGAATAACAATATTTCTTTAGATTACTTTCAGGGGCAAGGGTGGTCTACTGTTTATGATACTAAATTGTCTACAATGAATGGTTGGGTTTCAGCAAATATTGGATTGGATGAATATTGTCCAGACTATGATGAAATAAAGGAATTATCAGAACTATATGATAAATGGGTTTTGAGATATAAAGATACCAGAGTAATTGACATGAATGGAATTAATTTGCTAGGTGACATGTTAGAAATTATTCGTCCGCTTGCTACTTATGGCGTTTCTGTATGTAGATATGTAGATAAATCTATAGACCGATTGTTTGAGTCTTATGTACCAGATATAGCCTGTTTTCAGGGTGTAATACATATGGCTGATAAACGTATGATACTGGCTTGTAAGGAGCGCGGTATACCTACAATTGGAATCCAGCATGGTGGATCTGTTGGTACTCATGTAAATAACAGGATTGAAATGAATGATTGGGGTTTTTGTGATTATTATTTCAGTTATGGTGATGGTATAAGGCTTCAAGCTAATCCTGTAGTTCCACAAGTATCGAAACTAATATCAATAGGTTCTCCCAGTTTGGAGGAAGATCGAGACAAATTCGTAAGAGAGTTTGAGAGGGATAATCTCGATGATGAAATATCGATATTATGGATTTCTGATAAAGCATATAGTAATACCATCGGTCATGAGAGTAGGGGAGAGGACAATAGTAGATACGAGTTACAGAAGGAATGTTTGACTATTGTTGGGGTAAGTAAAAATGTGAAATTAATATTTAGGCCATTTCGTACTACGGAAGAGGATTTAGGTACAGTGAGATGGATCACACTTGCAGGCTTTGACAATATACATGTTGATTCAACATCTGTATTAAATAAGTTGTTGGGGGACTGTGATTTGGTTATTACTGATAACACAGCTTCAACTGTTTGGAATGAAGTGATAGCTTATGATATACCTTTAATATTGTATTGTGATCCAGAACAGACACCTATGATTAAAGAATTTACAAATGTTCTGCAAATCGCATGTGAATGGTGTAAGAATCAACAGGATTTGATTAATGTTATGGAAACTTTGGTACAAGATCCGTACAGGTATACAAATGAGTTGAAGAAAAAGAATACTATTACGTATCTTGAGAAATATGTATTACATAATAACTCACAGGATTCAACAGAATTAGCAGTGAATTTTTTAAATGAATTGATCGCGAATAATGATTAAAAATTTATTAATGTGTTAGATAGTTAGAGTAGTTTATGTTGTTAACCAAAAAGTTAGGGCATACTAATATTAATGCTTCAGTGTTGTCAATGGGTACCGTTGCTTTAGGTATGAAATATGGTATTGACAAGAATAATGAACATGATAGCCCGTCCGTGAAGAATTCAATGCAACTATTAGAATACGCTAGAGATGTTGGTGTAAATTTTTATGATACGGCACCGAGTTATGGTGATAGTGAAAAGTTGTTAGGAAGAGTTTTTTGTGGTGATACTGATTGTTATATTGCATCAAAGATATCATCATCGGTTACAAGAACATCTGACAGGTCAGTAAGTGTTAGTCAAGATGCAATTGTTCAATCTATTCGTACGAGTATTACTTTATTGAAACGAGAATGTTTAGATGTATTACAACTTCACAATGCAACAATTGATAATTTTAGAGATGACGTATTATTGGACACTTTACAAATTTGTAAATCTCAAGGTTTAGTTAAGTATATTGGTGCAACTATTTATAATAAGGATGAAGCTATTGCAGCTATTGAATCAAAAATAGTTGACATTTTACAAGTGCCATTCAGTATACTCGATCAAAGATTATTATCTTATGTTTTACCATTAGCTAAATCTGCAGGTATAGGTATTGTGGCACGTTCAGTACTATTAAAAGGTGTTCTTAGTGCTAAATCATGTTATTTGCCTCCTCATTTATATGAATTACGGGAAGCTTCTGCTCGCATTAAAAGACATTATGATGTTTCTTGGGAAGAACTTACTAAACTAGCAATAAGATTTTGTCTAACTGTTCGTGAGATTGATACTGTTCTATTAGGTGTTACTACTCCTAGTGAATTAAATGTGGCTATTGATGCAGTGAATTTAGGCACATTATCTGAAGCAGATATGCGTGATGCATCTGATTTTCAAATAGTAGATAATGAATTGCTGAATCCTTCTTGTTGGTAACAAATTAAAGTGAATATATATAAGATTATAATTTAATATACAAATAGGATATTTATGCTTACAACTATAAAGATTAATATTTTGAATTTGCTCAAGAGTGTATTTTTCAGGAATAGGTTGGATTCACATGGAAAAGCCTATATTCCTAAAGGAGTAGACAAAATAATTTGTAATGTTAATCAGTATATTATTGAATCATCTTTAACACCACCATGGGTCTGGGATGCTAAAGCATGCCATAGGTTTTGGGGATTAGATGTGAATAACAAGTCTGATCCTAATGCACCAACAGGTTATTATAATAAACCTAAAGCACTGATAAAGTTTTTGGAACAATTTTGGTCTCCTTATATAAAGAAAGATTTTAGCATTTTGGAATTAGGTTGTAATTGTGGGACAAATTTAAATTTATTACATACAGAAGGATATATAGATCTTTCGGGCATAGATATCAATGCAGATGCTGTAAATTTGATGAATAGTGTCTATCCAGAATTATATGAAAATGCAACAATTTGTGTTGGAAAATTTGAGGATTTGTTGTCTGAAATTGAGTCAAAAAGTTTTGATGTCATTTTTACAATGGCTGTTCTAATGCACATACATCCGACCAGTACACAAGTGTTTTCTAACATGGCACGTATTGCACGCAAATATATTGTCGTGGTAGAACAGGAATATGGAAATTGTGAGTATGTGTTTTCCCGTAATTACAAAAGAGTTTTTTCTAGAGTTGGATGTAAGCAAGTAAAAAAGATTATGCTAGGAGTAGATGATACTCCAGATTATGCATATGAATATCATGGTATGAAAGCTAGGATCTTCGAGTTGTAATTATTGTTTTTGATTAATCATCTACTATTTACGTTTTAGTAATAGAATATTTTATTCTGAAGGATGGAATGTAATGAAGCAAAAAGTAATAAATATTGGCGCAAGACAAATAGGTGGAGACAATAAGTGTTTTATTATTGCTGAGATGGGTTCCAATCATGATGGTGATTTTGCTAGAGCAAAAGATTTGATAGATATTGCTTGTGAAGCTGGTTGCGATGCTGTCAAGATACAGGTTGTATATGCAGAGGAATGTTACCCGCCAGGCACTAGATACCCGGCTCATTATGGAGATGAAGATTTGGCAGATATAATTAAGCGTAAGGAGATTCCAAAACAATGGGTCAGTGATTTAAGAAGATATGCTCATAATTGTGGCATTTTGTTTGGTGCATCTACGGATGGTTTTATTGGTTTAGATACTATGATTAATAATGGTGTTGATTTTGTTAAAATACCATCATTTGCTTTGTCCAATATACCATTGTTGATTCGAGCTTCTAAATCAAAATTACCAATAATTTTAGGTACAGGAGTACATAGTTTAGGTCAGGTAGAAGAAGCGCTAATGGTAATTGATACTGTTGATTTAGCGATGTTACATTGTGTGTCAGCTTATCCTGCATCTCTAGATGGTCTTAACTTAGCAAATATGAAATTCTATGATGAAGCTTTTCCAGTTCCCATAGGCTTTTCTGATCATTCTGTTGATCCAAAAATTGCTCCTGGGTTTGCAGTTGCTTTGGGAGCTAAACTTTTGGAAAAACATTATACATATGACAAGAAAATGCCGGGACCTGATCATTATTTTGCGATAGAGCCGCAAGAGTTGCGTGTGATGGTAGAGGAGGTTAGGAAAGTAGAGGGTGATTCTGAATACAGAGATAGTTTGATTCAGAATCAGGATAATTTTCAGATATATGGCGAGATTCGTACTGGTATATATGATCAAGAGAATGATATCCAAAAACGTACTAGACTAGGTATATATTTTTTAAATGATCTGGATATGGGATCTATTTTGAAACCATCAGATGTAAGAGTGTTTCGTTGCGGAAATACAGAACCTAAATTGCATCCTAGATATTTAGATGTAGTTGTAGGAGCAACATTAGTAACTGATGCATCAAAATATGAATCAGTTTCTTGGGAGCATATCATTGAAAAAAGATAGTAATCTTCGAATAGCTTTCTTTGGCAATCATATATATGGTTATTGTTCTTTATATGCTTTGTTGGAAGCAGGTTTAAAGCCGGAGATAGTAATTAGCAATGTTCCACGTGCTGATGAACAGGTATGGTATCCATCTGTGTCTGAACTTGCTGAGCAGAATAACATTGAGAAATATTGTTCTAACAAGATAAGTGCTGATAGTAGTGTGTTTGCTAGGATTAATGATTTAAATCCAGATATATTGGTAGTGTCTTCCTATCGTAATATTTTGGGTAGCTATATATTAGATATTGCTGAATTAGGTGCTATAAACTTACATATGGCTCCATTACCTAGATATCGTGGTGCTCATCCGGAGAATTGGGCCATTATCAATGGTGAAGATCAAATGGGTTACAGCGTACATTATCTTGATGAAGGTATTGATACAGGTGATATTATTGCCCAAGATAGTGTGTCTATTTTGCCTGAAGATGATATTCTTTCACTTACATATAAACTTGCTGCTGATGCTCCCAAGTTGCTTATAAAGGTTTTGAGTGATGTTCAGTCAGGTCATATTATACGTATTCCTCAAGATGAGAGTGATGCTAGTTATTATCCTCCAAGAAAGCCAGAAGATGGGATCATTGATTGGTCTAGAGATGAAATTGTGATTCATAATTTAGTGAGAAGCTTAACAAGACCATATCCTGGTGCATTTACATTTTTGAGAGGTGATGAGTTAAGGATTTGGCGAACAAGAATTGATGGTGATCAAATATCAGAAGAATCTCCAGGAACATTGATTTCAGTTGAAAATAGGAATCTTAAGATATCTACTGGAACTAGACCTATAGTAGTAGTGGATTTTGACTGGTTTGGAGATGTAAATATAAAACAATTTGTTGGTGAATCTTTTGAGTAATTATTATCATAATGAAATTATTCCCCATAATAGTCCTCATGTATCATCTGATGATATCAAGGTAGTATCTGAATCTTTGAGGACATCTTGGTTGTCACAGGGATCTGCAGTTTTACAGTTTGAAGAACAGATATGTAAGTATTTATCTGACGGTAAGTCTGAGAATCAATTATCAGGAGTAGCAGTTTCAAGTGGTACTGCAGCATTATTCTTAGCATTGAAAGTACTTGAGATTGACGAAGGTTCGGAGATTTTAGTCCCCACATATGCTTGTTCTGCACTATTAAATGCAGTTTATATGGCAGGTGGAATACCAGTTCCTGTTGATGTTGATCTACTTAGTTTCAATCCAACAGTAGAAACGTGTGCAAATGCACTAACCGCTAAGTCTGCAGCATTAATTTTAACTCATACTTTTGGGGTTCCAGTTGATACGAGGAAATATAAAGAATTGGGCATTTACATTATTGAAGATTGTTGTCAATCTATTGGTTCTAGATACATGGATAAGAATGTGGGTTTAGAGGGGGATTTATCCGTCTTTTCTTTTTATGCGACTAAGATGATCACTACTGGTCAGGGTGGAATGGTAGTTTCAAATGATAGCATTTTAATGGATAAAGTGCGTGATCTTCGTGATTTTGATGGTCGTGATATATATAATCCTAGCTTCAATTTTCAGATTACAGATTTTCAAGCATCTCTTGGTATTTCCCAATTGCAAAGGTTGCCATTGTTCATATCTAAAAGGCAGAACAATACTCAAAAATATATTGATGCAATTGGTGACAACGCTAATGATATTTTGCAGTTAGGATTGGATGATGTGAACACCAATTGTTTTAGATTTGTTCTGAAATTGGGATCTAAAATGGAAGCTTGTAAAGCAATATTTACCAATAATGGTATTACATGTGTTTCACCTATCGCTAATCATGAGCTTCTGCATAGGTATCTGAAATTAAACATTGATAAGTTTCCAAATGCAGAGGCAATATCTAAATCAGTATTGTCAATACCAGTTTTTCCAGCATTAACAGATCATCAGGTTACTAGAATCACTAAAGTTTTGTCAAATTTGCAAATATAAGTTACTTATGCTAAGTTATCTTAATTTATGATATTAACTGGTCATCAATCATCATATTTGCCTTGGATTGGCTTGTTTCATAAAATTGCCATTTCAGATACATTTTGTTATATGGACAATGTACAGTATCAAGTCAATGACTATAATAATAGAAATAAGATTAAGGGACCTAATGGTGGTTTTTGGTTAACAGTACCTGTTTATAGAAAGGATCATTTTGATACCAAGCTTAAAGATGCTCTAATTGTTAATAATTCATCATGGGCAAAAAAACACTGGAAATCACTTGTCTCTTGTTATAGTAATGCTCCATATTTTGGTAAATATTCTGAGTTTTTTGAACATGTGTACATGCAGGAATGGAAATATTTGAGTGAACTGAATGAGCATATTCTTGTATTTCTGATGAAATCATTAGGTTTAGATGTTGAATATTTTCGGATGTCAGAATTAGAGTTAGAAGGAGAAAAATCCGATCTTATATTAGATATGTGTATAAAGACAAATGCTAGAATGTTTGTGTTTGGTGCTATGGGATCCAATTATGTAAATGTTGATGAATTTGACAGACAAGGTATCAAAGTATATTTTCAGGATTACACTCATCCTGAGTATTCACAGTTGTTTGATGGTTTTGAGTCTCATTTGTCAGTATTAGACCTATTGTTTAATAGTGGTCCTAGCAGTTTAGATATTCTTATGACTGCCAATGTAAATTATGAGCAAGTAGAATTTATGATAAAAGATGCAAATTAGTATAAGCAACATATAAAGTAATCGTAAAACATTAAAGTGCATATTAATACATCAGCAATAATACAATGTAGAATGGGTTCTTCTAGGTTGCCCGGTAAAGTCATGGAAGATATTATGGGATACCCATTATTATGGCATGTGATTAGTCGTGTAAAACGTGCTCGAAGTCTTGATAATGTGATTGTAGCTACAACACAGAATTCGATAGATAATGTTATTGCAGATTATTGTATAGATAACTCAGTAAATTGCTTTCGTGGTGATGAAGACGATGTATTGGATAGATTTTATAAAGCTTCATTGGATTATAATGTTGAGACAATTGTAAGAGTTACAGGTGATTGTCCACTTATAGATTCTGATGTTATTGATCATATGGTTGATTTCTATAACAAAGGTAAATTTGATTATGTGACTAATACTTTGCCTTGCACTTATCCTGATGGTTTGGATATTTCTGTTTTTTCATTTTCTTCTTTAGAACAATCATGGAGACATGCTCGATTACAATCAGAACGAGAACATGTGATTCCATATATACGTAATCATCCCGAATTGTTTAAAATAGGTTCTGTAACTAATACAGAAGATTTGTCTCACTTACGTTGGACAGTGGATGAGCAAACTGATTTGGAGTTCGTAAGGCGTATTTGTCAAAACTTTAATGATATCTATTTTGGTATGCAAGAAATTATTGATTTGTTGAAGATAAAACCTGAACTTATAGAAATAAATAAGGGTATTAGTAGAAATGAAGGTTATGCTAAATCATTAAAAAATGATCGATTAATTAAATAGTTTTTTGTTTATTGTTAATTGAGTTTATATAAATTTAAAAAGGATTTGAAATTCAAGTGAAAGGACAAGAACTTTATAATAAAGCAGTTCATATTATTCCAGGCGGTACTCAATTATTGTCTAAACGCCCTGAAATGTATTTACCTGATCAGTGGCCAAGTTACTATGCTAAATCGAAAGGTATTAATGTGTGGAGCTTAGATGGCAATAAATTTGTTGATATGAGCAATTGTAGTGTAGGTGCATGTGTATTAGGATATGCTGATCCTGATGTTGATAATGCAGTTAGAAATGCTATTGCTAAAGGTTCAATTTCTACATTAAATTGTGTAGAAGAAATTGAATTGGCGGATTTATTATGTGAATTACATCCATGGGCAGAGATGGTAAGATATGCTAGATCTGGTGGTGAAGCAATGGCGATAGCAGTACGTATTGCTAGAGCTTGTGCAGGAAAGGATAAGATCGCTTTTTGTGGATACCATGGATGGCATGATTGGTATCTTGCAGCTAATATAGGAGAATCTGATGCTCTAGATGGACATTTGTTACCAGGATTATCACCTAATGGTGTTCCGCGAGTATTGGCAAATACAGCATTACCTTTTCATTATAATCAAATAGATGAACTTGAAGAAATAGTTTCTGAGCATTCAGATGATTTGGGAGTAATTGTATTAGAGCCAATACGTTCATCTATGCCTATGCCAGGATTTTTAGAGCGTGTGAGAGAAATTGCTAATGAGATTAATGCAGTGTTAATTTTCGATGAAATTACTTCGGGTTGGAGGATAGATAATGGAGGTGCTCATTTACAGATTGGTGTTAATCCTGATATCGCGGTATTCTCTAAAGCAATGAGTAATGGTTATCCCATGGCAGCAATTATAGGGATAACAGATGTTATGCAGGCTGCTCAGAACACATTTATAAGTAGTACTTATTGGACCGAACGTATTGGTCCTACTGCAGCATTAGCAACAATACAAAAATATATAAAATTTAATGTGTCAGAACATTTGATTAAGATTGGAGAATATATGAAGGATATTTGGAGTTCCAATGCTGAGAAAATAGGTATGCCCATTGACGTTGCTGGAATATCTTCATTACCTCATTTTTCTATTCAATGTGAAGATCCTCAGGCGGCACATACACTTTTTACACAGTTGATGTTAGAAAGAGGATTTTTAGCAACTAATTCTTTTAAATCTACGTATGCTCATCAGGATAAACATATGCAACTTTATCGTGAAGCTACTGAAGAAGTTTTTTTATTAGTTTTTGAATCTATTACAAATAATGATTTGAAAGATAAACTAAATGGACCAGTTTCTCATTCAACTTTTCGTAGATTAAATTAGTAAGTAAATGAGTATAAGCTTTTTGGTAAAATAGATATTTGTGATGTATATCTTAGTAAATGGTAAGGCGATTTATTTATAGTAAAATTTGGACTTAATTGTTTAATCTTAGGAATTAGTTTTGATTGGTTTAGCAGGTACTCCAACTGCTACCATACCACCTTCTATGTCCTTAGTTACAACTGCACCTGCTCCAATAATTGCCCATGATCCTACCATAATATGATCCAATATTAAGGCTCCCATGCTAATTATACAATTATTATCTATTTTGCTTGATCCTGCTATGTTGGCTGCAGGACCAACATTGGAAAAGTTACCAATTTTAGTATCATGTCCAATAGACACATTGCGATTAATGATAACAAAATCACCTATATGTACATTAGGAGCAATAACTGTTCCCGGAGCTATAATTGTCCCTTCTCCGGTTGAAACATTAGATCCTATATGGGCATTTGGGTGAACAAGTATATCAAAATTGATTTTAAATTTCTTTTTCATTTTTTCTATTAATTCATATTTAGATGGTCGTGCGAGACCCATAATATATCGATATTCATCTGAAGGAACAAATTTCTCTAATGATCGATAATATTTCACATCATAATCAAGTAGATCAATACGCTGTTTTATACTAATACCACGTGTGTTTTCAGATTCTGGAGCATTATGATAGATTTCAACAACTTTTCCATTGTTAGCATGGATAATATCAAAAATATCACTTAGATAGTTGCCAGCTCCTATAATACAATATTTTTTCATATGATTATAATTTTAATAACTTTCTAGCTTCTTGAGGAGTGGCTACTTCTAAATTTAGAGCATCAGCAATGTTTTTGATGCGTTTTAATAAATCCATGTTTGTTGCTAATTTATCTCGTTTAGTTGTAAACCAGATGTTGTCTTCAATACCAACTCGGACTCCTCCACCTGAAGTCATACCATGCACATTCATTGGTAATTGGGCATCTCCTATTCCACCGACAGACCATATTGAGTCTGCAGGCAGCTCATTAATCATAAGACCTAGATTAAGTATGTTAGCTTGAGCACATGCTATATTTCCAAGGATTAAGTTAAAGTAAAATGGTGGTTCAATTAATCCTTTCTTGTGTAAGTATTTAGCATAATTAATCATTCCCACATCAAATGCTTCTAGTTCTGGTTTGATGTTGTTATCCAGCATTTTTTTTGCTAGCATTTGGATCATTTCAGGGCTATTTACACTCGCTTGTTTGTTAAAATTTAGTGAACTGAGAGTTAGACTGCCCATGTCAGGTTTGGAAGATCCAGTTAGTTCTAAACATTCAGAACGTTTTTCAAATTCTGACCATGAGCGTCCACTAGTGGACACGCATATAATGATGTCTTTATTAATTTTTTTAATTCCTCCAACGATTTGTTCATATATTTCTTTTTGATAAGTTGGGTTGCCAGATTGATCTCTGGCATGAAGATGTATCATTGAAACTCCGAATTTGGTAGATTCTATAGCTTCAGAAATTATTTCGTCCGGTGAAATGGGTACATGTGGTGTCAAGTCTTTTGTAGGAATCATTCCGTTTGGAGTAAAATTTATTATTAGCTTGTTCATTGTGGAGTCTCCTTACACATTATAGTGTAATTATATTTACTCATTATATCCACCTCTGTATTCGTGTGTCAAGAAAAGCCAAATAAGTTTGTAATGTAATAATTAGTCATTGAGTAGATATTTGAATTATTTCAAGATATATATATATATATGGAACAAAAATGAATTTATTATTTAGATGTGATGGAAATTTAAAAATTGGCATAGGACATGTGATGCGATGCAAAACTCTTGCTATTGTGATGAGAAATCTTGGTTGTAATGTGATTTGGGTTATGCAAAATCGATCAGATGAATTTGCGGAGGAATTATTATCAGTAGGTTTTACAGTTCACTATGTTGATCACTACGAAAATTTTGTAACAGGCGATTTGATGTTAGAGGATGCTAAAGAAACTGTAATGATTGCTGAAAAATATCAAGTTGACATTGTGGTTGTTGATCATTATGGTGCTAATAGCGACTATTTGAATTTTATTGGATCTAGAGATCTGAAATTGGCAGTAATTGGTTTAGGGGGTGATTCGAGTCGTGACTTGAGATCTGCTGATTGGTTTCTTAATCAAAATTTAGGTGCTTCTAAGTTAGATTATCAAGTTAGATCAGATTGTGTATGTTTGCTTGGACCAACTTATGCGCTTCTTCGCAAACAGTTTGTAGAGGCTCGTACTGATTTGACTAGGAAATTTAATAGGGATGATAATCGTATACTAGTTACTTTAGGTGGTGGTGATATGACTTACCATTACCCAATGATTTTAGAAGCTTTTATGTTTTTAGATATTGGATTGGATGTGCGTTTTATAGTGCGCAGAAGTGATTCATTAGAGTTGTTCTCTACTCAAATGTCATCAATTAATCAGCATAAGATAACTATTTTAGAGAACGTAGAAGATATGGCTTCTCATATGGTGTGGGCGGATTTATCGATTAATGCTGGTGGTTCTACTTGTTGGGAATTATCTTGTTTAGGCTTACCAATGATAATTTTAGTTGTTTCTGATGATCAAATATTAAGTGCACAAGAGTTGCATGGTCAAGGTTGTGGGATCGCTCTTGATAATTTAGATTCATCTTTAAGATCAAGAGACTTATGTAATTTATTGATAAAGTTAATCGCTAATATTCAGCAACGGTCTGAAATGTCTTTGCGATCGAAAAGTTTAGTAGATGGAAATGGTGCTACTAGAGTAGCAGAATCGTTAATGTCGTTAGGTAGTAATTAGTACTAATTATAGATGTGCATCTATAATTAGATTATATTTGTGGGAGACTTTTTATGAACAATAAAAAAATACTAGTGGTAGTTGCTCATCCTGATGATGAAATTTTGGGATGTGGAGGCACTATGGCTCGTTTAGTTGCAGAAGGTAATGATGTGTTTGTCACTATTTTAGGAGAAGGAATTACTTCGCGTTATGAAGATCGTGCTCAAGCAAACGAATCACTATTAATGAATCTTCAGAATGATAGTCAAAAAGCTGCTGATCATATAGGAGTGAAAGGTTTGTTCACCTTTAATCTTCCCGACAATCGTTTTGATACTGTTCCTTTACTTGATGTAGTTAAGATTATAGAAGGAATTATTGATGATATACAACCTACTACTATATATACTCATCATAATGCTGATCTAAATATAGATCATAGTATTGTTTATAGAGCTACTATGACAGCAGTACGTCCATTAATTAATTGTCCTGTAAAAGATGTGTATTCAGTTGAGATACCTTCATCTACAGAATGGTCATTTCAAAATTATCATAATGGATTTCGTCCAAATGTATTTGTAGATATTACGAATTATATTGATCTAAAATTAGAATCTATGCACATGTATGATAGTGAAAGCAGGGAATTTCCACATCCGCGCTCGTTAGATTCTCTGAGAGCAATTGCTCGTCGGTGGGGTTCTGTGGTTGGTGTAGAATATGCTGAAGCAATGGAGTTGATTCGATTGATATATTGATATGATAGTGAATTGTTTATGATTTCTCATATTAAGGAGTATGAATTATGAAGGTATTAATTACACCCTCATCTTTTGGGGAATGTGGTTTAGAACCATTTAAGCTGCTTGAACAGAATGGTATTGAATATCACATTAATCCTAAAAAAAGACGTTTGACTTCTGAAGAGGTACTCGATCTTGGTAGGGATTGTGTAGGTATTATTGCAGGCTTAGAAACTCTTGATAAAAATACTCTTCAACAATTTTCTAACCTGCAAGTTATTAGTAGATTGGGAAGTGGATTAGACAATGTAGATGTTGCAGCTGCTGAAGAAAAAGATATTGTAGTGAGAAGTACTCCATTTGGGCCAACTAGAGCGGTAGCAGAATTGACCCTGGGATTAGTTTTGTCCTTATTAAGGAATGTGGTTGAGGCTGATAGAAATATACGTGCAGGAGTTTGGCAAAAACATATTGGACAATTGTTACAAGGTCGTAAAGTAGGAATATTAGGCTTAGGTCGTATTGGTCGTGAAGTAGCACAATTATTGATTCTAATGGGTTGCGAAGTGATAGCTTATGATTTAATGCCAGATTTAGAATGGGCTTCAAGGAATAATGTGGAAATAGTCACTTGGTTGGATCTCATGTCTGATAGTGAGATTTTGTGTATACATATTTCATCATCCTCTGATAAAAGTGTTTGTATAATTGGGGAAGATGAATTTAACATGATGCATCCCGATGTGCTCTTGATAAATATGTCTAGAGGTGGAGTAATGGATGAGAACGCATTAGAAATAGCGTTACAGAAAGGATATGTAAAAGGTGCTGCTTTAGATGTTTTTCAAGATGAACCTTATAGAGGCTCGTTAATTGAAGTGGATAATGTCATACTAACACCTCATTTGGGTTCGTATGCTAAGGATGCTAAATTAGCAATGGAAATTGAAGCTGTTAAAAATCTTTTGGAATCTCTTGGTACGTGATAAGGTAATATACCTCTTATGATGAATACTGTTCGTTTTGCTATTATTGGTTGTGGTCGTATTGCAAATTTTCATGCTGATCCAATCGTGCAAATGGAAGATGTGGAATTAGTTGCAGCTAGTGATTTAATTCTTGAAAGGAGACAAGCTTTTAATGATAAGTATCATGTTCCTACATATGAAAATTATCATACTATGTTACAACAAGAAAACATTGATGTTGTTTGTATTCTTACTCCTAATGGGATGCATCCTGCACATGCAATTGATGTAATATCTCGCTATCAAAAGCATGTTGTAGTTGAAAAACCATTAGCGTTAGCATGGGAAGACTTAGGTAAAATGAAGAAAGCAGCTGATAGAGCTGGAGTAAAAATATTTCCAATTTATCAGAATAGATATAATAAAGCAGTACAAAAAGTACGTGCAGATCTTCAGTCTGGTCATTTAGGTAAAGTGGCTTTAGGAACAGTTCGACAAAGATGGTGTAGACCTCAACGTTATTATGATCTTTCATCTTGGAGAGGTACTTGGGCGATGGATGGTGGTGCATTAGTGACTCAAGGTATTCATTTCATTGATTTGTTACAATATTTGTTAGGAGATGTAGAGTCAGTAGTTGCAAATATTGCAACTCAACTTGTGGACGTTGAAGTTGAAGACACGGCAGTTGCTATTCTGAAGTTTAAGACAGGTGCATTAGGAGCCATTGAAATCACTACTGCAGCACGTCCAAACATAGTTTATGAAAATAAATTAGAAGAAGCTTCTATCTCAATATTATCTGAATATGGTATGTCTATTATCACAGGTATTGCTGCAAATGAATTAAGTACATACACTTCTGATTTAGAAGCTACCAAAGCTCATACTGAAAAATTTAATCATGCTTATGGAACTGGTCATATTCCTTTGTTAAGAGATGTTGTTGCTGATATCAGACATGATATTCCGCATCCTATATCATTTGAAGATGGTATTGGTGCTATACGTTTGTTAAATGCTATTTATCGATCAGCTGAAGATGGTCGTGAGGTATATTTGAGTGAGGAACTTACCTCTCACAATTTGGGTCATCCTGATCAGAAACTTATTGACGAGTATACTGTTTTTCCCGAAAAATGAGAGTTATTGTTACTGGTGGTGCTGGATTTATTGGGTCACATTTGGTTAGTCGACTAATACGTTTGGGTCATGAAGTATTGGTTATAGACAATTTTTCTACAGGTATAAGGAGTAGTGTTCTCCAACAATTAGATGTTTTAGAGCTTGATTTATCATCTCCTGAATTTGTCAATAAATTACCAAAAGGTGACTTCGATGCTATTTGTCATTTGGCGGCTCAATCAGCTGGATCTGTATCAGCTGATAATCCTCTATATGATTTACAGGCTAATGCTATGTCAACTTTGTTGTTATCACGTTGGTGTATAGAGAAGGGAATTTCACGATTCTTGTATGCTAGCTCAATGGTTACTTATGGTAATACAGATAAATCTCCAGTGTCTGAGGATCAATTGTGTTTACCGCGTTCATACTATGGTGTGTCTAAATTGACATCAGAACATTATTTAAGACTTGGAGCCTTAGAGGGATTGAAGCCGACTAGTTTTCGAATGTTTAGTGTCTATGGTCCAGGGCAGGATTTAGAAAATGTTCGACAGGGAATGGTTAGCATATATTTGTCATACATGCTGCGAGGTGTTGAGGTTCCAGTGACTGGTTCTTTCGAAAGATTTAGAGATTTCATATATATTGATGATGTAGTTGATGCTTGGATCAGCGCATTGAATTTATCATCTACTCCTCAGCTAGTTTATAACATTGGTTCTGGATCTGGGACTACTGTACGAGAACTTTTGATGTTGCTGCTTCAAACTCTTGATTTGTCATCTGATTATCCTATTTGTGAAATGACTGGTTCAGATAACGATCAATTTGGCTTGTATGCGGATATTAATAATATTCGAAATGATCTTGACTGGGTTCCTAATACAGACCTTAGTGAAGGATTACGATTGATGTACGAATGGGCTGCAAAAATACTATAATCGGTCTCATAGAAAATAATTAATAATTTCAATAAATTAAAACAATGATAATGAACAAAAATTTTATTACATGTAGAGTGTGTAGTTCCAATGAGTATGATTTAGTTAGCGCTGATGTGTCAGGTGACCAGAATGCTTCTGTATATAAATGTAGAGATTGTGATTTAGTATATTTGTACCCTATTATGACTGAAGCAGAAGAAAAAGCTTTTTATGAACAAGAATTTGAAAAGTATATGGAAGGTCGATCGGGTCCTGGTTGGGAAAGTCCTCAGGCACATTTTGCTTCATATCAGTCTGAAGGTGAACGGAGATTGTCCTTGGTGAGTCCATTTCTATCTAAAGATGATTCATTACTTGAAATTGGTAGTTCTACAGGATATTTTCTTGATGATTTATCTGGATATGTCAAGAAAGTAATTGGAATAGAGCCAAGTAAAGCATATAGGGAATATGCTTTAAGTAGAGGAATACAAACTCTTGAAGCTTTGTCTGATTTAGGTGATATGAAATTTGATGTAATTGCAATTTATTATGTACTTGAACATTTGAGAGATCCTGTAGAATATCTTATGAATTTGAAGTCCTTTCTTAATTCTGGAGGGAGAATTCTTATTGAAGTTCCAAATGTACAAGACATATTAATTTCTAAATATGACATACCAAATTTCGGCCCTTTTTATTGGCAGAAAGTTCATTATCATATTTTCTCAAAAGATACACTTTCAGATGTTGTTTGTCGTGCAGGGTTTGGAGTAGAGATTTTTCCAGAACAGCGTTATGATCTTTCGAATCATATGGTATGGATGATAGAAGGTCGGCCGGGTGGGATGGGACGATACTCTGATATCTTTTCTAAAGAATTAGAAGTTTCTTATTCAGAGGCTTTAAAGAGACATTGGGTATGCGATACTATTTTTGCCGTTGTGACCAAGAAAGATTGAATTATTGAAATTGATTTTGGAGTATTTTAGGTATGTATACTGAAACATCATTTGAAGGAAAGGTAGCATTAGTCACAGGATCCGGTAATGGTATTGGTTATGCTATTGGATTGAAATTAATGGAATTAGGTGCAAAAGTTATTTTTCATTATCATTCTCAAAATGAAAAGTTGTTACAACTTCAGCATATTTATGGTAATGATCAATGTCATGTTGTCCAAGCAGATTTTTCTTCTTCAGGAGATGTATTGAGAATGTTTTCAGATGCGTGGCAATGGCAAGATAAAATCGACATTTTAGTTAATAATGCTGCGTTAATTGATCCTGTGTCTTCAATTACTAAAATTTCTGAAGATGATTTACAGAAGACTATGCAGATTAATTTCTTTGCACCATTTTTGTTGATGAAAATGTTGTTGGAAAATTCTCAGAATACAGGTGAAATTATAAGAATTGCTAGTATTAGTAGTATTGCCGTAAAATATAGTGGTTCACCACAAATGGTTCATTATATGGCATCAAAGGCTGCATTAGAATCAGGTACGCTAGCATTAGCGAAACATTCTTCATCGTCCATTTTAGCTAATGTTCTACGTGTTGGTGTTACAAACACAGATGCTCATCAGCGATTAGGTCGAGATGATCTTTCTGAACGGGAGTCATTAATACCAATAGGAAGAGCTGCGGAACCGGAGGAGATTGCAGATGTTGTGATCTTTTTAGTTTCCCCATTGAATACTTATTTGACAGGTGCAATTGTACCTGTAGCAGGTGGTGAATAGTTGTGAAGGAAATAGATATTAGACCTGCTGATCTTTTTAATGAATTTCTTAAATTATCAGTCGATGATATTAATACATTCTTTGCAGATAAAAGTTTGTTTAAACATGTTAGATGTCCTGGTTGTGACAGTAATGTGTCCCATCATGGATTAACTAAATATGATTTTACATACTTGCAGTGTTTGGTATGTGGATCTTTGTATTGTTCCCCACGTCCAAACATTGGACAATTAGAAGAGTTTTATCAGAATGCTAAATCGGTGGAGTTTTGGGCTACTCATTTCTATCAGGAAACAGCTGATGCACGGAAGAAATTGATGTTTAGGCCTCGAGCTATGTTAGCTGCTGATCTTTTCTCTGAAAATGTATGGATAGATCAAGACGTGGAACTACTAGATGTTGGTAGTGGATATGGGATGTTTCTTGATGAAGTCAAAAGAATAGGAAAATTTAATAGCATTGTAGGTATTGAGCCTAACGAACAATTTGCTCAAATATGTAGAGAACGTGGTTTTCATATAATCAATAAATATGCTGAAGATATTACAGCTGATGATGTTAGTGCTAATATTGCAACTTGTTTTGAGGTACTAGAGCATGTGTATGATCCATGTACGTTTTTAAGGAAAGTACAGAAAGCACTTTGTGTAGGTGGCAAGTTGTTGTTGACAACACTTACTGCTAATGGGTTTGATATTCAGGTTTTGTGGCAGCATAGTAAGAGTCTTACTCCACCACATCACTTAAATATATTGTCTGTGGAAGGTATGAGACATCTTTTTGAAAGGAGTGGTTATAGAATTTTAGAGATTGAAACACCAGGGAAATTGGATGTGGATATTGTACTTAATGCTTATAAGGAAAATAACTTTATAAGTGAATCACGATTTGTTAATTTGTTGATAGCACAAAATAATGAAAAAACAAATAATGCATTTCAGAGATTTTTACAACAGAATAATTTGTCATCTCATATTCAAGTTGTAGCTGAAAGATTGTAATTATATTTATTATCAATTAAGGTTTAAACTATAGTGAGATCATTAATATTTTTAGTGAAAATAATTTTGAAAATACTCTTTAAGATAAAAAAGAGGTTGTTTCATCAGTCAAATATACGTATATGTTCAGTTAGGAATCATACTGTTTTGTTAGATGTTGATTCCGATATCGAAAATTTCAGAGCTGATACATATCTATCTAAAGAACCAGAAACATTAGATTGGGTAGAACGTTATTTTCGTCCAGGTGATGTTATATATGATGTTGGAGCCAATATTGGTTTATATTCTTTATTTGCTGCTAAATATTTGAATGGTAAATGTAAGATTTATGCATTTGAACCAGAATCTCTTAATTATGCTAAGTTAAATATTAATATCTATTTGAATAATTTAACAGGTTCAATAATACCTTGTTGCTTAGCTTTAACTGATAAGGTTGACTTTGATCAGTTTTATTTGCATCCTGATAATTTCGAAACGGTTTCAGACCAAAACACACTTACCCCGGGATCTGCATTACATAGTTTTGGACATGCAGAAGATTATAGACAAAACAAATTCCAGCCATTTCATATTCAAGGTATGATCGGGGTTTCTTTGGACTATTTGTGGGCTAGTTGGAACATTGGGTTCCCCAATCATATAAAAATCGATGTAGATGGTATTGAGGAAAGGATTGTGGCAGGTGGTGTTGATACATTTGCCGATCGACGATTGAGGTCCGTATTGATAGAGGTCTCTAATGCTGATGTTGAACGTAGTCCCATAATTAGAAAATTGCTTTCTGTAGGATTTTCAATAGTAGATGATTTTGAAATACATTCGAGAGATTCGCTTATAGGTACTGAATTCGAGAATTCGGTTAATGTTGTGTTTGTACGTGATTAAATGACAAAATATCCATTACTTAATATTACAAGGTATGTTTTACGGAAACATTAAGCATCTAAATGAATTATTGATATGTCAAATACATTAAAGGTTGGTATTGCTGGATATGGAGTAGTAGGTAATCGCCGAAGATTTTTTATCGATAAACATACGGATCTCAAGCTAGTGGCAGTATGCGATAGGAAGTTTGTTGATCAACCCATTCCTGATGATAATATTTGTTATTATACAGATTACCGTAATATATTAGACCATGATATTGATCTTTTGTTTGTTTGTATGACAAATGATATTGCACCTGAGGTTACCGTGGCTGGTTTAAACAAGGGAGTACATGTTTTTTGTGAGAAGCCTCCTGGTCGTAATTTAGATGATGTAATCCGAGTTATGGAATCTGAAAAATTGAAACCTGATTTAAAGTTGAAGTATGGTTTCAATCATCGTTACCATGATTCAATACGCGATGCTATTGAGATTGTTAGAACAAAACAATTGGGTGATGTAATTAATATGAGAGGTGTGTACGGTAAATCAAAACTACTAAGCTTTGATACACAATCTAGCCAATGGAGAACCAAACGATCTTTTTCGGGTGGTGGGATTTTGTTAGATCAGGGAATACACATGGTTGATATGATGCGACTATTTGCAGGAGAATTTGCAGAAGTATATAGTTTTGTTTCTAATGATTATTGGGGTCATGATGTTGAAGACAATGCTTATGCTTTGATGAGAACTGGTGATGGTATAGTAGCTATGTTGCATTCTTCTGCTACAGAATGGCGCCATAGATTTAGATTAGAGATTACTTTAGCAAGAGGCATGATTATATTATCTGGTATTTTGTCTGGATCGAAAAGTTATGGTGATGAGACTTTGAAAGTTGTTTATTCTGGTAAAGATGATAGAGGAGAACCACGAGAGGTAGTGAAATGCTATAGTGAAGATAATTCGTGGAGAGATGAGATTAATGAGTTCGTTGATGCTATTTTGAATGATAAAAAAATTATGAGTGGTTCTTCTACTGATGCATTAAAAACTATGCATCTTGTATTTCGTATATATTGTGCTGATGATAACTGGCGTAACAAATATAATTTGAGCGATACAATACTAAAATAATAATAAGGTGATATATGTTAACTGATGTTGTGGGAGTAATACCAGCTCGTATGGGTTCGAGCAGATTTCCTGGTAAGCCTATAGCTCTTTTGTTAGGACAACCTATGATATTTCATGTGTGGCAACGTTCTAATCTAAGTGGAGTTTTAGATCGCATTGTAATAGCAACTTGTGATGAGGAAATTCGGGATGTGGCTGAGGGTTTTGGTGCTGAAGTTGTAATGACTTCTTCTTCTCATGAAAGATCAAATGATAGAGTAGCTGAAGTAGCGCAAAAATTGCAATGTAACAATATTCTAAACATACAAGGTGATGAGCCGATGGTTCATCCACAATTGATCAAAGATGTAGTTAGTGCATTAGATATCAATCCTGATTATCAGTGTGTTAATCCGATATCTGAACTCACAAGCGATGATGAAATTCAATCTCCGAATACGGTTAAGGTTGTTGCTAATCTGCTAGATAGAGTTGTTTATTTTTCCAGATATCCTATTCCATCTGCTTTGGTTAACGAGCGCACTTTTCCTGTTATGAGACAAGTTCCAATATTAGGTTTTCGTTCAGAATTTTGTATTAAGTTGACTGAGCTTAATCCTGGACCACTTGAGTTACAAGAGGGTATTGATTTGTTGAGAGCTATTGATCATGATTTGCCTGTCCACGTTATGCGGACAGATTTCCAGACATTTGGTGTAGATACGAAAGATGACAAATTGATTGTGGAAGGATATTTGAAGACAGATGTAATTACTAGTAAATATATGGATGTATAGGCGATATGTCTAGTCTTAGCATAATTGATTTATCGACAAATTATTTATATGGACCAGTTAAAATCTCAAGCATTATTATCATTAGCTGAATCTGCTGCGCGTGAAGCAGGCCAATTTTTAAGTGCTTGTAAGGTTGAAAGTCGTGCAGTAGAAAAAGAACTATATAGAGATATTAAGTTAAAAGCAGACATTGAATCTGAACAGATAATTGTGGATATTTTAGCATCGCAATCTAATTATGATATTTTGACTGAAGAGTCCGGATTATTGTCACATACTACAAAGTGTTTAGATGAAAAATATTATTGGATTGTGGATCCACTTGATGGTAGCATGAATTTTTATAGGGATCTTCCTATTAGTTGCATTTCAATAGGTTTATTTAATGGGACAAAGCCAGTAATAGGAGTAGTATATGATTTTCATAATGAAGATATGTATACTGGTATTGCTGATCATATTTCTACACTGCAAGATAAACCTATTCATGTTAGTAGTACAAGTAGTGTTCAGGATGCCATATTGTGTACAGGATTCCCCGTAAACATGGACTTTTCACAGAAAAAACTAATAGAGTTTGTGGAACATGTAATCCATTATAAAAAAGTGCGCTTGTTAGGATCTGCTGCGCTTTCATTGGCGTATGTTGCATGCGGAAAGGTTGACGTATATATGGAGTCAGATATTATGTTATGGGATGTAGCAGCAGGTCTTGCTTTAGTATTAGGGTCTGGAGGTTATGTTGATATTACTCCAGGTACTCATGAGTGGTCATACAATGTGTATGCGTCCAATAATAATATCAATAGTAGTCAGGATAATTAAGGTTTTCTAACATATATAGAGTATATAAAAACTTTCTTAACGTGAGTAATTTGATATTAGTGTCGGCAGATCTTGATTTGTCTCGGATAAAGCATAATTTACAATCTTATATGAATAAGACGTGGATGTATGCTGGTCAAGATGTTAGATTAAGAATTCGGTGGGAAAACACTTTAGTTCATCTACAACCTCGTGTTAATTTATCTTATCAACTGCAGGAAGCTGCTGATAGTTTGTCAGATGATTTTAATTTATGGATAGATACAATTGGTCAATCAAACAGTTCATTGTTTTGGTGGTTGGGACAAATAGCTGAGAAGTATCCGTTTGTATCTTCTTTGTTTTTTAATTTATGCTATTTTAAGACGATCATTGATTATATACATAATAATCCTGACAAGAATTATTTAGTTGTTGTAGAAAATCACGCTTTGCGTCGCACATTGAGTAATTATGCGAAGAAGAATCAATGGCAATTTGTTGAAATTGATAAATGGTTTGCAGAATTACAATCTCTAAAGAAATCAGTTGCCGAGATATTTTATGGTTTGTTAGCTAAAATTAATCTGGCTAAAAATTGGATTTCTTTACGGTTAATATTACGTGATTTGTACAAATATCAATCTAGAAATTACTCTGAACATAATTGTCAACTAAGTAAAACAATTTTATTTCACTCTTGGGTTAGAGATGATAGTATTGATAGTCAAGGGGAATTTATAGATCAGTTCTTCGGGAAGTTGCCTGATTTTATTAAATCTCATGGGTTTAAGGTGCAATATTTTCATTTACCACTTTCTTTTGTTACCAAATCTTCTGGTCCTTATTACCTTTTGAAGCCTTTGGCTGATAAGGGTTTACTGTTTCCTTCTCATAATTATTATAAAATCATTGATTTGTTTAAATCAATGATTTACCCAATGTTTTTGTGTTGGAAGCCGTTAAAAGTACAAAAATTTAATTCTTGGGAGATTAATGATTTGATTTTGCAGGATAGATGGAATCAAGTATGGTCATCAAGAACAAGTGCTGCATACATGTATTATTTATTTGCTGCTAGGTTAGGGGAAAGAGGCATACGTTTTAATAAAACTTTGGGTACATTTGAAAATCATATATGGGAAAAAAGCTTTAATTTAGGAGTTCGGCATTTTAATGTTTCGGACGAAATTGTTGGTTATCAACATACAACACTTAATTGGAATTATCATTGTTATTCACCAAAATTAAATGAATTTAAATCAGGTGTTTTACCTGATAGAGTAATTTGCAGTGGATCAATTTGGGAATCTGAATTAATAAAGCGAGGATATAGTAATGTGGATGTTGGAGGAGCATTACGATTTGAATTTTTGTCAAACAAAATGGAATCATGTGATCGAGACAACAATGAACCCATTATATTAGTGGCAGTTAACGCAGGTGGATTTTTGACACTTGAGGTATTGCGGCAAGTGTATTTAGCATTTAAGCAGGAGAAGCATAGTAAGATATTAATAAAGGTTCATCCGCATTTACAAATTGATAGTGTTGATTTTGATACAATTTTTGATGGAAATAAACCATCTAATTTTGAGGTGATTGACAGACCTATGTCTGAATTGCTTCTAGAAGTGGATTTGTTGATTTATTCGTCTACGTCTGTATGTTTAGAGGCACTTGCAATGGGAGTGCCTGTTATCTCAGTAATACCGGAAACATTTCTTGATTTGGACGATTTGAGATTATTGCCAAATTTGCGTTGTGCAACAGGATCATATCAAGAGTTGTTTTTGCAGTCAGAGAAAATTTTAGGAAGATCTCAGGGTGAATATGAGGATTGGTTATCAAAAATTGGTGATACCATGACAGATGTTTTTTCACCTGTGACAGTTAATACATTGGAATCGTTCATATTAAGTGAGGAAAGTCGTGAATAATAACAAAATGTTGATTACCGGAGCTAATGGAATGGTAGGCAGTTATGTAACAAAGATTTTTTCAGATTGGGATTTGTATATGACTGATTTGGATTCATTAGATATGTCTAGCACAAAGTTAGATGTATGTGATGCTGTAGAAGTGATGCAAATAGTAAAAAATGTTGATCCTGATTTTGTTTTACATTTAGCAGCAGCTACAGATGTTGATCGATGTCAAATTGAGCCAGAATGGGCTTACAGAGTAAATGCTATAGGTACTCAGAATATTGCTTTGGCATGCCAAGAAACAAATGCTCGTTTAATTTATGTTAGTACAGGAAATGTATTTGAAGGAAACAAAGAAACAGAATATACAGAGTTTGACAAACCAGGTCCTAAGAATATTTATGGAAACTCTAAATTGGTAGGTGAAGAAATAGTTAGTTCTCTGTTAAATAAGTATTACATTGTTAGGGCTGGTTGGATGATAGGTGGTGGTGTAAAGGACAAGAAGTTTGTTAGCAAGATGGCACATATGTTAATGGATGATCAAGGACCTTTGAAAGCTGTTAATGATAAATTCGGAAGTCCTACATATGCTTTTGATTTACTTGAAGGAATATCTAAATTGATTGATACAGGCTATTATGGTTTGTATCATATGGTTAATCCTGGCATGGTATCACGATTTGAAATAGCGGAAGCGTTAAGAGATATTTTGAAAATGACACAAGTAGAAATTGAATCTGTGACTTCTGAAGAGTTTCAAACTCCAGCCCCAAGAATTCGCATGGAAGCTCTTTCGAATTATAAGCTAGAATTATTAGGGTATAACTGGATGAGGTCATGGAAGGAAGCATTGAAAGAATATGTTATTACGGAATTATTACCTGTTTTATAAATTATTTAATATCGACTTTTTATAGCAACTTATGACTACTGTTACTGTGTTGATGCCGGTGTATAACGGTGCTAGATATCTTAGAGAAGCTATAGATAGCATTCTACAACAAACATTTCAGGATTTTGAGTTTCTAATTATTGATGATGCTAGTACAGATGAATCGGTCAAAATTGTTTTGTCATATCATGATGATAGAATAAGATTGATTCAAAATGAATCTAACCTCGGTCAAGTTAAATGTCAGAACAAAGGATTACACCTTGCAAATGGTAAATATATTGCTAGGCTTGATCAAGATGATAGTAGTGAAGCAAACCGTTTGCAGAGACAAATAGAATTTCTGAATTCAAATAATAGACTTGCTGTAGTAGGTACATGGCTTGTGAAGGTAGACGGTCGTGGTAATGAGATAGGCAAATGGTTGGGTAATATTGATGATTACATTGATGTTTTGTTTACGAGTTTAACTAACTCTTTGCCTTTGTATCATCCATCGGTAATGTTTAGACGAGATGCTGTATTGGCTGTCAATGGATATGATGAGGATTTACCTTATTGTGAAGATCAGGATTTATGGCGTAGGCTTGCACTAGCTGGTTATGAATCTATTGTGATTCCAGAAGTTTTAACAAGGTATCGTATACATGATGATCAACAATCTGTAACCAAATCAAACATTCAAAGTAATAATGTAATTATTACTCTTGAACGTTTTCTGGAATATTTTGTGATTGACTCAGCAGTAAAACCTTTACGTTTATTGATGACATGTGAATCGTTGCTAGGTTTGGAGTTTTGGGAATTATGTTCCAGTCCAAAAGTAACTCGTCAATATTGTGATTACATTTTGCAGTTATTGTTCAGTATGAAGGAGAAATTGCAATTGACGTCTATTCAATTTGAGAAGTTGGAGTTATTGATGCGGAGGCATGCTGTATATGCTAGTTTGCGTGCTTGGAGAGGTGGGTTGTTTAGACAGTGGTTTGCAAGTGTGCCAATGTACTTGTTTGCTGTTCGAGGTGGAATATCAATGACATTATGTCATTATGTGTATATTTATCCAATTGTTTATGTGATTGCTCCCATTTTTATAATACTTCGTACAATAAAAAGATTGGTTTTTAAAATAACATACGTAAAGTCGTTGTTTGAATACATGAGGCATATTGGTAAGCAATCCAATGTATTGCGTTACTGGTACAGAAAAATCAGATATTCGAATTCAAGATAGTTATAGTTAATTATATGGAGAATTAGACAATTAATAGATCAACAGATTATTCACAAAATGTAATTGCTTATGTTACTGAAAGTTATCCAGGCATAATGACGTTTATGGAACGTGAGATTTCAGGTCTGATTCATCATGGATGGAAAGTATCAGTCCTAGCTTTGCATGGTCCGATGCATGTAAACTATGCTGCTGAATTGGATCAGAGCAAAGTAGATAAATATTATTGTTTGAATAGACATTTGTTTTCAATTAGAATGTTGCTGTCACATGTGAGTATGTTGATAAAAATACCAGGCAAGTATTTTAACTCACTGATCTGTTTGTTTCGTTATTATTCTTCATCTTGGTATTTATTTTCAAGAGCTATATATGCGTTTTTAAAAGCTGGCTATTTTTATGAGATCGCTAGATCAGTTGGGGTTAAACATATACATGCACATTTTGCTGGTAGGACTGTCGATGTTGCAATTTTTTTGTCAAAATTCCTTGAGATCGAGTTTAGTTTTACGGGTCATTCAAATGATGTAACAGGTACATATCCTCTTCTGCAAGAAAAAATTCAGCTTGCAAGTTTTGTGATTGCAGAGAATCAGAATGCGTATGATGCAGTTGTGTCACTGATACCACATGATAATATTGATCATGATGTTCACATCATTCGACCTGGTGTAAACACAAGTTTTTTTAAGCCATTAGTAGATATGCAATCGGATATTCCAACATTGATTAGTGTAACAAGACTAGTTGAATCCAAGGGATTGAATGATTTGGTTAATGCATGCTGCCAGTTAAAAGAGCGAGGATTGGATTTTGTTTGTCATATTGTAGGTGATGGGCCTCTATTTAATGAATTAGAGATGCAGATAAATGAACTCAATCTTGACAAATATATATTTCTTAAAGGGGAGTTGCCATCTACAGAAATATTACAACTATTGAATAATTCATGGATTTTTGTTCTACCTTGTATACGAGTCAATAGTAGCCAGGGTGATCATCCTAAAGAGTTTGTTTCTGTAGTAGAGGATGGTATTCCATCATCTTTAATAGAAGCTATGTCAGTAGGATTACCAGTAGTAACTACTAATGTAGGAGCTCTGCATGAATTAATAAATAGTCCAATCAATGGCATGGTTGTTGAACAAAGAAATTCAGATGAATTAGCACGCGTATTGATAAATTTAATAAATGACTCATCTTTGAGGAATGAATTAGGTGATAATGCTAGAAAAACAGTAATGAAAGACTTTGATACTTATGTTTGTTCAAGAAAATTGGGTTCACTTATATTAAATACTATTAATAAAAATAAACTGGAGAAGTTATGAATATAGTGGGAATACATGATGGTCACAACTCTAGTGTAACAATTGTACAAAATGGTAAGGTTTTAGCTGCTTGTCAGGAAGAACGTTTGACTCGTGTGAAAAATCAAGGTGGTTCACCAGTAAATGCTTTACATGAATCTTTGAGAATCAGTGGACTTGGCACATTGGACTCGATTGATCAATTTGTTATAGCAGGCAGAGTATCTCAGCCACCATATATTACTCGTCAAGATGTTTTAGATGATTATGCTTATAAAAGTATGTATAGTAAATCAGCTATGGGAGCGCTGCGATCAGTAGTATCAGATAATGACTTGATCAGGAATTTATGGTTACGCTTACAAAAATATCAAACTTCTTCTGCGCAAAGAATGCGATCAAGTTTTTTAATTGATGAAGGAGTTCCGTTTGAAAAAGTTCAATTTATCGATCACCATACTGCACATGCATCTAGTGCATATTATGGTATGGCTAATTATGATGAACGTATTTTAGTGTTAACTAATGATGGTGCTGGAGATGGTTTGTGTGGAACTGTGAGCATAGGATATGAAGGTCAGTTGCAGCGTATTGGACAGATATCAGAGGACAATTCACTTGCTACTATTTTTGCAATGATAACTTATATGATGGGAATGGTTCCGCTTGAGCATGAGTATAAGATAATGGGTTTGGCTCCATATTATCGAGGTGATGTTAAAAACAATAAAGTATATCAAGGTCTTGTTAATATTTTTGAATGGGATCAAGAGACTCCATTTTTGTGGCGAAGGAGTGATCATATTCCTAGAGTTGGATATCTCTGGAAATATTTAGAAAATTTGCTACATAATCAACGTTTTGATTCTGTTGCAGCTAGTATGCAGGCATATACTGAGATGTTTATGGTTGAGTGGGTCAAACGTTGTATTCGTGAAACAGGAGTGACTAGAGTTGCTGTTGCTGGTGGTACGTTTATGAACGTGAAAGCTAATCAAGCATTGCTAGATATACCAGACGTTGAAGAATTATTTGTTTTTCCTTCATGTGGTGATGAAACAAATTCGGTGGGTGCTGCTTATTGGTCTTATGCTCACAGTCAATTGTCGGATCATAAGACTGTCAATATTCATAAATTGGGTTCAATTTATTGGGGTGGTGAATTTAGTGATCATGAGATAGAAAATGTATTAGAAAATTTTAAGTTTAATAGCAAAGAAGTCATTTATAAAAAACACGATAATATTGAGAGTATAGTAGCTGAACTTTTGTCTACTGACAAAGTAGTTGCTCGTTTCAAAGGTAGAATGGAATTTGGTGCTCGTGCCTTAGGTAATCGATCTATACTTGCTAAACCATCTGATTTACAAGTTGTTCAATATATTAATGATATTATCAAATCCCGGGATTTCTGGATGCCTTTTGCTCCAGCAGTTTTAGCGGAATATAGTGATGATTATTTTCGGAAAAACAAACCAATTAGTGCAAGTTATATGGTTATGTCATTTGATACTAAGAAAAGTAAGCGAGGAGATATTATTGCATCTTTGCATCCTCAAGATGGTACTGCTAGACCACAGGAAGTATATTCAGATATGAATTCCGATTTTGCATCCTTGTTACAAGAATATCGTAGTATAACTGGAGAAGCTGTGCTTTTAAATACATCTTTTAATTTACATGGTTATCCATTAGTTTATTCTCCGTTAGATGCATTAAATGTTTTTAATAGATCTGGACTAGAATATATGGCTTTGGGAAATTATTTGGTATCTAAGTGCGAAAAATAATATATAAACAATATTTACTAGCTATCTTGTGGGTTTTCATACTGTATATCCCTACTATTTATGCATTATCTTCATCTATAATTTCAGATAGATACTTCTCTGGTAGCATTGTAAATATTCATGACCATAATGCTTATCTATCATCAGTCCAAGATGGTATGAATGGAGAAGTATGGCTGGGGAATTTATTGTTTACTACTGAAAGTGATTTACCACAGGGACTGCATCATATTCATGCATCATTATTTTATAGAATACTTGGTTGGATTTATGGTTTGATTGGACTTCCAATAAATTTGTTTTATATAGTTATAGGAAGTATATTTGCATTTATAGCTTTTATTGGATATTGTAAACTATTTAATGCATGTTTTAGTAGTAAAAGAGAATTAACTGTAGCCATGATACTGTTGTTTGTTTTTCCTGGTGTATTGTGGATCAATCAACTCATGCAGCAAATTCCTGATAATACTACTTATTTTCCAAACCACATTTTATTTGCAGAACTGTGGGGAAATCCTAGTATGAATCCACTGACCCACAATAGTTATATGCCTCATTTTGTGTTTGCTACTGCTACTTCTTCTATTTTATTTTGTAGCTTACTTGAAGTGGTTCACTCAAAATCTTCTAATTATTTGAGAATTGCAATATCTAGCTTGTTGGTAGCTTGGCTGTTACCTACATTAGGTATATTGTGGATAGCAATTTCCTTTACCTATATTCTATATAATAGATTGTATTTTGGTTTGTCTAATTCTAGAATCAAGTTATTATCTATTTCATTTGTACCAGCAGTTATACTATCTTTATGGTCATCTCATTTAGTATTTCTCGATGAGTTTTGGGTAAAGTATATTTATACAAATGTTGTGATGAATGGAACTATTGACTTAGCTCTGTTCATTCTCCATTTAGGTATTTTTAGTATAGTAGTAGCATGGAGTATGTTTGAGATTGCCAAAAATCATACTAAGAATTCTGGAGGTACTGTATTAGCTGTTATATGGTTTTTCTGGTTATTTATTATTTCATTGGCATCTTTTCCAGGTTCTCCGAGATTTATGGATGGAATTTATTTGCCAGTTATTATCCTTGTAACATATGCTTATTCCAATATTAGAAACACTAAACCAGCACTGTTACGATGGTTCAATTTAACAATAATTGTAGCTGTTTTACCAGGAACTATTCTTACATATATATATCCATGGTATGGTCACTTATATGTTCACTTTTCTGAGACGCGTTTAAATTTGCTTAGTGATGAAATTTGGCCAATACATTTATCTAAATCAGAGGCCAATACCCTGTACTGGCTTAAAGATAATGTTGATAATAGTGATGTTGTTATATCGGGACCGATAATGTCTAGTTTTGTACCGGCTTTTTCTGGTTCGAGGGTTTATTTTGGGCATATTGGTAGAACAGTTGATTTTCATCGTAAGTTAGATGAATTACAGACACTTGAAGATACCAAAAGATTACCTTTACTTGAATTAGATGGGGATTTGTGGCTGGTGAGTACACCAAAAGAACCAATTGCTTCTCCGAGTAGATTGTATGTTGGTCAGACCAATTATTATTGTGCAACAGATAGTATTTTGATGGATGATGTTTCAGTGGTGCAATATCAATGGTGTGATTAGTGACTTTAGTTGATAACATATATATAATTGTTTGCAAAATGTTACTGATCAATTTGAGTGAATTTTGGACATATAAACTAATCAATAAATGTTGGTATTTTAGATGAACGAAGTTGCACGCTTGTACCAAGTTAATAATAAGTCTATTGCTGTTAAACTTTTTGTTACAGTTTATCTGTTGTGCTTATTTTTTATGGATTCAACTTCCCATGGTGTATTTACTGGTACAAATAGATTCCAGTATTTATCTTATGCAATTGTAGAGAACCAGACTATAGATATTAGTATAGTTGAGGAACAATATGGAGAAACAGTTGAAGCTTATGAAGTAAATGGTAAGCGAGTACAAATAATTAATCCAGGATTGGGATTACTAATGTCACCAGTTTATGCTTTGTCATCATCAATGGGTATAGAGGACTATATTGAAGGTACAATTGGTAATCAATGGATAACTCCATATAGAGGATTGTTGTTTGCATTAATTATTAATGCAACTATGGCGGCAATATTTGTCACATCTTTGTGGTTAATTTTTCGGTGGTTAGGTTTATCTATCAAACTTTCGATGAGTATTGCTATTGGAGTTGGATGGGGCAGTATGGCTGCTTATTATTTTACCGCTGGTACTAATGTACAAACTGCAGTTGAAACTGCTTTGTCTACTTTGGCCTGGCTTTTTATTATTGGGTTGGATCGTGGTATTAAGATTAAATACCATGCATTTTGGTCGGGTTTTTTCATGGGTATTGCGATTCTGGTGAATGTACCTGCTGTTATAACAGCTATGTGTACAATGCTATATATTTTTTATGTGTATAGATCTAAAACATTAAGTTTTATCATAGGCTTAATACCAGGTATTATTATTTTGTTGATTTATCAGTGGATTGCTTTAGGAAATCCTTTTTTGGATGTTCCTTTTGCATATTTTCAATCTAAAGGTTTGTACAGTAATCCCGATGATGTTAGCTTTATACAGGTTGCTTTGGAATTTCTAATAGGTTGGCACCAGGGCATAATTTGGTATTTTCCTTTATTGGTTGTTATGTTTATTGGAATACGTCGATTGAAGACAAATAAGCATTTGACCATTGTTTGTTTGACATTAATGTTCTTGCATTGGATGTTTGCAACATGGTACACACATTTATGGATTCAAACCGAACAGATGCTGTCCTTTTATCCATGGTATGCTACTCCAGGACCAGGTGGACCAAGATACTTACTTCCAGCTGTACCATTTGTAGCAATTTTGATATCTCAAATCGATTATAGATATCTGTATTTGAGGACGTTTGCTGTTTGGTTAGGTGTTTTAGGAATGTGTTTAAATATTCCTGTATTGATGTATCCAGCAGGTGGACCTGTGTTTCGAAGTTTTATTTTAATGATGAAATATGGATTACAGGTTCCTCTAGCTAAAATAGTTGTTAACTATACTCAAAATGAATTCAAACTGTTTACTGTTGAAACTACATATGTGATAACGTGGTTGGTTGTTTTAATTGGAGCTTTGCTTTGGATATGGGGTATAAATAGATTTCGAGATTGGATTTTTGATGATTGTGAGTGTAGAGAGTAATGGCAAAGAATAGTATTGTTTTTATGATGGATTATAGGGGTGATCAATTACAAATTGGTGGTACATCTAATTATTTGAAATTGCTTGCTCCTAGAGTTCGCGATCTTGGATTTGATGTTAGGGTTGCTATGCCATATTCAAATCGTACAGAAGATGTACTTGATTTTATGAGTGAACAAAATATTACAGTTGATAATGTTGATATTTCACCTCAGTTTGGGAATGTATTTGATCGTATCTATGCTGCTTACAGTTATTTTTCTAGAGTACGTCCTGATCTCGCTCATTTTATTTTGCCGTGGTGGAATTCATGTGAGTATGGTATTTTGGGTGCAAGATTGGCAAGTATTGGATCTAGGATTGTAACTTATCAATCTTTTCCTGAAAAAATTGATGAAAAAATATTTAAAGGAGTGAAGGGATTCTTGCGTTTGCGTAGGCACTTGTTTACTTGTCATTCTGTACATAAAGCTATTTCAGTAAGTGAAATAAATAAACATAGGCTTATAAATAATAAGTTTTATTTATCCAATAAAGTAAAAGTTATTAGAAATATGATTGAATCTTGTAAGTTTTCTTCTATAGAGAACTCCATAGATTTTCGTAAGATATGGGGGATTGGTGATCATAAAACAATTATTACTGTGATAGGATATCTTGAACCAATTAAAGGTCATAAATATTTGTTCGACGCTTTGCCAAATATTGTTAAAGTACATCCTAATGTTATTGTTTTAGTAGTTGGTGATGGTGAATTGAGGGAGTATTTTCACAAGCAAGTGCGTGAATTAAATGTTGAAGAAAATGTATTGTTTGTTGGCTGGCAGAATGACATTCCTAACATTTTATCAGCGTCAGACATGTTAATATTACCCTCTTTGTCAGAAGGACTTCCGTTTGTAATTCCAGAAGCAATGGCTGCTGGTTTACCTATTGTGTCTACAAGAGTAGGGGGTATTCCAGAAGCAATTGTTGATGGACAAACAGGATATTTGGTAGATCCGAAATCATCCATGGAAATAGCGGAAGCAGTCATAAAGATGCTAGATAATCCTGAAAGGATGTTATCGATGGGTAGTGCTGGTCAAGTACGTGCTATTACTGAATTTGATGTAAGTCGCATGGTTTTAGATACATGTGGTGTGTACAATGATGTTTTGTTCAATGGTTTGATAGATAGATAAATAATAGTGTTAACTTGTCTGCAACTATGTTTTGGGTATTACAAATTGATTTCTGAATGAATGATTGATTGATACATATTTATGATCAGAGATATATTATTCTTTCAACATAACACAGAATTTGGTCTTACTGAACGATATCTATCACAGTTGGCTATTAAGTTAGATCGTTCGAAATTTCGATCACATCTTGTATATCCAGATGCTAACAAATTAGATGAGTTTAAAGATTTGGTAGAGTATGGGGTAAATTTACATGTTTTACCAGAACAAGTTTTCAATATAAATTTTTTTCACAGCATCAAAATCATAAGGGAATCATTAATAGATTTAAAACCAGATTTGATTCATTTTAATGATCCGGGTGTTATTGGAATGTTGGCTGCACGTTTATATAATTCTTCGCCAATAGTAATGACACATCATACTCCAGAGCTTGATAGAAATTATGATTTGCCTGGAAAAATTTTGGAAAAACTGGCTTTTTTGGGTAATACTGAAGTAATTTTTACCTCGGAACAAGATAGTAGAACTGGCGGTATACTGGATGGTAATTATAAATGGAATCACACGGTCATCCCATATGGAATAGATGTTTCGTTATTTGATGGAGATTTAAACAAGAAGGATATATTTGATAGATTTAACATCCCTTACGATCACAAAGTGGTTGTAAACGTTGCGAGATTAGTACCTCAAAAAGGTCACAAATATCTTATTTTAGCGGCTGAGAATGTTATTGAAACAATTGAGAATGTGTCTTTTTTGATTATAGGTGATGGTGAATTGCGACAGGAGCTACAATACCAAGTCGATCAAGCAGGGATTTCTGATCGTTGTATTTTTGCTGGCTATGTGTCAGATGTGCATAACATACTCAATGTTTGCGATGCTTTTGTGATGCCATCTTTGTTTGAAGGGTTATGTATGGCTGTGTTAGAAGCTTCTGCATCTGGTCTACCTGTAGTTTCAACAAGAGTTGGTGGAATTCCGTCCGTGGTTGTTAATGACGAGACAGGAATATTGGTTCCCGTGAAAGATGTAGATGAATTGACTTCAGGGATTATGAAAATGATTTGCAATCCAGAATATTCCAATAGATTGGGTGAATCAGGAAGAAATATTGTTGTGGAAAAATTTTCAGTAGAATCAATGATAAAAAATACAGAAGATCTTTACGATAGGATTCTTGGCAAATAAAGGGACATGATATCTATGGTTAATGATCCGATGGTCAGTGTAGTGATTGCTTCTTATAATCGTGCAGATTTTATATATGATTCTATTGTGAGTGTACAAAACCAGACTTTTACAGATAAAGAGATAATTGTTGTTGATGATGGTTCAACTGATGATACACGCAGTATACTCCAAGAGTTTGGTGGACAAATAAGTGTAATATATCAAAGTAACCAGGGTAGATCAGCAGCTAGGAACAATGGTGTAATGAATGCAAAAGGCAGACTCATTGCTTTTTTGGATTCGGATGATGTATGGATGCATGATAAATTAGACAAGCAGGTAGATATGTTGTTTGATAAATCAGATGTGGGATTAATACATACTTTCTCAGATGTGATTGATTCAAGTGGTATATTCATCCCACATGAAAGTAAACTTCGCCAAAAACTTCATACACAGTCTGTTAAAAAGGGATATTCTTATGAAAGCTTAAGTGAAAATTGTGTAATGTTTCTGTCAACAGTGATGGTTCGACGGGATTGTTGGGATGATGTTGGTCCTATGGATATTACAATACCTGCATTTGAGGATTGGGATTGGTATATGCGATTGTCACGTAAATATAATGTAGGAGTTATCCCAGAAATATTAGTACATTTTCGATTGCATGAATCTAATACTTCTCAAAAAGAATTTTTTCAAGGCAGAATTTTGACATGCGAGAAGCATTTGAAGTGGTTAAATGAGCAAACTGCTGGAAATGAGAATGTATTGAATGTTAGACGTAATTTTTATCTACAGCTTGCCGGAGCACATTATGTACATAATGATTCTCTGCAAGTTGGTTTGTATATGCGTAAGGCAATAGAAATTGATAGAAATGTAGTTTTTAATTTGTACAATTTGCGTTATATATTAACGATGTTATTTTCTGATAGGGTGTCTAACACTCTCCGACAATTAAAGAGACTAGTCATTAAGTTAATGATTAGAAATAGATAGACCCTATTTTGGACTGTTTCTTTATAATTTTAGTTAAGATATTATGAAACATTTTGATGAACGTATTGTTCCTGATAATGTTCCGATAGGAATATTGTCAATGCATATCAAGCGTTATGAGTTTGTGAAATCATATATGAGACGAGGGTATGTATTGGATGTTGCATGTGGTGTTGGCTACGGGTCTCGTTATTTGGTTGATGCAGGTTTTAAAGTTATAGGCGTGGATATTGATGTAGAGTCTGTGTCATATGCTCAATCTCGTTATTCAGTATTGGGCAATCCTAAATTTGTTGTTGCGGACGCGATTGCAATGGGATTTGGTTGTAAAACATTTGATGTAATATGTTCGTTTGAAACAATTGAGCATATTAAGGATCCCAATTTATTTTTACAGGAAATAAAAAGATTACTAAAAGATGATGGAATATTTGTTGTTTCTACACCGATTGCTAGCGATACTACAAATAATCCAGCAAACCCATTTCATTTTCAAGAATGGAGTCCAAACGATTTTCGGAACTTACTTAGTAAATATTTTGATCATGTTGAATTGTTTTCGCAGGTGCGTAGGCAGACGGATTCTAGTACGCTTTTAAAACGTCTTGACATTTTGAATTTACGTAAGTGGTTTTTACCCAAAATATTAGTTAGAAAATTAGCTAATATTGCTGGAGTGCAAGCAATGGATAGTATGCTTGTGGATGACATAGATATTATAGATGGGATAGTTGAAGGAGCTAGCGAGATAATAATAATAGCGAAAAATGAAAACGATTAACAATAATCAATGGGGCGACGTATGGAAGAATGATATGCACGCATATGATGCAGATTCAGAATTAATGTCAATGAATATTGAAAATGTTAGTGTTCGTTGCGAAAAAATTATGCATTATGTTAAACAACATATTGGAGATCTTACACAGAAAAAATCTGTAGAAGTTGGTTGTGGTGGTGCTATATATAGTCAGATATTTGCACGTATGGGTGCTATTGCAACTTTAATTGATTATAGTGTTGAAGCATTAGAGTTAGCTGAACGTAATTTCACTAATTTAGGTTTAGATGCTGACATGATTGAAACTGATGTATTTAATTTGTCATCAAATTTGATTGAAAAATTTGATGTTGCTATGTCATTTGGTACTGTAGAACATTATCGATACCCAGAAAGACTAGAAATTTGTAGAGCACATATAGATTTGTTAAGACCAGGTGGTATTTGTATTATTAGTACTCCTAATATATTTTTTCTTCCTCATGAGTTGTTGAAAATATTATTAGTAAGAAAAGGAAAGTGGTTTTTAGGTTATGAGGGAAGCTTTTCTCCCTTTGAATTACGTAATGTTGGTCATAAATTAGGATTAAGGAATATTAAAATTATTGGTTCATCTTGGCGAGCAGATTTAATTAGATACATGAATATTATAAGAGAAACCAATACATTTAAGAATTGGTTCCAGACCACTAATCCACAAGTTGATGCATTGTTGTCTCCTACAAAACAAACACATAATTGGTTAGATGATTTTATTGGACATGATATTGTGTTGTTGGGTGTGAAGGATGTGTAAGGTAAGTTAATGAGAATAGTTTATACCGTATTAGATGGTCGTATGTCTGGTGGTCAAGTGATTTGTGGGAATATTATGACCACTGCGTGTGATAGTGGTCATGATGTTTGTTTAGTTACACCTAATAGAGGTGAATTTACTGATGAATTGGCTGAAAAAAATATTGATGTTTATACAATTCCTATGGAACGTACATTTCACTTTTACCAAGCAATAGTTTTTGCTCGATTTTTGCGTGATTGGAATGCAGATTTAGTTCATTGCCATGCAGCTGTTACCGGTACTATATTAGCACGCATTGGTGCAAAAATAGCTGGAGTACCACTGATTAGTCATGTTCATATTGAAAATAAATTTAGTGATGTATATTGGATTAGGAAATTGCAGATAATTTTATACAATTTGACTGCTAATTTTGTAGATCATATTTTAGCTATCAGCAATGCTACTAAGTTGTCTCTAGTAAATCAAGGAATTACTGACAATAGAATTACTGTGATTCATAATGGAGTTCAGATACCTGAAAAGGTTGTTGATGTTGCAGAAATTAAACAGATCAAAAAATCATTAGGATTAAAAGCTGATTCCAAAATTATAGGAATGGTCGCTAGATTGTGTCCGATTAAAGGGCAGAAAGAGTTTATTTATTCTGCACACAATATTTGTGATGATTTTTCAGATGTGGAATTTGTAATAATTGGAGAAGATTATGAATTCAATGGAGAGTTTCGTAATGAATTACAGGAACTAGTTGATAATTTAGGTTTGGTCAATGTTGTGCATTTTCTCGGTTATCGTAATGATGTAAAAAATATATTGAGTTGTTTTGATGTCTTTGTTTTACCATCATGGATAGAGGGTTTTCCAGTTACGATTTTGGAGGCAATGGCAGCAAGAAAGCCAGTTGTTGCCACCGATGTTGGTGGTGTTTCCGAAATAATATCTAATTATCAAACAGGTCTACTAATTCCGGAGAAGGATGTTTTACGGCTAACTGTAGCAATTGTTTCATTGTTGAATGATTCTCGGAAAGCTAGTTTGATTAGTGAGACTGGTTACAGATACGTGCTGAACAATTTTTCACATGACCACATGTGGACTCAGATTAGTAGATTATATGAATTATATGAATAAATTTATGAAAATTAAGAACACACTTTCCATTGATGGATGGATATGCTGTGTGCTTACAATTGTAGCTATAAGTACTAGGTGGTTCTTTATTCAAGGTAATAATTCTGTGCCTTTTGATATACAAGATGAAATAGCATTAGTATGGGCTCTAAAGGATTTTTTGATTGGTGAATGGAGTGGTATTAGTGGTCCAATTCACAGGTTTGTAGCTTCTTATTTGTTTGCACCATTTTATGGGGTTTATTTCTTTTACTTATGGTTAATTAATTCTACTAGTGGCTTAGGTCCTATCCAGCAATCTTTTTTTATTCAGTCATCTAATGCATATAATGATATAGGTGTTTGGGTATTGGTTCCTAGGTTAGTATCATGGTTGTCACTAGTACTATCAATACCATTGCAATATATGTTGACTCGTAGAATTACAGATAACAGAATCACATCGGTTTTGGCTGCTATTTTGTTGCTTTTTTCATTTACACATATATACTCATCTTTTTTTGGTCTTCCTGATGGTATTGGTTTGTTATTATTTCAGGGAACATTATTGTATAGCTTTTCCTACATCAATAAAAGATACAGAAAATCTTTAATCGTATTTTCGATATTAATTGCTTTTACATTACTAGTTCAAGTATTAAATGGTATTGTTTTTATATTAGCTGGAATATGGTTTTTGGTATCGATTCATAGGACACAGAACAATATTATCTCTAGAAAATTAGTTTCAGAAATTGTTATTATTGCTTTTACTGTTGTTATATGTCTTATCATTATTAATCCACTATTTTATTTGGCTCCTAGTAATATTTTGGATGAAGTCAATTATGGCATTGGAGAATGGATTCCGAGTTCAGAATCTAATATCTTGATGACTATAATATATATTTTGCGTGTAATATTTGATGAAATTTTGGGGTTAGAATTAAGTTTGTTGTTATTGGCTGCTATTTTAAGATTTGTAATGTTAAAGGGTAATGTAGATTGGATATATATGGTTATAGGACCATTATTATTGGCCTTTTTTATTATGGCCTTTTTTACAGAACTGACATATGAAACTAATTTGTTATCCATATATGTTCCAGTAACAATTTTGTCTGCTTGGGTTCTAACTCAAATAAAATTGTATAATTTTCCTGATTTGCATTTGGTGGGCAATGTCTTCAGCAGGTTTGTGTGGCCTTTGATATTAATTGTAGTTTTATGGGGACCAGTAAACAAATGGTTTAGTTTTTATCAGCTAACGCTTGAACAAGGAACACGTTTAATGGCCAAGAATTGGATTGAAGCTAATATTCCATCTGATTCTAAGATATATATGGCTCCATATACTTATTCTGCTCCTTTAATTAAGAGTGTTTCTCAGATAAAAATGGATTCCATCGATGGTGAGTTGTCTGATTGGCGATTAAATTCTGAGATTGGCAATCAATTATCCCCATCATATTTTCTTGTAAATGATTCTCATTTAGATTCGCATCAATATTCTGAACCTGATTATTTTATTCAATCGATTTTTGTTTATGGAGAATATGATTGTAAGATTGATCGAGAGATTGATATTATTGATTGTCCGTACAATCCTTTAAGAGGATCATATCCTTATTTTAGTGCAATAAATCAGATCCCTAACAATTTAGATAGAGATTTATTGTTACTTAGGGAATTTACACCATTGTGTTCTGGATCTGGCGTAGAAAAGGGCATTATAAATTACAGGACTAATGTTTTAAGAAATAATATCGATGATTTGTGTACGTTTGGTCCGATTATTAACATATATGAAGTTGTCTCTAGTTCTCAATCTCAATGAAATCTAATAAGTTTATACACGCTACATTGTTGCTACCAGCATGGATGGTTATGTTGTGTTTATTAATGTCATTGCATTTTATTTTAATTCCTTTGTTTTTAGAACAATACGATACCGTGATGACATATTCTCCAACCATAGTGCAACATGCAGATCCAGTGTTTACACATATTCCAATTCTTAGGAAGTTGTTAGGTGGTATTCCATCATTTGGAGATCAATTTGTTTTGTTGGAAGATGTTGAAGTTAATATTAATGCATGGCCTAGATTACCTTATTATTTGATGTCGTTAATTAGCTATCCTGTGATGAATCACTTAGATGTAATACCACTTGTATCTACAGTCTTGTTAACACCAGTTCATGCAGCATTGTTGTATGTTTGGGTACGCCGTATTACTGGTTCCATATCAGTATCTATATTGGGTTCTAGTGTTGCTTTATTGTTTAGAGAACTTTTTGTTTTGCAGCCATGGCATTGGGTAAATGTTAATCAGATCAAAGGTTTGTTGAATTCACCATTTTTTTCTAATGCACTTATTCATCCACAAATTTCGTTTGGTGTTTGTTGTTTTTCATTGATACTTATATATCAATTTATGATGAGACCAAGTAAAAAACTGTGTATTGGTATAGGGATTGTATATGGAGTTAGTTTTTACACTTATTTTTATTTATGGACTTATCTTACATTACTACTTGGCTTAATAGGTATATATTTATTGTTTCAACGTGATATTGCATCAATTAGCTTGATGCTTAAAGCAGTATGTCTGGCACTGGTAATTTCGACATTTTATTGGATGGATTATTGGCAGTTTTCTCAGACCGCAGGTTTTGTAGATTTTCAAGACAGGTTCGCTCTTAGTAGGATACCGGATTTGACAGAAAGATTAGTTAATTTACGACCACATTTAATTACTGTATTATTTTTCATTTTTGTTATTAGTATAAGAAGTAAACAATATCTATACTTATTGTTGGTCGTTGTAGCTGCTGAAATATTGTGGAAGGCTCCAATTGTGATTGGTCGAGATTATCAAAGTTTGCATTATGCATATCATTTTTTTGGGCCATTTGTAGCAATTGTGTTTATGTTTTTATTGCGAGAATTGCTGTTCAAGATTGTACAACCAAACTCATTTTTTGTAGCGGGAATCGTATTTATTAGTGCGATTGTTGTGACGAGCATTGGATTATATAGATCTTATCAATATTCTTTGAGTAATCATACTGCATTTTCTATTGAAAAGGATGTTTATGATGCTTATGAATTTGTGCAAAATAATGTTTCTGCAGGATCTATCATTGTGGTGGCAGATCCTGAAGTTAACATGAGAATACGTAATGTTGCACCAGTATATGTTTATGTTCCCTCAGGATATGGTACATTCGCAACTACTGATGAGATGTTAACTAGATATATAGAAATGAAAAAGTTTTATGGTATCGATTTGGATTATTCTTTGGATTACAAATGGTATGATTCCATTCATGACGAATATATTGAGCCTGGATTATTGGAAACTAGTAGATGGTTGTTTAATGGATCTTTAAAATATAGTGACAATATATTAAGGGAGGAAGCTATTGTTTCAGTAAATGATTCGCGACAATTTAAATCTTTGACTTATGACGCTGATTTGGTATGGTTTGGTCCCTATGAGAAGGCTGTTAGCGATATTAATATAAATAAATTACAAGATCTAATGCTTGTGTATTCTAACAATTCGGTAGATTTGTACAAATTTGCTAAATGATCATTTGTTTTTTTGAGTTAATTATCACAATATGAGAATTGGAATAGATGGAATTCATATTTCCCGTAATATGAAAGGTATAGGGCGAGTAGAGACTAGTATTGTAGAAACTCTAGCGAGTCACACATTTTTACATGAATTTGTTGTTCTAACAGATAAGGAGCATAGTCAGTTGGGTTTACCGGAATCTGATTCAATTTCTTATTATGTAGATCAATGTAGAACTTTGTTGGAATGGGAACAGATAAGACTACCTAGAGCAATTAGAAAACTTAAGATTGATTGTTTGATTACTTTGGCTGATCGTATTCCACACAGTTCTTTATGTCCAATTATTATGTATCTTTTTGAGATTCCTGAGATACGTAGGCGTTTGTCAATTGAAAGAGGTAGTGCAGGTAGGTATCAATTGTTTAGTGATTTGTTCACCAAATTTGTCTTTCCTATGAGTTTGAAAAAATCTAGATATATTGCTGTGTCTTCTGAATTCACTAGAAAGGAATTAACAAGTAATTATCAAGTTGATCCTAGTAAAATCAGTGTTGTGCCTGCTGCTATTAGTAAACGATTTTTTTGTTCTAGTATTGATCAATTTCATCGGTCAAGTATGCAACATCGTTTTGATGCTAGTGATGGATATGTGGTAAGTTTTTCCTCAGGTGATGTGCGAGAGAATATTGAGATTAGCCTTTGTGCGTTTGCTGAAGCTAATATATCAAAAAATATAAAGATGATTTTAGTTGGTGATGTATATCCACAAAATATTATAAACCAATTAGATTTACAAGATAGAGTGTTATCTGTTGGTTATGTGTCCGATGATGAATTGTTGGACATTTATAGAGGAGCCGATGCTTATCTGGATGCGTCATTGTATGAAGGTTTTGGCTTACAGGTACTCGAAGCTATGGCGTGCGGTGTTCCTGTATTGTGCTCAGAAATTGATTCTCTTCTTGAAATTGTTGGTGAAAGTGCTTTGACTTATAATTGTACAGATGTTGTTGGTTTCAGTAAAGGATTAGAATTAGTGTTTAATAGTAATATTCAATCAAAACAAATGATAGATAAGGGATTGAGTTTAGCAAGTCAGTACTCCTGGTTAGATACAGTAATGAACTTGATAGAATTGTGTGAATTGTCTTCAAATTCAATTGACTAAATTATGCCTTTGCAAAAAGATTGTAAATCTGTTTGTATATTAACTGAAATTGTTTCTCCATATCGTATTCCTGTATTTAATGTACTGTCTCAGACTCCAGATATTGATTTAGAAGTTTTGTTTTTTTCTAAGTCAGAGGAACGTAGATCGTGGAGTATTTCTTGGGAGAAAATTAAGTTTAAATATAAAATCTTGTTTGGATTTTTATTTTCTAGGCGGTATCAGGATGGACCAATATTTTTTAATCCTACAATAATTTATTATTTGTTTAGGAATAGATATCATTCTGTCATATGTTTTGGGTATCATCATCCAACTATTTGGTTGACACTGTTGCTGAACTATATTATTGGATCACGGATGTTACTATGGAGTGAAAGTACGATTAAAGATCATCGTGATACAAACAAAATTGTGCAGTTTTTCAAACGTTTATTGATTTCCAGATTTGATGGTTTTATAGCTGCGGGTAGGTCGCAAGTAGAATATCTTGAACATCTTGGTGCACGTCGAGATCAAATTTGGATTGCACCTGATTCAGTAGATTCTGATTTTTTCATTAGTGAATCAGAATTATATAGAAATAAAAAGAATCAAATCAAGAGTGATTTGGGTATTCAAGGCCCTATCATATTGTATGTTGGTCGTTTGATAGATGACAAGGGAATACCTGAATTGATTGATGCATTTGAACAAGTTTTCAGTGAAGAGAATGTTACATTGATATTGGTAGGTGATGGTCCTGATTTTGGCAAATATAGAGATTATTGTAAAGAAAATGATATTTCAGCAATTCAATTTAAAGGTTTTTGTTTACAAAAACACTTGCCACGTTACTATGCTATTTCTGATTTTTTCGTATTTCCCACTAGAAGTGACCCATGGGGACTAGTGATAAATGAAGCAATGTGTGCGGGTCTGCCTATTGTTTGTTCTACTGCGGCTGGTGCTTCTGCAGATCTAGTGATTCATGGAGAGAATGGTTTGTTGCATGAACCGGGTGAAGTTTCTGTTTTACGGAATCATATGCTTACATTACTTAGAGATGAAAACATGCGCCTGAGTATGGGTATTAAATCTAAGGAAATTATAGCGGGATTTCATCCAAATATAATGGCTCAAGGTATGCTTGAATCTATTTTACAATTAGAGAACAAAGTTCATTCAGGATGATATGCGCAGTACATTTATTGATTCTCCTAAATTGATTTTGACAGTATTTGTTACGTTGTTGGTGATCATATTTCAATCTACACAAGAATTTCCAGGTATATATTTTGATGAATTCAGAATAGTTATGGTTAGTGACTGGGAATGGAGTATATCTTTTGCAAATATTAATAGGATCATTTCTTTCCGTACCATTTTTTCTTATTTGCGTTGGGTAGCATTAGTTTCTATTATTTTGTTTGCAGCATACGATTCGTTTACTAAGCATAAAATTCCACGATCAGTCAACAAAGCTGATATCAGTATTCTTATGTTTATTATAGTTGCTACTATATCTTGTTTATATTCAATCAATGTTACTAAATCAATTATGCGAGTTATATCACTTGTCTTGATGTATTTGGCAGTTTTTTGGGGAATATGGTTATATGCAGATAGGTATGGTGATAAATCTGTGATACATACTATTGTCATAGTTGTAACCATTGTGTTTGTATTACACATACTGAATATATTTTTTGATAGATTAGGTTCATTTCCTTATTTTGGTAGATTTCAAGGTTGGACAATTAATCCTGGAATTGCTGCTAGTCATGCTTCTCTATTTTTCCCAATAGTACTTTACGTTTCTTTACAGTCAAGTAAATGGCAGTATTGGTTGTTGATAGCTGCTATGATTTTTGTTTTGATTATGTCTCAGACACGTACTGAAATTGTTGCTATGTCTATTGGTTCATTATATTTTGTGTTTCGCAGCTACCCGAAGCATAGATTCATTAGTGTTTTATCTGTAACATTGATTCTTGTAATTTCGTATGCGTGGATAGAAATTGGTCCCAGAATTTATCCTAAAAATGTAGATTTTGACATACGTCATTTGTTTGGATCTGAAATTGTAGTTCAAGATAATAGTCTGGATAAATACTTGAGTTTGGACGATGATATAGATAATTGGTATGATCGATTTAATCCACGTACAGCTGATGCTAGAACTTTGGCGCATCGTACTGATAAATGGAGGTTGGGTTTGACATATTTTGTTGAGCGGCCATTTCATGGTTTTGGTTTTGGTACAGAAGATCAATTATTTGAATATCATGGTGTTGAGCCGCAGAATTATCAACTAAGTGGTGCATATATGCATAATTCTTATTTGGGTTTATTACTACAGGTTGGTTTGCTTGGAGCATTTTTGTTTTACGCACCAATTGGCTTTTTGGTTTGGAGTGTGATCTTTCGCCATTATGAATGGCCAGACAATTATTTGCGTGATGCTTTGATATCAGTGGTCTTGACTTGTCTAATAGCTGGATTGTTTTCCAGTGATTTATATTCTATGGGTAACATTAAGAGTATTATATTTTGGATAAGTATTATGATGTTGATTCGTTCAAGAAGAGTACAAACGCAGATACAAGATATACAATCAGGATCTATTTGAGATAAGTTTAAATAAATGACAAACGTAAAAATGTCTCGCAAAACATCTTGGTTTATGACAGTTGGGATGTTAATGCTGATATTACCACATTATAGTTTTATTCCTATTGTAGATTTTGTTAATTTACATATTGATGTAGTGAGTGAAATAGTGTGGTATTTTCAAAACGGTAATGTTGAGTATGTTATTTCTTTACGAGAAGTTTTATCTTATTTAAGATGGTTACCATTAATATTAATGGTGATATATGTGGTTTGGATTGTAATAAATCGACGTATGTTGACGCGGTCAGTGTACAAAGCTGATAAGTATGCGATTGTTTTCTTAAGCTTTAGTGTTATATCTTGTATTTATTCTATAGATCCGAGAATGACTTTATTGAGATCTGCTTCCCTTTGGTTAATGTATCTAGCAGTTTTTTGGGGTGTTTGGTTCTTTGTTGATATTTTTGGAGTAGAATCTATTATTCGTGTGATATTAAACACTGCTTCTATTGTGTTTGTTGTACATATCTTTTTTGCTGTAATGTATCCACAAGTTGCTTTTCCATATTTAGGTAGGTTTGAAGGTTGGACTATTAATCCAGGTACTGTTGCTGGTTATAGTGCCGTTGTGTTGCCCTTGGCACTTTGTTTTGCTTTGAAGAGTTCAAAAATTACTCATTGGTTGTTGGTTAGTGCAATTGTAGTTGTTTTAATTATGTCTCAGACACGTACTGAGTTGATTGCTTCAATGTGTGGATCTCTGTTTTTCTTACTCTTTGTTTTACCTAATAAGCGATTAGTTTCTGTTGTTTTAGTAAGTTGTGTATTTTTAGTAGCAACTATTTGGATTCAGTTTGGTTCTGTGTTATTTCCTCAAGGAACGGAATTTAGTTGGAATAGATTATTTGTATTTGAGTCAGTATACGAAAATAAATCAGATGACTTAACGTTTTTAGAGAAATTATCCATAGGTACAACAGATGAGTCATTGTTTATTAGTGATGATATACAGGATTTAGAAAATATAGATGAGTCATTGTTTGTTGGTGATAATACACAGGATTTAGAAAATAAAGATGTATTGATTCCAGAAGACATGAGTCAATCTACAGAAAAGGTAGATAGAGATTCTAGTAATCAAATAGGAACAATTACAAATATTAGAACTTTAAGAAGAGATAATCCACGAATTCAACATATTACAACTTTGTCTAGTCGTACTGAAAAATGGATGGCTGGATTACAGTATTTGATTCAGAGACCTTTGTTAGGATATGGTTTTGGTACAGAAGATAAGTTGTTTGCCTATCATGGGGTACAAGAAAACTTGTATGTTAGGACAGGATCATATCTACATAATGCTTATTTGGGTTTAGCTTTACAATTGGGTCTAATAGGGGCTCTATTATTGTATTTGCCATTACTTATACTGTTTGTCAATACGGTACGTATATCAATTAATTTCAGCACAGATGATTTCAATATAGCTTGTTTGAGTGTACTTTTAGTTGGTATGATATCAGCAGTAGCTTCAAGTGATATTTATTCTATGGGAAACTCTAAAAGTGTTCCATTTTGGATAAGTGTAATGCTTTTGGTAAGGTATAACTTGGATGCAAAATTTGTTAAGAAGATCACATTTGAATAGATATATAAATAGTAAGGTGTTGCAATTGTGCTAAACAATAAGATTCTAGGTGTTAAGTTAAGTGTTTGGATTATGTTGTTAATATTGTATCTAGGTTTAGTACTTAGGATGATAATTGCATACTATAGTAGTCCAGATGCTATGGGTGCTGATTTAAGAGGTGATTTACTTCATCATAGAGTAGCAGTGAACATTGTGAATGGTCATGGTTTTGTTATGAATGTTGGGGAGCCGTATTCATTTAACCCTCCAGGATATGCATATTTTTTAGCTGGATCATATGTTTTGTTTGGTAAGACTTGGTTTACAATTGCATTTATACAATCATCACTTAGCATGTTATCTGTGGTATGTGTGTATCTTATAGCGTCGAAGATTTACAATAGAGTCTCAGCGTTAATTGCTGCTAGTTTTATGTCCTTTTACCCCTATTCTGTTTATCACTCTAGTCGTGTTATGGATACTACTTTGTTCACGTTTATGATGTTAGTTTCAGTCGCTTTAGTGATTTATTATTGGCGAACACGAAATTTGAAGTCTTGGATATTTATTGGATTAGTAATGGGATTAGCTTGTTTGGTTCGCACAACTATGCTGGCAGTTTGTATCGGTGTATTTATGTGGTTAATTGTGGTTTTGGGATTCAGCAAAGGTAAGAAGTCTTTGTTAGCATGTGGTTTAGGGATAGTATGTATTGTGTTGCCTTGGACAATTAGAAATTTTGTTGTGGAGAGAGAATTCATATTTATTGATTCTAAAGGAATTCCTAATGCTTATATGGGCAACAATGAACTTACATTAGAATATATAGATAGTGGTAAGAGTTTGGACCAATTATGGCAAGATAGTAGGTTTGAAAGAGAACCCAAAGGTCTAAGTGGAGCAGATGAAAGAACTTGGTATATGTCCCAAATTGTAGATTTTGTTAGAAATAATCCAATGACTTATATAAAGTTATTATATAAAAAACTGTTTTTGTTTTGGAGCCCCTATATTAATCCTAATATGAGTACTGTTAAGGGTTTCGGAGACATTTTCTCTTTTTCAGAATTGGGTACAAAATTGTCTTTTGAGGATTTTAGGCGAATTTCATATACTATAAGTTATAGTGTTCTTAGCTTGTTTGCAATATGTGGCTTTGTCTTATCATTAGGTCACATTAGTGAATCACGCTTGTTGTTATTAGTGTTGCTACTCTATACATTGGTGAATGTGCTAGTTTGGACGAGTACTAGATTGAGGATACCATTAGATTCAATACTTGCTATATTTGCGGGTTATGGCATGTTACGTACGGTTTTTGGAAAGTTTTATGAAAATATTATTCGTAACTCAGTATAATTTGTTTGATCCAAATGCAGGTGGTCCTGTTTTTAAGTTACGTTCACTTAGCAATTATTTAACTGATCTTGGACATAATGTTACTGTTATTACTGTAAATGCTGATTATGAATTTCTTAAAAAAGAAAGTGATTTTTTGTCTGAGTTAAACAATGAAGTAAAAATAGTAAGTTTACGTAGTATTTGTAGATTTAGATCAGTTACTATTAATCCAGGCATATTTTCAGCTGCTTGGAAAGAAATTAAAAGAGCTGATGTTGTACATATTTTCGGGTTGTATGATTTATTGGGACCAATTGTGGCGTTTGTTGCTAAAATGCAGCACGTACCCTATTTGGTTGAGCCACTCGGTATGTTTGTGCCAATTATGCGGAGTTTTTTGATTAAAAGGATTTACCATTTTGTTTTTGGAACCTGGTTGGTGGATAATGCCTCATGTGTTGTAGTTACTTCCGAGCAAGAACGACAGGAGATTATCAGTGAACGAAAACAATTGGGAAGAATAATAGTAAGGCGTAACGGTATAGATCTAAATGAATTTGATGATTTACCAGAAAGAGGTATGATTCGCAATCAGTTTGGTATTTCTCCGGACGAAACTATGTTGTTATTTCTGAGTAGATTGTCACCAAAAAAGAATCCTGAATTGTTGATCAGAGCTTTTGCTGAGTTACATAGACAAAATTTGAAACTCGTGTTTTCAGGTCCAGATGAATCTGGTTATCAGGAAGAACTTCAAATACTCATTAAACAGCTATGTGTAGGTGATGATATTGTATTTACTGGACCATTGTTTGGTAAAGACAAGGTAGCAGCACTACATGATGCTGATATTTTTGTGTTACCTTCTAATAATGAAAATTTTGGCAATGTAGTAGCCGAATCAGTTGCTATAGGTACGCCAGTAATAATTTCTGATAGATGTGGTATAGCTCCATTTATCTCCGATAGAGTTGGTCTAGTGATTTCACCTACTAAGATTAATTTGGTAGATGCCATAACATACTTGTTAGATGACCGAGAATTATATCTAAGATTCAAAAAGGATTGCGCAAAAGTTTCTAATGATTTCTCGTGGAATGATCCGGTAAGTGAGTTGGAGAAAGTATATATATCTTTAACTGATGCCTGATAATCATTTATTAAAATTTTATAAAATAATTATGTGATAAGTAATGAAAGTTAATAATGACCTTGAAAGATTTGCAAATGTGAGATCCATCGTAGGTTTGATTGATTGGAGGCTTATAGTTCTAATTATTTTTTGTTGTAGTGTGCAAATGTATTTCTTATCTTCTCCATTTGTTAATTTGGAATATGTGTATCATCAGAGTGCGGAATTTATTTCTTACGGTTCTGGTTTAAGAGATTCTTTGTTGAATTTATTTGAAGGATTTAACAATCCAATTGGAAATGTAGTATTAATTGCTGGAGCTCAAAATTTGTTTGGTGTGACTGAATGGTCATCTAGAATGCCAGCATTGTTGTCGTGGGTTATTTGTGTTTCTGTAGTGTACGTTGTTTGTAGTATATGGTGGTCTTCACCATTGGCTTTAATCAGTGTCACTTTAGTTAGTGTAGTACCAGTGTTTTGGGTATATAGTGGGACTACTTATCCTGATGTGCCTTTTACTGCATTAATTACATTAGCAATGTTTGTGGCTGGTTATGCTATAGATAAGCATAGTATTAAGATGCATTTGTTGTCAGCTTTATTGATATCTGTTGCTTCATTGATTCGTTACAACGGGCTATTATTTTTACCCGTTATTTTTATAAGTGCATGGATTCATAGTCGTAATAACAAATTAGAAAATGTTATTGTATATTTACTAAAGGTTTTTGTATTTTATATTGGGTTTGTGATAATAGTATTGGCCCCGTATTTTGTTTGGACAAGACAGGTATTAGGGATAGTTTTCAGACCAGAATTTGTTTTAATATCAGCTAGTGATATTAAATTTCATTTGATTGCAACTATACCTCGTTTGGGTGGATACATAATGTGGTTAGGTGCTTTATTTGTTCCATTTATTCCAATAATTCTTAATTATATTAGATCTAGCTCATCTCAATCCTATAAGTGGGTGATTGTTTGTATTATGCCTTTGAATTTGGGTGTTGTGTTCTTAGTGCAATATTTGGAATCTTTTTCAGGTGAAGCATTCGGAGAAATGTGGTTTGGTTGGTTGGAAAGATTGTTACCATTTTTAGTTATTCAGGCAATGAGACTGGTATTTTTGTTAGTTGGTGAGTTGTGTGTTTTTGGAATAATTAAGTGGGGACGAGAACAAGTATGGCCAAATATGTATATTAGTTTGTGGTTGTTGATTCCTTTGTTGATACATTCATTTTATAGAATGAGTCAAAGATATGTTATGTTTTTCTGTATTCCGCTTGCTATATTTCTATCTTTGATTTTATACAAATCTTTTATTAACGATGCTAAGAAGAGTCTAGTAATTTGGTCAATTACTATATATATGATAATCTATTCCGCTGTTGGGATATTTACAACTATTTATTATAGTACTGAAGGTTATGCAGCTGCAGATATAGCATACACTGTTAATAATAACAATTATAATATAGAAGCTAGTCGACATAATCCAGTGTTAACTAATTCTGCTTATTTGGTCGATGAAAGTAGATTTAGCAGCAATAATAATAATCAAGTTAGTCATCGAGTGGTTATGTTAGGTATAGGAGAAACAGTGGATGGAATAGTCTATTTGCGAGAAGTTAGAGTTTTGGGTATATTGTTAAAAAGTTATGCAATTGTGAAAGAGGTATATTAGGTTAATTAATGAATATTTTGGGTATAAATGCGTATCATGGCGGTGCATCAGCTTGCTTAATTCAAGATGGTGAGTTGATATCAGCTGTTGAAGAAGAACGCTTTGAAAGAATTAAGTATTGGGCAGGATTTCCTATTAATGCTATTAATCATTGTCTAAAAGAGGCGAAAATATCGATATATGATGTTGATCATGTAGGGATATCCAGGGATCCTAATGCAAATCTGATAAGAAAAGCTCGGTTTGCAGTGCAAAGTAGACCTAGTCCAAAACTTCTTTATGATCGGCTTAGAAATAGACGTGTGGTAGGTAATATATCTACAGTTTTATGTGATTATTTGCAAATAAATAAAAGGGATTTAAAGGCATCGTTTCACAATGTAGAGCATCATCGTGCCCATATGGCCAGCACGTTCTTTGTTTCTCCTTATGAAAATGCATCAATCTTGTCAATAGATGGTATGGGAGATTTTACTAGTACGATGTGGGGTAGAGGATTAGGTAATAAAATTATTGTTGATGATGCAATTCATTTTCCTCATTCTCTTGGAATTTTGTATACCGCTGTTTCTCAGTGGTTAGGTTTTTCTGAGTATGGTGATGAAGGAAAAGTGATGGGACTAGCTCCTTATGGTTCACCTAGATATGTTGATAAGCTGTTAAAGATATTACTGATACAATCAGACAAAACTTTTTTAATTGATCAGAGCTATCTTAGCTACCGTGCTGAAGGTGGTACTATGACTTGGTATGGTGGTAAGCCTCGAATCGGAAAATTGTTTTCCGATAAATTTCAGAAACTATTTGGAGATCCTCGACTATCAAATCAGGAGATTACATCATATCATGAGGATATTGCTGCTTCATTGCAGGTAGTAACTGAATTAGCAGAAATGTCATTGGTGAAAAAGTTGTATGAAGATACAGGCATAGATAAATTGTGTTTGTCAGGTGGTGTCGCTTTAAACAGTGTGTTTAATGGTAAGATCTTACCAGAAACCGAGTTTAATGATATTTATATTCAACCAGCTGCTAGTGATTCAGGTACTGCTTTAGGAGTCTGCTATTACATTTATCATCAAATTCTTGGGTATCCTCGCAAATATAATATGACAAATGCTTATACAGGACCAAGTTTTTCAAATAGTTATGTAGAATCTGCTTTGAACAAACATACTATTCATTATTCAACATATGATTCTGAATCTCTAGTGAAAGAGATATCTAAATCTATTGCAGATGGTAAAGTAATAGGTTGGTTTCAGGGTCGAATGGAATGGGGTCCGCGCGCTTTGGGTAATCGTAGTATTATAGCTGACTCTCGAAATTCAAAAATGAGAGATATATTGAATTCCAGGATAAAGCATCGTGAGAAATTTCGACCTTTTGCTCCTGCAATAATGGATGAACATACTGGTGATTATTTTGATCAGTCATATCCTGATCCATTTATGCTAAAGGTGTATGGGGTTTTACCTGATAAGCAAGAAGTAATTCCAGCTGTTACACATGTGGATGGATCGGGCAGATTACAAACTGTTGCTCAGCAAGTGTCTCCATTATATTGGGAGTTGATAAATTCATTTTATGAGCGTACAGGAGTTCCAGTGGTATTAAATACTAGCTTTAACGAAAATGAACCTATCGTTTGTAAACCTGAAGAAGCTATTGCATGCTTTTTACGTACTAAAATGGATGTTCTAGTAATTGGAAATTATGTGGTAACAAGATGAAGGTTTTAGTTACAGGTAGTTCAGGATTTATTGGATCTCATTTGGTAAATTCTTTGATTAGCAATGGGCATATTGTAATGGGTATAGATTTAGTTAGCCCTATTGATAAATATGAGGGAAACTATGTTTTTCATCAATGTGATATATTAGATTTTGATAGGCTAATTGAAGGTTTCGATAATTTTCAACCTGAATGTGTGATTCATCTTGCAGCAAGAACAGATTTGGATGAGAATGCTGAGTTAATTGTTGATTATAATGTTAATATTGATGGTGTAAAAAATATAGTTGTTGCTTCTCAAAAGACAGATAGCGTTAAAAGATGTATTTACACATCTACTCAATTAGTATGTCGTCCAGGTTATGCTCCTAAGGATAGTACCGATTGGCAACCTCATACTTTGTATGGAGAAAGTAAGGTGCTAGGTGAGAAGATTATACATAATAATGATGATACTAATGTATCGTGGTGTATAGTGCGACCCACTACTGTGTGGGGTCCAGGAATGAATGAACATTATCAGAGATTTATTCGGATGGTTGAATCAGGTAGATATTTTCATGTAGGTGACAAATTATTACACAAATCTTATGGGTATGTCGGTAATGTAGCTCATCAGTTATTGAGGATTATGAGTGCCCCTTCCGAGAATATTCATAGAAGAGTATTTTATCTTGCCGATTATGAGCCTCTTTCTTTGAAAAAATGGGTAGATATGTTAAGTGATGAGTTAGGTTCTGGGGATATAATAACTATACCTATAATCTTGGCAAGATTAGGTGCATTGGTAGGTGATGTTGTTAATAAGTTGGGTTTTTCAAGCTTTCCATTTAATACTTTTAGATTACAGAATGTGTTAACTGAATATCAGGTAAATACAGATGATACTGAAGAAATTTGTGGTGATTTACCGTATGATACTGAATTAGGAGTGGAGGCGACAGTTAAGTGGTATAAATCATTAAAATAAGTTCAGTGGGTAATTTTGTTATTGTCTAATTTGTGTGTTTTGATCTAGTAATACATAATATACAGGTACAAGCAATATCTAAGCAATTATAATAATTGAGGTCAAATATGAATTTGGATGGCAAAAAAGTTTTAGTAACAGGTGGAGCATCTTTTATTGGTTCTCATCTCACAGATGCATTAGTCGATAAAGGAGCAGAAGTACGTATTGTGGATAACCTTAGTAGTGGGCATTTGGAAAACATCAAATCTCATCTTGAATCTGGAAAAGTTGATTTTGTTGAGGCCGATCTAACTACTCCTGGTGTTTCAGTTGATGTGGTGAAAGATATACAAATTGTGTTTCATTTAGCAGCAGATCATGGTGGTCGAGGATATGTTGATTTACATCAAGCTGCATGTACTACGAATTTAGCGTTGGATGGTATGTTGTTTCGTGCATGTCATGAAGAAGGAGTAGATAAAGTTGTGTATGCATCATCAGGGTGTGTATATCATAATCATTTACAAAACAATCCGGATGAAATTCTCTATTTGACTGAAGATATGGTGGGACCTCCATATGATGCAGACAATATGTATGGATGGGCTAAATTAATGGGTGAAATGACTTTACAAGCTTTTTATAAAGATTGGGGTCTTAAATCAGCTAGTTGTCGATATTTTACTGTGTATGGTGATCGAGGTCATGAAAATCACGCTGTAATTGCTATGATTGCTCGTGCATTCGTTAACCAAGATCCATATGTGGTGTGGGGTAATGGAGAGCAAATTCGTAATTGGACGCATGTTGATGATATTGTATCGGGCACTATATTAGCAGCAGAGAAAATAGATGATGGTACTGCAATTAATCTGGGTACTATGGAACGTACACGTGTTATTGATGCTGTAGAAGAGGTACTTAAATCTACTGGTCATAATGCTACTATTGAGCTTCATCCTGAAATGCCAACAGGTCCGATGAATAGAGTTGCAGACAACAAATTAGCTAGAGAGCTTCTTGATTGGTCACCTGAGGTTAAGTTTATGGATGGTTTACATCGAACAATTGAATGGTACTTTTCTACAAAAGATCGGGATCAGGTAAGCGCTGTTTTGGAAGATCGTCTTACTGAGCGTTAGTTTATGAATGATATTTTGATGTTAAGCTTGGTATATGGTCCTGATACTGTATCTACAGCAAATATGATGACAGATATTGCCAAGGGATTAGGTGAAAAAGGACATAATGTAACAGTGCTTACATCTGTTCCTCATTACAATCCATCTGATGAAGTTATCAAAAATCCAGTAATGCATTTTAGTTGGTTTAAGTTCTATTCAGAATCTATGGAAGATGGTGTGAGGGTGCTACGTGTTTTTATGCCACCCAAGAGGCATAAAATTTGGGCACGAGCATTTGATTATTTGATTTTTCAGATATTAACAACTTGGTTAGGTTTGTTTAAGGTATCAAGTCCTGATGTGGTTTTTGTTACTTCGCCTCCAATTACACTTGGGATAAGTGGAATATTGATTGCATTATTTAGGAGTGGTAAGTTTGTATATGATGTGCGCGAGTTGTGGCCTGATGTTCCAGTGAGGATGGGATTATTTCGGAATGCTTTGCTAATTAAGTTTGTATATTGGTTAGAAGATTTCGTGTATAGTAAGTCTGCATCTATATCAACTATAGCTCGTAGTTTTCGAGACACATTAATTGTAAGAGGTGTGTCTGAAGACAAGTTGTATTTTACTCCTAACTTTGTTGATATAGATTTTATCATTCCATCTAATAGGGTTAACAAATTTTCTGTTACGCATGGATTAGATGGAAAGTTTGTTGTGCTATATGCTGGTAATGTTGGCTTGACTCAGGGCCTTGAAATATTGATTGATGTTGCCAGATATTTTGAAAGTAATAATGAAGTTCAGTTTGTAATTGTAGGAGATGGAGCAGCTCATGCTCAATTAGAAAATGTAATTGTTGAATCTGAAGTTAATAATTTAACAATGTTACCGTTTCAATCAACTGAATTAGTGAATGACATGTATGCTACTTCCAGCATATGTATTGTGCCCTTAAGGAAGGGTTTTTCCTATGATACAGTGCCATCCAAGATTTATACATCGATGGCTGCAGGTCGTCCCGTTGTTGCTTCTGCTGAAGAAGATTCAGAAACAGCATTTTTGTTAAATGAATCTGATGCAGGAATATCTGTGGAACCAGAAAACCCAAGTGCTTTAATTAATGCAATTTGTGAATATTATCAAAACAGAGATAGTATTTTGGTTTCAGGTGAAAATGGCAGGAGATGGATCGAACAATATTATTCTAAATCCGTTGTTATTGATGCATATAATGACATGGTTTTAGATATTGTTGACTGAGACAATGAATTACTTTTTTGGTATCATTACTTTTTCTCATCATTTATAACCCATGTTGCACATTTTCAAATTTCACAAATATAAATATCTACTGGGAATGTTATTAATAGTTTTGGGTTTTACATTGCCATTATTTGTTTTTGAGATAGCGTTTAGGATGTTTGGTCCGGATTGGTTAGATTTACGAATGCGTGAAATTAGTTTGAATGAGAATGTATTCTTTGACACTGATTATGGTTGGCCGATCGAATGTAATGAAATTGGATGCTATAAATTTGTTCCAAATAGCGAATTTTTAGTATCTACAAACGAATATAGTCATTCTGTTCATATTGGAAGCGATGGATATCGTTTAAATGGAAATAGAACCAGTGATTTTAGAAAAACTATACCGTTTGTAGGTGATTCATTTACTTTTGGAGTAGGTGTTGAAGATCATCAAACTTTCGTTAGTATATTAGAGAGAGATTCTAATAATAGGTATTTGAATATCGGTATACCCGGTAATTCCATTGTGCAACAAATTGATATTGTGAAGAAGCGTCATGATGATTTAGGAAGGCCTAATGAGTATGTTTTTGTATTTTTTTTGGGCAATGATTTTCAGAACATATTAGAGAGCCGTCTTTTGGCTCCTGGCACTTATTCTAATAATATAGATTTAGAAGATGAAGAGGTTGATTATTATCCTACTGTTTCAAACAATTTTTCTATTTTAGCTACGATCAATCAATTTGTTATTGACAATAGATTTCTAAGAGAGTTATATACTGTTCAATGGCTTCGTCACAAAGTTTTAATTCTTGTTAATCAATCTAATGCTGATCTAATGGATCCTATTTTTCTGATGATGAGAAAGGACAAAGAATATTTGTCTGAATCAAAAAGTATATTTGTAGACGAATTGCGTCGTTTGGATGATCTTGCTGATGCTTTGGATTTTCAATATGCATTTTTAATAGTTCCCGATCGTCATCAAATTGATTCTGATTTGTTAAAAATTAGAATGGATTATTATGGCATTGATTCAGAAGATATTGACTACATGTTACCTAATAATGTATTGAGTATATTATTAGATGAGCACCAAATTACCTATATTGATCCAACGGAGTGTATGAAAACGCAAGACAATGTTAATGAATTATTCTATATATTGGACAATCACTTAACAGTGAAGGGTCATGCTACGATGGCAAAATGCGTTGGAAATAGTATAAATGATAAATTAGAATGATTTGCCATGTATGATGAATTAAGAATAACATTAATATTGATAACAACTCTTTATTTAAGTGATTTGGGTATTAAGAGGATGATCTTGTGGGCAACAAGCAAGGGGATATTAGATGTTCCTGGTGAGCGTAGTTCACATAGCATTGCTACTCCAACTGGTGGGGGTATTGTGATTGCATTAGTTACTATTATTGTTTATTTAATTTCGAGCACAATTTTGCCTTCATGGTTTAAGTTTGATATTGCATCTTTTTTAATAGCATCTATAGTGATTGCTTTGATAGGATGGATGGATGATTTGTATTCCGTATCAGCTTTATGGAGATTTAGCATACAATCTGTTGTGGCAGTTTTTATGATTGTAACAGTAGGATTATATGACGAAATTGGAATATATGATTATTCGATCAGTTTGTCATGGTTAGGTTTTCCGATCACCTTTTTGTGGATTGTAGGTTTAATTAATGCATTCAATTTTATGGATGGTATTGATGGAAATGCTGGGGGAATTAGTGTAGTAGCAGGAATATTTTGGTGTTTGATTTCTATATACCAAGGGGAGTTAAGTTTATTTGTTTTGAGTATTTTGGTAATTATGAGTTGTTTTGGTTTTTTGATGCATAACTGGCATCCTGCAAAAATATTTATGGGGGATAGTGGAAGTACTTTTCTGGGTTTTACTTTTGCGGTTATTCCACTTTTTATGTATCAATCAACTGGAAATATAAAAATTCCTATTGTGGGAGTTTTGATTGTTTCTCCATGGATTTGGGATGCAATTTACACGTTTTTGAGAAGATTATTTCGTAAGGAATCAGTTTTTACGGCACATCGTACATATATGTATCAGCGTTTGACTACTGCTGGATATTCACATAGTCTGGGATCTGCTATTTATATTGCCCTTTGTATGCTTACCGGTATGTTAGGCTATATATATATAACTAGTACTGCTTCGAGACATTTGTTGATTGTTTTATGTTGTTCAATTGTACTGATAGGACAATTAGTCTTGGTGCTTATTGCTGAGGGTAGACAACATTCATGAAATTGGAAGGTTTACAACAATTGGTGATGGGTAAAACTGTTTTGGTTACTGGGGCAAGTGGTACAGTAGGTGGAGAAGTAGTTCGACAGTTAATCAAATTGTGTCCTGGACAGATAATTTGTTTAGGTAGAAATAAAGATAAGTTATCCAATCTATTTGTTACTAGTAAAATTAAGTGTGAAACCGAAGTTGTGTGGGAGACATGTGATATCTGTGATAGAGATCAGGTTAATGTTATTTTTTATAAATATGATCCAGATATAGTTTTCCATTTGGCAGCCGAGAAGGACATTAAATTGACTAATGCTGATCCGTTTAATTGTGTAATGGTTAATGTAATTGGCACTTTTAATATTGTTCAAAGTGCCAAAGAAACAAATGCAGATAATTTGTTGTTTACTTCTTCAATTAAGGCTAATTATCCTACAAGTATTATGGGTGCTACAAAAAGAATCGGTGAATTCTTAGTCAAATCTGCTGCAATTGAAATTGAGAAATCATATTACACAGTAAGATTAAGTAATGTAATGGAAAGTGAGGGTGGTGTTTATTCTCTATTCTGTAATCAGATTGCAAATGGTGGGCCAATTACAATTACACATCCTGATGCAGTACGTGTGTTTGTTAGCGCTAAAGAGACAGCATGTTTGCTGTTATATTCATTGATGTGCGCGCATCCAGGTTCTGTTTTGGGATTGGCTGCTGGAAATAGGATGAAAATAGTAGATTTGGCAATAAGATTAATTGGTGAATATGAGTTTGAAGAAGGGCGTGAAATTGAAATAAGCTATGTTGGTTTGAGGAATGGAGAAAAATTAGTTGAAGAAAATGTTGGATTGGGTGCTGAATGGCTTTCTACGACGCATGATAAGATTTTAGTATCTAATCAAACATTCGATTTGTCCGTGCTTAATAACGTTGAGGATAGCGTCATTGATTTGCTGGATATAGTGAGAAAAAAGGATTTAGATGGTTTGCAATCGGTGATTAGGACTATAGTTCTTGGATATGGTAGATAAATTGTATTTGTATGTTAGTTAAATATGTTTTTCAAATAGATAGATTAGTTTATTGGGTGCAAACCTACATCGTTTTTAGTTTGGGTAATTACTAGTATGGTTAATATTGGAACTTTATTGTTAGGGTTTGTTAGTGGATTAATATTGGTCTGGTGTGCTACTGCAATATTTAGAAAGTTTGCTCCAGGATTAGGTTTGGTGGCTGTAGAAAACTTTCGTAGCTCGCACATTGGTACTGTGCCTGTGGCAGGAGGCGTGACATTTGTTGTCATTTCTCCATTAATAGCTTTGTTCATAGCTAATCAAATAGATGTTCATCTAGAGCGCAGTGATTGGGCTTTGCTTGTTTCTGGGTGGTTTATAGCAATTGTGAGTCTGATAGATGACTGGAAACCACTTCCAGCTCGTGTGAGATTAGTGGCACAGGTTTGGGCTGTTTTGGGGCTAATAATATATGCAAGATATCTGCGGTTTTTTGGTGCAGGAAGTTTTGGGGTTGTTGATGTAGGTTGGTTAGGAGTATTGATAACCATTGTGTGGGTTTTAGGTATGTCAAATGCTTTTAATTTTATGGATGGCATGGACGGTCTTGTGGCTGGGCAAAGTCTTATTGTTGCTCTCAGTGTAGCTTGGATGAGTATGAATGTGGGTTTGAGTTGGATGGCAATATTATCTGCTTCATTAGGAGGTGGATTGTTGGGTTTTTTTATGCATAATGTTTCACCAGCTCGTGTGTTTATGGGTGATGTTGGCAGTATATGGTTAGGTTTTTTATTTTCAGGTATGGCGGTAATAGGAGCTCCTCGAAGTGGTGAACGTTTGTCTCTTGGTTTTTGGATATTGATACTTGGTATATTTTTGCTTGATTCAGGATTAACATTGGGCAGAAGGTTGTTGCAAGGTGAGCCTGTGTTAGAGGCTCATAGAACACATTATTATCAACGTTTGTTAAGCATTGGTTGGGGTCATGGTCGAGTGACCACATGGTATTTGGTGATGGCGACTATTTTGGCCGGGGTATCAATTGTGCACTTTGATATTTGGCGATTACCATTTGTAGTACTTGTAGTAGTAGGATTAATGGCTTTTGCGGGCACTTTTGCATTAGTGCATTATGTGGAAAGTTATAAAGTTGAGTTTGAATCTGAGCATGGTAGCCCATTGGGGAAAGTAACTGCTGGTGGATTACTTAAGCCGTTTGTACGTTTATTACAACATTCAGGTACTGTTTTGATGATGGATGGAGCGATAGTGGTTATTGCATATCTCATGGCTTTTAGATTAGGTGTTGGTAATTGGTTTGATATTGATATTAGAGACGGTATTATTGCTGTATTTTTTGTGCATTTAACCTTGAATTTGGCTTTGGGGATTTATATTGAAAAGTTATCCTTATCAAGATTGTCCTTAATATTGCGGATATTATCATCATGTCTAATGTCATTTATTGCTTTGTTATTAGGAGAGATTTTATTGGGACCGGTGAGATCTATTCCAGTCATAGTATTGATAATCGGTACAGGAATGAGTGCTATCGGATTTGTATTAGTACGCTCTAGAAGAACTTTGCAACAAGAAAGGTTCATCAAAGATTGAGATATTACATAGAGGTGTTTCGTTGACAGAGAGATATTCTAAATATTGTATAACCGTTTTACTTCTTGTTGTAGCATTGATGTGTAGTATAAGAGTGTTTGCTACTCCTTTTAATGATAATGAAGGTGGATTTCCGGATGAATTATTCCATGTTGGTCGTTCTTTGCAAAATACCATCCGGATTTCAGAATTGATCAATTTCGGTCATATTGATAATTCTGTGGATGATTTAGCAGGTTTTAGTTCTAGAGTAGAAACGGTTTGTGAATTAGGTATTGAAAAGCCAGATATTTGTCCTGGATATTTCGAGTCTCGTGTTAACAATGTATATCCCGTCAGTAGTGGGAATATTCGTGGAAAGGGAGTCTATATTTTTCATGGACTTATGCAATTAGTATTACATAATGTTAACGTTGGTTTTAGGATATATTTCGCTAGGATGATGGCCGTTATGATTGGTGTGTTAATGGTTTATGTTATATATAGATTATCTTTTCTATTGTTTCATGATCAAAGATTGGCTATTGCTGTTGCTGCATCCATTGGTCTAATGCCATCTGTTAGTAACATTGTTAGTGCAGTATCTACAGAAGGACCGGCATTATTGGCAGTAGCATTACTATTGTTATCAACCACAATCATTGTTGTTCAAGGATTTTCTATTGCGAGATTGTTGCTTTTTGGGTTTTCAGTGTTATGTTGTCTTTTTACAAAAATTACTGCGATAATACCTTTGCCTATATTGATGTTGTTTTTCCTAGATAGGGTTGGTTTCAGTTGGAAAAAATTGCTTGCGGTTTTTGGTTTTCTCATAGTCATTGCTATAACATTTTTAAGAGGTGATGCGACAAAAGCAGGTGTAGCACATTGGTACTTTGAGAGGAATCCTGGTCTAGTATCTGTACACGGTACACCAGTAAAGTTGGCTTATCAGGTATTTTATAAAGCATATGGGGTTGAAAAGAATATAAAACCGAATGCTATTGCGAATGATTGGGCCATTGGTTATACATGTTTGACTGAATTTGATAATATTTCTTGTGATTCATTTCCATCCCAGTTTTCAAATACTATTGTACAATTTTTGCCAACTAGAGAGGCTAAAAGATTAGCTGGTAAAATCGTTACTTTTGGATCATGGATGTATGCTAATGATGGTGAAATAGTTAGTAGTCCAGCAATTGTTTTAGGATATGATAATGCTAATCAAGATGTAGTTGGTGGTTCGCAACATACAGGTAATGGTGCATGGGAATTTGTAGTCAATCATATTCAGTTGCCTAATGATATACGTGATATTGGAGTGAGTTTGGATGCTAGCAATCAATCCCTAATATTTTGGGACGATATAGTTTTAATAGAAGGATTGCTAGGTGCCGAAGGTGGACCACCAGTTTTTGATAATAGAGACTCTTCTTCAGGTGTTTGGAATGGAATTAGATTTAGCAATTTATTAAAAAATGGCTCTGCCGAGCAACATTGGAACAATGTTCCTGATAGTCTTTGGTCATTTATGATTAATTATGGTACTGGAACATGGGCTAATAGATTAAATGGTCAATTATTTACACTTTATGATTTAGATCGTACAGGATCAGGATATTTTGCAGGTATCCGAGCTATGTTTGTTACTTTTTGGGGGTCTTTTGTGGGTGGTGATTGGCCTGGTTTGGCTCGTTGGCATTATGTTGTTGCGATCGTATTTGTGATCATATCTTTGTACGGGTGGCTCCGATATGTCAATTTCGACAGTAAGCTAAAAGTTATGCCATTAGGTTTACCATTATATTTTTGGTGTTTGATATTGGCATATCTGATAACAGGTATTTTACGTATGGAGATATCTGCTGAATGGGTACCTCCTTTATATTATTCGACCTCAAGATTTGTCTTGCCAGCTATAATTCCTGTGATGTTATTGTTAATTTCTGGTTTAGTATTTTTGACAAGCAGGAAATTAAGTCGACTGTTAATAGCTACATTAGTACTTCTGATTTTTTTAGCTAATTCTTGGATGTTGTTGCGTGTTGAATTACCATATTTTAAGTGTGACATTGAACCGCGTTGGGTGTGTACAGATCTGTAAATGAGGATATAGATAAAATGTGTGGTGTTTTTGGAATGGTTGGCAATTCTAATAGAGATATAGCTAGACGTGTGTGTGGAGCGATGCATCATCGTGGTCCAGACGATAATGGCATGTGGTTTGATGATAAAAGTATTCCTGTGACTTTAGTGAATACAAGACTCGCTATATTAGATTTGTCTGATGCAGGACATATGCCTATGCAAAATAATAATGGTGATTTAGTAGTTACTTATAATGGTGAAATATATAATTTTCCTGAAATACGTGATATGTTGGAGAGCCTTGGTTATTCTTTTGTGTCTCAGAGTGATACAGAAGTCTTGTTGACTGCTTATGAACATTGGGGTGAGGGCTGTATTGATCATTTTAGAGGGATGTTTGCTTTTGTGATATGGGATATCAAGAAACAGAAATTGTTTGCAGCTAGGGATAGGCTTGGAATAAAACCTTTGTATTGGTCTATGGTAGGTGATTGTTTACTAATTGGTTCTGAAATAAAGACACTATTGTCAACAGGCTTAATAGATTCATTATTAGATCAAGAAGCTCTGCATCACTATTTGACATTCTATGCGGTTCCGCCGCCTTTGACTATGATTCAGGATATCAAGGCTCTTTTGCCTGGGCATGCTTTGACATGGGAGAGTGGTAGTTTATCAATTAAGCAATATTGGGATCTACCAGTTGTGACGTCTATTTACAAAGATACTGACAGTTATGATGTACTGGAAATGCAACGTGAATTGCGTAATTTGTTAGAAGAATCTATTAAACTACGTATGGTTGCAGATGTTCCAGTTGGTGCATTTTTGTCAGGAGGTTTGGATTCTTCAGCAGTTGTTGCTTTGATGGCTACGTTAAGTGGTAATCAATTAAAGACTTTTTCGATAGGTTATGATATTGATGGAACTAAAGTCGATGAGCGATATTTTGCTGATTTAGTAGCTAAAAAATATGATACTGAACATCATGAAATAGTAGTTACTGGACAAGATGTAGCATCACAATTGTCTAATTTTGTTAGTGCCATGGATCAGCCTAGCGGTGATGGTCTAAATACGTTTCTAGTGTCACAAGCAACTTCTCAACATGTTAAGGTTGCTCTATCTGGATTGGGCGGTGATGAATTGTTCGCTGGTTACAATCAATATCGATATTTAATGTATGCAGATAATATCAGTGCATTGTGGGGTTATGTACCTAAACAAGTTAAGGGAATAGCAAGACATTTGTTTAATCTGTCTTCAAGTATTTTCGATAGAGAGGCACTTGCTGATATACCAAATTGGTTAGAGTCACATTTCTTGGAACGGTATTTGCGAACTCGAACATTATTTAATGAAGATATAAAAACTCAACTCTATAGTTCAAACCAATTGTGGAAAGAGAATGAAATTGCATCTAGCATTGATTTCCTTAAGCCTTATATTAATGATAACGAACAAGATTCCATTGTGAAAGTTACGCGATTAGAACTTAAATCTTATTTGTCACACATGTTGCTACGTGACACTGATGTCACCAGTATGTCTCATTCACTAGAAGTTCGAGTACCTTTAATTGATCATAAACTTGTTGAATTTGCATTAAATATTCCACCATCTGAAAAACTAGACAAGTCATTTTCTGGAAATTTTTCTGGTAGAGGAAAAAAGATATTATCTGATGTATTATCTGATTTGTTGCCTGATGAGATTTTGATGAGGAAAAAACAGGGATTTTTTATGCCTGTGAATGAATGGTTACGTAATGATTTGAATCCTATTCTATCGGAGGCTTTGTCAGATGATTCTGTGTCTCGACGCGGCCTTTTTGATCCGGTTCAGGTGCGAAAATTGCGCAATGAGTTTGATCTTGGTCAGGGATCATACATGCGGATTTGGGCATTGCTAATGTTAGAATTGTGGCAAAGAGAGTTTGTAGACTAAGATATCGATAAAATTTGTTCTTTCAGGAGAGATTGTAAATGATAAATATACCTCAAACTGATCCATATGCTAATTATCTGTCACATAAGGACCAAATTGATAATGCAATATTAAGAGTTTTGGATAGCGGTACTTATATTATGGGTAATGAAGTTTCTTCGTTTGAGGAGGAATTTGCTAAATTTATTGGATGTGATTTTGTAGCAGGTGTGGCTTCAGGTACAGATGCAATTGATTTAGCATTAAGATCACTTGGTATTGGTGTTGGATCGGTAGTTTTTACTGTTAGTCATACTGCAGTTGCTACTGTTGCAGCTATTGAGCGTACAGGAGCTACTCCTATATTGGTAGATATTGCACCTGATACATACAATATGGATGTAGTTTGTTTAGAGAATGCAATTAAGGCATATTCAGATGAATCTGCAGCGATAGTACCAGTACATCTTTATGGTCATCCAGCTGATATGGAATCGATCATGCGAATTGCAGATGATTATGGTCTGTTTGTAGTTGAAGATTGTGCACAGGCTCATGGTGCGTCTATTTTAAATAAGAAGGTGGGTACTTGGGGTCATTTGAGTGCTTTTAGTTTTTACCCTACTAAGAATCTTGGTGCTTTAGGTGATGCTGGGGCTGTAGCATCAAATGATTTGCATTTGATTGAAAAAGTTAGGCATTTGCAGGAATATGGTTGGACTAAGAGGTATATCAGTGAAATGCCAGGTATTAATAGTAGAATGGATCCTATTCAAGCTGCTGTATTAAGAATTAAGCTTACAAGACTTGATGAAGAGAATAAGAAACGTAATATTTCAGCGGAAATTTATAACGATGCATTTTCTATTCTTAATATTCAACTACCATATGTAAAAAATGACGTAAGTCATGTGTTTCATCAATATGTTGTCAGAGTTGAACATCGTGATGAATTACGTGAATTTTTGTATGAGAGGGGTATATCTACTGGGATACATTATCCATTGCCAGTTCATCAACAACCTGCCTATAATGGTCGTATAGTTATTCACGATCATCTGAAGCATACTGAGGCAATTTCTAGTAACATTTTAAGTTTACCTATGTACTCTGAATTATCTTCTGTTGATGTTGATATGGTGATAAGAGAAATAATGCGGTGGTATGATAGCAAACTTAGATATTTTTGAACCTTGTCTTTTGTTGCATATTGAGGCGGTACTTATACAATACTATATAATCTTATTAGAAGGAGAATCTTGATTTATGAATGAAATTTCATTAAATAAAAAAATATGTAGACTTTGTGATGCACCAAGTTTACAAAGTTTTCTGGATTTAGGAAGAATGCCTATTGCAAATGCTTTTCTTACTTCAGAGCAACTCAAAGATACAGAATTTACATTCAATTTGGAAGTGGGATTTTGTGAAAAATGTTTCATTGTTCAATTAATAGATATGGTTGAACCAAACAAATTGTTTCATGAGAATTATGCATACTTTTCTTCTATTTCAAGTGTGATGGACAATCATTTTGCTGATTTAGCTAATGAGATAAATACTGAAATTTTTTATGATCCAACACTATCTGTTATAGAAATTGGATCTAATGATGGAATATTGTTGAGCAAGCTCACTGGATATGCATTGAATACAATTGGTATTGAACCATCAGCTAATGTGGCATCAGCAGCTCGAAAACAGGGCCTGAACGTTATATCTAGATTTTTTGATTCGTCTTTGGCAGTGGAATTATCGGAGAAATATAATGCTGCGCAGTTAGTTGTAGGTACAAATGTATTATGTCATATTCCTGATTTAAACGAATTAGCTAAATCCTTAAATATTGTTTTAGATGATGAAGGTGTATTTATTTTTGAAGATCCATATTTGTTGGAAATAATGCATAAACTTGCATATGATCAGATATATGACGAGCATTACTATTATTTTAGTGTTACCGCATTACAAGTATTGTTTGCTAGACATGGTTTACGTTTATTTAAGGTTGAACCAATTTCAGTTCATGGTGGATCTATGAGGATTTATGGATGCAAATTGTCTTCAAAGCGTTCTACAGATGAGTCAGTGGTCAGGCAACTTGCAATTGAAGATGAGCAAGGCATAAGTAATCTTTCAAGTTATTTGGTGTTTGCGGATAAGGTACAACAATCACGTTCATCTCTTGTGGAATTACTGCACAAGTTAAAGGATGAAGGAAAAAGTTTGGTTGGTTACGCAGCATCATCTAAAGGTACAGTGATTCTGAACTATTGTGGAATTAATACAGATATTTTGGATTATGTGTATGATAATACACCATCAAAACAAGGTTTGTATACTCCGGGGACTCATATACCTATAGTTTCTACTGATAATTTTTCTTCTGATAAGCCTGATTATGCTTTTATATTAGCATGGAATCATATGGAAGAGATTGTTGCTAAGGAGGAGGAATTTAGGAATCAGGGAGGTAAATTTGTGACGCATATTCCTGAAGCTAGGGTTGTATGAAAATTAACTGGGAGGTGACATTTGGACTTTTCAGCTATTGCTGGTAGTAACGTCTTGATTACAGGTGGTATGGGATTTATAGGTAGTAATTTGGCAAGACGCTGCGTTGAGTTAGACTGTAATGTTACGATCATTACTCGTTCTTATGAAAAACAAGAAAATATTGATGCTATTCTTGATCAAATAAAAGTTTGTGAAGTTGATTTGAGTATCGTTGATTCAAGTAGAGAAAAAATTCGAGAGCTATTGGTGCAAAAAGATTTTGTGTATCATCTGGCTGCTCAAACAAGTCATCTGGATTCTATGGAGAATCCTTTAGGTGACCTGGAAGCTAATTGTGCCGTTACATTAGAATTATTAGAAGGGTGTCGAGAATTGTGCCCAGATGTCAATTTTGTGATGCCTGGTACAGTGACACAAATCGGGTGTGCTACCAATTTGCCTGTGTCAGAGGATCATCATGATTGGCCAATCACATTGTATGACACACATAAACTTGTTTGCGAAAAGTATTTGTATGTTTACCATCATAATTACGGTATGAATACAACAATGTTGCGTTTGGCAAATATATTTGGAGAACGTCAAGAGGTAAATAATCCTAAGAGAGGAATACTAAACTATATGTTGTGGAGAGCTCTTACTGGGGAAGATTTAACTATTTATGAGCCAGGTGATTTTATCAGAGATTATTCTTATATTGAAAATTGTATTGATGCATTGTTATTGGCAGGAATATCTACAGAAACTAATGGTAAATCATATGTATTTGGGTCTGGCAATGGTTTAGAATTTCAAGAAATGGTCAGTGAAATTGTAAGACTAGTATATTTACTAAGTGGTAAACAATCTACTGTTATTAGAGTACCATTCCCATTTGCAGAACAACGAATGGATGTTGGTGATTTTGTTGCTAACAATCAGAATTTATGTAATGATACAGGGTGGTATCCTAGGATAAGTTTCGAGGACGGTTTAAGCAAAACTATTACATACTATACTGATAAATTGGGAGAAGATATTGATGAAAGATAAGTTGGTTGCAAGTCTTATTGATAAGCGTATAGTAGTGACTGGTGGACTTGGTTTTATTGGTAGTAATCTTGTACATTCCTTAATAGAGTATGGTGCAGATTTAGCAATTATAGACTCATTGGATCCAAGGTCAGGAGGTGATATTGCTAATATACATGGTATCCAAGATAAAATCGATTTGTTTTCAGCTGATATATGTGATTTTGAGACAGTTGCATCAGTTGTGCAGGATGCAGACTATGTGTTTCACTGTGCAGCTCATACTTCTCATCCCTATTCAATGCGCGATCCTCAGTTAGATGTTTCTGTAAATTGTATTGGTACTTTGAATGTTTTGGAGGCATTACGTAAATTAAGGCCAATGGCTCGAATGGTTTATGTTGGTACGAGCACACAGATTGGACCTATGATTGAAAATCCAATTAATGAGCAACATATAGTTGCACCAGTGGATATCTATTCAGCGAATAAAGCAGCAGCAGAATATTATTGTAGGATTTATGCTAATGCTTATGATCTTGATATAAATGTAGTGCGTTTGCCAAATGTTTATGGTCCTCGTGCAAACATTACTAGTCCTGATTTTGGTTTTATAAATTATTTCATTGGTTTAGCTTTACGTGATCAATCCCTTACTATATATGGTAAAGGAGAACAGTTACGCAGCGTTATATATGTTAAAGATGCTATTAATGCATTGATTCTATCTGGATGTTCAGATATTACGGGTAAGGTATGGTTTGCTGCGAATGAAAGTTCAGTTAGCGTAAAAGAATTAGCTGACAGTATTGTAAAAGCATGTGGATCTGGCAGCGTTATAAATATTGAGTGGCCTGATGATCGTAAGCGCATTGATGTAGGAGATATAGTTATTGATTGTTCTCGTATTTACAGAGATTTAGGATGGCAAGCATTGGAATGCTTAGAGAATGGTTTGAAAGAGACTGTGCAATATTGGAAATCACGATAATGTTTAAAACAATGTAAGACTGATAGTATTATATGTTTTTGTTATTGTTGTTTGATTTATATTATTGTATTGGAGGAATATAGAGTGAATTCAAATGTATTAGTAACTGGTGGTTTAGGACATATAGGTTCTGCACTTATTAGGTATCTTGCTGAGTTGTCAGATATTGATCAAATAACGATTATGGATAATTTGGTTACTCAAAGATATGCATCATTGTTTAATTTACCCGATAATATTTCATACAGATTTGTTGAAGGAGATGTCATGCAAGATGAAGACATGGATGAGGCATTAAGGGATATAGATGTTATAGTCCATTTAGCTGCCATTACTGACGCTGAGGGGAGTTTTGATCGATCTGAAGATGTGAATCTAATCAATTTTGAGGGTACACAGAAAGTAATTGAAGCATGTATTCGGAATGGAGTTCGTAGATTAATTTTTCCTTCTACTACGAGTGTCTATGGGCCTGTTAGTGGGATAGCTTTAGAGAATAGTAGACGATCTGATTTGAGACCTCAAAGTCCATATGCTGTTAGTAAATTAGATGCAGAAGATGAAATATTGAAGTATACCAAGTCTGGAAATATTGAAGGTGTGCTGCTTAGGTTAGGGACTATTTTTGGGCCTAGTCCAGGTATGAGATTTCATACTGCTGTAAACAAATTTATTTTTCATGCTGTGACAACAAAACCTTTGACAGTTTGGGAAGAGGCCGTTAATCTTGTTAGACCTTATCTTGATTTAAAGGATGCTGTCAGGGTGATTGGTTTTATGATAACAAACACCCAATGTATAGGAGAGATTTATAATGTTGTTACTTTGAATGCAACTCTTGATCAGATTATTGAATCTATTCGGCTGAACATTGAAGATATAGAAATTGAATATACATCGACACGTATGTTGAATCAAGTTTCTTATCATGTAAATGATGATAAATTAAGAAGTATCGGATTTGAATATTGTGGTGATTTGACTACAGGTGTTCGAGACACGTGTGATATCCTACGAGGAATATACTGTAACAATGTTCCATAGGTTAATTGAATGAATAAACTGAATCAGAAAAATCCCTGGATTGAATATTGGAGTACTGATCATATATGGTCCCATTCTGCATTTTGGCGTAAGCAGATGGAGGTGTTTATCAGACTTACATCAAATATAATGGATTATAGTGAAACTGACACAATTTTGGATTTTGGTTGTGGTAGTGGCCATTTTGCTGAAATTATGTCACATAGAATAGGATCCATTGTTTGCGCTGACATGTCTGAAAATTATATTCAATTGTGTGCTAACAAATTTGCAAATGTTTCAAATGTAAATGTAGTAGAAGTCAAGCCAGATTTATCCGATCTGTACAAAGTTGGTACTGCTTTCAACAAAGTGATTTGTTTTAGTGTTGTACATTATTTTCCAGATATAGATTGTGTGACTAGATTCTTAAAGGGTATTCAGAATATTATTGTTCCTGGGGGAAAATTATTAATTGGGGATATTGGTAATAATAAACGTAGTTTGAATGATTATATTAAGGCTGTTTTATTTACTTTGAGGCAGGGAATGTTCTTGGATGCATTGAGATTGATGACTAAGGTAACATTGTCGGATCCTGATTACAGTAAAATAAAACAAGGTGGTAATAGTTATTTGCATATTCCTGATTCATATTTTATGGATATTTCTCGTGAGTTAGGTATAGAAATTACATTCTTAAGTTCTCAGTTAACAGTGAATTCTAATTATAAGCATGTGCTAGTAGAATATTAATATAGAATAATTTATAGATAAAGGTATATTGAAATTTGAATAATAAAAAAATTGTAATAATAGGTGGTGGTATTTCTGGCTTGACTGTAGCATGGCGTTTGCAAGAGCTTGGTTTTCAAGTTGAAGTTTGTGAGGCACAAGATTTTGTGGGGGGGTTGGCTGGTACTATTCGTCCTGAAAATGGTAGATATTGTTTAGATTTTGGACCTCATTTTTTTATAACACAGAAGCAAGAAATTGTTGAACGTATAACTAGTTTGCTGGACGAAGATGTGGTGAGTTTTGAAAGAACTGCTCAATTGTATGTACAGGGTAGATTTTTGGATTATCCTTTGAGTGCCAAGAATGTTCTTTTGAATTTTAGTATTAACGACTCAATTGCTTCTATAGTGACTTTTGCATGGGCACAAATCAAATCATTCTTGGGAATTTTTAGTTCACTTTCAAAACAAAAGGTTCATTTTGGAGAATGGGCATCAGCCAACTTTGGAAGTCATTTGTCAAAAATCTTTTTCGAGCCTTATACAGAAGGTTTTTGGAAAATACCATGCGAAAATTTGGCTCCTGAAATACTTCCTACTAGTACAAAAATGAATTTTATGAAGAGTTTGAGAATGATGTTTCTCCGAAAAGTGAGTGGTCCTGCTCAATCATTAACTGAACGAGAGCTTGTTTTGCCGCTTCGATATCCCATTAGGGGTTATGGGATGATTGCTGAGACAATGGCTGAAAAAGTTAAAGAAATGGGTGGTACTATTTATAATAATGCTCGTGTTGTTAAACTGAAATCATTACTTGATGACAAATATTCGGTAGTTGTAGATAAAGGTGATAGACAATTTGAGTTAAGTGGTGATTATGTAATTTCTACAATACCAATACCTAACTTAGTTGATATCATGTCTCCGGATGTACCTGCAGTTGTCAAGGAATGTTCAGACAAGCTTGATTATTTGTCTCTAATTGTGTTATATGTAGTTACAAAGAAAAATAATTTACTTGATACTTCTTATGTGTATTATCTTGACCGACCTTATCATAGACTTGCAGAGATGGAGAAGTTTTGTGACACACTTTTTCCTAAGGGTGAAAATATGTTAGCAGTGGAATTTTCATGTCATAGGGGAGATAATATATGGAAAATGACCGAAGAGGAATTGTTAGAAGTTGCATTACCTGATTTAGAGAATGATAGGATATTGTCGAGAGATGATGTTGATAAATTGTTTGTTGTTAGAGCTAGTCATGCATATCCAATTAGATTTGTAGATTTTCGGAAAAATCTTGACACTTTTCTTGATTATATTGATTCAAAAGAAAACATAGATGTATTAGGTAGGACTGGTGAATATCAATATATAGATAGTGATCAATGTATGGATAGGGCTTTAGTTTTGGCCGACAAAATTTCTGCAAAATTAAAGGCTAATTAGATTTGTGAAATCAGTTCCATTGTGTGACTAGGTGTAAAACAAAAAGATATTTTTTAACTATTGAGAAATTAGCACAATCAAGTGCTTTTTCTGGAGGAATTTTATGAAGGTTTTTTTACGAAAAATGATTGTTAATATGGGAGTGTTTGGAGAAATATTGATTTTCTTATGGCAGCGTAAGTTGTGGTGGATGATTCCGATGGTAGTTGTATTACTGACATTTGGCATGTTGTTGATGTTTGCATCTGCTTCTGGAGTAGGACCATTTATATATACTCTGTTTTAGCATATTAAGTCTGTAATTTATCTAATCTACTAATTTAGTTTGTACACAATGAGTTATAACAAACGAACCAGTTCGAATATTATCAATGTTCGTGTAGTGATGATATTTTTAATTGTAGTGATTCTTATGCATGGATCTAGGATCATTATGGGTGATCAATCTTTAGTGCGTGGATGGGATTATCTCGAGCAATATGTGACTCTTAGATATGGTGATAGTCTTTTATGGAATGAATATGGGTTTCATTTGTGGTATCCACTAGCGAGAGGAGGATTTTCATATCTTACACATGGTGATAATGACATAGTTTTTGGGATTTTAAGTATGTTTTTTCCAATTCATTGGTCATATATATGGCATAGAATTATTACTATTTTCATGTCATCCCTGGGGATGTATCTTTTTATTAGAGATTTGCGCGATATAGGGGAAGTTGGTTCAGCTTTGGGAGGTATTCTTTTCGGTTTTGTCGTAAACATAATCTATGAAGATGTTTTCACACCAGCTTGGTTTCCGTTATTCTTTTTCGCTGCTAATCGTGCTATACGATCTAACTATTTTTACAAAACATTATTAACTGGATTGTTGCTAGGATTCGTTTTGTACAATCATGTTAGGATAGGTTTAGTTCAAGCTCCTATACATTTAGTGTTAGTGTTAACTATTTTTGCAGGTACAAAACATAAGATGTGGAAGGTTTTGTTGAAATTGTGTGTAATCTGGATTATAGGATTAATTATTTTTTCCCCATTTTTATTTGAGTTAGCATCAATATTACCGACAGCAACGCGAAACTTGTGGGGTGAATCATTGGTTCAGGATTTTTATTCCATTTTAAATAGTTTTTTGCGTCCATTAACTTATTTGGGTTATTTTTCTGAAATAGGTATTATTCCTTATATCGGATTAGTTGTTGGTATATTGTCTTCCAATAAACCTCAACATATTTCTTCACTTGTTTATGTCATTGTTACAATGCTGTTTGTTAGTTTCTTTCTGTATCCTATTTTAACATTGTGGCCAGGTTTTGATGATTATCGATTTTTGAGAAATATTCCATATATTAAGAATACTTTGCCAGTATTTGTTATCCCAATTTCTATGTGGGGTTTAGTAAATCTTGCAAAGGGTGACAGTCTTCCGAAATTGATTATTTATTTTCGGACAAGACGGTTTTTTACTTCATTGATAATATTGTTAGCTGTTTCATTACAGTTTTATAGAATATTTTTGGCCTGGAGCTTAGTACCTAGTTTTGGATCTTTGCATATGATATATGCATCCGTTTATCTAGGAATAGTTTTGTTTGTGTTAATGCTATTTATACGTGGCAAATTGGACGTCTGGATGAAAAAGTTTTCTGGACAATTACTGTCAAATTCTATGATAAGCAAAGCTGTTTTCCCTATATTAGGAATATGTATTTTTGATAGTTGGTATCAGACTCTTCGTTTTGCGTCTGTCAATTTGTTAGCTATGTCTTCATTTCAAGCAGTAAGTCATCCTGCTTATCAATACATATACGAAGAATCTAATATAGAAAGACCTAAGACTGCTGTAGTATGGCAGACAGCTGTACAATCAGTGGCACCTCCTAAATATGGGGTTGCTACTATAAATGGATACGCTAGTGTTGTATCAGATTCATATGCAAGTTTTTGGATGGCATTAATTGATCCTATATTATCTCGTTCTGAGGTCTTTAGAGATGATTATATAAATTATCCTAGACGGTTAACTCTTTATTGGGATGATGCTGCAGTTGAAGAAAGGGGAAATCTTAACAGTATTCTTCGTAGGCCATTGTTAAATTTAATGGGTGTTAATTATATTTCGTCTGGAAGGGAGATATTGGATTCAGATAAATATGATCTTACTCCAGTAATAATCGAAGATGGTGAAAAGTCATTAGTTCCATGGTGGGCTAATACATTGCGTGATTTTGTTGGACTATCGCATCAGACAAAACCTCCATTTTGGCATGATGTATATCTATATCATAATGAAAATGTATTTCCTGAAGCATGGATTACATTTGGTTCTATTGGTTTTTCAAATAAGGAAGATCTGATAAGAGGTCTTGCATCTGCATCCAATCAAGATTTACTAGAAAACGTATATTTGTTAAATACTGAAGTCGACAATTTATTTTTACCTAATTCAGATATTACTCCTATTGGTGAAGTTAATATAAATGATTATCATCCAGATCGAATTGCATTTAATGTGTATGCATCTCAACCAGGTATGTTGGTTTATCCTGATAATTATTCGTTAGGTTGGTATGCCAAGGTTAATGGTATGGATTCAGATTTGGTGAAGGCTTATGGGACATTTAAAGGTGTTGTTGTTCCTGAGGGATATAGCGAAATTGTTATGTATTACAGGCCGTACTATACCTTTCTGTCCATACAAATAGCTGTAGCAATGTTTGTAATTATAGTGTTATGGAGTCTGTACGCAATGTTTAATGTTAGATTAGTTACAAATAAGTAGTTTTTTGGTTGTCATATGAAATTAATTGATTGGTTATTTTTTCGTTTTATCTTAATTGGTTGGTTGTTGTTTTTTGTTTCAATCAGGTTGCGAGTAAATATATATGCGCCATTGACCTATCTGTTACAGATCGTTGGTTTGGATTCATTTACTGCAGTTTTGCGCAACATTTCAGTTTGGTAATACTTATATGAATTAATTTGGTGTATCTATGATCACTTCATTGTTAGTGTGTTTATTTTATGTAATTGCATGTATTTGTACAGGCTTTAGTTTGTCATCGGTTTTTGGTATGTTTGTACGTGTATCTTCTAGGAGATCATCATTGGCAACATTGTCAACAGTTTTTGTTCTGGGTCAATGTATTCTAGTAATAGTTTGGACTATTTTAGGTCTTGCATCTCGATTTTTTACACTAGAAATTTATATAGTTTTAGGATTTTTTGTTGTTCTAGGTATATTTTTGCATCTTAATAAAATACGACAACATATTAAGGATGTTTTCGATCATATTGGAACTCATTTTTCTGTTTTACCCACTCCAATATTTTTAGTTCAGTGTGTCATATGTATGATATTGGTGTTTATGGGTGTTTTTAATGCTATTTTGCCTGTCAGATTCGGAGCTGGTGATGGAATGTTTTTTTATATGGTTTTACCCAAATTAATGGCTGCTACAGGAGAAATTTCACCTGTGGTTGGATATGAATTAACGCATACTATATCTGGTTTGTTTGGTGAAATGCATCATGCTGTTTTGTTATCACTTGCTGATGAGCAGGCTGTTTTATTATTTGTTTGGGTAGCATTCTTGAATTTGATAATTCAAGTTGTGGTGATTTGTGGAAATCTTGGTGTAGGTAACATTGGTAAAGTTGTTGCAATGGCAATTGTTTTATCATCGACAGCAGTAACTTTCTATATTATTGATGGTAAGGTGGATATCTTTGCTGCTTCTTTGGGACTATCAGCAATGTATTGGGTTTTAGAGTATAGAAGGCAGTTTGTTAATCATACACATTTGAATCTTGCTGGTTTTTTCTTAGGTTTTGCAGTGGTAGCAAAAGCTACTTATTTGATTGCTGTAGCAATGCCTGTATTAATTTTATTTTGCTGGGATGTTTTCAATAAAAGGATATCTATAAATGATTTGTTTCGATTAGGAATATTCGCATGTTTACCTTTTATACATCATGCTGCAAAAAATACAATATTGTTTGACGAACCTCTAGCACCTTTCTTGTTTTTGGATGCACAGACAAGTAATATCTATTATTCACAGGGTGTTTGGAATTCTCCGGATATAGCCAAACAAATATTGTTGACATATCCGTTTGCATTAGCATATGGTGATTACACTTTTCAATATGGGAATGTGTCTGGACTGTATTTGGCTCTTTTACCTTTTGTTGTAATATCTTTTCAAAGATTGCTTCATAAAAAAGAATTGATTCTATTTACTACTGTGATTTTTGTGACATTGGTAATTGGTGCATTAGTACAGCAAAGATATTTTGCTCCTAGGTTCATGTTGCCAACGTTGTTGGGTCTCATACCAGTTTTAGCATTGGGTTCAGAATATATTATTGTATATTCAGCGAGATATACCGGGTTTGTATGGGTAATTGCCTTATGTTTGTTTATGGGATTAATTGGATACTCAACTCTTGAACAGGAATTTAAACGATTGTATCGATATCAGATTCAAGATGCTAGCAAGTGTGATATTGAAGGTTTTACAATACCTGAATGTAAAGATATGGTTTCTATCAATATACTTGCTTCACAAGGTGATAGAGTGATTGTTCCAAATAGTTATGTTTATTGGTTACGTAATGATCTGATTCAATGTATGGGTACTAAAAGTGAAAAACAGTTGTTGCAAGGTGGAATAAATAGTTTGTCTCAATTATATGATTTAGGTTTCAGATATGTTAGTGTCGAAGGTGACTTGTGGAATCTTAGTAATGTTCCTACAGAATATGAAGTTGATTTGGAATACAGACGTGAAGTTATGGGTTTAGCACCCTCAATGAGTATTTATAAGTTGGATTCTTATGATCAGTCAGTTCAGTCTAGTGTTATGTGTAATAGATTTGGACAGAATTCATGGAGTATTTCTAGGGCAACAAATGAATAATAAATTGTCTTTAGATAATCGTAATAGTCGAATGATTGATCTTACCATATTATTCATTATTTTAATTGGATTTTATTTACGAGTATCAAATGTATTTGACCAAGTCCCCTGGGACGGCGAAGATTTTATGGCAGGGAGGATATTGGAAAGTAAGACTATTGTTACAGATGGTGCTTTTCCAGGAGTTAGCAAGCCATTGTGGCAATTGTTTGTGGCTTTGGGTTATCAGATTATGGGTTTTAGACTTTTTGTTGGTTCGCTTTTGTCAGTGATGTTTGGTACAGCAATAATAGCTCTTGTATATAAATGCTGTACTATTCTTGTCAACAAAAATTCCGGTGTTGTTGGTGCTGTGCTTGTTTCTTCTATGTTAACGTTTATACATTTTTCTCGTTTGCCACAAGCACCTATGGCTAGTCTTTTTTGTATGTTGCTGGGTATATGTTTGTATTTATATATTGATCGTAACAGGAATGTTGATTTAAAATGGATGATCCTTGTAGGATTTGTAATGGGTTTTACAATTGTTTTGCATAGCATTTATTTTATACCGGCATTTTTGACAGTAATAGTCTGGGAATTGATAAATGAATATTCTTATGCTAGAAAATTACAAGTACGTATATTACGGTTTATTGGTAGAAGTTTCGTATTGTTGGCAAGTATGCTTCTACCTATTTTGATAGCTGAAATCATTGTTAGGGTGTGCCGATCTTATGGTTTATCAGCATCCTCTTGGTTAGGGGGTGCATATTTGCAGATGTTTGACCCATTTCCAGATCCTAGTTCCTTTAGTGATTTTTTCTCTTATATTGTCGTTTTTGTTCAAACTGATGGTATGTTTATAGCTATTTTATTTGTATTAAGTTTGATTTTTGCAATACAGCAATTTGTTGTTACAAAGTCAATGATCTGGTTAAAAATTGTTGCATTTTTTGTTATTCCATTTATGCTGTTAGAGCTTTCAATTTTTACAAAAGGATTGGCCTTAAAGAAATATTATGTCATCTTTATGATTGGCGTGCCCATTATGATTGGCTGTTGTATTAGTATTGTGTTTGATCGAGTAAGATTGTTTCGGAGATTAAATTTAAGTTTTCAATTGGCACAATGGTTTTTAATTGTCATCTTACTTGGATCGAATTATTTGCGTGCTCGTCCTAGGATACAATGGACTTCCGGTGTTGATACTACTTTTGTTGCAATTCAAGCATTGGAGGCAGAGAATTTATATTATGCGACAGATTTAGGTGATTTTTATTTTGATCATCAAAGCAATGCATATAAATTAACTGAGGAATTATCTCAATCCATTTTACCTTCAAACAACAATTTAGTTGCAATTACTGTTGAGGGTAGCTGTGACTGTTTTAAAAACGATGATGTTTGTCAGAGTGAGTTGATTACTCTTCAACATTTTGATGAGGAAATGTTGAAGATGTTGCATGCTGTTCAGGGATATGGTCCAGATTTGTTTGGTTCGTTAAAGCCAAATTGGTGTCACGTTTTATATTTGTATTGATATGCATATATTTTCTATCTATACTTTAGAATCTGTTGTAACAAATAGATGTCTTGATGAGAAATAATGTTATGTTAAGTATTGACAAGCATTCAAAAATTGTTTTGTTAGTTAGTATTACTTTAATGTGCATTTGGTATATGAGGTCACCATTTGATAGTTATTGGATCAATGGAGGTGATGCTTGGGTTGATGGTGCCGTTATAACTAGTGTAGAAAATGCTAAACGCATCGGTTGGCGAGCAACCAAATTTTTCCCAATTCGTGGTGTAGCTTTTGATATTGATCAAATTTCTTTAAATCCTAAATTAGGTTACTCTTATGTGTATACTCATTGGCCTTCTGGATATGAATGGGTCGCATATTTTTTAGACCGCTTTGGGATAAGTACTCTTACAGGTCATCGGTTAGTAATGTTGTTATTTTCTTTGATTGGATTAAGCATGTGGTCAATTGTCTGGGCCAGGCTGAGTAATTATAAGACAGGCATATATTTTTTTAGTCTTAGTTGTCTGTCATATTGGTATTTAACTTGGAGTCTTACACTTGGTTATTGGCTACCTTATATAATGTTTTTGTCGGGTATACAGCTTTACGTATGGTTGATTCCAGGCAGATGGCCTGCAAGCAGATTGATATTGGCTTGGTTAATGCTGTTGATTACAAGTTTATTTTCTTTACAGTTACTGCCTTGGTCAATCGTAGTATTAGGGGGATTAGTCTTATATCGAATAATTAATCTTAATTGGTCACAAATAGTCTTGTTAATGACAGCTCCTATTTTTGGCATTGGTTCTTTATTTTATAGGATTTACCTGTTGTCAAAGGATTATGGAATTGATGAGATATCTTCACGGTTTGTTGAGCGAACAAACTGGTTCAAATTCCTGTTTTCTGGAGAATATTATGGTTTGCTTTTCCTAAGAATTGAATATTATCTTGGATTTGGTATAACATTTCTAATATGTTGTTATGTGGTTCAATTGGTTAAAGAAAATAAGTTATTTTCAATTAGTAATTTTGACGTTTTATGGTTAGTTACTACGTTTGGGGGTATGGTTTGGTGGTTTCTTTTTCCACAGCAACATGCAGAGCATCCTGGTACTATTGTTTTGTTTGCTATTCCTCAAACTGTATTATGGGTAAAGTTTATAAATGGTGATTTTGGATTGTTTTTCTCAAAAGTTTTTAACAAAAGGTTCTTGTTTTTAATCTTTGGTTTAGGGCTTTTAGCGAGGTTAACTATTGGTTATTTTAATAATATAGTGCATATACCGAATCAATTGTCTAAAGAAAAAGTATCAGGAGTATGTGCTACTGATGGGATGATGATGCCAGCTATTCAATCCTTGGTTGGTGTTCCATGTCCACATGTTGGTTCAACTCGTTTTGGTGGAGATAACTTAAGTTGGTCAATTGACAATTGTGATGGTGAATTGAAAACCGGATATTTCTTACATTTTGATTATGTTCCACGTGTTAATATACCAGGATTGGATAATTTGTATGTTTTGTACTATAGATGGCGTAATTCAGATAAAGAATTTGGAAGTTTTCAAGTAAGTCAGCAGTTTGATTTATCAGGGCAGTCTGATGTAAAAGTTATTTGGGAACAGGGAGTAGTAAGTATGTATTATCCTGTTCAATATTGTGTAAGTGGCGATTATAATCCTTGGTGATTGAATATTTTATGTGTGATGTTCACATTTTTTTCACAATTAATTTCGATTATGTAATGAATGCCATAGGGAAGAAGTATGTATAATAAACCAGTTGTAGTGTTGTACTAGATTGAGGCTATATGTTAGAGATATTATTGAGGAGGCATTTGTAATTATGCGTGTCTTTATTGCAGGTATAGATGGATATTTAGGGTGGTCATTGGCTCAGTATTTGGCAATTAGAGGTCATGATGTAGGAGGGGTTGATGGATACCAAAGAAGAGAATGGGTAGCAGAAATGGGTGGTCAGAGTGCAACCCCTATTTTAGGTATGCAAGATAGGCAACAAGCCTATGAGGATCTTTTTGATACTCAGTTATGGTTTAGAGAAGGTGATTTAACTGATTGGAGGTTTGTTTCAGAAGTAATAACAGAATTTAAACCTGATGCTATAGTACATTTGGGTGAGTGTCCTTCTGCACCTTATTCCATGATAGATTTGAATCATACGGTACTTGTACAGCAGAATAATATTGTAGGAACATTAAATATATTGCATGCAATGCGCGATATTACACCAGATGCACATTTGGTTAAACTTGGTACTATGGGTGAATATGGTACTCCTAATGTGGATATTCCTGAAGGGTTTTTTGAAATTGAATATAATGGTAGAACAGATTTAATGCCTTTCCCAAGACAGGCAGGTTCGTGGTATCACTGGAGCAAAGTACATGATAGCAACAATGTGATGTTTGCTTGTAACATGTGGGGTTTGCGTAGTACAGATATTATGCAAGGTGTAGTATTTGGTACAAGATTTGATGATGTTGAAGATGATAGAATGATCACCAGAGTTGATTTTGACCAAGCTTTCGGTACGATCATTAATCGTTTTTGTTGTCAAGCAATCATTAATCATCCCCTAACCACATATGGTCATGGTGGTCAGAAAAGAAGTTTCATACCATTGAAAGATTCTATGCAGTGTATGACATTAGTAATTGAGAATCCACCAGATAAGGCTGAGTATAGAGTCTTTAACCAATTCCAAGGAGTTTTCACTGTAGGTGAATTAGCTGAAAAGGTTAGATCAGTTGCTTCTAATATTGGTATTGATGCTAATATAGTTAATTTGGAGAATCCTCGAATCGAGTCAGAAGATCATTATTACAATCCTGCACATCAAGCTTTGTTTGATTTAGGATATGAACCTACAGAAGATATTGATAGTGAAATTAAGATAATGTTGCAGGATTTACTCAAGTATTCAGATAGAATTGAATCGAAAAAAGATGTATTGATTCCAGATGTAAGATGGAATGGATCTAGGCAGAAAGCGCAAAGAATAGCATCTGCTTAATATTGATTAAATGAAATCTCTTAATGTTTTGGTAACAGGTGGATCGGGATTTATTGGGGCTAATTTAGTCAGAATGATGATTAACCAAGGTCATAATGTGACTGTACTAGATGATTTTAGTATGGGCACTGAAGATTATGTGAGGGATTTGTCAGTCAATATTGTTGACGGCAATATTCTAGATCGTGATTTGGTCTTTGATGTAGTTAAAGGATTTGATGGTATTGTACATCTTGCTGCACAAACGGGTGTGCCAGGCTCATTAAGGAATCCATATAATGATTGTCAAGTTAATATTATGGGTACTTTAAATTTGCTTGAGGCTTGCAGATTGATTAAAGATAAATCTTCTAAAAATATGTGTCCTAAATTTGTATTTGCGTCTTCTAATGCTCCTTTAGGGCGACAATCTCCTCCTGCTACTGAAGATAAAGTACCAATTCCTATTTCACCATATGGAGCAAGCAAATTGGCGGCTGAATCGTATTGTTTGGCTTATTATGGTTCTTGGGGATTAAAGACTATTATATTAAGATTTGGCAATGTATATGGTCCATTTTCGAAACATAAGACCAGTGTGGTTGCTAATTTTTTTAATGGCATGATTGATGATGGTCACATCACCATTTATGGTAATGGAAATCAGACAAGAGATTTTATTTATGTTGAAGATTTGTGTAGAGCAGTGTTATTGGCATTGGATAGTGAATTAGGAGGCGAAATTTATAATGTAGCTACTGGGAATGAGACCAGTATAACTGAATTATTTAAGATTATGCAGGATGTGTCAGGAGATTTAGCTGAGATCAATATCTCTTCTCCTAGGCAAGGTGATATTCTTCACAACTATTCTTCTATTTCAAAGGTGCAAAAATATTTAAAGTGGAATCCATATATAAATTTACGTACAGGATTGAAGTATACATGGGAATGGTTCGACCAAAATAGAGAGGCTTACAATTGATTAGCGGTGTTCGAATTCTCGGATTGGTTTTTGGATTTTTTGTGTTATTTGGCGCGTTATATATGCGTAAAAATAACAGATTGAGGAGAGGGGAATTTATTTTGTCAATATTAGCATTTCTAATAGTTTGGTTGATTACTATTTATCCACCTATTGTTGATGTTTTAGTAAATATTTTCGAAGTAGAGGGAAGGTTATTTTCTTTAGCCATTTTGTCGAGCTTTGTTTCGTTTGTTTTTATTGTTTATTTGACAATAAGTTTATCTAATATGCAACGTTCTTTTGGAGAATTAGTACAGGCCATCGCTCTAGGTCAATATAGTGATCATGTAGATAATATGAGTTCAGCTCATGTATCTGTAGTGATTCCAGCTTATAATGAAGAAGGAATAATTGCTGAAGTGTTAGAGCGCATACCTGATCATGTGTTCGAGATGGAAATCAAGCCTATAGTTGTAGTTGATGGTGGTTCAGATCGTACTGGGCATGTAGTAGAGAGCCAGGGTAGTAGAGCTGTATTTCATGCAGTAAATCGAGGTCAAGGCGATGCTTTGCGTACTGGATTTGAAATATCTTGCAGAGAAGGTGCTGAGATTGTGGTTACTATGGATGCTGATGGACAACATCTTCCTGAGGAAATTGAGAAATTAATAATGCCAATTTACAATGGACAGGCTGACTATGTAATGGGATCGAGATTTTTAGGGCATTATGCAGATAGTCATGGAGTCAGGCATATTGGTATCGTGTTGTATTCCGCAATAATATCTTTCTTTTCCGGTGTGAAAATAACCGATTGTACAAATGGTTTCCGTGCAATACGGGCTTCCGCACTGGCAAGATTAGAATTGAGAGAGGAACGATTTAGTGCTCCTGAATTAATTCTTGAAGCAGTTAATAAGGGATTGATTATTAAGGAAGTACCAATTTCCATCATGTCAAGAAAATTAGGTTCTAGCAAGAAACCAAGTGGTTTGATATATCCTTTGAGGTTTGGCTTGGCAATATTAAGAGTTTGGCTTAGGTCTTAGATTAGAGTATTATAAGTGTGAAAAATAGAAAGATTTATAATTATGAGTTTAGCCAAGAAAATTGCTTGTATCACATTAGATATTGAACCTGATTTACAAGATCAGGTAGGCTGTGTGCGGATGTTTGATTCATCTCAATTATTGAATCAGTATTCTAGTATAGTTTTGGAAAACAATATCAAAGTGACTGGTTATATCCAGACTTCATTAATGTACAGATATAGTAAGGAGATTATTGATTTATATAATAAAATACCTATAGAGTTTGGAGTTCATTCTCATACTCATGAATGTAATTTAGATTATTTTGAAAAAGAAGTTGAGACATCTGTCAAAACATACAGAAATTTTTTTGGTACAGATCCTTGTGGGTATAGAGCACCTAATGGATTGATAAATGAAAATGGTATTAGAACATTAATGGAATATCAATTCAAATATGATAGTAGTATTTTCCCTTCAGTGCGTTTTGACAAATATGGATACTCGAATTTGAATTTGCCGATCACCCCATTTGTTTTTGTGTATGGTTCAAATCAGATTGTCGAGTTTCCGATTGCATGTTTATCAAAGATTAGATTGATAATGTCAATGAGTTATATTAAGTTGTTTGGATTAAGTGTGTATAAGGCTCTAATGAGAAAATTCCCATTACCTGATGTAGTAATCTTAGACTCTCATCCTTACGATTTTTATGTCAAACAAATTTCAGATAATATTACTGGTTGGAAACGTTACGCTCATTTACGTAATGCTGATCAAGCATTTTCATTGTTTCAGGAAGTAATTTCAGTTTTGATAGAACAAGGATATGATTTTTGGTTTATGAGTGATTTAAATAATTATTATAAAAATATGACTAATTTTCCTCGAATACCGATAGATGCTTTGAGGTAGTTATTGGATTTGTAATATGTCTATATTAACCAAACAAATTTCTGAAGAAATTATAAACAGTATTATATTGGCTCAATCTGATGGATTGTTGCCAGATTTTGATTTGCCTGATCATATTCATTTGTCTAATCCTAAGCAAATTGAGTGGGGGGATTATTCATCAGCTTTTCCACTACAAATGTCAAAGCAACTTAGTCTATCTCCTATATCAATTGCTGAAAGTATTCAAAAAAAATTGATTTCTAATACAATGTTTGAAAATGTTACTGTGTCAAAACCAGGTTTTTTGAATGTGACTTTGTCAGTTGATTGGTTATGTGCGAGTGTAGAAGCAGTTTTAGAAAAAGGATCTAGTTTTGCAGATTTGCAGGAATTTGAAGGTAAGGAAGCACAGGTTGAATTTGTGAGTGCAAACCCAACAGGACCTTTGACAGTGGGTCATGGGCGTGGTGGAGTCATTGGTGATACCTTGTCAAATTTATTGACTTCGGTTGGTTACAAAGTTACGCGTGAATATTATTACAATAATGCTGGTAGGCAGATGCAAATATTGGGTGAATCTCTACGAATCAGGTATTTACAATCATTGGGTAGAGATCTCTCATTATCGGAACATCATTATCAAGGTGATTATCTTGTTGATTTGTCCACTCAACTTGTTGACAATTATGGAGATAGTTTAGTAGAGTCTCATTGGAAAGAGTTTACTAAAATCGCGGAGGAGAATATTGCATCTCAACAACACAGTACCTTGTCTGATTTGAATATTGTTATGGATATTCTATATAATGAGCAATCATTATATGAAGATGGTTCTGTAGATAACGTTATAGAGATACTCAAAAGCAAAGGTTTGGCATATGAAAAAGATGGTGCTTTATGGTTTGCATTGACTATTTTGGGTGGATCTGAAGATAGAGTAATAGTAAAATCTAGTGGGGATCCTACATATAGGCTACCTGACATTTCCTATCATTGTAATAAGTTAGAAAGGGGCTTTGATTTGGTCGTTGATGTCTTAGGTGCAGATCATAAGGATTCTTTTCCTGATGTTTTATTGGGGGTGCAGGCCATGGGATATGATTCAACTAAAATTAAACTTTTGATGCATCAGTTTGTTAACATCAAAGGTCAACGAATGAGTAAGAGGTCAGGAAATTATATTACACTTGATAATCTTATTGAAGAAGTGGGTGCGGATGTGGTGCGATTTTTTATGTTGATGAGAACCTCAGAAAGCCATTTAGATTTTGATGTTGATTTAGCACGCGAACAATCTGAGAAGAATCCTGTATATTACGTGCAATATGCTCATGCTCGTATTTGTAGTATTCTTGATCGGGCAGAAAGCATTGTCGCTAATGATTCTGACAAAGTAATCATTAATCTAACGCATGAATCTGAACGTGTTTTGATGCGTAAATTGCTGGAATTGTCAGATACAATAGATCGTTCTGTTCGAGAGTTATCACCACATTATCTTACTAATTATGCCAGAGACTTGGCTAGTAGCTTTCATGCTTTTTATGGTGCTTGTAAAGTGTTAGATGTTGAAAATATTCAATTATCTAAATCACGTATTAACTTAGTTAAGGCTGTTCAGATTGGGTTGTTACGTGCATTAGAGTTATTGGGTGTTACAGCCCCAGAATCGATGTAAGAAAATTGGTGTTAACTTATAAGTAGGATGTTTAACTGTAATTGAGAAAATGAGGAGAAAAATATATGAGTATTAGACCTGACAATTGGATTACTAATATGGCAAAACAACATGGAATGATAGAACCTTTTGAATCGAGTCAAGTTAGAGATGGAGTGATTTCCTATGGGGTTTCATCTTATGGCTATGATATTAGAGTGGCTGATGAGTTCAAGATCTTTACTAATGTATATTCTGCTGTTGTGGATCCCAAGAGTTTTGATCCTCAGTCGATGGTTGATTATAAAGGTGACGTATGTATTATTCCACCAAATTCTTTTGCTCTTGCACGTACAGTTGAATATTTTCGCATACCTCGTAGTGTGTTAACAATCTGTGTAGGCAAAAGCACATATGCGCGTTGCGGCATAATAGTTAATGTAACTCCATTTGAGCCTGAATGGGAAGGATATGTGACACTTGAAATTTCTAATACTACACCTTTACCAGCGAAGATTTATGCAAATGAGGGTATTGCTCAAGTATTGTTTTTCGAGTCTGATAATGAATGTGATGTGTCATATGCAGACAAGAAGGGAAAATATCAAAGCCAGCAGTCAATTGTGTTACCTAAGTTATGAGATAGTTTCATTTCCATGACCATATAGATAGCATGCCGAATTCAACAATTCGAGGTGTAAAGTTTCCTTCAGGTTGTACAACAAATATGGCAGGTCCATTTTCAGTATATGCGGAAACAGTTATATATTTACTGTCGGGTGACCAGATTGTAAATGTACGTTGATATTGATCTAGGTACGGTAACAAAGCCCCAAATAGTTCTGAAGGTGTAAACCTAAAGGCATTTTGATTTGTTTCATCTATTACTGAAAATATATTTAAATCTATCAATCTTAGATTATTATCATCAGTTTCTTGTGTTGATTTAAAGTAGGCAACTTTTTCGCCATTAGGTGACCAAAAAAATCCTATTACATTATCTGCTATATTAAACAATTTTTTGGTGTTTTCATTTTGAGTTTGAATAATATTTAAGGTACCAAACATATTATTGTTTGTGTTTGTTTTATTATCAATATATGCAATATGTCTTCCATCAGGTGAATAATCAAAAGATGTATTACCTTTTACTGTGGTTATGATTTTTTTGTTTTCAGAGATACGGTTAGTTGCAACTATAGCATTCTTGTCATCTTCTAGTTTAGCAGCATAGATAATTTCTTCTCCATTAGGTGAAAATGCTGGTACTTGGAAAGAACCACTATCTGTTAATAAAGATTCTTCTGTTATACTGTCTCCAAGATATAAATATGCAATTCTGGAGTCATAACTAGATCCATTGCTATGAATTAATATGCGCTTACTTGAAGGTGCCCACGCCCAAAACAAAGGCTGTCCTGAATCGATTATCAATGAATCCTTACCATCTAAATATGATAATCGTAATATACCGCTATTACCATTTGTTTGCGTAGAAAGAAAGGCAAGTGATTTGCTATTAGGTGACCAATATAAGAAAATCGGGATCATATTATTGCCTGTAAATATTTCCTGAGAGTTGTTGCCATTTTTATTACTTACATACAATTTTGCAGACATCTCTTCTATACTAGTTCCACTGTAGCTTACATAGGCAATTTTCTCGCTATCAGGTGACCATGCGATATGGGTATAATATAGTACTTTCCCTTCAGATAAAGTTGCGTTATCAGTGATTTGCATTATATTGTCTCCTGCTTGATCCATTGAGAAGACATTGCCGTCACTACCTATAAATGCTATTGATCCTGATTTACGCTCAAATGATCTAAGTAAGGGGCTTTGAGGTATTTGTATCTTAGAAGATTCTTGAGTACAAGCGCCTGATGTTAGAATGATTGTTGCAATTAGTATTTGTAATAGATGATTGATGTGTTTGAAACTTAATCTGATAATGTACATTATTAACATTTGTGTTGTTGATATAAAATATGAAACCAAGTGATTTCATATAGAATTATAATATATAGATATTTATATGCCGACACCTTTTTATCATATTGATCTTGCTGAAAGAATTATAGTTGATCCGGGGCTTACTAGTCTGGTTTCAAATCATTTACACAAATACAGTTCAGAATTTTTGTTTGGGAATGTTGCTCCAGATTATCAAGCGTTGTCACAGCATAGTCGTACTACTAGTCATTTTTACTCTATTAATAATACTAGTAGTGAAATTGCTTACAAAAATATGTTGCTGACGCATACAAGTCTGTCAAATGTTAAGCGCATGTCAGATAGGCATAGTGCATTTGTAGCAGGATATTTGGCACATTTATTAGTTGATCAACAATGGAAATTTGAAGTGTTTGACCCAGTTTTTGGTCAGTATCAGACATGGGAAAATTTTCAGGAGAGGATGTTTTTACACAATGTATTGCGAATTTATTTGGATGGTATCTCATATCAATGTTTGCCTCCTGATATTTGTCGTCGATTTAGTCTTGATTTGTCTTCTGTTGATTGGTTACCTTTTGCAAGCAATGTTGATCTCGAACGTTGGTATAATTTTATTTATGAGCAATTAATGGATGGATCATCTCCCAAAACTCTTGAAGTATTTTCTTCACGTATGAATAGAAATACTGATGATTTTTATGAAATTTTGGCATCTCAAGAATTATTAGAAGAGCATATTTTTTCGCGTATTTCTATTGAATATTTAGATGAATTTTGTGATGATGTATCCAAGAAGGTTATAAATATGTTAAATTATTATTTTGATACATAATCTACAATAGTATAATATCTTCTAATTGTGATGACATATCTAGTTACAGGTTCAAAGGGTCAGTTAGGATCTATCTTTGTTGATATATTACCAGACGATTTGGTGATAGGGATAGATCTTCCGGAATACGATATTACAGATGTTGAATCTGTAAGAAAAGTGTTTGACTGCAATTCTATTGACTATGTGATTCATTGTGCTGCACATACAGATGTAGATGGATGTGCACGAAATCCCGAGCAGGCTATGTTAGTTAATGCTATTGGTACTGAAACAGTTGCTAATTTATGTGCTGAATATGATGCTACAATGATTTTGCTTAGTACAAATGAAGTTTTTAATGGCAACAAATTATATTCATATGTTGAATGGGACGAACCATCTCCGATAAATTCCTATGGCCAATCTAAGTTGGCAGCTGAGAAAATTACTGAAGAGGTATTGGACAATTATTTCATTGTACGTACTTCTTGGATGTATGCTATTGGTGGTGTTAATTTTCTGCATTCAATATTAAAATTAGCTAGATTTGGTAAGGAAATATCGGTTGTGACAGATGAACTAGGGGCACCGACATATGCAAATGATTTGGCTATTGCAATATTGGAGCTTATTAAAAGGGCTCCATATGGAGTTTATCACCTAGTTAATTCTGGGAATGTTTCAAGATATGGTCTTGCTCGTAGATTGCTTGATTTGACAGGTTATAATTCGGTAGATATTCAACCGATATTGTTAGGGGATTATAAGCGTGATTCTCGCCCTCCCAGGAAGGGCATTTTGGCCAATTGGGAAGCATATAAATATGGTGTTGTGTTACGTCCATGGCAAACTGCTTTAGAAGAATTCTTGACGAATTTAAGGTACCTATAATTTGTTTTATTTAAGGTCATTGTAATGATTTTATCAGTCATAATACCCAATTTAAACGGTATACAGTACTTGTCTGTATGTCTAAACGCACTTATGAAACAGACATTGAAAGAATATGAAGTTTTTGTTGTTGATAATGCTAGCAAGGATGAATCTTGTACATTTATTCAGAATGAATATAGAAATGTCAATTTGATAAAACTAAGAAAAAATTTAGGATTTGCTGGTGCATGTAACGCAGGTATTAGATCATCCAAAGGTGATATAGTTGTTTTATTGAATAACGATACTGAAGTTACACCTAATTGGTTAGAAAAAATCTTAGAGGCTTTTGAAAACAATCCAGAAGTTGGAATTGTTGCATCGAGAATGATGCTTTTTGACAGAAGAGATATATTTCATGCTGCAGGTGATTTGTTTAGATCTGATGGTATGGCAGCTAATAGAGGAGTTTGGGAAAAAGATGTTGGTCAGTATATGGAAGATTATGTGTTTTCTGCTTGTGGTGGAGCAGCAGGATATAGGCGGTCTATGTTGGATGAAGTTGGTTTGTTAGACGAAAGTTTCTTTTTTTCTTTAGAAGATATTGATATGGCATGGCGTTCGCAACTAAAGGGCTGGAAAACTCTTTATGTACCTAGTGCTGTGGTTTACCATCATTTGTCTGCTACTGGTGGTGGTTCAGTTGCTAGTTATTTTGATGGTCGTAATAGCATTTATGTGCTTGTAAAAGATGTTCCAAATGTTGTTTGGCGAATTTTTTGGAGATCAATATTATGGCGACAGATATTGTTGGCATGTCAGTCGTTAATGTCATGGAAAGGGAATGAAGCTAGAGCAAGACTGCGTGGTCAGATTGTAGGTATATTAACTATTCCTCGAGTTCTATTGAAGAGAAAGTACATACAATCTAACTGCAAAGTTTCATCAGACTATATAAGAAGTATATTGACCGAAATATGAGATTAATACACTAATGACTTATTTGTCGATTATTATACCAGCTCATAATGAGGCAAATCGTTTGCCTAAAACTCTTGTTTCAATAGATGCTTATATGTCTAGACAGAAGTATAGTTATGAAATAATAGTTGTAGAAAATGGCAGTAACGATGATACAGTGCAAGTTGTGAACAAATATGCAAATATTATGAATGGCATTCGATTGATTAGTATTCCTAAGCGTGGGAAAGGTATTGCTGTGAAAACAGGTATGCTAGAAGCTAAAGGTGAATTTAGGTTTATGTGTGATGCAGATTTGTCTATGCCTATTGATGATATTAGTAGATTTTTTTCGTCTGATTTTTCCAATTATGATATAGCTATAGGGTCTCGTGAAGTTAAAGGTTCTAGAAGGTTTAATGAACCTGTATTTACCCATATTCGTGGACGTATATTTAGTAATCTAGTGAAAATTGCTGCACTTCCAGGATTTGAGGATACTCAATGCGGATTCAAGTGTTTTCGAGCACCAATTGCTATTGATCTTTTTGGTCGACAACGTTTTTACGGAATGAGTTTCGATGTGGAGATATTGTTCATAGCCACAAAATTGGGATACGACATTGTTGAGATTCCTATTAATTGGTATTTTAATCCTGAAACTAGAGTTCGAATGGTTCAGGACTCTTTTGCTATGTTAAAGGATATTATGATTTTGAGAAAAAATTGGCAATCGGGTCTGTACGATGAAAAATATAATTTCAAGTAAATTACCAAAAAAACCTCATTTGAGGTTAGAAAAGCGCTACTGGGATGTTGGCTGTAATCATGTTGCAGGGATTGATGAAGTTGGTCGTGGTGCGTGGGCTGGCCCAGTTGTTGCAGCATCGGTTGTGCTTCCTTCTAATCCAGATTTGATAAAGAAAACACTACATGATGTTAGGGATTCGAAATGTCTAACTTCCGAAAAACGTACTAGAATTTCGAAAATGATTTTACAAACAGCATTGTTTACATCTGTTGGAGTAATATCATCCAATGAAATAGATATTAATGGCATTATTAGTGCGACGCGTATGGCTATGTGTCAGGCAGTGAATAGTTTGAATCAAAAACCAGATCAACTCTTAATTGATGCTATGGATTTGCATAATGACTTAAGTATCCCTCAGAATGTGATGAATTTTGGTGATGCTATTTCATTGTCAATCGCATCAGCATCAATTATAGCGAAAGTGTATAGAGATAATCTTATGATTAAGTTAGCAAAGCAATATCCAGGGTATGGATTTGAGAGTCATAAAGGTTATGGAACTCAGATGCATTACGATAGATTAATGAATTTGAATGTTACTCCAATACATAGAAAATCATTTCGTCCTATGGTGTCGTTGTTATGAGAATAGAATGCGTAGTGATAACAAATTTTTATGAATATTGCCTTAGTTCATGATTGGTTAAATCAAAGCGGTGGTGCTGAAGACGTATTATCTGTATTGTCTGAAATGTATCCAATGGCACCAGTTTATACTAGTATTTATGACAGTCATAAAGTGAACTCAATTTTTCGTGATGTTGATATTCGTACTTCTTGGATGAATAGTCTTCCTTACATTTCATCTTATCATCATCTGTATCTTTTACTTTACCCTTTTTATTTTGGGAGAATTCATTTGTCTGATTACGATGTGGTTATTTCAAACAAAAGTGGATTTTGTCATGGTATTAATACTGGATCTTACACAAAGCATATTTGTTATTGTCTTACTCCAACAAGATATGTATGGGACATTCAATCTTATCTTGAATATGAGGATTATAATGCTACTTTATCTATGATTATACGAGCATTAGTGAAACATATGCAGACTTGGGATAAGAAAGCTGCAGAAGAAGTAGATTGCTTTATTGCTATTTCTAGTGAGGTACAGAATCGTATTACTAATTATTATAATCGTGAATCAGTTATTATATATCCTCCTGTAAATACGGATCGTTTTGTTCCATCAAAACGTAAAGGTAGTTATTTCCTAGTAGTTTCTAGATTGATTCCTTATAAACGCATTGATTTGGTGGTAGAAGCATGTACTAAATTACAAGTTCCCTTAAAAATAGCAGGGGAAGGTCGCGATTTAGAGAGACTTCAAGCAATGGCTGGAGATAATGTTGAGTTTTTGGGAAGAGTTTCTGATAATGTTCTACCTGATCTGATTGCTGATTGTAAGGCATTGTTGTTTCCAGGTCTAGAAGATTTTGGTATCACTCCAATACAAGCTATGGCTGCTGGTAGACCGGTAATTGCATTTGCTGGTGGTGGTGCTTTAGATTATGTCCGTGATGGTGAAACAGGTATATTAGTATCTGATCAAACTGTTGAGGAGTTTCAGAAACAAATCATTCAATTTGATCAAAAACAATATGATCAATTATCAATAAGGCAGTTTGCTCTTAGATTTGACAGGTCTATTTTTAAGAAGCAAATTAGTGAATTTATTGAAAGTGTAGTTAATTAGGCATTAATATTGTTATAATAGATAATTACAATAATATATTGATGTTATAAAATATAATACTTGATGCATTTGTGAGTATTTAGTTGTGTAAACTAGTAGTCATACATTGTAGAGGATAGAATGTTACTAAATAAATATGCGATAATTTTGAAAAGGTGGTGGTATCTTCTAGTATTACCTACTGTCCTCGTTACTTTACTTGGATTATCATCTTATAGACTTCCTCAAGATAGATATGTTACAACGATAAGATTTTCAGCTGCTGTTTTCCCAGACACTCATGATAACAATTATCAACAATTTGACAAATCATATTATTCTTGGCTGAGTTCAGAATATTTGGTTAGTGGTCTGGCTGATTGGATTGTGACGGGTAGTTTTGCGGATTCAGTGAATATGGTACTCGCTGAAGAATCGGTGATGATTTCTGCAGATATAATACAGGGTTCCATTAATAGTGATTATGTGCGTAGTGAAGTGTTGTTATATGTGAATTCAGATAATTCAGCACATACTATGGATATTGCTAAAGCATCTATAAAGGTTATGCAAGAACAAAATGCTAGCGTTTTTCCTCAACTAGGTGGATATAATGCTCAAGTGATAGCTCTTGATAAGCCTAATATTGTGACAGTTCCACCAAATGTTGTGCAATATTTGCAACCTCTAATTAGGATTATGACCGGTATTGTTTTAGGGATTTTAATGGTATGTTGTGCACATTATTTGGATCCATTTGTGCGTAATCGTTATGATATAGAGAGGATAGGTATAAAGGTGATCGTGGAGTTATGATTTATGACAAGTTCACTATTTCATTGTGGTACAATCACTAATTGTGTGTCCGTTATTTAATTGATTAATTATATTAAGGCGAATTTTGATGAAACTTGTTGAATATTTGTATCTGTTTTGGAAACGTATTTGGATTGTGATTGTTTCAGTAATGTTAACTGCTGGAGCAGCATGGTTTTTTAGTACAATTATGACACCTGTGTATCAATCTACTGTCAATGTGTTGGTTCAACCTGCACGCACAGATTTTGGTTTAACACAGAGTGCGAAGTTGTTGCTAGATTCATACGTAGCGTTCTTGGATACAGACAATAGTGCTAATTCAGTGATCAATACATTACAATTAGATACTTTACCGGAGACGTTGCGCGGAGATGTATATATAGCAACTGAGGCTCAAAGATTTTTGATTAAGATTGAAGTTGAAAATGAGAATGGAAATTTAGCTAATGATATAGCGCTTACTTGGGCAGAGTTGTTGGTACAATGGCGTAACGATGAGAATCAAAAGCAGCGTCGTGAAGATCGTGTTACTGCCATAATCTTGGATAATCCACGATATGTTTTAGAACGCCCAAGGAGATTAATCAATGTGTCTGCAGGCGCAATATTAGGATTTGTGGTTGGTTCAATTGTTGTACTATTAATGGAGAATTTTTCAGCTGCTATTGTACGATCGAGAAATGACGTCGAACATTTTGTGTCGATACCGGTTATTGGGACAATACCTTCTGATGATCAACAAATTTTATCCAACAGGAAGTGATTTATGACAAAAAATATTATTACTTTGATTGACGCAAATTCAAGTGTATCTGAAGCTTATCGTGCACTTCGTACTAACATAATTTTTGCTGATAAAAAAGAAAGATTACGTGTAATATTAGTGTGTGGAGCTTCACCTGAAAACAATAGTGATAGCAAATCATACGTTACTGCTAATTTGGCAGTGACTTTAGCACAAAGTGGACGAAAAACTTTGATCATGGATTGTGATTTACGCCATCCGAATCAACATGATATTTGGGGTGTGTCAAATGAGTTTGGTTTAAGTAGTACTTTGATTTCAAATGATATTGTAAATAAACTTGATGTTGGAGTGGATAATTTGTCCATTGTAACATCAGGTCCGACACCTAAAAATCCTGCAGATCTATTAGGTTCTAATAATATGGATCGATTGATGGTAGATTTATCACAACAAGCCGATTTCGTTTTACTAGATTCTCCTCCGGTTTTACCAGTGACTGATGCTGCAATTTTGTCATCATATGCAGATGGCGTGATTGTAGTACTAAATTCTGGTCAGAGTCGACGTGATCATTTAGAGCGGGCGAGTGAAATTCTGAATCAATCAGGTGCTCGTGTTATTGGTGCGGTTCTTAATAATGCTCCAGTTGATTTATCAGTAGGATCTTATTAATGAAAGGATTGATATTAGCTGGAGGTAAGGGTACACGTTTGTATCCACTTACTTATACTCGCGCTAAGCAATTAATACCAGTTGCAAATGAACCTGTACTATTTCGTGTTATTAGGGCAATTAGGGATGCAGGCATAAAAGAAATTGGCATTGTGATAGGCGATACTGGAGCAGAAATTAGAGATGCAGTAGGTGATGGGAGTCTATGGGGAGTAGATATAACTTTTATTGTTCAAGAATTTCCTGCTGGTTTAGCTCATGCAGTGAAAATATCAGAGGAGTTTCTTGGCAATGATCGTTTTGTAATGTTTTTGGGTGATAATGTCATACAAGGTGGTGTTAGCAGTTTGATTGAACAATTTGCAAAATCTCAATGGGATAGTCAGATTGTGTTGACAAAGGTGCCAGATCCGCAACATTTTGGCGTTGCTGAACTCCACTCTGATGGATCTATTAAGCAGCTAATAGAAAAACCAAACAATCCCCCATCTGATTTGGCCTTGGTTGGGATTTATATGTTTGACAATAGCATTATCAATGCTGTTAATTCTATAGAACCTTCTGCAAGAGGAGAGTTAGAAATTACTGATGCGATTCAATGGTTGGTGACTAATGGACATGCAGTTCATCCATATGTTCATACTGGTTGGTGGATAGATACTGGCAAACCATTAGATATGTTGACTGCTAATGGACATGTATTGGATGAGATCGAGCATGAAATTAGTGTTGATTCTGGAATAGATGATCAATCTGAAATAGGTAGAAGTGTTACCATCCAAGATGGTGCTAAGGTGATTAATAGTACCATTAGGGGTCCGAGTATTATAGGAGAAAATACTATAATTGATAATGCATATGTCGGACCATATACGTCTATATATCATGATTGTATAATTAGAAACAGTGAAATTGAACATTCTATTATGTTAGAGAATTCTCATATATCAGGAGTATCAACTCGTATAATAGATAGTATGATTGGACGTAATGCAATAGTAGGTCATACTAGTAAAAGACCGAAGGCATTAAAAATGAATTTAGGTGATTATAGTAATTTTTGGATTCCGTGAAAAATATTTTAGTAACTGGTGGAGCTGGATTTATAGGTTCCAATTTTGTATGTTATATGTTGGATAAATATCCAGACTATAACTTATACGTATATGACAAATTGACATATGCAGGTAATTTAGATAACCTTCGTAGTGTACAGGATAATGAACGATATAAGTTTTTACTTGGTGATATCGTTGATCGTGAGATGGTCAATCAAGTGATTGATGATAATCAAATTGATACTATAGTTAATTTTGCTGCTGAAAGTCATGTTGATAGATCAATATTATCAGCTGATGCATTTATTCAGACTGATATAGTGGGCACTCATGTGTTACTTGATGCTGCACGTGATCATAATGTATCACGAATTCATCAAGTAAGTACTGATGAAGTATATGGAAGTATATTAGAAGGTTTGTTCAAGGAAGGAGATCCTTTCGAGCCTAATAGTCCTTATGCGGCTAGCAAAGCAGGTGCTGAACTGTTGGTGAGGGCTTATAATGAAACTTATGATCTCAATACTGTTGTTACTCGTGGTAGTAACACGTTTGGTCCTTATCAATATCCTGAAAAAATTGCACCTTTGTTTATCACTAATGCAATTGAGAACAAGGCATTGCCATTATATGGTGATGGCTTGCAGGTTCGTGATTGGTTGCATGTGACAGATCATTGTTCAGGGATAGATGTTGTTTTACATAAAGGGGTTTCGGGTGGAGTATATAATTTAGGTGGAGGTAATGAAAGAACCAATATAGAAGTGACTGAGATGATTCTCCAATATGCTGGCAAACCATTGGATTTAATTGCTCCAGTAAATGATCGTCCGGGACACGACAGGAGATATGCACTTGATTCTAGTCTTTTGATGTCTTTAGGTTGGAAACCTGCCAAAACATTTGAGGAATCTTTGGAGGATACTGTGAAATGGTATCAAAACAATGATTGGTGGTGGAAACCTATTAAGGATGGTGAATTTAAAGAATATTATGAACAGCAATATGGAGATCGATTAAATTCGAGTTGAACACAATGATTATAAATAAGCATCCTAATTCGTTTGGTGCACGAGATAGTCTTGTTACTCCCTCAGGGAAGGCAGTTATATACAGACTTGAATCTCTGGAGAAGAACAATGTCTGTGATGTATCTAAATTGCCGTATTCATTACGAATTCTTTTAGAAGCACTCTTACGAACCGAGGATGGTTTCACTGTGACAGATAAGGATGTAGAAGCATTTGCGGGATGGAGTGCAAAGAACAACCCATTAGTTGAAATACCGTTTAAGCCTGGTAGAGTAATAATGCAGGATTTTACTGCTGTACCAGGTGTAGTTGATTTAGCTGCTTTGAGGTCAGCACTGCATCGTCATGACCTTGATCCCAATAAAATCAATCCTCTTGTCCCAGTTGATATTGTAATTGATCATTCAGTACAAGTTGATTACTTTGGTGATGGTTTGGCATTAGCACGGAATGCTGACAAAGAATTTGAGCGTAATGGGGAACGTTACGCATGTTTAGCTTGGGCTAGCAAGGCATTTGATAATCTGCGCGTAGTACCACCAGCGACAGGAATTATTCATCAAGTCAATTTGGAATACTTAGCAAGTGTTGTATCATCAAATCAAGTAAATAATGAGTTGGTGCTATATCCTGATAGTTTGGTTGGTACGGATTCTCATACTACAATGATTAATGGGTTAGGAGTGCTTGGATGGGGAGTCGGAGGTATTGAAGCAGAAGCTGTTATGTTAGGTCAGCCTATTTATATGATGACACCAGATGTTGTGGGTTATAAATTAACCGGTGTATTGCCAGAGGGTTCTACAGCGACAGATCTTGCGCTTACAATAGTAGAACAATTGAGACTAAAAGGTGTTGTTGGAAAATTTGTTGAGTTTTTTGGACCAGCATTGAATGGTATGAGTTTGCCAGATAGGGCTACGATTGCAAATATGGCTCCTGAATATGGAGCTACAATGGGTTATTTTCCAGTTGATGATGAAACTTTATCTTTCTTAAGACGCACGGGTCGTGATGCTGATTTAGTGGAGCGCTATTGTAAAGAACAGAATTTGTTTCGTAATGATAATGATCCAGATCTTGAATTTAGCAGTTTGTTGGAATTAGATTTAAGTACAGTAGAACCTAGTATGGCTGGTCCTAAACGTCCACAGGATAGAGTACTACTCAAAAACATGAAAAAATCATTTAAGGATACACTGGTTAGTTCTATAGATAAAGGTGGTTTTGGATTAGAGAATATCAATGGGAAAGAATTAACAGATGATGTTAAGAAAATTGATCATGGATCAGTAGTAATAGCAGCTATTACGTCATGTACTAATACTTCTAATCCTAGTGTTATGTTGGGAGCAGGTCTATTAGCAAAGAAGGCAGTTGAGAAAGGTTTAAATGTTGAATCATATGTTAAAACTACTTTAGCTCCTGGATCTCGCGTAGTAACAGAATATTTAGACGAATGTGGACTGACAGAATACTTGGAAAAACTTGGATTTCATACTGTAGGATATGGATGTACAACTTGTATTGGTAATAGTGGTCCACTTGATTCTGATATTGCGAAAGTAATAGAGAATGACGATTTGGTTGCTGCATCAGTTTTATCAGGTAATAGAAATTTTGAAGGTCGTATTCATTCTCATGTGAAAGCTAATTATCTTGCTTCTCCTCCATTGGTTGTAGCATATGCTTTGGCTGGTACTGTGGATATTGATTTTCAATCTGAATCATTGGGTATTGGAACTGATGGTCAGCCTGTATTTTTAAGTGATATATGGCCTACTCAGGATGAAATAACTCAAGCAATAAGTAGTTCAGTAAAAACTGAGCAGTATTTGGACAAATATAGCAATGTTTTTGACGGCAATAATGCATGGAATCAAATTGTCGGTTCATCAGACGCTTTGTATCAATGGGATGAAAATTCAAACTATATAAAAGAACCTCCTTTTTTTGACAACATTACATCTGATGTTCCGGAAATCAATCCAATTAGAGGAGCTAGAGTGCTTGCATTATTGGGTGATACTGTTACTACTGATCATATATCACCTGCCGGGAAATTCTCTGAACATTCTCCAGCTGGACAATATCTTATGGAGCAGGGCGTTTTACCAGAAAATTTTAATAGTTATGGTGCTCGCCGAGGAAATGATCAGGTTATGACACGAGGTACTTTTGCCAATATACGTCTTAAGAATGAGTTGGTTGCTGGCAAAGAAGGTGGATATACGGTTTATTTTGATCATAATGGTATGTCAGATCCTCAGGAGATGACAATTTTTGAGGCATCGATGATGTATAAGGATAATGATACTCCTCTAGTTGTGATAGCAGGGACAGAGTACGGGACAGGTTCATCGCGAGATTGGGCAGCAAAAGGAACGAAACTGTTGGGGGTTCAAGCTGTGATTGCCAATAGTTTTGAGCGTATCCATCGGAGTAATCTAGTTGGTATGGGAGTCGTTCCTTTGGAATTTGTTGACAATGATACATGGCGTTCTTTAGGGCTGACAGGTGGTGAGATCTATGACATTTATTTGCCTGAAGATTTACAACCTTTAGGATTAGTAGATGTAAAGGCTATGAGACAAGATGGATCAACAGTTGAATTTAGAGTAAAGGTTCGTATTGATACACCAGTAGAAATTGAATATTATCTTAATGGAGGAATATTACAGACAGTGCTGCGCAAACTTTTGTGATTTATATATTAATCATCAAGATATTATTATTATAATAAACCTCTATTTAGGAGGTTTTTTGTTATATTATTGTAAATAGATAAGATGTATTGTAGTATTGCATATCCTGTTTGTTTCAATGTGAACATCCCCTAGACCTATTAGAGTTAATACTTTTAGCAATTTTGTATTGTATGTAATGGTATTTGTAGCACCAGAGATTGAATAAAGAGTATCATTGGATTCTAGTAATTCCAGCTGTATTTTTACAGTATATCTTTTGGAATGTGTTGTTAGTGTTCCTATTAATTTCCAGTGTTGGTTATTTTTTGGCGCATTAGATATGTCCTGTTTTGTTATTTTAGTTGTTCCTGTATATTGTATTGTTGTTCAAGAAAAGCAGTGTGCTTTTTTATTACCGTATCAAAACCTTGTGTTAAGTTACCAAAACCAATTAAATGCTAATCTGTAGGTATTCACAATATATTGAGATCTATTCGCTTTGGAATCCTAGTTGGTGTAATGTTGGTTGAGGGAAGTCAAATCCTTCTAAGTCTGGAAAATGTATAATTGTTTCTATTGCTGCCCAAGGTACTAAAGCACATGCTTTTGCTTTTACATCTGTTGTAGGACTTGAATCTGAATATGCCAATTGTGGTAATTCATAATCAATCAATTCTATCCATATTCCAATGTTATCATATCCTTTGATGCGCACATAGATTTTCTTGTCACGAACTCCTAAACCTTTAAGAGGTTGTCCATCACGTTGCACTAGTAAAACAATATCATCAATAGTTTTGTCTATATTCATGTCGAATTCCCTTATGTTGTATATAATCAAATTACAATTATTTTATGTCTAGATGGTTGTATATATTTTATATTCAGAATTTGTATAATGTTAATATATTAAATTTTACTTATTGTAGGAAATTATTTTATCATGAAAATATTGATCGTTGAAGATGAGGATACTGTTCGCGAATTACTTTCAGAAGGTTTGAGATCTGAAGGATATGAAGTATTAGAGGCTGATAATGGTTTGGATGGCTTGCAAATGGCAAAAGATTTGCAATTAGATTTGATTTTATTGGATCTGATGCTACCTGAGATGGATGGAATGTCAGTCTGTCGAATTCTTCGTCGTACTTCAGATGTTCCAATTATTATGCTTACTGCGCGTGGGACTGAAATGGACAAAATCGTTGGTTTAGAAACAGGTGCTGATGATTATATAGTGAAACCATTTGGTATAGGAGAATTACTTGCCAGAATTCGATCAGTATTACGTCGTACAACAAGTATGGATACTGATAATCTTGTGCTCATATCTTCTGACATTAAGATGGATATCAATTCGAGACGTGTTTACAAAGGCAATCAAGAACTACGTTTGACAAATAAGGAATTTAATCTTCTTGCTGAACTTGTCAGAAATAAAGGAGCAGTCTTGTCGCGTGATTTGTTGTTGGAAAAAGTATGGGGTTATAGTTATGTGGGTAATACACATACTGTTGATGTACATATAAGATGGTTACGAAAGAAAATCGAATTGGATCCGTCTAATCCAACGCGAATAATTACTGTACGTGGAGTGGGATATCGGTTTGAAGAATGAATAATACTCTAGTTGTTATATTAATCTGTATATTGTTGGTTTTAGTGTGTTTTCGCTATTACGTGAGTTCAAAGCGATCTTTAGATGCTATGCGACGTCAAATCAAGATATTAACTGATGATCTAGACAAAGTCACTGAGAAATCTAAACTACAAAGTGGAAGATGGCAAGCCGCTAGCAATGTATTAGAAGAGGCTTTATTATTTGTGGATTCTAGACTTAATGTAATATATGCGAGTCCCATTGCTGTGCATATTTTTGGTGATTTATCAGATTCTGCAGTAAGTATTGTAAGTTACACTCATTCTGAGGAGTTTGAAATTGAGTGTCGTGGGGTAGTATCGAGTGACAAAGATACAGAACTGTATCAATGGCAATCCAAGTTCAATGATAAAGTTTTTCAGGTGCGAGCATTGAAATTCAATGATGGAGCTATTGTAGCCCTTTCTGATGTTTCAGATTTACATTATTTGGAACAAGTTAAGCGTGATATGTTTGCAAACATATCACATGAATTGCGCACTCCATTGACTTCAATCCGATTACTTTTGGATATGTTATTGGATCAAGATAAATCTGGTGAAGTGACATCTTTTTTGCAAAAAATTTCTACAGAGACTGAAGTATTGAAGGAAATGGCTCAAGAGTTGCTTGACATATCACTAATAGAGTCAGGGCGTTTTGCGATTAAGTTGGATTCTGTTACTACTACGCCACTTATAATGTCAGCCATCGAGCGATTACAACCTCAAGCTGATTCTAAATCTATTGATTTTTGTGTTGCTGAATATACTGACGTGCCAGTTTGGTCTGATGCTCACCAAATACAAAGAGTCTTGGGTAACATATTTCATAATGCGATCAAGTTTACGCCTTCGGATGGTAAAGTAATTGTTAGTGCAATTGCCGAGGATGAATATGTGCGAATTGAAACACAGGATTCTGGGCCAGGAATTCATCCGGATGATGTACCACGTATTTTTGAAAGATTTTTTCGTGCAGATCGTACCAGGAAGGGTGCTGGTACTGGATTGGGTTTAGCAATTGCTAACCATATTGTACAGGCTCATGGTGGGAGTATATGGGCTTCAAACTCATCTGAGCATGGTGCAAGAATTACGTTTACATTATTACGATCTGATAGATGACAATACTAATATAGTATTTGTGATTATTGTGTCATAACATTAAGAATATTTAATCTAATATTTATTTCTTATTAATTGAAATTTATATTTTTCTTTCACAAGTTAGAGTATAGTATTTGTATGCGATTTATAAAGCGTAACAACAGCACCATTGTTCTTATCATCTGCGTTTTAATACTTAGTGCTTGCGATAAAGAATATAGTAATTTACAAAATTCTGATGGAGTCGATAGTATTACCTTGACCAATAAGGGTTCCGATACCATTGTGAATTTGGCCTTAGCATGGTCTGAAGCATATAGTATTATAAATCCAAATATTAGTATATCTGTTACTGGTGGAGGATCTGGGACAGGTATTGCTGCAATGATAAATGGTACTGTAGATATTGCAAATGCATCAAGAAAGATGAAGGAAAAAGAATATATTAATGCTAAAGATAATGGTTATAATCCTGTTGAATATGTTATAGCTCGTGATGGTATAGCAGTGATAGTACACCCACACAATCCAATTGATCAACTGACATTACAACAATTATCCGATATTTTTAGTGGAAAAATATCTAATTGGTTAGATGTGGGAGGTGAAGATCGTCCAATTGTGGGGCTTTCGCGTGAGGTGAATTCAGGTACTCATGTATATTTCTTGGAAGCTGTAGTGCGTATGGGTGACAAGAGTAACAAAACTTTCTTTTCGCCAAGCACTTTGCTATTGCCTTCATCTGAAGGTATAACATCCGAAATATCTCAAAATCCGAATGCTATAGGTTATGATGGTCTTGGATATGTGACAGATGAAGTAAAAGTGGTGGCTGTGTCTTCTTTAGACAACACGAATTATTATGTTATACCAACAATTGAGACTGTTATCGATAATTCGTACCCTATTTCACGTGCGTTGTACATGTATTTGCCAGGAGAACCGACTGGATCGCACAAGGATTATATTGATTGGATTTATACTTCAGAAGCACAGTTGATTGTGGAGGAATTAGGCTTTGTGCCTGTGAATTAAGTTTGAAGACAAATGGATTGCAACAAATATAATATAGAATGACAAAATTTGCTAATATGAAAATTATCTTCAACATCAAATATCGTCAATTACTTGAATTTATTGTGGAATCAATGATACGTATATCAGGCTATTCAGCAGTGCTATTCGTATTTCTTATCTTTGTTTTTTTAATGCAGGAGTCATTACCGACTTTTGTAGATGTACGGGTTGGAGACTTGTGGAATCAACGATGGTATCCTATTGAGAATTATTTTGGAATTTTACCACTATTAAGTGGATCTCTCATTATTACACTTGGAGCAGCTATAGTATCTATACCATTAGGAATTATGACTGCTATATTTATCGCGGAAATCGCTCCTCGTTGGTTGCGTGAAATATTGAAACCGTTGGTAGAAATTCTAGGAGGAGTACCTTCCGTGGTGTTAGGGTTTTTGGGAATTACTGTATTAGCACCTATCGTGCGTGAAGAACTTTATCTTCCTACAGGATTGACAGCGTTTACTGGAGCCATACTGTTAGCAGGTATGGCTATTCCTACTATTGTCAGTGTAGCTGAAGATGCGTTAGATGCAGTACCGAAAGAATATAAAGATGCTGCGCTTGCTATTGGTGCTACACGTTGGCAAACGATTTGGCGCGTGACACTGCCGGCTGCTAGGTCAGGAGTATTGACAGCAATTATGTTGGGTATTGGTCGTGCTATTGGGGAAACTATGACGGTTATGATGGTTACTGGAAATGCACCACAGATGGCATCTGGGATAGGGTCACTTTTCGTTTCGTTACGTACTATGACAGCTACTATAGCAGCGGAAATGGGTGAGGTAGCTAATGGAAGCTTACATTATCATGTACTATTCTCTATTGGATTGGTATTATTTATTATTAGTTTTATAGTAAATATTTCTGCTTCTGCAGTATTATTTCGTTCACGTAAACGTACAGAGAGATTGTTGTCTTGAAATAGGTTGAAATTATATGAAACGTATATCTAGATATATTGTTGAAAAAATAGCGTTTGGAATAATAGGTTTAGCAGCTGTAATTACAGCTATACCAATAATTATTATAATAATTTCCATCTTTTTCTCAGGGGTAGAAGTTATTACATGGTCATTTTTGTTGGAAATACCACGTGATGGTATGAGGGCAGGTGGTATATGGCCAGCTATTATTGGCACATTTTATCTTGTATTTGGTACTGGTATGATATCAATCCCTTTGGGAATAGCATCAGCAATCTATTTGTCAGAATATGCGACTGACAATTACTTGACTCGCATTATTCGTCTGGCAATTGTTAATCTAGCAGGTATTCCTTCAGTAGTATATGGTTTATTCGGATTAGGATTATTTGTACTATTTCTAAATTTTGGCTCTTCGATCATAGCAGCTTGTTTCACTCTATCAATTATGACTATTCCGGTAATTATTAGTACAGCAGAAGAAGCCTTACGAGCAGTTCCTCAAAGTTTTCGAATAGTCAGTGTTGGGATGGGAGCAACGCGTTGGCAGACTGTTCGTAGAGTGGTGCTTCCTCAAGCATTACCGGGTATTCTCACTGGTGTTATTCTTGGTTTGAATAGAGCTGCGGGTGAAACTGCTCCAATTCTTTTTACTGGGGCTGCATTCTTTTTACCAAAATTACCTCAGTCTATTTTTGATCAAACCATGGCGTTACCATATCATCTTTTCGTAATATCCACACAAATTCCAGAGATGCCTATAAAGATTCAATACGGTACAGCCGCTGTGTTGCTCACGTTTGTATTAACCATGAATATACTAGCTGCAAGTGTACGTACTTGGCACCGGGGCAAACGACAATGGTAGGATTTTAAATGTTTAATAATCTAAAAATTAGAATTGACAAATTGTCAGTAGCTTATGATGATGGTACGCAAGCTTTGCGTAATGTGTGTTTGGATATTCCTAAAAATTCTATAACAGCTTTGTTTGGTCCTGCTGGTGGTGGTAAGAGTACTTTACTTCGTACTCTAAATCGGTTGAATGATCTTATTGATATCAGTGTGACAGGTAATATTATTTTGGATAATATTAGTATTTTTGATAGGAGTGTGGATGTAATTTCTCTACGTCGGAGAATCGGTATTGTTTTTGCTCAACCGATACCTTTACCGTTTTCAATTAAACAAAATGTGACTTATGGTTTAGAATTGTCTGGAGAGAGAAATAGAGTGAAACTGGATGATGCAGTGGAGAGTAGCTTGCGGGCAGCCGCATTATGGGAAGAAGTTAAGGACAGATTGAACGAATCTGCTTCTGCATTGTCTGGAGGCCAACAGCAGCGACTCTGTATTGCTAGAGTCTTAGCTCTGGAGCCTGAAGTACTGTTGCTTGATGAACCTACTTCTGGTTTGGATCCGATATCGACTGCAAAAGTGGAATCTTCACTTCAAACTTTGAAGGAAAAATACACAGTTATTATTGCTCCTAGTAGTATTCAGCAAACAGCGCGTATTGCAGATCTAGCAGTATTTATGCTACAGGGAGAATTGATAGAATCTGGGATAGGTGAGGAGTTATTTAGTTCCCCGCGTGAAAAACAGACAGAAGAATATATTACAGGTAGGTTTGGGTAGAGGAAAATATAATGTCTGATCAAATCACTTTTCAGATTGAGCGTCTCAATTTTTATTATGGTGGTTCACAAGCGTTAACTGATGTGAATATGAAAATATTATCACGTGAGGTTACGGCTCTTATTGGTCCTTCTGGATGTGGTAAATCTACTTTTTTACGTTGCCTAAATCGTATGAATGACACTATTGTTGATACTAGTATTAATGGGAATATCTTGCTGAATGGTCAAGATATTTATGAATCTCATGTTGATGTAACGTCATTGCGACAACAAGTAGGTTTGGTTTTTCAGAGACCAAATCCATTTCCGCAATCAGTTTTTGATAACGTAGCTTTTGGTCCACGTATATTAGGATTAGCAGATGGTAATGACTTAGAGGAATTAGTGGTACAGTCTCTCCGTGCATCCGCATTATGGGATGAAATACAGGATGATTTGAAACAACCGGCCTTATCTTTGTCATTAGGTCAACAGCAGCGGTTATGTATCGCTCGTTTATTAGCTGTAAAACCAGATGTAATCTTGATGGATGAACCATGTTCTGCGTTGGATCCTATTGCAACAAACCAGATAGAGGAATTGATACAGGAATTGAAGGAGAATTACACTATTGTTATTGTTACTCACAACATGCAGCAAGCAGCTCGTGTATCTGACAAGACAGGGTTTTTCTGGTTAGGTGAATTAATAGAGTTTGATGATACGAATACGATTTTCACTAGACCATCATTGGAGCGAACTGAAGACTATGTGACAGGTCGATTTGGTTAGGTATGAAGATTGCAATAATTTCAGATATTCATTCTAATTTTGATGCCTTAAAGGCAGTGTGGGAAGAGCTTAATCGTGTTCAACCTGATGAGATATATTGTTTGGGAGATTTAGTGGGTTATGGTGCGTATCCTAATGAGACAATTGAGTTTATTAGTCAAAATAATATACCAACAGTAATGGGTAATTATGATGATGCTGTTGGTTTTGATAGAGAGAGTTGTGGCTGTGCATCTAAGAATCCTGATGATATTGTTCTGAGTGCATCATCATTATCTTGGACAAAGAGGCATACAAGTTCGGCAAATAAGACTCTATTGCGGAAATTGCCTAAATCAATTAAAAAAGAGTATTATGGTTGTCGTATATTGTTTGTACATGGGAGTCCACGCTCAATGAATGAGTATTTGTTTGCTGATCGTCGCAAATCTACATTTCAACGGATTGCGAAGGTAGCCGATGCTGACTACATATTTTGTGGACATACACATTTGCATTATCAGAAATCAGTAGATAATACAATGTTTGTGAATACTGGATCAGTTGGTCAACCTAAAACTGGTGATCCTAGGGCAGGGTATGTGCTGTTAGTACTTGATTCTAATAAATCTACATTGGAATACAGATTAGTTGATTATAATGTTAGTGCAGCAGCGCAATCTGTACGAAGTAATGGTCTTCCAGAGCAGTTTGCCTGTCAATTAGAAAATGGAAAATAGAAGCAGGTTCTTTAATATATTTATATTAGTAACAGAGGAGTGATGTTATGGACAACAAGCGAACACGTGTTATTTTGGATGAATATATCAAAGCGATCGTAGATGATGTTATACGCTTAAGTAGTAAGGTTGATACTGCTATTGAGAAAGCTATTAATGCTTTTTCAATCTGTGATATTGAGCTTGCACAACAGGTGATTACTGAGGATGTTAACGTGAATGCAAAGCGTTTTGATGTCGAAGAAAACTGCTTGCATATTATGGTTACACAGCAACCTGTGGCTGTGGATTTACGGTTAATTGTAGCAACTATGAATATAGTTACTGAGCTGGAGCGTATTGGTGATTATGCT